>Ga0207652_10002016_pt1 | contig 17528 bp, 17 predicted proteins | sample KBSC63BmetaG_FD_184334 | JGI IMG/M metagenome (GOLD analysis project Ga0207652, IMG submission 184334) | Corn rhizosphere microbial communities from Kellogg Biological Station, Michigan, USA - KBS C6-3B metaG (SPAdes) (version 2) | ecosystem: Host-associated > Plants > Roots > Rhizosphere ... | reverse complement strand
CACGTTGCCCTCGCCGTCGTCTTCATTGGCTTCGGGACGATCGACGGGACGTGGGCCGCGCGGCTGCCCGCGCTGAAGGGACGGCTCGGTCTCGACAGCGGCGAGCTCGGCCTCGTCATCTTCTGCGTCTCCGTCACGGCGACGGTGCTGTTGCCGGTCGCAGGCTGGCTCTCGTCGCGTGCCGGCAGCCGCGGGCCGAGCGGGCTCGGGCTCCTGCTCGCGGGCGGCGCGCTGACCGCGGCGGCGTTCGCGCCGTCGCTCGGCGCGCTCGTGCCGGCCGCGTGCGTGCTCGGGGCCGGCTTCGGGATCGTCGATGTCGCGGCGAACGCGCACGGCGTCGCGCTCGAGTCGGAGCTCGGCCGGCCGGTGCTCTCCGCGCTCCACGCGGCCTGGAGCACCGGCCTCCTCGCGGGCTCCGGGATCGCCGCCGGTGCCGCGGCGGCGGGCGCCGGGCCGCGGCTCCAGTTCCCGCTCGTCGCAGCCGGCGTCCTCGCGATCGCCGTCGTCTGCGTACCGAGGCTCCTCCCGGGGACGGCCGCCGACGTCGGCAGCGCGCACTTCGCGCTCCCGCACGGCGCGCTCGCGCTGCCGGCCTTTCTCACCTTCTGTTGCATGTTCGTCGAGTCGGCCGCGATGAACTGGAGCGCCGTCTTCCTCGCCGGTCCGGCGCACTCGTCCGCGGCCGTCGCCGCCGCCGGGGTCGTCGCGTTCGCCGTCGCCATGGCGTTCGCGCGCCTCGTCGGCGACCGGCTCGCGGTCGCCTGGGGTGTCGACGGGCTCGCGCGCCGCGGCGGCGCCCTGACGTGCGCGGGCGTCGCGCTCGCACTCGCGACCCGCTCGCCGGTGCCCGCTCTCGCAGGCTTCGCCCTCGTCGGCGCCGGCTGCGCGGCGATCGTGCCCGCCCTCTTCCGCGTCGCCGCTGCCGCACCCGGCGTCGCCACCGGAGCCGGGATCGCCGCAGTCGCGACCGCGGGCTACACCGGCGGCGTGGTGAACGGGCCCGCGATCGGGTTCCTCGCGCGCGGCATCGGCCTCACCGGCGCCATGTCGCTGATCGCGGTCGCGGGCGCGCTGATCGCGCTCCTCGGCCCGCGGCTCCGAGGGTAGGCTCCGCCGTCGTGGCTGACGAGATCCGGGCGAAGGAGATCCGCAAGCTCGGCGTGGTCGGGCTCGGAACGATGGGCGCCGGCATCGCACAGCTCGCCGTCGAGGCGGGCGTCGAGACGGTCGGCCGCGAGGTCTCGCTCGACCTCGGCGGGCAGGCGCGCGACCGGATCGGCCACTTCCTCACGCGCAAGGTCGAGAAGGGCGCGCTCGAGCAGGACGCCCGCGACGACGCCGTCGCGCGACTCTCGCTCACGACCGATCTCGCCGACCTCGCAGGGTGCGACCTCGTGATCGAGGCGATCGTCGAGGAGCTCTCGCCGAAGCAGGAGCTCTTCGCCGAGCTCGAGCGCGTGTGCGGCGCCGATGCCGTCCTCGCGACCAACACCTCCGCGCTCTCGGTCACGGAGATCGCGGCGGCGACGTCCTCTCCCGAGCGCGTCGTCGGGATGCACTTCTTCAATCCCGCTCCGCTCATGCCGCTCGTCGAGATCGTCCGGGCCGAGCTCACCGCGGACGAGCCGTTCGAGACGGCGTACGCGTTCGGCGAGAAGCTCGGCAAGCAGCCGATCCGCTGCCACGACACGCCCGGCTTCGTCGTCAACCGCGTGCTCATCCCGTTGCTGAACGACTGCATCCGTGTGCTCGACGAGGCGCGGGTGACGGCCGAGGATCTCGACTCGGGCATGAAGCACGGAGCGGGGTGGCCGATGGGCCCGTGCGAGCTCGTCGACCTCGTCGGCATCGACGTGCACGTGCACGCGAGCGAGGCGCTGTACGAGAAGACCCGCGAGCCGCGGATGGCCGCGCCGCCGCGCCTCGTCGCGATGCGGAACGCGGGCCTGCTCGGCCGCAAGAGCGGCCGCGGCTTCTACACGTACTGACTACGCCGCGAGGCGGACCGGTTGCCGCGGCGTCTCGTCGCCCGCGGCGGCCCCGGACGAGGGCCGGTGCGTCTCTGCGAGGAGCGCGTCGAGCGTGACCGCGTGCATCGCGGCGGTCGCGGCGGCCGCGAGCAGTCCGCTCGACTGCTCCGACGGCACACCCGCCGCGCGGAGCGCTGCAGCCAGGGCGTCGATGCGATCGGTGACGTTGAGAGCCGTCGATTCGGGGCGCATGAGCGGGAGATTCGACACGAAGGGTACCGCTCCTACGGCTGGGAGAGCCTGGCCCAGAGGTTCTCGAGCAGCGTCGAGACGGGCTGCTGCGTGGCGCTCGAGGCGAAGTCGAGCGCGCCGGCGTCGAACACCTTCGCGCCCGACGGTGTCTCGTAGTAGGTCATCTCGGCCGAGCGCCCCGGGCCGAGCAGGTCGGGGATTCGCGCGAGCACGATCGTCCCGGGCGGTGAGGCGGGGCCGGTGGCGTCGATCTCGATCCCGTAGCGTCCGAAGGTCGAGCCGTTCTGCAGGCCCGTGCCGGCGAAGAGCCACGGTGCGGAGGCTGCGCCTGTCACCGTGAACGGCAGCTGCACGGCGCCGTGGTTCGAGCCGACGTACTGCGCACCGACGAGCGCCGCCTCGGGCCGGCCCGCGTCGCGCCAGAGCTTCACCTTCGTCATCAAGGGTGGGGCGACGCGGACTTGCCAGAACACGTTGTTCGCCGCGAGGTACGCGAGGTTGCCGCCGAGGTTGCGGAAGCGCGTCACGACGTCGAGCTCGTGCTCCGTTACGTACTCCTCGTGGCCGGGGAAGACGACGAGGTCGTAACGCTGTGCGAGCTCGTCGCCGCTCGGCACGGCGTCGACGTCCTCGTCGCTCAGGAAGTCGACCTGCTTGCCGGTCTGCTGCAGCCACGTGAGGAACGTGAGGTCCCAGTCGTGGAAGCGGAAGGGCAGCCCGAAGTCGAGGAACGGGCGCGTGAGGTCGACCGAGCGGTTGCGGCCGCTGACGTACCACGAGTCGCCCCAGCCGTCGCCGTTCTCGTCCGTGAAGTTGTACGCCTGCCAGGTCTGCGTCGCGAGCACGACCGCGACGCGCCGGCGGCCGAGCAGCCGCGGCCGCACGATCAGCGGCGCGTAGCCCACGCGTCCATCCGCCGCCGAGACGCGCAGGAAGTAGAGGCCGCTCGGCCAGTCGCCCGGCCGCACGAACTGGATCGCCGCCGGTGCGTCGCGGTGCGCACGCCAGTCGACGCGCGCGGCCGCCGTCATCGCCTGGCCGCTCGTGCGGAGATCGCGCACCGACGGAAACGTCCCACCCCCGTAGGCGAACACCTGCAAGGTCAGCGTCTTCGCATCGGTCGCGACGGTGACGGAGGCGGCCTCGCCCGGTGCGTAGCTCGGCTTGAGGAAGCCCGCGTCGATCCCCTGCACACGGACGACCGGCCCGCGCGGCGGCGCACCCGGCGCGCCGACGCCGTACACCCGGCGCCCGCCGGGCCCGCTGACCGTGAGCCGGAGCACGTACGTGCGCGGTGCGATGCTCCGCCTCGGCGTCCAGACGAGCTCGCCCGCGCCGCGGCCGAAGCGCCGGGGCGCGAGCCGCTGCACGATCGCGGTCGACGCGTCCTCGGGGTCGGAGCGCGCCGTATCCGTCTGGACGACGGCGAGGCCCACGCGCGCAGGCTCGTCGAGCCGGAAGAAGACGTGCGCGGCGTCACGGAAGCCGTCGCCGTTCGGGCTCACCGTCGCCAGCATCGTCCCGTCGCCGAGGAACGGCGTCGACCCGTTCGTGACGTGCAAGCCGAGAAGCCGCGGCGCGGCCGGCTTCGCGGCGGCCGCCGACCCCGTAAGCGAGACTACGACGAGCGCGAGCGGGGCGGCGCGGCGCATCGGCGGCAGCCTAGATGACGTAACAGAACCTTTACGGACCCCTGAATCGCGCGAAACGCAACCGGGAGATACTTTGTCGGCAATGCGGCGCTTGGCCTTCGTTTTCGCTGCCTGTGCGGCCCTCGCCGTACCTGCCGTCGCGCTCGCGGTCCACGAGGACGGCGACGACGGCTCGCTCGTCGTCCAGAACGGCGCCGCCGCGTGGAACACGCCCGGCTCGCCGGACGTTCCGGTCGTCGCGCTCAAGATCACCGGCTCGGTGATCGGCCACGTCGAGGGCTACGGCAGGATCATCATCGACGCCGGCAGCGACACCGACGCCGTCTACCAGGTGATCGGCGCCGGCCGGCCCACCGATTCCCCGGCCAGCGACACCGCGTCGGTCTGGACGGCTGCCGACTTCACGTTCCGCGCGGTGGGCGGGAAGTTCACGATTCTCATCTACGGCTCCGCCGTGAACCTCGTGGCCGCCGGCAAGGGCAGCGTACGTCTCGCGGGGCTCCCGGACATGCCGAAGGGCGACGGGGTCTACTCGCTGAACGACGCGAACTTCAAGTCGCTGCCGGGCATCCAGACGGCGCGGCTCACGATCGGCAGCGGCAGCTAGCGCCGGCGATGGCGTCGAAGCAGCAGACGGTGCTGGTCGTCGAGGACGAGGCATCGATCGCCTCCTTCGTCTCGGCGTACCTCAAGAACGCGGGCTACACCGTGCGCACCGCGTCGACCGGCGCCGAGGCGTTGAAGCTCGTCGAGTCGGCGAAGCCCGCACTCGTCGTCCTCGACCTGATGCTGCCCGACATCGACGGCGTCGAGGTGTGCAAGCGCATCCGGCAGACGCGCGAGCTGCCCGTGCTGATGCTGACCGCGCGCGACGAGGACGTCGACAAGATCATCGGCCTCGAGGTCGGTGCGGACGACTACATGACGAAGCCGTTCAACCCGCGGGAGCTCGTAGCGCGCGTGCGCGCGATCCTCCGGCGCTCGGCGCCCGACAGCTCGAAGCGCGAGAGCGCGGTCATCCAGCACGGTGACCTTTCAATCGACGCGGGCCGTCGCGAGGCGCGGGTCGGCGACCAGGAGGTGCAGCTCGCGCCGAAGGAGTTCGACCTGCTCTGGGAGCTGCTCGACCATCGCGGCCTCGTGCTCACGCGCGACCAGCTTCTCGAGCGCGTCTGGGGCTACACCTTCGCGGGCGACACGCGTACCGTCGACGTGCACGTCCGCCAGCTCCGCCGCAAGCTCGGCGACGCGTCGCCGATCGTCACGGTGTGGGGCGTGGGCTACAAGGTGAGCCCGGCGCGAGACGCCGCCGCTTGACCCGGGAGTAGGCTCGACACATGCTCGGGTCGCTTCGCTTCCGGCTGCCGGCGCTCTTCCTGCTCGGCATCGTGCTCGCCGGGCTCGTCGCGGCGCTGATCTCGATCCGCTTCTTCCAGAGCTACAACCGCGCGCGCGCCGTCGACGAGCTGCGGTCCGAGGGCGGCGGCGTCGTGCGGCTCTACGCGGGCCAGGCGGGCCTCGAGACCGTGCCGCGGAAGCAGCTGCAGGGCGCGCTCGGCGGCGACAGCATCTTCTGGGTGCCCGCGTTCCGCGGCGCGAAGCTGTACCAGGGGCTGCCGGAGGTGAGCTCGAAAGAGCTCGGCCTCGACATCCGCCGCCTGCGGGAGTCGGCCACGGTCGAGTTCAGCCGCTCGGGCGTGAAGTATCTCGCGGTCGTCCGGCCGCTGTCGCTCGGGCAGAACAACCTCTTCGGCGCGCTGATCGTCGCGAAGCCGCTCTCGCAGCTGCGCAGCCGCTCGGTGACCCTCGCGGAGCGGCTCGGGATCGCGTTCGGCGGCGGCGTCGTCGTCTCGAGCCTGCTCGGGCTGTACCTCTCGCGGCGGATCACGAACCCGCTGCGTGCGCTCTCGGAGGCTGCCGACGAGGTCGCCGCCGGCCACTACGGCGTCGAGCTGCCGCCGGCGCGCGGCTCCGACGAGATCTCGCATCTCTCGACGCGGTTCGCCGACATGGCGGCGAAGCTCGCAGAGTCCGAGCAGCTGTCGCGGAACTTCCTGATGTCGGTGTCGCACGAGCTGCGCACACCGCTGACGGCGATCCGCGGTCACGTCTCCGCCGTCCGCGACGGCGTCATCGACGATCCCGCGTTGCGCGACCAGTCCCTCGAGGTGATCGGCGAGGAGGCGATGCGGCTCGAGCGGCTCGTCGGCGACGTCCTCGATCTCGCGAAGCTCGACGCACACCGCTTCACGGTGCTGCAGGAGGAGGTCGACATGGAGCGGCTGTCGGAACGCGCGTACGCCGCGTTCGGCGAGGAGGCGCGGAAGCGCTCGATCGACTACAGGCTTGCGATCGACGCGAAGCCGGTGATCCTCACCGACGGCGACCGGGTGCTGCAGATCATCGTCAACCTGCTGTCGAACGCGTTCCGCTGGACGCCCGAGGGCGGCCGGGTCGCGATGACCCTCTCGGCGGAGAACGGCGCCGTCTCGGTCGCCGTCGCCGACACCGGCCCGGGCATCGGCGCCGAGGAGCGCGAGCGGATCTTCCGGCCCTTCTGGTCGCGGGACGGCGGCGGCACGGGGCTCGGCCTCGCGATCGCGCGCGAGCTCGCGGTCGCACTCGGCGGCCGCATCGAGCTCGTCAGCGAGCCGGGGCGGGGGAGCCGCTTCGAGCTCGTGCTGCCGGCGCTCTGAGGTCTACGAGGCCTGGCGGTCGATGCGGTAGACGACCGCGTCGTCGGCGGTGACGCGCTCTTCGATGCGCGCGAGCCGCTGCTCGACGCCGCGCCAGCCGGAGGTGACGAGATCGACGAGGAGGGCGAGGTCGTCGACGCGCGCGTGGCGCTCCGAGAGGAGGTCGCCCTCGACGCGCTCGAGCCGGCGGAGCAGCTGGTTCATGAGGCCGCGGATCTCCGCGAGGTTGCGGCCGACCGGCACGACCTGCGCGCTGAGGCCGTCCTGCACGGCGTCGCCGATGCGGCTCGGGAGCGTCGACTCAAGCTCGGCCGCGGTCGCCGCGAGCGCCTCGACCTGCTCGCGGGCGCGCTCGAGCGTCGCGTCGACCTGCGCGGGCTCGACGCGCCCGGACGCCGCCCGGTCGATGCGCTGCTGTGCCCGCTTGATCGCTTCGGGATCCATCTCTCGGCGCGAGGCTATCGCCTCGATCGGACAGCGCCCGGCCTCAGATGCCCCGATCCGACAACCCTCGATCGGACAGTGCCTGGTGTCAGACGACGGGGAGGGAAACGCCTGCACACGGCCCCGGCGCCGTCCCGGGCGGCCACTGTCCCGTCGTCAGACGTGGCAGGTTCGTGACACTTTCGTGACGTTTCGCGGCCGCCGGTTACCGTGGTCGCGCGATGGACACGGCCGAACTCGACTACGAGCTGCCGCCGGAGCTGATCGCGCAGCGGCCCGCGGCGCGGCGCGACGAGTCGCGCCTTCTCGTCTACGACCGCGCGACGGGCGACATCCGCCACCGCCGCTTCGCCGAGCTGCCGGGCGAGCTGCACGGCGAGCTCGTCGTCGTGAACGACACGCGCGTCGTGCCTGCTCGCATTCCCATCGAGTCGCCGCGCGGCGAGGTGCTGCTCGTCGAGCGCCTCGACGGCGACCTCTGGGAGGGCCTGGCCCGTCCCACGCGCAAGCTCGAGGCCGGCAGGCGGTACGGCCCCGTCGAGCTGATCGAGCACCTCGGCGAGGGGCGCTGGCGGCTCCGCCTCGCCGGCGAGCCGGCCGGCCGCACGCCGCTGCCGCCGTACATCACCGCCCCGCTCGACGACCCCGACCGCTACCAGACCGTCTATGCCCGCGATGCCGGTTCCGCCGCCGCCCCGACCGCCGGCCTCCACTTCACCGACGAGCTGATCTCCCGCCTCGACACAGAGCGCGTCACGCTGCACGTCGGGCTCGACACGTTCCGCCCCGTGAACGTCGACTCGCTCGAGGAGCACCCGCTGCACGGCGAGCGCTACGCGGTCAGCGACGGCGCCTGGCGGCGGATCGAGGCCGCCGGCCGCGTGCTCGCCGTCGGCACGACGACGACGCGCGTGCTCGAGACGCTCGCGCGGGGCGCGCCGCTCACCGGCCGCAGCGACCTCTTCATCACGCCCGGCTTCGAGTTCCGTCGCGTCGACGCGCTCCTCACGAACTTCCACCTGCCGCGCACGACGCTGCTGGCGCTCGTGATGGCATTCGCCGGTATCGAGCAGACGAGACGGCTCTACGCGGTCGCGATCGAAGAGCGCTACCGCTTCTACTCGTTCGGCGATGCGATGCTGATCCTGTGACGACGACACGGAGTGCGACCGAGTGGCGGGACTTCTGGCGCGACCGCGGCGAGCGCGAGCTGGCGGCGCTCCTCGAGGAGCTCGAGCCGTACGCGACCCGCATCGCGACGCTGCTCGGCAGCCGCGCGCCGCACGACGCGCTCGCCGCCGAGCTCGGCCGCATCCGCGGGCACGAGCTCCACGGGCCGCCCGACGCCGCGCGCGACGCGGAGCTCGCCGCCCGCGTCCACCGCTGGTTCGAGAGCGCGTGAGCGCGTGAGCGCGTTCACCCTGACGGCGCAGGACGGCGACGCGCGCGCAGGCGTCGTGCACACCGCGCACGGCGACGTGCAGACGCCGGCCTTCATGCCGGTCGGCACCAAGGGAACCGTCAAGACCGTCGACCCGGACGAGCTCCGCGCGCTCGGCGCGCAGATCGTCCTCGGCAACTCCTACCACCTGCGCTTTCGGCCCGGCGACGACCTGATCGCCGAGCTCGGCGGCTTGCACGAGTTCATGGCGTGGGACGGGCCGATCCTCACCGACTCGGGCGGCTTCCAGGTCTTCTCGCTGCGCGACACGCTGCTCGCCTCCGACGACGACGGCGTCACGTTTCGCTCGGTCTACGACGGCGCGCCGGCCCGTTTCACGCCGGAGCTCGTCGCGGCGATCCAGCGCAACCTCGGCTCCGACATCGCGATGTGCCTCGACATCTGCCCGCCCGCGGGCGTGCCGCGCCACGAGCTCGAGGAGGCCGTGCGCCGCACGACGGTGTGGGCGAAGCGCCAGCGCGACCTCCCGCGCGCGCCGGGGCAGCTGCGCTTCGCGATCAGCCAGGGCGGCCTCGACACCGAGCTCCGCCGCCGCTCGAGCGGCGAGCTCGTCCCGCTCGACTTCGACGGCTACGCGATCGGCGGCCTGAGCGTCGGCGAGGAGCGCGGCCCGATGTTCGACGAGACGTCGCACGCCGCCTCCTTCCTGCCCGTCGACAAGCCGCGTTACTTCATGGGGATCGGCGACCCGGAGGGCGTGATCGAAGTTATCGCGCGCGGCGTCGACATGTTCGACTGCGTGCTCCCGACCCGTACGGCCCGCACGGGCAGCGCGCTCACGTTCGAGGGCCGCCTCAACCTGCGCAACGCCCGCTTCGCGCGCGACCAGGCGCCGCTCGACCCCGGCTGCGGCTGCCCGGCCTGCACCCGCTTCAGCCGCGCTTACATCCGGCATCTGGTGAACCAGCAGGAGATTCTCGGCATCCGGCTCCTGAGCCTGCATAATCTGCGCTTCGTGATCGACCTCGTGCGCGAGGCGCGGCAGGCGATCGAGCGCGGGGCGTTCGAGAGCTGGCGAGACGACGCGTTGTCTCGCCTGACCCGGCAACCGGTGGAGAGCTAAGTGGGCGGCTTCGGATTTCTGCTGATCATCGTCGCGTTCGCGTTCCTCTACTTCGTGCTCGTGCGCCCGCAGAAGCGGCGGCAGCTCGCCCAGCAGCAGATGCTCGCCGCCGTCGACGTCGGCGACGAGATCGTCACTGCCGGCGGCCTCTACGGCGAGGTCCGCGAGGTGCACGAGGACGAGGTGCTCGTCCGGATCGCCCCGGAGCTCGACGTCCGCGTCGCGCGGCGGGCGATCGCCGGGATCGTCGGCCCCGAGGCGGACACGGACGGGGCCGAGCTCGAGCCCGAAGCAGAGCCCGACCCCGAACCCGATCCGGAGCAGGCGGGACCGACCACCGACTCGTAGGGCGGCTACCCTTTCCCGACCCGTGAGCGACCGCCGGAAGTACCTCATCTTGATGGCCGCGATCGTCGCGGCCCTGATCGGCGCGCTGCTCGTCGCGGTTCCGGGCTCGCCGGCCTACCAGAAGCCGACCCTCGGCCTCGACCTCCAGGGCGGCCTCGAGGTCGTCCTCCGCGCCGTCCCGCCGAAGGGGCACGCCCTGACGCCGGACGACCTCGACCGCTCGATCTCGATCATGCAGTCCCGCATCAACAAGCTCGGCGTGTCCGAGCCGGAGATCCGCAAGCAGGGCAAGGATCAGATCGTCATCCAGCTCGCCGGCGTCCACGACCCGGCGGCGGCGGCGGCGCTGATCGGGAAGACGGCGCAGCTCCAGCTCTTCGACTTCGAGGCCGACGTCACGGGCCCGTCGCTCGACGCGAACCAGAATGTCGTCGCAACCCCGAGCCTCTATGCGCTCCTGAAGCAGGTGCAGTCGGACGCCGCCAAGGGAGAGCCCGAGGGCTACTACCTCTTCAAGTCGAAGACGGTGACGAAGAAGCCGGCGAAGAAAGGCGGCAAGCCGACGACGACGACGACGCATTCCCTCGTCGAGCAGGCGCCGACCCTGACCGAGCTCCTGAAGCGCCACGGCGGCAAGGTGCCGTCCGACGGCGAGGTGCTGAAAGTGCCGGCGAACCGTCTGGTCGTGCGCTGCCCCGCAACCAACGGCTGCATCGGCGCGGCCGCTGCGTCGCCGACCGGCACCTACTACTACCTGATGAAGTACTACCCGGACGGTCAGCCGAACGGCGAGGGGCCGGTGCCGGAGATGACCGGGCGCGACCTCGTGCTCTCGGGTACGCGCGCCGACTTCGGGCAGACCGGCGGCCCGATCGTGACGCTCCAGTTCACGAACCACGGCTCCGACCAGTTCCAGAAGATCACGAAGGCGGAAGCGGACCGCGGCAAGCTCCGCTTCGGCGCCGCCGGGCAGCAGGGCGACCCCACGAACTACGCCCAGCACTTCGCGATCGTGCTGGACGGCCAGCTCGAGTCGACGCCGTACATCGACTTCAAGCAGAACCCGAACGGCATCCCCGGGCCGAACGCCGAGATCGATCTCGGCCCGGGCGGGTCGATCAAGGAGGCGAAGGATCTCGCGCTCGTCCTCCAGACCGGCGCCCTGCCCGTGAGCTTCAAGCAGATCGAGCGCACCGACGTCTCGGCGACGCTCGGCAAGGACTCGCTCACGCAGGCGTGGCACGCCGCACTCGTCGGACTGCTGATCGTCGCGGCCTTCCTGCTCATCCTCTACCGCTTCCTCGGTCTCGTCGCGGTGATTGGCCTCGGGATCTACGCGCTCTTCTACTACGCCGCGATTCTGCTCTTCCCCGGCGTCGTGCTGACGCTGCCGGGTTTCGCCGGACTGATCCTGACGATCGGCGTCGCGGCCGACGCGAACGTCGTCGTCTTCGAACGCATCAAGGAAGAGGTGCGCGCCGGCAAGTCCGTGCGCGCGGCGATCTCGGCAGGCTACGGGAAGGGCTTCCACACGATTCTCGACGCGAACGTCGTCACCGCGATCACCGCGCTCGTGCTCTTCCTCATCGCGGTCGCGTCGGTGAAGGGCTTCGCGCTCTTCCTCCTGATCGGCACGATGATCTCGCTCCTCACGGCCGTCGCGGCCACGCGCGCGCTCCTGCACCTGCTGAGCGGCTTCCGCTGGTTCGACAACCCGCGCTTCATGGGCGCGCACGGGCAGCAGACGGCGAAGTGGCTGCAGATCGACTTCATGAAGCGCCGCTACCTGTGGTTCGCGATCTCGGCGGTGATCGTCGTCGCCGGGGCCGTGTCGCTCGGAGTGCGCGGGCTGAACCTCGGCATCGACTTCAAGGGCGGCACGCAGGTCACCTTCAAGACCCACCAGGCGTACACGACCGACGATGTCCGGCAGATCGCCGCCGCCCCCGACGTGAAACGCCCGGACGCGATCGTGCAGGGCCGCGGCAAGGCGCTGAACGGCGACGAGTACAAGACCTGGCAGGTGCGGACGCGCGCGCTGAACCAGGCGCAGCAGAACGCCTTCCAGGAGGATCTGCAGACAAAGCTCGGCGCGTACGCGTCGGGGACGAAGAACGTCTCGTCGAGCTTCGGCCACCAGATTGCCCTCGACGCGATCTGGGGGATCCTCGTCTCGCTCGTCCTCATCGTGATCTACATCGGGCTTCGCTTCGACCTGAAGTTCGCGGTGCCCGTGATCGTGGCGATGCTGCACGACATCATCATCACGATCGGCGTCTACTCACTTGTGTTCAAGGAGGTGTCGGTCGCAACGGTTGCCGCCGTGCTGACCGTGCTGGGTTACTCGATCTACGACACGATCATCATCTTCGACCGCGTGCGCGAGAACATCCCGTTGATGCGGCGGCAGTCGTTCGCGACGATCACGAACGTGTCGCTGTGGGAGACGATTCGCCGTTCGCTCGCGACGACGTTCATCACGTTGCTGCCGGTGATCGCGCTCGAGGTGCTCGGCGGCGCGACGCTCAAGGACTTCGCCTTCGCGCTCATCATCGGCGTCACCTCGGGTGCGTACTCGTCGATCTTCATCGCCGCACCGCTCCTCTGCATGTGGAAGGAACGCGAGCCGGAGTACGCGAAGCGCCGCCGCTTCGCGGGTGACGACGAGTCTGTGCTCGTCGACGGCCGGCGCCGTCGCGGCGACGTCGGCGCCGCCGCACTCCAGGCCTCCGAGCACGCACTCGCCGCAGAGCCGACGCCCGAGCTCGTCGACGTCGTGCAGGCGTCGCCGTCGGCGCCGGATGCGCAGGCGCGCCGCGAGAAGCGGCGGCAGCGGCGCAACACGAGGCCGCATGGCCGCGCGCGGTAGCGACCGCATCGTCGACGTCGTCGAGGAGCTCCTCGTCGAGCTTCCGGCGCGCGTCCGCGGCAGCCGTGCGAAGGTCTCCGAGCAGGTGCTCGGCGCGGTGCGCGCGCTCGTCGACGAGCTGAACCTCGTCACCCGCGACGATCTCGACGAGCTCGAGCTCCGCGTGGCCCAGCTCGAGCATCGCCTGCGCCTGCTGGAGGCACGCGACGACCTAACGGCGCCGTAGGCGCGTCACCGACGCGTTCACCTTCTCGACGTCGTAGACGACGAACGCGCAGAGCGCGGCGAGGGGCAGCTCCGCGAGCCCGGCCTCGAGCGCGGCCTCGAGCCGCTCGCCGGGCCCCGACGTGACGACGTCGAACCACGCGTCGCACACGAGGAGCGCCGCCGTCGCCGCCGCAAACGGCACGAGCAGCCGGGAGCGCCTGTAGGCCGCGGCGGCGGTTGCCGAGAACATGACCACGAGGCCGAGGTCGAAGCCCACCCAGGCGAGGTCGTAGTGATGAGTGACGTGCTTCGACGGCAAGGAGAACGTCAGCCAGAGGGTCCAGGGTATGAGGAGGAGAGCCGTGAGGGAGAGCAAGCCCGTGATCCAGCGAGGCAGCGCCATCCAGGGGTTGTACCCTGCGCGCCTGCGTGAACGCAGCCCGGCCCCCGAGTCGCTGCTCGCCTGGGCGGCGGCGTTCGTCGGGGCGATCGGGATCGCGTCGGCGCTCACACCGGAGCTCGCGAACCGCTACGACCTCGTCAAGGGCGTCCTGCCTCCGGGCGTGCCGACGGCGGCGCGCGCCTTCGCGCTCGCGTTCGGCGTCGCGCTCGTCTTCGTCTCCCGCTCGCTCGCCCGTCGACGCAGGCGTGCGTGGCAGCTCGCGGTCGCGATCGTGATCGCCTCGGCGGTCGCGCACCTCGCGAAGGGCCTCGACGTGGAGGAGGCCGCGGTCTCGCTCCTGCTGCTCGCGGCGCTGCTGCGCCACCGGCGTCGGTTCGTCGTACCCGGCGCCCCGCAGACCGTGCAGCCCCTGCTCGTGCTCGTCTTCGGCGCGCTCGCCGCGACCTCGCTCACGCTCGGGATCGAGCTGCGCGGGCACGAGCTGCCGGAGCGGCTCGGCGACGTCTTCGCGGCGGCCGGCATCCTCGCCGGCTTCTACGCGCTCTTCCTCTGGCTGCGGCCGCTCTCGGAGGCGGTCGCGCAGACGGTGGGGGAGCGGCGGCTCGCACGCGAGCTCGTCGAGCGCTACGGCCGCGACAGCCTCTCCTTCTTCTCGCTGCGGCGGGACAAGAGCTTTTTCTTCTCGCCGACACGCCGAGCCTTCCTCGCGTACCGCGTGGTCGGCGGCGCGGCGCTCGTCAGCGGCGACCCGGTGGGCGACGAGCGGGAGTTCGACACGCTCCTCGCGGAATTCCGCCGGGTCGCCCACGCACGCGGCTGGCGGCTCGCCATCCTCGGCGCGTCGTCCGAGACACTGCCGCACTACCGCCGCCTCGGCATGCGCCCGATCCCGATCGGCGACGAGGCGGTGCTGCGGCCGGCCGCCTTCTCGCTCGAGGGACGCGCGATCCGCAAGGTGCGTCAGTCCGTGTCGCGCCTGACGAAGGCCGGCTATGCGTTCCGCGTCGTCGCCGCGGAGGACGTCGACGCGGTCCTCCGCGGCGAGCTCGACGCGGTCTCGGTCGAGTGGCGTGGCGACCAGGTCGAGCGGGGCTTCTCGATGGCGATGGACGATCTCTTCGCGGCGGGGACGTCGTTCGCCGTCGCGACCGCGGCGGACGGCGCGGTCGGGGGCTTCCTCCATCTCGCGCCCGCGCCGGCGGGCGGCGCCTGGTCGCTCAGCACGATGCGCCGCCGCAGGGAGACGCCGAACGGCCTCACCGAGTTCCTCGTCGTCGAGACGCTCCTCTGGGCGAAGGAGTGCGGCGCCGCCGAGGTGTCGCTCAACTTCTGCGCGCTTGCGGACTTTCTGTCGCCGGAGCGTGCGACGACGGTGCCCCGACGCCTCGTGCGCCGCGGCCTTCTCGCAGCGGACAACGTCTTCCAGCTCGAGCGGCTGCACTCGTTCAGCCGCAAGTTCCACCCGGAGTGGCGGACGCGCTATCTATGCGTCGAGCGCCTGGCCGACCTGCCACTCGTCGGGCTCGCATATCTGCGGGTCGAGCAGCTGCTGACACCGCCCGCCCGCTGGCGGAGGCGCGTGCCCGTCTCTCACTGACGCGTGTCACACTGACGGCATGGCTCAGCCGGCGACACGGAGCCTCGGCCGCCTGTCGGAGATCGCGCAGGTGATGGTGCGGCACGGCTTCGGCTACTTCCTCGAGGCGCACAAGCTCACCGACCTGCTGCCCGGTCGCTCGGCGGAGACGCGGCTCGCGGCCGTCTACGACGAGGGGTCGTCGGCCCGCGGCCAGCACCTGCGCGAGCTCCTCGACGAGCTCGGCCCGACCTTCGTCAAGTTCGGCCAGCTGCTGTCGACCCGCCCCGACATCGTGCCCCCCGACATCATCGTCGAGCTGCGAGGCCTCCAGGACGACGTCCGCCCGTTCCCGTTCGAGCAGGCGGAACGCGTGATCGAGGAGGATCTCGGCAACTCGATCGACCGGCTCTTCCTCGCGTTCGATCCCGAGCCCGTCGCCGCAGCGTCGATCGGCCAGGTGCACCGCGCGACGCTTCCGAACGGGAAGCCCGTCGCCGTCAAGATCCAGCGCCCGGGCGCACCGCGGCAGATCGAGGCCGACCTGCAGCTGCTCTACCAGGCGGCGAAGCTCGTCAAGGAGCGCGTGCGCTCGCTCGACTTCATCGATGCGCACTCGCTCGTCGACGAGTTCGCGCGGCAGATCCGCCAGGAGCTCGACTACCGGCTCGAGGGCCGGAACGCGCAGACGTTCTACCGCAACTTCGCGGGCGACCCGCACGTGCACGTGCCGAAGGTCTTCTGGACGTACACGCGTGCGCGCGTGCTGACCCTCGAGTGGCTCGAGGGCACGCAGCTCGCCGACTTCGACACGCTGCCCCTGACGCTCGACGAGCGGCGCGACCTCGCGTACCGGATCGCCGAGACCTGGATGGCGATGATCTTCCGGCACGGCTTCTTCCACGGCGACCCGCACCCGGCCAACATCATGCTGCTCGAGGAGGCCGGGACGATCGGGCTCGTCGACTTCGGGGCAGTCGGGAAGCTGAGCGACGACGACATGTCGAAGCTGACGCGCATGTTCATCGACGCGGCGCAGGAGAACGTCGACGTGCTGCCCAAGCGGCTCGCCGATCTCGGCGTGCGCTACCCGAAGGAGCGCGAGGAGGAGTTCCGGGCGGAGCTGCGCGAGATCTACTACCGCTACTACGGCGCGAGCGTCAGCGAGATCGACCCGATTCAGATCATCCGCGAGGCGTTCCAGCTCATCTACGCGATGAACCTGCACCTGCCGACGCGCTACCTGCTGCTCGACCGTGCGATCGCGACGCTCGGCTCGGTCGGCATCGAGCTCTACCCCGACTTCAACGTGTTCGAGGTGGCGCGCCCGTACGCACGCGGGCTCTTGCTCGACCGCTTCACGCCGCAGCGCGTGGCGAAGCGCGCACGGCGCGACGCGATCGCCTACGCGCAGATCCTGCGTGAGGCGCCGTACCAGTTCCACGACCTGCTGGAGCAGGTGCGCGACGGCCAGGTCGAGGTGGGCTTCGTGCACAAGGGCCTCGACGACTTCCTCGAGCAGACGCAGCGCGTGTTCAACCGGCTCGTCGTCGCGCTCATCGTGGTCGGCGGCCTGATCGGCTCGAGCCTGATCGGCGTCTTCGCGAAGGGCGGCCCGCACCTGCTCGGCGTGAACCTCGTCTCCGTGATCGGGTTCGCGCTCTCGACCGTGCTCGGGATGTGGCTCCTCTGGGGCGTCGTCCGCTCCGGACGCTTGTAGAGAACTCGTCACACTTCCGCGCGAATGGACATCTGGCGCGCGCGCCTCGGTGCAATTACGGTCGCGCGAATGACTGCACTCGTCCTCGCCGAGCCGGAGCCGACGATGCGCGGCTTCCTCGAGAAGCAGCTCCGCAGCGACGGCTTCGACGTGCTCGCCTTCGAGTCGACCGAGAAGCTGCCGCGCTCGACCGACCCCGATGTCTTCGTGCTCGGCGATCCGGGCGCGCTCGACTGGTGCCGCGTTCCCGACTGCCCGGTGATCGTGCTCGGCGGCTCCGATCCCGACGCCAAGGTGCGCGCGCTCGAGCGCTGCGACGACTACCTCGCCCGTCCATTCGTCTACGAGGAGCTCGTCGCGCGCATCCGCGCCGTGCTGCGCCGCTGCCCGCCGCGGAGCGAGCTCGTCGATCTCGGCCACCTCGTGATCGACCGGGCGGCGCGGCGCGTGCTCGCCCACGGACACGACGTCGTGCTCTCGCAGAAGGAGTACGCGCTGCTCGTGAAGCTCGCCTCCGACCCCGACCGCGTGTTCACGCGCGAGCACCTGCTCCGCGACGTGTGGGGCTACCCGAACTTCGCGCCGACGCGCACCGTCGAGTCGCACGCCTCGCGCGTGCGCTGCAAGCTCGAGGCTGCGGGGCTCGAGGGCTGGGTCGTGAACGCGTGGGGGGTGGGCTACAAGCTGCGGCCGGCGGTCTGAGCAGGCACGGTCTGGGTCGGGGGCCGGTACGGCGTCGTCCTCGTCAGCTCCACGAAGCCGAGCCGCTCGAGGATCGGCCGGCTCGTCGGCAGCGCGTCCACCTGCACGTAGCGGTAGCCGCGATCGCGAGCGAGGCCGGCGCGGAACGCGACGGTCGCGCGATA
>Ga0207652_10002011_pt1 | contig 17552 bp, 19 predicted proteins | sample KBSC63BmetaG_FD_184334 | JGI IMG/M metagenome (GOLD analysis project Ga0207652, IMG submission 184334) | Corn rhizosphere microbial communities from Kellogg Biological Station, Michigan, USA - KBS C6-3B metaG (SPAdes) (version 2) | ecosystem: Host-associated > Plants > Roots > Rhizosphere ... | reverse complement strand
CATCCTTTAATAAAAGACGAAAATGCTTGTTATGTATCTTCTTCTTATGCTGTTTCCCTGGCAAAAAAGTATAACAGCAGGCTTCATATTTTACATATATCAACAGAAAAAGAACTTTCTCTTTTTACAAATGAAATTTCCTTAAAAGAAAAAAAAATAACAGCAGAAGTTTGTGTACATCATCTAAACTTTATTGCGAATGACTACGAAAAGCTGGGATATCTAATAAAATGCAATCCTGCCATAAAAGAAGCAAAAAATAAATCAGCTCTTTGGGAAGCTTTGCTGGATAACCGCTTGGATGTAATTGCTACCGATCATGCGCCGCATACATTAGAAGAAAAGGAAGGGCCTTATGAACATGCGCATTCCGGCTTGCCATTGGTTCAGCATTCACTGTTATTAATGCTCGAATATTATAAACAGGGAATTATCTCATTGGAAAAAATTGCGGAAAAGATGAGCCATGCCGTAGCAGATTGTTTCCAAATTGAAAATCGAGGCTATATACGTGAAGGCTATTATGCAGATCTTGTTATGGTTGATCTGAATACAGCAACAACAGTAAAAAAGGAGAATATTTTATATAAATGCGAATGGAGTCCCCTGGAAAATTTTACATTTCCTGCAGCAATTGTGCAAACGTTTGTAAATGGAAACCGCGTTTACAATAACGAAAGTATTTATGGAAAATATACATTTAATGAATCTACAAAAGGGCAAAGGCTTTCTTTTATAAGATAACGTGAGCGCCTACACGAAATAAATTCATTACTTAATGGAAACAGATAAAACCACGTTAAACGATCTTGCAATCTTTCAGCACGATGAAGAACATTCTATTTTCCATAAGCTTAATTTCACAAGAACCGTAGGGGGCCGGGAAAAATTAAAATCAATTTTCAGTAAGTCTGCCGGAGATATGGCTTCCATCCAAAACATACAAAAAACATTACAACTTATTCTTGAAAAAAAAGATGAATGGCCGCTTATAATAAGCAACGGCTCTGTAATGATGATCTATAAATTTTACGAAAGCAGTGTTGACCAAATACCTGCCAGGCCTACTTCTTCGTCAGCATATTTTTATAAAATATTTCATGCGCCTGATTTTTCTTTAATAAAATATTCTACAGGCCATGTGTTTGATTTTATAAAAGGCTTGCATAAGATCATTTCACTTTTTTTAAATGAAAATGCTCCCGATAACTTAAAAAAACTCTTGCAGAAGGCAGATGTATTAATGCAAAAGCAACACCTGGATATTATCACTACAAAAGAAAAAGCGAGCGAGCTTACAAATTCTGAGATCTTAAATCTGGCTCAATATGTCAAGTATCATTTTAAACAGAATTTTTATGAGCTCATAGAAATCTATTCCCAATTGGATGCATGGTACGGAATGGCCGTGGCTGTCCATAAATACGGGCTAACCTTTCCTAAATTTATTGTAGCAATAAAGCCTGAGCTGAAAATAAAAGGATTGTATCATATCCTGCTTCATAATCCTGTCGATTATGATCTTGAGCTTGACAAAGAAAATAATTTTATTTTTTTAACAGGCGCTAATATGGCTGGTAAAAGCACCTTTATTAAAGCGGTGGGTGCTTCCGTTTTTCTTGCCCATATTGGCATGGGAGTTCCTGCGAAGGCAATGGAACTTTCCTTATTTGACGGGCTTTTAAGCAATATCAATGTGGTGGACAATGTTTTTAAAGGTGAAAGCTATTTTTATAATGAAGTGCAAAGAATAAAAAATACCATTATCAAAATTAACGATGGCAGAAAATGGCTAATACTTATTGATGAATTATTCAAAGGAACCAATGTTCAGGATGCTATGAAATGCAGCAGTGTAGTGATTGAAGGGCTTATTAAAATAAAAAGTTCGTTATTTATACTTTCAACGCACTTGTATGAAATAGCCAGCGATTTGAAAAAATATCCCAATATAAATTTCAAATATTTTGAAACAAGCGTCACTGATGAGCAGCTATCATTTAATTACAATTTAAAAGATGGCATTAGTAACGACAGGCTTGGCTATTTGATACTTAAAAGAGAGAATGTAATTGAACTTCTTGAAAAACTTTAGTCAACTATTTATTGCCGCTCATTTTCTTTATTTAATTTTTTGGCTAATTTCAACACATGTTAGTCAAAACCTTCGGGAGCGCTGTTTATGGCGTTGAAGCAATTACAATAACAGTTGAAGTAAATGTAAGCAGTGGAAAATTTACTTCTATCGTTGGTCTCGCAGACAATGCTGTAAAGGAAAGCCTCGAGCGCATGGAAAGCGCTATAAAAGCCAATGGCTATCATTTCCCGAGAACTAAAGTGGTTGTGAATTTAGCTCCTGCCGATATAAGGAAGAGCGGAACTGCTTTTGATTTGCCGATTGCAATGGGAACATTGGGCGCAAGCGAACAATTAGAAAATGCTGAAAAGCTTACTGATTATGTGATCATGGGCGAGCTAAGTTTAGACGGCACCGTTAGACCAATAAAAGGCGCTTTGCCAATTGCGATACAAGCACGTAAAGAAGGCTTTAAAGGATTGATTCTTCCCAAAGAAAATGCAAGAGAAGCAGCGATGGTTAATAAACTAAATATTTATGGCGTCGCCCACATTAATGATGTCATTGATTTTTTTATTGATGAAAATTCTATTCAACCTACTATCGTAAATACAAGAGAAGAATTTGCCAATGCACAAAGTGATTTTGAAATAGATTTTTGTGATGTAAAAGGACAGGAGAATATTAAACGAGCATTGGAAATCGCTGCGGCAGGTGGCCACAATGCGATTCTTATTGGACCCCCTGGCGCCGGTAAAACTATGCTGGCAAAGCGTTTGCCAACCATACTTCCACCACTTACTTTGCTGGAAGCTTTGGAAACAACAAAAATTCATAGCGTTGCAGGAAAACTTCCGGAAAATGCGACGCTCATTTCAAAGCGGCCATTTCGTTCTCCACATCATACTATATCGGATGTTGCTTTGGTTGGTGGCGGCGGTTTGCCACAGCCTGGCGAAATTTCTTTGGCACATAACGGGGTTTTGTTTTTAGATGAACTTCCGGAATTTAAAAGAACAGTTCTTGAGGTAATGCGGCAGCCAATGGAAGAGAGAAGAGTTACAATTTCTCGGGCAAAAGTTGCATTGGATTTCCCGTCAAGCTTTATGTTGATTGCGTCTATGAATCCTTGCCCCTGCGGATATTACAATCATCCAGAGAAAGAATGCACCTGCCCGCCAGGAGCTGTTCAAAAATATCTTAATAAAATTTCAGGACCCTTATTAGACAGGATTGACTTACACGTAGAAGTAACTCCTGTTGCTTTTAGTGAACTATCATCAAAACAGGATTTTGAAAAAAGTGAATCGATTCGTGAAAGAGTTATTAAAGCAAGAGAAAAACAGGCAGAAAGATATAAAGACAATCCGGGCGTATATTCCAATGCACAGATGAGCAGTAAGATGCTGAAAGAAATTTGTGTAATAACCCAGGCGGGCTCCAATCTTTTGAAGGTTGCGATGGAAAGATTAAATCTGTCTGCACGTGCCTACGACAGAATTTTAAAAGTAAGCAGAACCATTGCAGACCTTGCCGGAAGCGATGATATAAAATCGGAACATCTTGCTGAAGCAATTCAATACAGGAGCCTGGATAGAGAAGGCTGGGCGGGATGATAATTCTGTGATAAGTTTAAACTTTCCAAAAGTTGCCCACTGTTATCTAAATTTGCCCAATGAAAATATTATTCTCCTACATAAAGCCCTATAAATGGCTGGTGGTTCTTGCCTTATTTCTTGCCGCTATGAACCAGGTGTTTTCATTATTTGCTCCTGCAATTACAGGTAATATTCTTGATCTTTTTGTAAACCATCCGCATGTATTTCCTGATAAAACGCCAAGAACAGAACATGCATTTTTCTTTGGTGAAGGTAAATATCACGGCTTATTTTACTTTCTGCTACTTTTGATAGGTACAGCGATGGTAAGCCGCATTGCCAAAGCATTTCAGGATTATTTTGGAAACGTTCTCATTCAAAAATTTGGCGCAACTATTTTTACTGATGGCCTTAAACATAGTATGCGGCTGCCTTACCAGGATTTTGAAGATCAGCGCAGTGGCGAAACCTTATCCATTCTTACCAAAGTGAGAGCAGATACAGAAAAATTTATTACCAATTTTATCAATGTTTTTTTCGTCATCATTGTAAGTATTGTCTTCATCTCTGTTTATGCATTCAGATTGCACTGGGTAATTATGCCGGTTTATACTATTGGCATTATATTAATAGCAGTTGTTACTAGCTTGCTCAGCAAAAGAATAAAGGTCATTCAAAAAACAATCGTTAATGAAACGAATGCATTAGCAGGTTCTACCACAGAATCTTTACGTAATATAGAATTGGTAAAAAGCCTGGGTCTAACCAACCAGGAAGTAAACAGGCTTAATAATAACACATTCAAAATATTAAAGCTTGAATTGCGGAAGGTTAAAAGCATCCGTACAATAAGTTTCATACAAGGAACAATGGTTAACTTTTTGCAACAGCTTATAACTTTCACATTGTTATGGTTAATATTCCGGAATGCTATTACGCCCGGCCAATATCTTTCACTGGTATTTTATAGCTTTTTTCTTTTTGCTCCCATGCAGGAAATCGGGAATATTATTATTTCTTATCGAGAAGCTGAAGCATCTTTAAATAATTTTCATAACCTGATGTTGAAGTCGCCTGAGCTTAAGCCAGCGAAGCCGGAAACTATACGTAACATAGAGGAGCTGGAATTTATCAATGTAAAATTCAAGCATCAGTCTGCACAGCAACCTGCATTAAATGATATAAGTTTTGATGTAAAGAAAGGAGAAACCATTGCATTTGTAGGGCCCTCTGGGTCGGGAAAAACAACGCTTGTAAAATTGTTGGTTGGCTTATACATTCCTCAACAAGGCAAAATAAAGTATAATAAAATTGATGGAAAAGATATTGACTTTGATGTGCTGAGAACCCAGATTGGTTTTGTAACACAGGATACACAACTCTTTGCGGGAACTATTAGGGAGAATTTGCTATTTGTAAATCCCACTGCAACAGATGAAGAAGTCTTGGACGCTTTAAAAAAAGCATCTTGCAATACTTTATTATCACGGGCCGATAAGGGATTGAATACAGTAATCGGTGAAGGCGGTGTAAAGGTTTCCGGAGGTGAAAAACAGCGATTATCAATAGCAAGAGCATTACTTCGCCATCCACATTTATTAATCTTTGATGAAGCAACGTCATCTCTTGATTCTTTAACCGAAGAAGAAATTACGAATACAATTAAGGACGTATCTTCTAAGAAGAACCAGATAACAATTTTAATTGCACACAGGTTAAGCACTATTATGCATGCAGATAAAATTTATGTTTTGGAAAAAGGAGATATTATTGAAACGGGTACACATGAGGAACTGATTACGCAAACGGGATTATATTATGCGATGTGGCGCCAGCAAATAGGAGAAAGAAAAAAACTGACACTTCCGTTATTAAGTCAATTGGCCAATTAGTCCCGCGAAACTAAAATACTTTTGTTAATATGACTGAAGAAGAAAAAAAGCCTAAGCCAAATTTTGTGTGGAGCATTTTAACAATGAGGTGCCCCAGGTGCCGCAGGGGAGATATGTTTAAGAACAGAAATCCATATAAAAAATTGAAGCTAAATTACATTTTAGACATGTATGATGATTGCCCTGTTTGCCATCAGAAGTTTGATCTTGAACCTGGCTTCTGGTACGGAACGGGTTATGTTAGTTATGGATTAGTGCTTTTATTTTCCGGGCTCACTTTCGGATTATGGTGTCTTACAATTGGCATTTCAGCAAATGATAACCGGGTACTTTACTGGCTTCTTTTTAATGCAGTAATTGTAATAATTCTTCAGCCATGGTTCATGCGCTTAAGCCGCGCAGTATATCTTCTTTTCTTCGTGAAATACAACGAAAATTATGATAAAGAAAAAGGCAAAACGTTTGATTATCATTAATAGATTTCTCCTAAAAATTTACAAATTTACTGCGTGCACTGCAGTACCATAACATAGTACTTCAGTTACTCCGTTCATAACTTCATTGGCATCGTATCTTATATTAATGATAGCGTTTGCTCCCAGTTCGTTAGCATGTTGAACCATGTGCTGATAAGCTTCTAATCTTGTTTTTTCACAAAGGTCAACATAAATAGAAATCGTGCCGCCAAATAATGTTTGCAATCCGCCGGCAATATTTCCGAAGAGGCTTCTTGATCTTACTGTTATTCCTCTCACAATGCCTAAATGCTTTGTTATTTTATATCCCTCAAGCTGGTTGCTTGTTGTTATAAGTTGCTCATCTACCATAATTATATAGTTTTATACCATCAAATTTAACATACTTTTTCCCGAAGCATTTATTAGCACCGTTTTTGTTTTATTCGTTGTTCGTAATTTGCGCACTCTGAACCTTAAATTAAATATTATATAATAAAATGTTACAAACCGCAGAAGACATTCGTTTGCTTAATGAAAAAATAAGTCATTCCGCTACGTTTATTGATAAAATTCATACTGAAATTGGTAAAGTAATTGTTGGGCAAAATCACATGGTTGAGCGTCTTTTGATAGGCCTCTTAAGCAATGGACATATCTTGCTGGAAGGTGTGCCTGGGCTTGCAAAAACCTTATCCATCCGATCGCTTGCAAGTACTATAAATGCACAATTCAGCCGCATACAATTTACACCGGACTTATTACCTGCCGATGTTATAGGCACTATGATTTATAACCAGCAAAAAAATGAGTTCATGGTTCGCAAGGGTCCCGTCTTTGCTAATTTCATCTTAGCAGATGAAATTAACAGGGCTCCCGCAAAAGTGCAAAGCGCTCTGTTAGAAGCTATGCAGGAACGGCAGGTAACTATTGGCAACCATTCTTATATACTGGAGGAACCGTTTTTAGTTTTAGCCACTCAAAACCCTATTGAGCAGGAAGGAACTTATCCATTACCCGAAGCGCAGGTAGATCGCTTTATGCTAAAAGTAATTATTGATTATCCAACTAAAACGGAAGAGCAATCTATTATCCGTCAAAATGTGCAAGGATTAAAACAACCGCAAATAAATGCAGTGGTATCGACTCATGAAGTATTAACTGCCCGGGAACTGGTAAGACAGGTTTATATGGATGAAAAAGTGGAGCAATATATTATTGATATTGTATTTGCAACCCGATACCCTGAAACTTATAACCTGAATAAATTAAAACCATTAATTTCTTTTGGTGGTTCTCCAAGAGCCAGCATCAACCTGGCTTTGGCAGCTAAAGCTTATGCATACTTAAACAAGCGTGGATATGTAATTCCAGAAGATGTAAGAAATATTTGTAAAGATGTTTTGAGACATCGCATAGGTCTTACATATGAAGCAGAAGCTGAAAATATAAATGCTGAAATGGTAATAACAGAAATATTAAAAGCTGTGAATGTACCTTAAGAAGGTACAAGTAATAGTTATAAGCGATAAGTGTGCGGCTCATGTTAACAACAGCAGAAATAGTAAAAAAAGTAAAAGAACTCGAGATCATCAGCAAAAAGATCACAACGCATCTTTTTACCGGTGAGTATCATTCTGCATTTAAGGGAAAGGGAATGAGCTTTAGGGAAGTTCGTGAATATTATCATGGGGATGATGTGAGATTTATTGATTGGAATGTGAGCGCCCGCTATGCTCATCCATTTACAAAGGTATTTGAGGAAGAAAGAGAACTTACAGTTATTTTATTGGTTGATCTAAGCGCCAGTGCATTGTTTGGCACTTTGCACAGCACTAAAAGAAATCTAATAACAGAAATAGGCGCAGTACTTACTTTCAGCGCTATTAATAATGATGACAAAGTAGGTGTTATTTTTTTCAGTGATAAAATTGAAAAATATATTCCTCCAAAAAAAGGTAAACAACACGCTTTATATATAGTAAGAGAGTTACTAACGGCGCAGCCTAAACGAACCGGCACCAACATCAATGAGGCATTGAAATTATTTTCAACTTCAAACCGGCATCGCAGCATTGCTTTTATAATGAGTGATTTTATTGATGAGCAATATGAAGATAAGCTTCGTGTTATGAGTAGCAGGCACGATGTAATTGGACTTAAAATATATGATAAAATGGATTTACAGTTGCCCAATATCGGTTTGCTGGAAGTAGAAGACCTGGAAACAGGAAATACACAATGGCTCGATACTTCAGACCCGCTGGTTCGACACAACTATCAGCAAAATTTTATGCAGCAGAGCGAAAAGTGCAAACAAATTTTTAAAAAGTCAGGCGCCGATCTGCTGCATTTGCGAACAGATGAAGATTATGTAAAGATTTTACAACAGTTTTTTTTAAGAAGAAAATAAAGAGAAAGAAAGCAATTGAAGAAAAGCGTGTATCATACAGCGTTAGTTACAATTATATTACCGGGTTTACTTTTGTTTACACAAAATATTTCTGCACAATCTGCATCTGTTAAATCTACAGTTGATAAAAATAATATTCTCATCGGTGAGCAATTGCATTACAAAGTTTCAACTTCAATGCCTGATAATACTTACAGGCTATCCTGGTTTAATATGACCGATACACTTGGTAATTTCCAGGTAGTGAAAGAAAATAAAATTGACTCAGCGACTGCAAATGGTAATTTAAATTTCAGCCAGGAAATAATTATTACCAGTTTTGATTCCGGAAGGCAGGTTATTCCACCTTTGGTTTTAAATGTAGAAACACTGCAGGGCGATTCTTCATTTAATCTCGTTACAGATTCCATACCGGTGAACGTGTCTTTTGCACCAATGGATAGTGTAAAAACTTTTCATGACATAAAATCAATTATAGAGGTAAAAAAGCAATGGCCATGGTGGTGGTGGGCATTATTGGGAGTTGCGCTTCTGCTGCTTGTATTCTGGATTAGATTTCTTATTAAGTTCTTTAAAAAGAAAAAAGCAACTCCGGATTTTTTCAATGCAAAGCTTTCGCCTTATGATGAAGCAATGAAAGCGATTGCTGATTTGCAAAAAGAGCAATTGCTTCAAAGTAATGGCAGCACTAATTATAAGGTAAAAGAATATCACACAAGGCTAACGAGCATCGTTAAACGCTTTATTTCACGAAAGGCAAAAGTGTACAAGATGAATTTGACTTCTGATGAACTATTGATTGATATAAACGAATATGGACTCAGGAAAGAACAACTTTCATCTTTTGCAAATTGTTTAAGGATGAATGATGCAGTGAAATTTGCTAAATATATTCCTCCTCAAAACGAAAGCGAAAATTGCCTGGAAAAAACAAAAGAAATAATAACAGAAATAAATAACACCTTCAACAAGAAACCGCAAAGTGATATTTAATTATTTCGATAATATAACCTTTGGGCAGCCGCTTTTTTTCATCCTGTTTGCTATTATTCCAATCTTAATTTATTGGAAAATAATAAAGGGGAAAAAACAAAGTGCAGCCATAGGTATTTCCACCACAAAAGGGTTGGCGAGAGTGCGTTCCTGGAAAAATACCTTTCAAAATGTCCCTTTTATTCTAAGATTGCTGGCCATAAGCTGTATAATAATTGCGCTTGCGCATCCACAGGTTAAGTATGAAGAGCAGCGCTCCGAAGGTGAAGGTGTAGATATAATTTTGTGCATTGATGTAAGCGGCAGTATGACAGCGCAGGATTTTACACCTAACAGAATGGAAGCTGCAAAAAAAGTTGCCGAGGACTTTGTTAATAGGAGAACTAATGATAGAATTGGTATTGTAATTTTTTCGGGCGAAAGCTTTACTCAATGCCCTCTTACCACGGATCATTATGTTTTGGTCAGTCAAATTGAACAAATACGAAACGGCTTGCTGGAAGACGGCACTGCTATTGGCTCGGGGCTTGCAACCAGTGTTGACAGGCTTCGCAGCAGCAAGGCCAAAAGTAAAGTGGTAATTCTTTTAACGGATGGAGTTAATAATGGAGGGCTGATTGACCCTGCCACAGCTAAAGAAATAGCAAAGGCTTTTAAAGTAAAAGTTTATACAATCGGAGTAGGAACAGATGGCTATGCGCCGACTCCCGTGAGCACACCCATGGGCATTGTAATGCAGAATGAAAAGGTTGCTATTGATGAAAAATTATTAAAGAATATCGCAGAAGAGACCGGCGGAAAATATTTTAGGGCAACTGATAATAAAAGTTTGCAGAATATTTACTCAGAAATTGATCATCTTGAAAAATCAAAGGTAGAAATAACAACATTTCATCATTATACTGAAAAGTTTTATCCCTTAATATTCGCGGCAATGGCATTGCTGTTGCTCGAAATTATTTTAAGATTTACTGTCTTTAGAAAGTTCCCTTAGTTAATTATACGAATTGCCGCGAATTGCACGAATTTTACCAATGGTATAATAACATATAACAATTCATCAATCATCAATCAACAATTTAACCTTTGAACGCTCGTGTATATAAATCAACCGGAAGCTGGTATGTTGTAAAATGTGAAGATGGAGCCTTTTATAATGCACGCATAAAGGGAAGGTTTAAGATTGATGATATTACTTCAACCAACCCCATTGCGGTTGGCGATATTGTTGATGTTGAAAAAGAAGATAATGAGGAATATACTGTTGTAATAAATAATATCCACGAACGAAAAAACTATATCACCAGGCAATCGCCACACAATAAAAATCAGCATCACATTATTGCTTCTAATCTTGATCAAAGTCTTTTATTTGCAACACTCAAGGAGCCTAAAACATCACAAGGATTTATTGACAGGTTTCTTATTGCATCAGAAGCGTATCATGTGCCTGCTATCGTTGTTTTTAATAAGGCTGATCTTTATAAAAAAAAGGAATTAGAAAAACTTGATGAACTACGATCAATTTATGAAGCCAATGGGTATCACGTTTTATCCATGAGTCTTCAACAACGGGAAGGCATAGACGAAGTAAAAAGCCATCTGCAAAATAAAGTTACTTTGCTTAGTGGTCATTCAGGCGTAGGTAAATCTTCTTTTATCAATATTGTGTTTCCGGAGCTTTCTTTAAAAACACAGGACGTAAGTGAATGGAGTGGCAAAGGGCTTCATACAACAACGTTTGCCGAGATGTATGATTTGCCTGGTGGTGGAAAAATAATTGATACGCCGGGTTTGCGTGAATTTGCGTTAATGGATATTGAGAAAAATGAATTATCTCATTATTTTCCTGAGATGAAAGTACTCATAAATAATTGCCGCTTTAATAATTGCCTTCATATTGAAGAACCAGGATGTGCAGTTAAAGAGGCGGTTGAGAAAGAAAGAATTTCAACTAAGCGTTATATAAGCTACCTGAATATATTGGGAACAATTGATATAAAAAAATGGTAAAGGTAGCGGTCCTTCCTGCAATTTAATAAGCATTCTTTTCCAAAAACTTTGCCACTTCACGTACTGCTTTATTTTCTTTAGCAATGCCTTTTGTTTTATGAGGTAAAATAGATACGCCATTAAAAATGTTGTAGTGCAGAGTTAAATAATGCTTTTTATATCTGAAGTCCCAGTCCAGGGTGTCAGCATCGTCCACCTGGTTAATAAACTTAACTTTTAAACCATCCGCAAGTATATCGGCAATGGAATAAAATTTGGATACACCGCAATTGTCATCAATAACGGCTTCTGTTCCACCGAAATTTGTTTTTAAATGATAGCACATAAGGTTGGATTGAAATTTTTATAGGATTATTATTTTTCTTATTTTATGATTTAAATTTTTTCGCTTTTCCTGCTGCTTTCATAGCTGCCTTATCACCTGATAAAATTCTTTCAGCGCCAATATTTTTTCCATTTGTCGGACATCCGTATTTTTCATTTTTTTTAAATATTGAACATCCGCAAAACACGAGGCCAAGTATTACAACAAAAGAAATTTTTTTCATTCGTTATTTTTTAGATGCAAAAGTTGGCTGCTGTAAAGAAGCGCTTTAAGAATTAATAAAAACCTTATTTAAAAATTTCAAATTATTTATCCTGCCATTCCTTATTTAAACCATTCAGCATACATCACATAGTTGTTGGCAATCCTGTCTATTTCTCCGCTAATCAGTTCTTCGGAAATATTTTTTACTTTCTTTGCCGGCACTCCGGCATAGATAGAACCAGGCTCAACAATAGTGTTTTCAAGTACCACAGCGCCTGCAGCGATAATGCTGTTGCTGCCAATTTTTGCATTATCCATTACAATTGCTCCCATGCCTACGAGCACATTGTCACATATAACGCATCCATGTACAATTGAATTGTGTCCGATGCTCACATTATTTCCAATTGTTGTGGAAGTTTTTAAATAAGTGCAGTGGATAATAGCGCCATCCTGAATATTTACTTTATTACCAATGCGTATAAAATTTACATCGCCGCGTATTACTGCATTAAACCATACGCTGCAATCATAGCCCATTACCACATCCCCGGCGATAGTTGCATTGGGGGCTATATAACAGTTGTTTCCTAAAGTTGGCTTTATTCCTCTTACTTCAATAATTAACGACATAATTTATTTTTTTTGTTTACCAGCAAAAGTTCTTTTGGCAACCCAGTTGTGTCACTCACTTGTACAGTTAATTCTTTGGTCATCGTTGCCCGCAACATTAAATTTAATGTATAAACTGGTACTTAAGCTTACGGCTAATTTAATAGTACACTAATTTCGCATTATTCACAAAGATTATTAACAGCTATGAACAATCGGCAAATATTTTTAAACCATATTGGTCAAACCTCGCCCAATCCCCTGATGTTGGAAATAGTAAAAGCTGAAGGCTGTAAAATATATGATGCTGATGGTAATGAATACCTCGATCTTATTGGCGGCATAAGTGTTTGCAATGTTGGCCATAAAAATAAAAAGGTTATTGGAGCTATAAACAAGCAGATTAATGATTACATGCACGTAATGATAAATGGAGAATTAGTGTTGTCTCCGCAAACTAATTATGCCAAATTACTTACGGATAATCTGCCTTCATCGCTTAACGCTGTTTTCTTTACAACCTCCGGAACGGAAGCGACCGAAGGAGCTATGAAACTTGCTAAAAGATATACCGGCCGCACGCAAATTGTTGCTTTTAAAAATAGTTACCATGGCAGCACACAAGGCTCTTTAAGTATTATGGGCAGCGAATATTGGCGCAATGCATTTCGACCATTATTGCCCGATATTTTACATCTTACATTTAATTCTTTTGAAAGCCTCAAACAAATTACAGAATTAACTGCATGCGTAATTGCAGAAACAATCCAGGCAGAAGCAGGCGTAATTGTTCCGGATAAGGAATGGATGAAAGCGCTTAGAAGAAAATGTGATGAAACAAATACTCTGCTTATCCTCGATGAAATACAATGTGGCTTTGGGCGCAATGGAACGCTTTGGGCTTTTGAGCAATTTGAAATTGTTCCGGATGTGCTGCTTCTTGGCAAGGCGCTGGGCGGTGGCATGCCAATGGGTGCATTTATAGCTGATAAAAAAATGATGGACTGCCTCACTAATAATCCTGTATTAGGCCATATTAATACTTTCGGAGGTCACCCTGTATGTTGTGCAGCGGGTTACGCAGCTATGCAATTTTTGCTCGACGAAAAATTGGCAAGTTCAGTTTTTGATAAAGAAAAATTATTTAAACAAAATCTCACTTCGTCTAAAATTAGATCTCTTAAAAGCCGTGGCCTAATGATTGCAGTTGAGTTTGAAAACTTTGAGGAAAACAAAAAAGTGATAGATGCTCTTATAACGAAAGGAGTTTTTACTGATTGGTTTTTATTTGCTTCTGAGTGTTTGCGAATTGTTCCGCCGCTTATTATTTCTGAAGAAGAGATTTTGCAGGCGTGCAATATTATTAATAATGTACTGTCCATACTTTAAGCTTTGAAGATGTCCATATTTTTTTTTTAATCACAAGCTATTGGAATTGTAAAAAATTAATGTTTACTTTGTGGTCCAAAGTACTTTTTTATGAATCAACAAGAAGCTTCTTTGCAGGAATTGCATCATATAAAAAAAATGATGGAGCAAAGCAGCCGCTTCATTAGCCTTAGCGGGTTAAGTGGAATTTCGGCGGGATTTTGTGCATTGATAGGAGCATGGTTCGCAACAAAAAGCATTTCGGCGTATGCACAGGAAAAACAGTTTGATTACAATACACTCGTATCCGAACTTCTATTTATTGCTGCTTGTGTGCTGGTATCAGCATTTGTATTTGCCTTTATCTTTACTTACTTACGTACCAAAAAGACAGGTATTTCCATTTGGGGCAATACAACCTATAGGATGTTATTTAACCTGGCTATTCCTCTTGTTGCTGGCGCCTTCTTTGTACTCAGGATATTACAGATGGATTATATTTTTTTAATTGCACCTGCCTGCCTGCTATTTTACGGGCTGGCGTTGGTGAATGTTTCCAAATATACACTTGGTGAAATAAAATATCTTGGGTATTGCGAAATAGTACTTGGGCTCATTAATCTGTGGGTGCCTGGCTATGGGCTCATATTTTGGGCAGCAGGTTTTGGCGTGCTGCATATAGTTTACGGTACTATTATGTGGTGGAAATATGAAAGGGTATAGGAAAAAAGCAATAATGAGTAACCTAATTGAAAATCTTAATAAAACTTTTGACAGCAGGGTAAGGCTGGGTATTATGAGTGCACTTATGGTAAATGAAGAGGTAAATTTTAATACCCTTAAGGAATTAATTAACGTAACTGATGGCAACCTTGCCTCTCATCTGAAAGCGCTGGAAGAAATGCAATATCTGAAAGTGAAGAAGGGATTTATTGGCCGAAAAACAAATACCAATTATACCATTACAAAAGCTGGTGAAAAGGCATTTAAAATACATATTTCTGCACTGGAAAAAATGATTAAGAATATCCACTAATTTTTTTTTGCACAGTAACTTTGTAATTCAAAGCACTTTTAAAATGAAAAATACAGATTTAAAAGGAATAAGCATTCTCCTGGCATTTTTCATTGCAGCCTTATTTCTAAGCGGGCTCACCGCTATCCCTGTGAACTCTGAATTGACCTTTTTATTAAAAATTTTCTCGACAGATAGCTTTATGCATTATTGGTTGCAAAAGATTTTAAACGCTTACGATAAGGTTAGCGTCCAACATCCTTTTTTACTCTATGGATATGATTGGCTTGCATTTGCACATTTTATTCTGGCAATTCTTTTTATCGGTCCATATAAAAATCCGGTAAAGAATATTTGGATTATTGAATTTGGCCTGATTGCCTGCGTTTTAATTTTTCCGTTAGCATTTATTGCAGGGTATTACAGACAAATCCCAATGGGCTGGCAACTGGTAGATTGTTCATTCGGTGTATTTGGAATTATACCTCTATGGATTTGTTACCGTAAGATTAAAAGACTTGAATTAGAAACAACCGTATGAATCCTTATTTAATAATAACAGCAAGAACAATTACTATTTGGTTATGCGCATGCTTAATAAATGCAATGCTTTGTGGTATTGCTTTAGTTTTTCTAAATGACATGTATTTGGAAGTTGCCGGTGATATTTTTTTAATCTTCATACTTTCTCTATTCTTTTCGGCACCTGGGTTTTTTATCTTTTGGATTATTCTCCTTATAAAATTTTGCTTTTATATAACTGGCCGGACACTTTTTCGTTCGGCTTTAATAACCGGGTTTGTTTTATCTTCTGTTACTGCCTATTTCGGCTCTAAAATTTTCGCTTCCGAATTCATGGGATATGCATTAATACCGGCTTCCTGCATTATTTTCTCTGCGGTCAGCAGTATCATGCTACACTTTAAATATTTTAAAAAAATAAAATAAACCATAATGAAAAAAGAACCATCAAAAATATTATTTACCCTGGGGGGAGCGCTCATTTTTAACTTCATTTTCTGGCAAGAGAAACCAGGTATTAATATTATTCTCTTTGATGTTTTCATTTGTTCCGCCATTGCTGTTCTTTCTCCATATTCATTAAAAAATAGCAATAGCAGATGGTTACTTGCTATGCATATAGCAACAGCGGCAATGGTTTTAATACAAAATACATTGTTAAGTGAAGTAGGCTTTGTCGTTACATTGTTGTTATTCGCTTCTTTCTCACAATATCATCATCGTTCTATATGGTACGCCACAGGCTCATCAATGCTAAATTATCTTCTTGCAGTTCCTAATTTTTTTAGAGAATTAATGCAAGAGAATAACAGTCATGAAAGCAAACCCACCCGTTTAAGATCTTTTAGGGTTTTTTTAATACCCATTGCAATTGTTGGGTTCTTTATTATTATCTATTCCTCAGCTAACAATGTGTTTTCGGGAATATTATTGGGTATAGTCACTTCAATTACAAATTGGCTGGCCCATTTTTTTGACTGGTTTCCTTTAGAACGATTTGTGTTTTTTTTCCTGGGAATTATTGTCGTGAGCGGATTACTTCTCAGAAATAAAAGGACTTATTTTTCTGATAGAGATATGAAAAGAAAAAATAACCTCTCCCGAACAAAAACATCTTACAAAAAATGGAAAGAAAGTGTATGGGTTGATCTATTATCAATTGTTGCCGGTAAAGCCTCAGCAGGACTGTTAGCCCTAAAACATGAATTTAAAAGCGGATTACTTAGCCTTGTTTTATTAAATGTGCTTTTATGCATCATAAATTGCATTGATATAAAATATGTTTGGCTAAGTTCCAGGTTCAGCAAAAGTGCGGGTATGGCTGCCTACGTTCACGAAGGTGCATGGATGCTTATATTTTCTATTATTCTTGCCATGCTTGTATTATTATTCTTCTTTCGTGGCAATCTTAATTTTTATAAAAAAAATAAATGGCTGCGGTATGGCGCTTACATTTGGGTTTTGCAGAATTCATTCCTTGTACTTTCGGTTTTTAACCGCGATTATTTTTATATCGCCCATTACGGATTAGCATACAAGCGTATTGGATTACTGTTTTTTCTTACTATGGTATTGGGTGGACTGATTACTGTTTATCTGAAGATTTATTACACTAAAACCATTTATTTTCTTTTAAAAATAAATGCATGGATTGGGTTAGTTCTGCTCGTTTCTGCATCCACTGTTAACTGGGATATAATGATGGTCCGTTATAATCTTTCAAGGCAATCAACCATTCCATTGGATGTGCCGTTTCTTCTTTCACTTTCAGATCAAACCTTGCCTTTGATTCAAAAAAATAAAGAGGTGCTGGAAAAAGCTCCTACCGCGTCTTATCAATATTATTACAATGGCGCAGCATACAACGCTCCAGAATTTTTTGAATTAAGGAAAAAAACTTTCCTCATTCAACAAAAAAATTATAGCTGGCTATCATGGAATATCGCAGATGCCTTCACAAAAAAAGAACTAACAGGAAACATTAATTATTCATTTGGCTATTACCGGTTGGCTCCTTACCAGTTCCTTTGGAGTTTACATTAAAAAAATTTTGGATGAAATGAGA
>Ga0207652_10002010_pt1 | contig 17554 bp, 9 predicted proteins | sample KBSC63BmetaG_FD_184334 | JGI IMG/M metagenome (GOLD analysis project Ga0207652, IMG submission 184334) | Corn rhizosphere microbial communities from Kellogg Biological Station, Michigan, USA - KBS C6-3B metaG (SPAdes) (version 2) | ecosystem: Host-associated > Plants > Roots > Rhizosphere ... | reverse complement strand
GAACTCCGGAACGCCAGAACCAAGGACGGCAAACCGAATCTGGCGCCAAGGCGCCGAGGGCTCCCAAGCCGGATTTCTCTGGGGTGTAGCAGGCCGAGTACGCACCGCCCGGCGAGAGGACTCGTCGGATCCGGCAAAGGGCGTGCATTGGTAATGGAGACTATCGAGGGCGAAACGCTCGCCTCCGCCATTGAACGCGCGGCGGGTCGCGGAGGCCCTGGAATCCGCCCGCGGCAAGGGTGTGGTACAGGGGGATCTGAAGCCAGGTAATATGATGGTTGCCTCCGCGGAGCTGGTGAAGATTCTCGACTTCGGCCTTCCAATCGCGTACTTATCGGGCAACTTCCCGGGGCGCATCCAGCGTTTCCCGAACCTTCTGCAAGAAGGATTCCGAGCTGAAAGGCTTTCGGATAAAAGGGATGACAGGATCTAGTTCACTATGCCGCGCGACCGCGTCATCTGCGTACCCCGATGTGTACAGGGCTCTCATTCCCGGAATTAGGCAGCGAAGTTTTTCAAGCAGAACCGCGCCGCTCATGTGAGGCATCACAAGATCCGTGACGACCAGCCCAAACCGATCTTCGTGTTGCTGAACAATCTGCAGCGCGTGGTCGCCGTGACGCGCGGCTGACACCCGATAACCCGCATCCTGAAGGACGGTGCAGATGAATTGGCGCACGGCCGCGTCATCTTCCACAACCAGGATCGTCTCCGATCCGCTTCGACCTTCGACCATCGGGCGTGCCGCGGCAGTCGGCCCGGCGGCTTCGATACTTGGCAGATAGATCTTGAAGGTCGTCCCCTCACCGGGCTTGGTATCGAGCTCGATCTTTCCTCCGTTTTGTTTAACGATGCTGGAAACGATCGACAGTCCCAGGCCCGTTCCCCGGCCCGATTCTTTCGTGGTGAAGAACGGCTCGAAGACACGCAATTGAGTAGCTGTGTCCATCCCGCATCCTGTGTCACTTACAGCTAAGATCACATGATTGGAGCCGGCCGCCTTCGCAGCATTAGCCGTTTGAATAATCAGCTTCCCGCCTCGGGACATTGCGTCGCGGGAGTTGACCGCGAGATTCAGGAGCACCTGCTCGATCTGGCCTTCATCGGCCTGAATGGAACGTAGCGTGGGATCGAGAACGGTGACGAGTTCGATGTCCTCGCCGATTACACGGCGCAGGATGTTCGTATTCGATTTCACGGCAGCATTCACGTCCACGATTTTGGATTGACTCACCTGTTTGCGGCCGAAGGCGAGAAGCTGGCGGGTCAGCGCGGCGGCCTGATCTCCGGCCTTTTTCACTTCATCTATCTTTCTTCGAACCGGATCGCCCGGCGAGATCTCCCGCAACGAAAGATCGGAGTATCCATTAATGACAGTGAGCAGGTTATTGAAATCATGCGCGACGCCAGCAGTTAACCGCCCGATCGCCTCCATTTTTTGCGAATGCCGAAGTTGTTCCTCCAACTGTCTGCGTTCGGTGATGTCGCGGGCGATGCCCTCAATCGCCACAACGCGGCCATTTGAGTCCTGAACCAGCGCGCTACGTTGTTCTATCCAGATGCTGTGTCCACTCTTGTGAGTCCATCGCATGGTGACTGTGCCGACGTGGCTGCCATCGCCCCTCAACACGCTTTCGAGCAGATGACAATCGTCGGGATGGACTATTTTGAAAGACAAGTCCGGATCGGCATAATGTTCTTCGGGTGAGTATCCGGTCACTGCCGTGATCACCGGGCTCACATAGGCGTACCTTCGTTCCGGCGACAGTTCATAGCGAAATACGATGTCTGGTGCGTTTTCAGCCAACCGCCGGTAGCGTTGCTCGGCGGAGCGCAGCCGTTCGAGAAGCGACGTTCCTTCTAAAGCCGATGCGGCCGTACCAGCAACGATATTGAGTGCTTTCAGCTGGCCGGTTGTAATGTGCTGTTGTAGACCCCCTGGATCGAAATTCAAAATACCCACGAGCCTTCCGCCGGTGAGCATCGGAACCGAGACGCCCTTGGTAAGCTCCCGTAACGCCCTGGCGAAAGGTGACCGGATTCCCAGGAGTTCCGCGGGGTTCGAGATCAGCACCCGGCTGAGGTCGATCCATTCCAACAGATCGTCGTTGATAGGAAGGCACTGAGTCCGAACATACTCCGCGTTCCGGCCGCGTGCCAAGGCCACGCGCAGTTCCTTGCCATCCTCTGAAGGCAGAAGGACCGAAACGTCCGCAGTCGGATTTTGTTGCAGAACAGCATCCAGGACCTTTTGCAATACGGTGTCCCGGTCGAAGGCGAAGGCGATTGCCATGCTCAGTTCATAAATGCTGACGGCTCCCCGCAACTGAATGTTCTCCATCCGCAGTTGCCGCACCGCCAAAGCGCGTGTGAGTACGGGCAGAACAGCGCTGAGCTTGAACGGTTTAAGAATGTAATCCAGCGCCCCCGTCTTCAGAGCCTCGACCGCAGTGCCGATGGTGCCATGTCCCGTCATCACGATACCGACCAGGTTCGGATCGATTTCGAAGGCGTTGCGAAGCAGCGTGATGCCATCCATCTCCGGCATCATCATGTCGGTCAGCACCAGATCGAACGACTGATTCCGAAGCGCCGCGAGCGCCTCGGTGGCGGAGGAAAAACCGACCGTCTCGTAGCGCTCCAGCTCCAAAGTTTTACAGAGAGCCGTCATCTGAGCGGTCTCGTCATCCACGATCAGGAGCTTAGCAAGCGAAGTCGGCATGAATCCGTAACCTCGTTACCGCGCTGGAGTTACCAGCTCGGCCAGGGCGCTTCTAAGCTCGCGCAACTTGGGCGGCTTATTCAGAAGGCGGTCCACATGAGGCGGTATGTCGCCTTCGGCGACGAGCCGTTGCCCCCATCCAGTCAGCATGATCACCGGCTTGGAAGGAGCTGTCGCTTTTACCGCGCTCGCGACCTTACGGCCGTCGACATAGGGCATGCCAAGGTCGGTGATGACCGCGGCAAAACGCTCGCCAGACCGTTCGGAGGCGGCGAAAGTATCGATGCCTTCCTGCCCTCCGCTAGCCGTGACCACCGAATGGCCGTCGGCTTCGAGGGTGTCACGAAGCGATTTTGTAAGGAGCGGGTCATCATCCACCACCAGGAGGCGCAGACGTGCCGGCGTGGGTGCGCTCTTTTCCGGTTGACCTGCTCCGGCCTCCTCCGCCAGCGACGCGGGGAAATTGAGGCGCACAGTGGTGCCCTTACCGGTCGCGCTCTCGATTTCGATTTCGGCGTTGTGGCGTTGAGCGATGCCATACACCATGGCCAGTCCAAGACCGGTACCGCGCTCGCCCTTCGTGGTGAAGAACGGCTCCAGACACCGGCGCCGCGTTGCTTCATCCATGCCGACGCCTGTGTCGGCCACTTCCAGGTGAACCTGCTGCGAGCTCGAAGCAGACCGCGTACTCTGGCCGACTTTCGTCCGAAGCGTCAGCGTGCCGCCCTCGGGCATTGCGTCTACGGCGTTGAATACCAGGTTAATGAGCGCCTCGCGAATCTCGGATTCGCTTCCTGCAATCGGTGGAAGCTGGGGCGATAGTTCGGTCTGGAGCTGGATCACTTTTCCGCGTTGCTGCGGCATGTCATTCCACCGGACCCGGGTCAGGTCCAGCACCTGTTGCGCCAGGCGGCTCAAGTCCACCGACGCGAGTTCCAGCTGCGGCTCCTGCTGGCGGTAAAATTCGCGCATTCGCGCCACAGTCTGAGCGACGTCATCGATCGCGCGCTGCGTGGTTTCCAGATACTCACGGGTGCGCGGGCTGAGATTTGGTTCGGTCTCGAGTAACGACTCTGTGTACAGTGCGACGGGTGAGACAGCATTGTTGATGTCATGCGCGATGCCGCTGGCCATCTGCCCCAGAGCGCGCAGCCGCTCCTGCTGCATCACGGTCTGCTGTGTCTGGCGAAGGTCCTGATACGCTTGCTCCAAGGCCGTATACACCTGTGCCTGGTGCGCAGCCAGTGCGACATGCTCGCTGAGCTGCCGCAGAAACTCGCAGTCTCCGCTGGCGAATCCGTCGGCTTGCCGGCGGCTAGCGATCAAAACTCCAAAGACTTTGCTTTCAAACAGAAGAGGCGCCGCGACCACAGAGTGCAACCCGCCTCGCAATAAGCGTTGGGGAAACGGAAAATTGACCACGCTGAGATCCGGTTCGTAAACCAACTGGCCGCGCACGCAACGGGAGAGCCCGTTCTGATCGATTTCGACCCGAGCTTGTTGGGTCATTGCTAATTCCATCGCCAGGGTCTCACTGCGCACGCCTACGCACGTGACGGTGAGTACTTCGGCTGCCGAATCGTACAGGCAAACGCAACCGAAATCAACCGGAAGGCTGTCTTCCAGCGTTCGGACGACCACCTGAAAAATGCTACGAAGATCCAGCCTTTCGGCAATCGCACGCGTGATCTGGTCCAGCAGACTCAGGCGTTCCAACTGGGTCTGGAGCCGTTTTTCAGTTTTCTTGCGCTGTTCGACTTCCGCCTCGAGCGCCTGAACCGCATGAGCCAGTGCTTCCGTTCTGCTCTGCACGCGTTTGTCCAGTTCATCATTGGCTTGCCGCAGAATCATTCTGCTCCGCCGCTGCGTCTGAGCTACCCAACTGACCAGGAAGGAGAGCGCGATAAGAAGTCCCAAACGGCCGAAGTCCATTTTGGAGGCTGAGCCCGGCTTCGCGAGCAAGGGGAGAGCCATCGTCAGAACGCAGCCAATCGCTCCGGGTATGTATCCTCCAAACCAGGCCACTACAAAAATGGCGACTAAGAACAGCAAAGCACTCGGGAAGTCGTATGCCTTGGGCAGAATCAATGAGAGACCGCCGCCCACCAACATCGCTATCACGATCCCGATCACGGGCAGGAGATAGCGCATCCACGCCGATTTCGGCTGTTTCGATAAGCCTTCAGAGAGACGCTCGGACACCGCAGATCTCATGATCAGAACTCCAGACGTGCGCCCAGCTGGATCACGCGTGCGGGCGCGGCCGACCTAATGGTGCCCAAGGCCGGCGAATCGGTGGAATGCACGGGTAGTCCAAAGTTAGTGTGGTTAAGAGCATTGAAAAACTCGGATCGAATTTGCAATCGGCGCGTTTCCACGCTGCTCCACTGAAATGACCTTGAGAGCGCCATGTCGATATTTGTGCTCGCCGGCCCTCGCAGGATGTTCCGGCCGGCATCGCCAAAAGCCTGCGGAGATGGAGTCACGAAGGCAGACGTGTCGAACCATTCCGCGATCGAGCGCTGGTCGGATGGCAATGTGCCGCTCCCGATAACGTTGGGCCGGCAGTTGTTTCCCTGGGCATTGATTGCCGCACAGGGCATCAGAACGCTGAATGGAGATCCGGATTGAGCCCCCAAGATTCCGCTCAATTGCCATCCGCCGAGGATCGCGCGACTCAATTCCGATGCGCCGGATCCATTGTGTCCCCTTCGTCCAAACGGAATCTCCCACACCGCACTCCCGACAAAACGATGCGCCCGGTCAAAGCTGGACAACCCGCGGTCCAGGGCGGCGTTATTTGGGTTTTGAGGGAACTGGCCGCTCGCCGCAGAGTCATCGGTCCCGTTGCTTTGATTGTCGATCGACTTCGACCACGTATACGACGCTAGGAAATACAGCCCGTTCGAAAACCGTTTCTCAATTTTGGACTGGAGGCCATGATAAATGGAATGGGCGCTATTTGAGTACTGGACAACTTGCCCCAGGGAAGGTCCGAACGGCTGCCGCGTAACCGGATTTGTAGCACCCGGCAGCGCGGCGTTGATATTGGACGTCATGAGCAACCGGTTTCCGCTGGTGCCCACATATGCCGTTTCGAACATCAAAGAACTGCTGAGCCCCTTCTGCACGCTGAAACTCCACGTCTGGGAGTACTGGTTGCCGCCATTGGGCGTGAGATAGCGCTGATCTCCGGTCGGCGCCGCAGGAGATGGAACTACCAATGCAGGGAGCAAGCTGCTGAGCTTATATGTAGGAGCTGTGAACGGAAACAGAGTGATGTTGTCGCGGAAATAGAACGGTATGTTAAATTCGTTGCTGTTCAGGATACTCCCGCTACCCAACGGATCCACAAATCCGATCCCATAACCTGCACGGATCACCGTCTGGAAACCGGGAGCGTAAGCCAGGCCGACGCGCGGCGCCAGATCCTTGTGGTCGGTAGCCCTCAGCCGCTCACTCGTATTCTGCCCGGCGATCAGCATAGTTCGCGTGGCTGGATCGAAATTGGAGAGACGGTCGTACTTCTCCCTCGGATAGGGCATGACGTCGTAACGCGCGCCGAGGTTGATCGTCAGCTTCGACGTCATCTTGATATCGTCCTGTGCGTAGAAGCCATAGCGGGACGAAATGAGTCCCACCATACCGGGCGGAAAGTCGTCGCGCAGCACCTGAAAGGGTGCGCCGACTAGGAAACTCGCAAAAGCATTGCCGCCTGGTGGGCCAACGGCGGTGCTGGTCGTCAGGTTAAGAAACGTGTAGTTGCCGCGCCCGAAGACCAAATATCCAGTGCTTCCCAGCTCGTACTGGTCGTCCACTCCAAATCGAAAGGTGTGACGTCTCTTCATCCAGATGAGTCTGTCGCTGAAATTCCAGTCCGTGGCCGCCACGCGCAGGGGCGTAAGGATGCTTCCGCCGGCGCTGAACATTCCTGAAATCACCAGGCTCGATAGGCCGGACGTCTGGGGGCTCCGGTTCACCCCAGGAATTCCGAATTGCTGCGAAAGATTTTGGCCGTAATCTTCCTGGCTCATGCTCGTGGTCTGGCGGTTGAGGCCCAAACGAATCTCGTTGATCAGAGCAGGCGTGATTTGATAAACGTGTCCGATGCCCGCATTCTGATTGCGCGCCAGCGTCGTACCGGCCCCGGTGGGCGGGCCTCCCAGCGGCTGGCCGAAGAGAGAAGGGGTTACCGCATATGTATTCTGGAACGAGTGACGAACAAACAGCGTGTTATTGGGCGAGAACTGGTGGTCGACACGAACATCGAATGAGTGCACATTGGAGAGGTTCGAGCGAGTCACCGCGTAATTGTTGAACGGTAGCGGCTGACCAGTCGCGTCGAACTGATTCGGATGCGGCAGAAGGGCAGTTATGTTGGCCGCCGCCGGATCGATGCTGGTGAGGGGAATCGTATTGCCGGGAAATGGCGTCCGTGCGGTCGACGACCCAAATGGGTTGTAGATCGGAACCAGAGCTCCGTTGGCTCGCAGGTTTGAAAAATCTCCCAGCCGCTGCGCATCCAGCGGAACGGTGGTTACCATCGGTGTGGCATTGCGTGTGATCGTACCCTGGTAATCGGCGAAGACGAAGGTCTTCTCGTGCCGAATCGGGCCTCCCAGCGATCCGCCGAACTGATTGTAGTGCAGAGGATTCTTGGGCTGAGAGGTGGCATTGGCGAAGAAGTTCGCCGCATCCATTTGATCGTTTCTGAAAAATTCAAAGAGCGACGCGTGCCACTCGTTTGTGCCGGACTTGGACTCCAGATTGATCACCCCTCCCGCCACATTTCCGTACTCCGCCGAATACGCTCCCGCTTGCACTGAAAACTCCCGGACCGCCTCGAGTGGAATGTTGAAGTTGTTACCTCGGCCTTGGGCGGAGGATGTCGTGGAGATTCCGTCCAGCATGAACAGATTGGCTTTGGTGCGCTGGCCATTTATATTCACGGGATTCGGCGAACCGCTTTCCGCAGGGGCGCCCGGATTCACGCCGGCGCTCAGCGCGATCAGTTGCTGCCATTGCCGGCCGTTCAGCGGGATCTCGGAAACCTGTTTACTGCCGATGACCTGCGAAGTCTCCGCACCTTCTGTCGAGAGCAACTGCATCGCGGTTGCATGAACCTCAATCGACTCTGTGAGGCTGCCGACCGCTAAAGCGAAATCGACGCGGACCGTCTCATTCACCTGAAGTGCAACCGGACCGAATACTTCAGCCTTAAAGCCGGGTTTCGTGGCGCTGAGCAGGTATGATCCCGGGACCAGGTTTGGCGTGATGTACAGCCCGTCGCCATTCGACTCCGTGACAACTTCCACGCCCGTCTCCCTGGATTGAATAGTGATCCTCGCCTGGGGCACGATGGCGCTGGATTCGTCGCGAATCTCGCCCCGGAAAGCCCCACCGGAAATTTGGGCCAGAGCAGGAGTTGCTATCAGAGAAACCGTGAGGAGGAGCCTTTTGACGAGAGATAAGGAGAACATCATCATGGGCGAGATGGTACTAAGGTGAAAGATCGGCTACCGGTTAAAGAAGCTTTAGTGTTTTAGAATCAATACTCCTCTGTTTCGGGAAATAGGCCCCGGCTTGGTCAGCTAAGCAGATGACTACGCGGTGGCTGGAGCCGGTTCCAACTGAGTGAGCGGGGTTATCTCCATTCCTCCGAGCAATGCTTGATCGAGTTGAAGAAGGTCCTGGGCCAAAGCCAGTTTCATCAAAGCATCAACCACTCGAGGATCGAACTGGCGTGCCCGTTCCTTCTGAATTTCTGCCAAGGCTTCTTCCAAGGAACTCGCGGCCTTGTAGGGACGGGAATGAGTCAACACATCGAACGTGTCCGCGGCCGAAGTCAGGCGGGCGGCGATAGGAATGGCTTCTCCCTTCAGGCCAAGATAGCCTGAGCCATCCCAGTGTTCGTGGTGATACCGGGCAATCTGTTCAGCCATCTTAAGCAGCGGGAAACTACTGGCAGCGAGTATTGCTCCTCCGATTGCGGTATGGGTCTTGACGACCTGAAATTCTTCGGGCGTGAGATCTCCGGTCTTTAGCAGGATGTGGTCCGGAATGCCGATTTTTCCTAGATCGTGGAGGGGGGCGGCCCCGCGAATCAGCTTCACCTCATCCGCCGGTATGCCGGTAGCTTCAGCAAGCAGTGCAGCCAGTAGCCCCACGCGCTGCGCGTGCAGGCCGGTCAAGTCGTCCCGATAGTCGGCGGCCAGCGCAAGGTGGCGGAGGATCTCGATCTGGGCTAATTCCAGCTCGCGGGTGCGCTCCCTAACCCGTTCGTCCAATATCCGGTTGGATTCCTGTAATTCGAGATAAAGGAATCGTGTTTCCAGGAGATTGTACATCCGCAGAACGGCCTCAGCCGGGTTGATGGGCTTGGTCAGGAAGTCTTTAGCACCCAGGGAAAGCGCCGCTTGCCTGGTGCGCTGCGATAGATCTCCGGTGATGATCAAGAACGGCAGATAAGCTCCGTCTGGAATCCGGCTTCGCAACTGCTTCAGCAGAGAGAGTCCGTCGATATGCGGCATCTTCAGGTCCAGCAATACCAGGTCGGGCTGAAAGTCGAGAAATAGAGGTTGGACCAGGCGCGCGTCCGTCAGGCTCTGAAGGCCAATGAATCCTTGCTCCCGCAGAATATTCAATAGAAGGTTTACGTTGGCTTCTTGATCGTCAACGATCAGAAGTTTGCTTCTTTTGATGATGTCTTTACGCATAGCCGGTTCGGAACGATCTGTATTGCCGACACGCTGGTCGTTTAATCGACGTAAGCGTGGAAGAACCTTATATGCAATTTGGGGTAGCTGGTCGAAGCCACGTAATCCCGAAGCATCAATCCTCCGATGAATTACAGAACGGGACAGGATCCGTGAGAGGAGATGTGGTGGCTAAGATCTTAATTGTCGACGACAACCCCGGCAACCGCAGCCTGCTGGTAGAAATCCTCGGAAACGGTGGCCACACGATTCGGGAGGCCTCGGATGGCGGAGAGGCCCTCGCCTTGGTCTCGTCCGAACGCCCGGACTTGGTGATCACGGATATTCTCATGCCCACCATGGATGGGTACGAGTTTGTACGCCGACTGCGTTCCGCTGCGGAGATAGCCCATACTCCAGTGATCTTTTGGACGGCGGTTTTTCGGGAACGCGACGCTCAAGATCTGGCACGACAATGCGGAGTGGAGTACACACTTTGCAAGCCGTGTACCGACGAAACCGTACGCCAGACAGTGGAAGCGTGCCTTCACAAGGCCGTCTTACCCCTGCCGGCGGCGGACAACTTCGACCGTGATCACCTGCGTTTAGTGATGGACAAGTTGACCAAGCAAGCCGCTGAGATGGCTGCCGTCAACTCGCGGCTGGATGCTCTGCTGGAAGCCAGTCTGCATCTTGCCTCCGAGACTGAACCTCGCTGGCTGCTCGACGAGTTCTGCAAATCAGCCCGTCATCTTATCAGCGCCAAGTTCGCCCTGGTCGGCATAGTGGGGGAAGACGGCGATCAAGCATACGTGGCGGGGTTGTCTCCGGAGGCCTATCCCGGCCTGAAGGACATGTCAAGAATGCATGCTGTGCTAGCCGGATTGCTTTCGGGTCAGAAGCCGGTTCGGGCTCGCAATACGAGCGCAGATCCGGGCAAATTCGGATTTCCCAAAGACTTCCCAAGCTTTGGTTCACTGCTCGCTGCACCAATCGCCTCACCCAAGCAGAGTTACGGTTGGTTATGCCTGTTTCATCGCCTCGGCGCGGTGGAGTTCACGGAAGAAGATGCGCGCCTGGCGGGCATACTGGGCCGCCTGGCCGGTCGAATCTACGAGAACCGCAGGCTTTATGCAGCTGCCCAAGGTCAAAAAATGGAAGCGCTCAGCCAGCTTGCGGGAGGGATGGCGCACGACTTCAATAACGCCCTGAACGTCATCATCGGGTACTCGAGAATGTTGCTGGCAAGTTCGACTCCCAGCGACCCGGTTTACCATCGCGTGGAAGAAATCCACAAAGCAGGCGAGAGAGCTGCGGCTCTGACCAGGCAACTGCTCGCGTTCAGTGGAAAGCAGATGCTGCAGCGGCAAGTGGTCAACCCGGCTGATCTGCTGCGGGACCTTGAACCTGCGCTAAGCGGCATCCTTGGAGAGGGCATCGAGATCGTCGCGCGGATCGATAAAGACTTAGATCCGATCAGGATCGATCCTGCACAAGTGCAGCAAGCGATCTTGAATGTTGTCGCCAATGCAGGGGATGCCATGCCAAGGGGTGGGACCCTCTCGATCGCCCTCACCAACGCGGAACTGGACGAATCCTCCGCACGAGTTCTGAACATTCCAGCGGGCCGGTACGCGATCCTTGCCGTGACGGATAGCGGAGGCGGTATAACTCCACAGCTGAAGCAGCGTGTGTTCGAGCCGTTCTTCACCACCAAGCCGGCGGGCGAGGGTGTTGGATTAGGGCTTGCGACGGCGTACGGGATTGTCCGGCAGTCTGGCGGACACATTGAAATAGAGAGCGAGCCGGGAATCGGGACCACATGCAGGATGTTCCTTCCACAGAATTGTGGCGGGCCAAATTCGGCGGCCACAAAACTTGTGCCAGGCACGGCCCGGCGAAACGAGACGATTCTGGTGGTGGAGGATGATCCCTCGATTCGCTTACTTGTCGAGGAAATTCTTGTCAGTGCCGGGTACAGAGTCCTCATTGCTGGAAGCGGGGACAGGGCTATCCAGCTTGCAGACAAGTACGAAGGTGACATTCACCTGTTACTGACCGACGTCATTCTCCCCAACATGGGAGGCAAGGAAATCGCCGGCCGCATTGCGTTAGTCCGGCCTGAGGCTAAGGTGGTGTTCATGTCTGGCTACATAGGAAACGTGGCCGACGAGCGTGAGAACCTCGAACCAGGCGTGGAGTTCTTACAGAAGCCATTCACGCCGGAGGCGTTGTGCGAAAAGATCGGCGGTTTGCTCTCGAGGTCTTCATCGATTCACCGAATCCTGGTGGTCGACGACGACCCGTCGCTGCGCAACTTGTTGGCGCAGACCCTGGAAGGAGCAGGTTTCCAGGCCTTCATGGCGGAGGACGGACGCAAAGCGAGGTTGCAGATCGAAGAGCATCGGATCGATCTGGTCATCACCGATCTGGCAATGCCTGGCGAGGAGGGCATGGAACTGATTCGAGCTTTGAGGAAAGAGCAACCGGAAGTCAAGATCGTTGCTATGTCTGGAGCTTTTGGTACTGATGTTCTGAGAGCGGCGCGGGCCTTAGGGGCCCATATCAGTTTGGTCAAACCTGTTTCCAAAGAGACAATCCTTCAAACCATCGGTCAGCTGTCGAAGGCCTGACAGGCGTCGCGTTGATCGATTCAAGATACTGGGACGGGAGAGTGGAAGTCTCAGTTGGCTACCGACCCATTCAGCAGCTCCGCAATTCAGCGTACTTCGACATTTCTTAAATCGATTCGTCCCTGTTTTGGTTGATGTTCCCGCCACGTCGAGTTAGTGTCCTCGTGACGAGACTTTCGATAATGCAATATCGGTAGCGACGCGGCTCCCAAAGGCAGTTAAGGGGCGACCGAGCGCCGGGCCGCTGCGCCAGTTCACCGGGGCTATCATTCGAATATGGCCTTGAAGCCCCTTTAAGTCATTCTTTCCAACCCCTGATGAGCTGCTTGCGGTCGACCTACCTCGCCTCGACGAAATCTTACTCGTGCACCTGCACAGCTAGCGAGTGGTGAATCATGCGAAACCTTCATCGAATCCGGGAGACTCATCCTAGAAGAGATTCTGGCCTCAAACGAATTCGGTAGGAGCCTTGATGTCAGAATTTGCACGTTTCTGGGCCAGGATTGCCGCCGCCATCTCCGACGCCACCTTCACCAAAGCTCCCATCTTGGGATGCAGCGGCACGAGTTCAACGGGCAAGCCCGCGGCCTTCAAGGATGCCGTCATTACTGGTCCGACCGACGCGATAGCCGTGTATTCGAGCAACGCCTTGGATACTTGGTATTGAAGTCCAAGCCCGTTTGCGATCATCATGAGGTGGTCGAGCTGGATAGAGGATGTGAACAGGATCACATCGAATTGGCGCTCGGCCAGACGACGTGCCGCCGTCTGAAGAGGTCCAACATCGGCAGGAAGTTCCCATCGGTAAAGCACGATGGGAGTGACGGAGACGCCCAGCTGTTCGAGCGCCGCGTTCATCTCCAAATTCGGACGCCCATATTCCTGCACGGCGATGTGCCTCTCAGTGCGCGCGGCCACGGCCTCCACGATCTCGTTCCACGTGTTGGGCTCTGGCACCACAATTTGCGCGCGTGCACCTAATTCGCCCAGAATCGGCAGCGGCTTGGGTCCGCGCGACACGATGGTCACGCGGCGCAATGCCGCTCCGAGCCGCGCCGCGGAAGAATGCGCGACGACCTGATCGCGAAGAAGTGCGAGCCCGGCGCCGGTCATGACGATGACCATATCGAACTCATCCGCCTCCAACCGCTCTACGAAGCGGATGGCTTCGCCATGGTCCTCAAGAGCCCGCTCCTGGACCGATGGCGCAACGAATGGATCGCCGCCCTCCCTGCGGATGAGAGCTTCCATTTCCTTGGCACGCCGGCTTTCCAAGCTAAGAACGCGGAGTCCTGCGAATGGCATGTTGTCAGAACACGAACAGGTTTTTCCCAGTTTAGAACTTAAACGTTGCCTCCACGTACCCGAATTCGCCGTTTTTCCCATTTGGATAGATTTGCTCCATCGCAGCCAGGCCCTGTGCGTAGCCGAAGTAGCCTGTGAAGGTTGTGCGGTGGGTTGCGCGGTACTCCACGCTGGCGTCGTACAGATTGCTGAGCGAACGGCGACCGGAGGTCGGACGGCCAACATAGCCAAAGGTCCATGGCTGAAACACTCCGCCGCCGCCGTACCACAGATCGTTCGCGTTACTCAGGCGGAGCGCGTGAAATTCGCTGGAGACCGTGACCGTGGCGTGCGGCCGCAGGATGACGGCTCCAAATCGATCCTCGGTGTTCATCATGTTGAAGAACGGAAAGCGCGCATAGGGCCGCGGCGTGGGGAGCAGCTGAAAGAACGTCCCATGACGTGAATCATTGGGGTTGCCGTCGCCGGAACCAATCGTGAAACCGCCTCGTATCCATGGCTTAAGCTTAGCGAGGAGTTTCAGCCGCGGGAGCACCTTGGGTTGAAAGCCGCCCTCAAAATCGAGAGCGTAAGCCAGTTGGATTTGCGTGCCCCAGCGGCCGGCTTGCACGGCTCCCCAAGCCAGCGCGTCGATCGTCCCAGCGGTCGTCGTGAACGCGTGCAGGCTGTGAGCGCCGAAGGTCTCGATGCGGATGTTGTCCATGTCTCCCGCTCGCACCGCCGCCGGTCGATTGTCTGTCTTCAGGATGTGACGCCAATCGTCGTAATCGATCATGAAAACGCGCGTGTCGGCGGCATGTTTCCCACTGCCCCACTCGTGAGTAAACGAAAGGTAGCCGAATCCGACGCGATTCCATCCCCAGCCATCCGTCTGGAACACGCCCTGCGTGGGAGTGGCTGCCACGAACGTGAAGTCGTTGGTGGGTTTGGAATAGGAAAAACGTGCGCCGTCAAAGCTGCGACCGATATCGGACCAGCCAAACGCCCCGATCAGACGCTGGCTGATTCGATCGCGCTTGAGTGTTGCAAGGGTTGCGTTCTTGGGGACCAGCTCCGAGCCATCGTTAAACTCGAATCGTCCCACTTGCAGCGAGCCGGCTTCGCCCGGACCTAAGTCCTTGAAGCGAACGTAAAGTTGCTTGGCGAAGACCATCCCGCTGTATTGGCTATTGGCGTTCGCCGAGTAATAGTTTGAGCCGAGGCCGAGCGCTCCCTGCGGCGCCGGCGCAGTCGCGTTATCAGGCAGCCCGAGGAGGAATGGAGCCGCGAGTTCGGCGTCCCAATCCCAACCCTTGCGATGCTGGGTGAAATTCACCCGAAGCAGGTTGCCGCTGTAGCCATATTGGTTGTTGCCGGAGGACGCTTCGAACCAATCCCACCCGTAGACGCGCGTGCGAAAGGATCCTGTCACGTCCACGTCGCCCAGCTTCATGCGCGTGTCCGCCGACTGTCCGAATGACGCCGCCGCATTGAGAAGTGAAAGAAGAATGAGCAGTGACAGGACAAACATGTTGCGCATCTTAGTCCCCCATCACTCCTACGGTAGCGAATTCACCCGCTAAACGAGCTTCGATCTCTTGCTTAGCGGCGTGTTCGTCCTTCTCCGAGAAACGCACGGCGAATGTAAGCACGGAGCAAGCCGCGATACACAGCCCCAGGATCATAAAGGCCTGCGGATAGGTGCGACTCGGTGTTTTGAACAGGAACCCGGCGAGGACCGCTCCGAAGTTTCCTCCCGCGCCCACGATGCCTGCTACCGCACCCAGTGCCCGCTTATTCACGAACGGAACCACCGAGTAGGTCGCTCCGTTCGACATCTTCACGAAGAGCCCGGTCAACATCATGGTTCCAATGGCAAGCGGCAGCCATCGCATCTGGGAGAACAGCAACATCGCCAGACCTTCGGCGCCGATGGTGCAGCCGAGCAAGAGCACCCGCCCCCGCAATCCCCAGCGCACATTGCATCGATCGCTGACGATTCCGCCCAGCGCGCGGGCGAAGAGGTTCATCATGCCGAACGTGCTCGCCACCACGCCCGCGATGGTGAGCGAGAGATGGAAGTAATCCGTGAAATAGAGAGCAGCGACGTTGTCGATAGTCAGTTCGATCCCGAAACATGCACCGTAGATAAGCGCGAGCGCCCACACGCGCGGATCTTTGCAGGCTGCCGCAAAGGAGCCGGACGCCTTGGAGGCGTGGTCTATTTTCCCTTCCGCGCGAAGCTTCTTGAAATCGCCATCCGCCGTATCTTCGGTCAGGAAATAGTAGGCGACGCCGGTGACGAGCAAGGCGATCCCCGCTACCATCATGGCTAGCCTCCAGCTCCACCAAGTGCTGATGCCGGCGGCAACAAAGGCGCTGAACAACAGGGGCATGACCATTTGAGTTACACCGCCACCCAGGTTGCCCCAGCCGGCGGCCGCGGCGTTCGCGGTGCCTACCACGTTCGGTGCGAACATAACCGACGTATGGTATTGGGTGATCACGAAGGAAGCACCAATCGCGCCAATCGCAAGGCGAAAGACGAGAAAGGACATATAGTCGCGTGAGAAACCGACTGCCATTACTGGCAGCGATCCGAGGACGAGCAGCCACGTGTAGGCCCGGCGCGGCCCGACGCGGTCGCACAGCCAGCCCATCAACATCCGAACCAGGATGGTGATCGAGACGGAAGCGATTACGGAGTTACCTACTTGAGCCTTCGTGAGATGTAATTCATCCCGGATGATGGGCATCAACGGTGCAATGCCGAACCATCCAAAGAAGCACAGAAAAAACGCGATCCATGACAGGTGGAACGCGCGCATCGGAGCACTGGAAAAGTCGGCCAGGCGGATCCGGGTTGCTTTATCGCGAAGTGTCATTTGAGTCGGTTCTCCTTGATTTAGATTCAATTCAAATCGGCTCATACGGGGAGAGTCATCGAGCATTCGGGACACCTGTTCGCATCCGCCGGGCTGAATGATCGGTCCTCAAACGCTGAGGACACTGCGGGAACAATTTGCCTAAACGGTGGCTTCCTCCGACAGCTTGAGAGAGCCGCCCAAATCCACAACAATGACGCCGCCTTCGACGCGCGTTGGAAACGTCGCTATACATGCAGGCTGGGATGCCAGCACAGGCATGCCCGTCTCCAGATCGAAGCGCTGTCCGTGCAAGGGGCAGACAACGGTTGTGCCTGAAACGATGCCGTCGCATAGAGGCCCGCCTTTGTGCGGGCACTGGTTCTCGATGGTCAGATAGCGGCCATCGAGGTGGAAAATCGCGATCTCCGAGCCTCCGACCGTGACAGCCCGCCCTTCGCGGAGCGGTACGTTTTCGACTTTGGTGATCGGCGTCCAGCCACGAAGAGTGTTCATGTGCGTTGAGCCTCCATGGGTTGAATTTGGACGAACTGCGTTGGGTGCATAGGCCTCTCGCGCTCAAGCCACGCGTCTTTCGCCAATGCTTTGGAGCGCGCAAGACGCTCAAGCAGCTTTGTTTTTTCCGCCTCCGGTGCGTACACGGTTTCCTTGCGAACCTTCTCAATGCCCAAGCGCTCGATGAAGTCGTAGCTGCGCTCCAGATAGTTCGCGTTTTCGCGATAGTACTGGAAGAAGAGACTGCACGCTTCCAGCGCATGCTCGGTAGTTTCAACGGTTATCAGCAGATCGGCCTTGCGGACGGATTTGCCTGCGGCACCTCCCACCACCACCTGCCAGCTTCCATCCTGCCCGACGAGTCCAAGGTCTTTAACGGTGGCCTCAGCGCAGTTTCGCGGGCAGCCCACGACGCCCATCTTGAACTTGTGCGGGGTAAACAGATTCTCAAGACGCCGTTCCAGTTCAATGCCGGCGTTCGTCGAATCCTGGACACCAAATCGGCAGAACTCCGTGCCGACGCATGTCTTGACCATGCGCACGCCCTTGGTATACGCCTGGCCCGATGGCATGCCCAGGTCGGCCCACACTTTTGGCAGGTCGGCCTTTTTGATTCCCAGAAGATCGATGCGCTGGCTCCCAGTGACCTTCACCATTCGCACTTTGTATTTGTCGGCGACGTCGGCGATGCGCCGTAGTTCGTCGGGCGTAGTCACGCCGCCGCGCATGCGCGGCACTACCGAAAACGTCCCATCCTTCTGGATATTGGCGTGGACGCGATCGTTAATGAAGCGGGCCGAGCGGTCTTCCTCGTGATCGCCGCACCACACCATGTCGAGC
>Ga0207652_10002008_pt1 | contig 17575 bp, 17 predicted proteins | sample KBSC63BmetaG_FD_184334 | JGI IMG/M metagenome (GOLD analysis project Ga0207652, IMG submission 184334) | Corn rhizosphere microbial communities from Kellogg Biological Station, Michigan, USA - KBS C6-3B metaG (SPAdes) (version 2) | ecosystem: Host-associated > Plants > Roots > Rhizosphere ... | reverse complement strand
CTCATCGAGGTAGACCGCCACCCGCCAGCCGCCTTCGCCCATCACCGCAGGCGAATCGACGACGAGCACCGCGTTGAGGCCATCCAGGCGCACACCGTCGCGGTGCCCCTCACTGATATGCATGGCGAACGGCACGTAACAGCGCTCGTTGTCCGCCGGGCCCTGCAACGAGGACGTGATGCAGGGGCAGAGAATGTCGCAATTGCAGTTCTCCAGGTACTCGCCCCGCAGTTGCCAGGTCATGGCCGTACCCCCTTCGGCGCCATTGCTGGGACAATGACTGTAACTCCGGCCGGGCCTCCCCGGGAAGGGGCTCCGGAGCGGCACGGGAACGTGATCACGTGAGCGGCGAGCCGGACCTGCGCCAGTTGACTTGCCGTCGTCTGTCCACTCTGCTGGTAATCGGCACGCGCGGCGGGTACGTAGGTGCCGTCGTGGAACGACCTTCAATCGCTTGCAAGGGGAGGGGTCATGAGCTATGCCAGGCAGCTACTGGACAGCTACCAGGGCACCGTGAACGTGGACGTCGCCCTGCTGGCCGCCGCCATCGACGCGATCAGCGACTGCGCGCAGGCCTGTACCGCCGATACCGACGCGGACCTGGGCGAGCAGGACGTGACCGATATGGTCAGGTGCATCCGGTTGTGCCTGAACTGCACCGATGTCTGCACGGCCGCCGCCGGGGTCATCAGCCGCCCGGCGGACTACGACGCCGACGTCGCCCGGCCGCTGCTGCAGGCCTGCGTGGCCATCTGCAAGAGCTGCGGCGACGAGTGCGAGCGGCATGCTGCTCACATGCCGCACTGCCGGGTCTGCGCCGAGGCCTGCCGGCGCTGCGAGCAGGCCTGCAGGCACCTTCTGGATGCCATGAAATAACAGGCTCATCCCGCAGCTGAACCCGCGCCCCCCTTCCCGGACACATCCGGGAGCGCGTCTCCGACGAACTGGACGCCAGGGCATCCGGCGTCGGTGCCGGGCCGCGGCGCGATCCATTCGACCTGCGCGTCGACAGGCCTGGCGAGACCGCCTCTACCGCGCGGCCTGCGACCGTGGAAACGCCTCGATCTGCGCAGTCTGCGTCCCCACAGAATCCCCACAAGTCCGGGTCCTCAGGGTTGACCCCCACAAGAAACCCACAGACAATACGGCACTACCCGGCACACGGCGGCACTGCTGCTAAAATGGGTTTTGTTAGCTCTGACCAGCCATTATGCAGGCAGATAGGGCTGGCGCGGTTCGCGGTCCCGGATGGCTCAGGGGCAACAGACCCTCTTGTAAGCGGACGGTCAGTGGTTCGAATCCGCTCACCGGCTCCAAGTCTCCTTGACGTGCGGAAACGCGACCTAGCGGACTTGGGTACGCCGTCCGCTCGGTGCGCACAGCGCTCATTGAGTTTCCGACGAGCCCGGACGGCGAATGCTTGTCGCGCCAGAATTCCCAGTACGGCAGCGTCACTACCGCGAGGTTGTCATAGAACTGGACCTCTTGCTTCGTGCTTGACATGGATCGTTGCAGGTTGACCACGACCCAATCGCCTTGCGGAGACCTTAGGCGCCAGGTTGGGTGGGAACCCTTGAAACCGGCGCGGCGGAGTTGCGGGCGCGCCCGGGGCGGAAGGTCCCGACCCACCCGAAGCCCGGCCTCGCCACCGCTGAGCGTGAGTTGAGCGTCCCGGAACGTCGCTGGGCACGCAGCGTTCCCGGCGTTGCGGAACCCCCTTCCGCTACCGGGAAATGGCTGGCGGCCGGCAGTCTTGACTCTCACCTCGGGGGAGCCCGCACACTCATCTCGCCGGGCCGGATCGGCCCGGCGACGAGGGAGTCAGCGTGGAAGAGATCAGCATCGGAGAGTTCGCACGACGGTCGCGCCTGTCGCTGAGAGCGCTCCGCCTCTACGACGAGCGCGGGGTGCTGGTGCCTTCGCGCGTCGACCAGGCGTCTGGCTATCGCTACTACGTCACAGCCCAGCTCGAGGAGGCACGCCTTGTGGTGATGCTGCGCCAGTTGCAGTTGCCGCTCGCGGTGATCAAGGAGCTGCTCGCGTGCGATCCGGCCGATGCGGCGACGCGCATCGCCGAGCATTGGCGCGACGCCGAAGCGGCACACGACGCGCGGCGCGCTCTAGCTGACTACCTCGTCAGCCGATTGCGCGGAAAGAGGTCCGTCATGTACGAAGTCGCCACGCGGGAGATGCCCGAGCGGAGCCTGCTCTGTCTCAAGCGCAACGTCGACGAGCAGGGGATGTGGGCGTTCGGCAAGGAGTTCATCGCGATCCTTCGCGAGCGCCCGCTCCCGAAGATCGAAGGACGAGAAGGCGCGATGTTCTGCATCTACTGGGGCTGGCCGAGCGCTGATAGCGATGGTCCGGCCGAATGGTGCAAGCCGGTTCCCGAGGCAGAGGCGCGTGCCCTCGCAGAGCACTATCCCGAGCTGACGTTGCGAACCGAGCCGGCGCATCGGGAGGCGTTCGTCGCGCTGCCGGGTCCTTTGGTATCCGGGGTGCAAATTCAGCTCGCTGCCGAGTCACTGAGCGCTTGGGCGCAGGAGCAGGAGCAGGGCATCAAGGATGAGCGTCTTACCCTCACGCCCGAAGACCTCGGCGAGCGCATCACCTATCTCGCGACCGGACCCACGAGTGTCGACTGCGACTTCGCCGTCCCGTTCGCGTAGAGCGATGATCGAAGCCCGCAACCTGGTCAAGCGCTACGGCTCCACCGTGGCCGTCAGCGACCTTTCTTTCTCCGTCCGGCCCGGCATGGTCACCGGGTTCCTCGGCCCGAACGGCGCCGGGAAGACCACCACCATGCGGATGATCCTGGGCCTGGACGCGCCGACGCAGGGCTCGGTGACCGTCGGCGGCCGCAGCTACCGCGACCTGCCGGCGCCCATGCGCGAGGTGGGCGCCCTCCTCGACGCCAAGGCGCTGCACGGTGGCCGCCGGGCCCGCGACCACCTGCTGTGCCTGGCCCACAGTAACGGCATCCCCCGCAGCCGGGTGGAGGAGGTGCTCCGCATCGCCGGCCTGGAGGGCGTGGCCAGGCGCCGGGCGAAGGGCTTGTCGCTGGGCATGGGCCAGCGACTCGGCATCGCCTCGGCGCTCCTCGGGGACCCGGCCGTCCTTATCTTCGACGAACCGGTGAACGGCCTCGACCCCGACGGTATCCACTGGGTCCGGACCCTCATGCGGGCGCTGGCCGCCGAGGGCCGCACCGTGCTGGTCTCCAGCCACCTGATGAGCGAGATGGCCCTGACCGCCGACCACCTGCTGGTGATCGGCAAGGGCCGGCTGATCGCCGATACCAGCGTGGACGAGTTCGTGCGGTCCAGTTCCCGGCAGTCGGTGCACGTCCGCAGCCCCCAGGCGGCCGAGCTGGCCGCCCGCTGCCGCCAGGCCGGCGCCGCCGTCCGGGCCGGGAGCACCTCCCGGGCGGCGGCCGCGCCCGTGGCCGGCCCTGACGCCGGGACCAGCCCCGACGTCATCGAGATCACCGGAATGGACAGCGCCGAGGTGGGAAGGCTGGCCGCCGCCCATGGCATCGTCCTGTTCGAGCTCATCCCCGTCAAGGCCTCGCTGGAGGAGGCGTTCATGGAACTGACCCGAGACAGCGTGGAGTACCAGGCGGCCGGGGCGACCCGATGACCGGCGCCACGATCACCCCCGCCGGCCCGGACGACCGGGCGGCCTCCCGCGCAGCCGCCTTCGGCGACGTGCTGCGCTCGGAGTGGACCAAGCTCCGTTCGGTCCGGTCGACCTTCTGGGCGCTGATCGTGACCGTCGTGCTCGGCATCGGCCTGGGGGCCGTCATCAGCGCGGCCGCCGCCCACGGCTACGCCAAGAGCAGCGTCTCCGGCAAGCTGAGCTGGGACCCGACCGCGGTCAGCCTGGACGGGATGGGCATCGCCACGCTGGCCACCGCCGTGCTCGGGGTGCTGTACATCAGCTCCGAGTACTCATCCGGGATGATCCGCACCAGCCTGATCGCCGTCCCGAAGCGAGGCCGGGTACTGGCGGCCAAGTCGCTGATCTTCGCCGTGGTGACCTTCGTCGTGGGCGAGGTCACCAGCTTCACGGCGTTCTTCGTGGGCCAGGCCCTCATCAGCGGCCACGCCCCCCACGCGGCGCTCGGCGATCCCGGGGTGGCCCGGGCGATGGCGGGAGCGGGACTGGCCCTGACCGCCCTGGCGGTGCTCAGCGTCGCCGCGGGCACCTTGCTCCGGCACCCGGCCGCCGCCATCGCCGGCATGATCGCCGTCCTGTTCGTTCTGCCCGCGATCGCCCAGGCGCTGCCGGACTCGTGGCGGAACCCGGTCACCGAGTTCTGGCCGACCCAGGCCGGGGGCCAGCTCGCCAGCGTCCACCACTCCGCCCACACCCTCCAGCCCTGGCCCGGTTTCGGCGTGATGTGCCTGTTCGTCGCCATCGTGTACGCCATCGCCTGGACGCTGCTGGACCGCCGGGACGCATGAGGGCGGCCAGTGAGCCCTCTCTCATCCTGGTCGTGGATGTGGGTCGTCCCGGCCGAACTGGAGGACGCCGGACTGGTCACCCTCGCCCATTAGGGCTACCAGGGAGCACGTACGCGAAGATCCCGTACAAGGGGAAGAACAAGCCGGATTCCCAGAAACAGGCCAACAAGGCGCACGCGAAGCTCCGTGCACTCTGCGAAAGGGCGAATGCCCAGCTCAAGACCTGGAAGACCCTCACCAAACTCCGCTGCTGCCCCTGGCGCGCCGGTCAGCTAGCCAGGCCATCCACGTACTGCAGCTACGCGAAGCATAACCAGGATAGAAAGGCTCATTCTGGCGGGAAGGCGCGTGGCCTCCTCCCACCCGCCGATGGATGATGGAGGACGGCAAGTGCTCTTGACGGATTCCGGCAATCCCGCCTGGTAGACAGGCACATCGAACCTTGTTAGCGTCAAATCTGCACCTTCCGCCTAGCGCGGTTCCGCTCGTCAGTTACTACCGTTTTCGCAGGTTCGCACAGCGCTTAGCGCGATTGGCCTTGTAAGCGGACGGTATGCGGTTCGAATCCGCTCACCGGCTCCACGACGACAGCAGCGATAATGCCGCATCTGCCTGCGGTAACGCGTCTGCTCGTGGTCCGCCGATATGCTCGGTGTGCGGTGATTTGGCACAACGCGATCAGGGAACGCATAACGTGCCTGTCTGCGCGGCGGCCAGCCGGGAATCGAGGCAGTAGGTCCTGCGGCACGGGCGCCTAGCGCTGCGGTAGTTATGCGGGGGCCTGCCTCACCGACGGTCGCGGGCAAGGGAACGCGCATGGCACGAAGAGCCGGGTTCGCCGAAAGCGTCCGCGGTCAGCCAGGGCTGGTTGGCGCTTTCCTCATCGACGCGGTCGGAACCGGGATGTTCATTCCTTTCTCGCTGCTGTTCTTCCTGGCGACCACGTCCTTGCCGCTGACGCGGATCGGATTGGCGCTGTCGGTCGCCGCTCTTGTGAGGATCCCCGCGACCATCGCGGCAGGCCCGCTGTCGGACCGGTTCGGCCCCCGTGCCGCCATTGCCGGATCGCAGCTCCTGCAGGCGGCGGGCTTTGCCGGCTACCTGTTCGTGCACGGTTTCTGGCAGCTCGTCGCCGCGGCCGTCCTGGTCCAGATCGGCAATTCGATTTTCTGGGTGGCCTATGCTCCCCTGATCTTCGCCGTCGCCGCAGAGGGCGAGCGGGAGCACTGGTTCGCCTTGGGTACCGCGCTGCGGACCGCCGGCTGGGCCGCTGGCGGGGTGATCGCGGGGGCCACGGTGGCAGTCGGGGGCGGGATGGGTACATCGCCGTCGCCGCGGCGAACGGCGCCTCGTTTGTCCTCGCGGCCTTCCTGTCCGCTCGGCTGCGGCCCGGCGCAGCCCCGCCGCGCCAGGGCGCCGGGTCCGGGGGGAGCTGGCAGCCGCTGCTGCGGGACCATGGGTTCCTCGGGTTCGTGGCGGTCAACGTCGGCATTACCTTTCTCGCACTCGCGGTCCCCACGGCGCTGCCGGTGTTCCTGGTGAAGATCCTTGGCCTGCCGACCTGGTCACCCGGTGCCACTCTCGCGCTGAACGCGATCCTCGTGGCGGTGTCCGCGCCGATAGTGATGTCCGCGATCTCTGGCCGACGGCGACGGAACGTACTGATGGCCTCGCAGGCATGCGTCATCGTGACGCTCGCCGTCCTCATGCTGGTGCACCTGCTTCCGGCCGGGGCCGCGGTCGCTCTCGTACTGATTGCCGTCCTGCCCCTGGCCGCGTGCGAGGTGATGCAAGGCGCCGTCGTGCCCGCGGTCGTCACCGAGTCAGCGACCCCGCTGACCCTGGGGCGCTACACGTCGGCCTACCAGGTGACCTTCAGCATCGCTGACATCATCTGCCCGGCTGTGTCGTGACCGTGGCGCTGCACGTCGGCGCAGCCGCGCTGTGGCTGCCGCTGGCGGCGGTCGCGTTCCTCGACCTGGCCACAGTGGGCCTGCTCGCCCGGAGGATGACCGCCCTGACCCAGCGCGTGGGACAGGCCCCACCGCAGTCCGCAAGCCTGGCGGAGCGCACGCTTGAGGCCGACGGGATCTGATCCAGGCTGCACCGCCAAAGTCGACCCGGAGAGCACCACGCGACCAATCCCGGCCCGCGACAGGAACATGCCAGGCACCCATAACCGGATGATCAGAGCTTTCGCTGGGAGCATCTATCCGCTACGGCGCACCTCTCGTAATCGGTGATCCGTTTTCTGTGGAGTGTTTGCGTTTCGTGATCGAAGCTGGTCGGCGTTAGATGGCGGCCACCCGCTTTGAGCGTTTGCGGCTGGTTCACCGGTTGCCCGGGTGCCGCGAGAACTCCGCGGCTGGTCCCGGTGTCCCGCTGCCCTGCCGACCCGACCGGATCACGGCCCGCACGGGCCCTGCAGGCGGCGGCGCGGGTGTTAGACGTCATTCGCCATCAGCACCTGACACTGACGGTGAGCAACAGTTGCCAGCAGGCTAGTCCGTCGCACCTCTCCGCCATGCCCACACTGACACCGGGATGCTCGCCGTGGCGGCTCAACTCGGCACGCACCTGACCTAGCTGGCTGTCACGGACAGTGACTGCAAGACTGGGAAGCGGCGCGCGATATCCGCTGTTCGGCGCGGCTGCAGGACTTCCGGCGTTCATAAGGTCAGACGCGCAGATGCGGTCGATCTGCGCGGCGTTCCCTTGCGGGTCGCTGCAGAAAAGTGGACTGTCGTTCGACGCGGCTTTGTCGGCGTTCCCGGAGATCGGGTCCGGCACTGGCGTAATCATGGCGGGTAGCGTGTGCAATCTGAAGTCTCGCGGCTGATGAAGACCTGTCACCGGCATTTGGCGGCGCGGGATTGGGCTAGCCCAGGCCGCTAACCTCATTTCATGAAAAGTGGAAAAGCATCCGCCGGCAGGCGCCCGGTCCCGTTGCGGCGGCGGCGGGCGGACTGGGTCTTGCTCGCGTTTTTCGCGGTGAACCTGTTTTTCATCACGTACTTCGTGGACATCGAGCAGCTGACGATCCCTAACCCGTACCACTTCGGCTATCCGCTCTGGCCGCCGAAGTTCTTCGTCGACATGGTGCACAGCTATGGCAACCGCTACGACCCGCTGCTGATGGCCCGGCCGCCATTCTGGAAGATGACGATCTGGATCGACGTAGTCTGGAACGGGCCGTTCTACGTCGCGGCGATCTACGCGATCATCCGGGCCAGGGAATGGATCAGGGTGCCCGCGCTTGTCTGGTGCGGCAGCATGGCCGCGGTCGTCTTGATCATCTTGTCTGAGGAGTACTCCGGCGTGCACAAGACGCCGCACTTCGGCTTCGTGCTCGCGCTGAACCTGCCCTGGCTCCTGCTGCCGCTTGGCACGCTGATCCGGATGGCGCGGGAGCACCCGTTCACCGAACTGGCTCCGGCCGCCGGCTCCGCACCGCTGCCCCAGGCGGCCACGTGAGCCGGCTGCCGTTCACGCGGTTGTACGGGCCGTGGGCGATCGTGGCGGGCGGTTCTGAGGGCCTCGGCGCGGCGTTCGCCAGCGAGATCGCGCGTCGGGGCGTGCACCAGGTTCTGGTGGCGCGCAGTCCGGAGCCCCTCGAGCAGACCGCCGCCCGCCTGCGGCAAGAGCACGGAGTCGAGGTGATCACGGTAGCGGGCGACCTGGCCGCCCCCGGTACTATGGACCAGATCTGCGCCGCTGCCGCGGACAGGGAAATAGGCCTCGTGGTCGCCAACGCCGCTCTCGCTCCGCAGGGCAGTTTCCTCGACACCGCGGTGGCCGAACTCGCGGGCACCGTCGACCTGAACTGCAAGGCGAGCTTGCTGCTCGCCCGCGCGCTGCTGCCGGATATGGCTCGCCGCGGGCACGGCGGAATGGTCTTCGTCTCCTCGCTCGCCGGGCTGCAGGGCGTGCCTGGGCTCGCCGCCTACAGCGCGACGAAGGCCTACCTAGTCTCGCTCGGCGAGGCGCTGTGGGCCGAACTGCGGCCTGCCGGCGTCGATGTGCTGACCGTGTGCGCCGGCGCGGTGATAACGCCTGGCTACCAGCAGGCAACCCGCCGCCAGGCACCCGGAGCCACCTCACCCGAACTGGTGGCCGCGACCGCGTTGGATGCCCTCGGGCACGGGTTCCGTGTCGTACCGGGCAATTTGAACCGGGTGAGCGCGTTCGCGCTGCAGCGACTGGCGCCGCGCCGCGCGGCGATAGCCGTGTTCGGCCGTGCCACCGCCGCTGCGCTGAAGGACTAGCCCCAAGAAGGAGTCGGCCTTGCCGTGAGACTGGAGCGCGCAGCGGAGTGGGGCCGCCGATGCCGACGCAGTCCAGTGCGGGATTGCCGCTCGCGATGTCCCAGAAGGGCCCGCCAGGCCGCGCCGCACCGGGTCGTGGGCGAACAGCCATAGCAGTTCCAGTAGGAGTACCGGCAACAGCCGACCTATTCGGCTACATCATCTGCGGAACCCAGGTACGTATGGAATGCTCGTTCGGTGAGGATCGCCGTGGTGGGCACGGGCGCAGCAGGTCTTACCTGCGCGTGGCTCCTCGGGCCCGAGCACGAAGTCGTCTGTTACGAGGCCCTGCCGACAGCAGGCGGAAACGGGCGCAACGAAGAGGTGGAGGTCAAAGGCCGCCTTCTTACGGTCTCGCCGGGCTCAAGTTTCTTCCCGCCGGCGATGAACCGGCTCGTGCTGAAGCTGATGCGGATCGTCGGCACGCCACTCATCACGCTGCCGACCCAGTTCACGGTGTGTGACGAGGAGGGCGAGGTTCGTTTCGCGAGCCCGAGCCTGCGGCCGCTGCGGCTGTCGCCACTTCGGCGACGCGGCGCGGCGAGTGATTTTCTCAACTGGACGAAGCTTCTGCTGGCCGGCCGCCGGCTCGAGCGGGCGGGCGACTGGCTGACGCCCTGGGGAGAGTTCCGCGCGAGGCTCGGGCTCGCGCCCCGGTTCATCGAGGAGGTCGCCGACCCTGTCGTGGCGTCGTTGTGGGGCGTGAGCGGGACGCAGGCGCTCGGGCTCTCCGCCCGGGCCGGCATCGCACCCGTGCTGCCTCAGCAACCCGTCGCCCGGCCGGCCCGGCAACGGCCTTACGCCGTCGCTGGCGGCACCGGCACCTGGCTACGGCTGCTGGCGGACGACGCGCAGTTGGCCGCGCTCGTCACGGACTGCCCGGTGCGCCGCGTCGCAGTGACCGGCACCGGCGACTTCATCGTCCTCACCGACGGCCGCGTCGATCACTTCGACCAGGTCGTCCTCGCGGTCCCGCCGTGGGAAGCCGCCATGCTCGCACCGGATCTCCTGGCAGGGGCTGAGGCAGACGGCGGCGCGGCGGCGGCGTTGTCGGCGCTGCCCCAGACACCCTGCCGCATCGCGATCCACTCCGACGAGTCGGCGCTGCCGAGCGCGCCAGGCGACCGGTCGCACGTCACGATGGTCAAGGGCCATAACCGGTGCCAGCTGACCACACTGACGGGCGAGGCCGGCGGGCGGCCCGTCTACCGGAGCTGGGTCACCTGGAGCGACAGAATGCCGGAGCCTCGTCACGCGATCTTCGAGTTCCGCCACGTCCGGCCAGACCCCGTGCTGTTTCGCGTGCAGGCGCGCCTGGCAGAGTGGGAGGAGCGATCGCGGCTGCGCTTCGCCGGGTCGTGGACGAACGGCTGGGACTGCCATGAGACGGCCGTGCGAAGCGGCGTCAAAGCCGCATCCCTCATCGACCCGGCGCTGCGGCGCCTCTCCCTGCTGCCGGGCAAATCCTGAGGGCAATCCTCCTTGGCCCTCCAGCATGCGGCCGGGCAGGGCCTCAGCGAACTCAGCCGCCGCTGTCGGATTAGGCTCGGAGAATAGCCGGAGAAAACCGGCAGCGGGTTCGGTAGCAGCCCTTAACTGGCCGATCTGGGCGCGGTCGCGCCCAACGCCGACCTAGTTCCTATGCGCCCAGATTCGGTGGTATGGCGCTTGCCTTAACCGAGGCTGGCTCGGTGCGTTTCATCAGGTACGCGGCCGCGGCCACGTGATCGTACTGGCCGACGGTCGTCAGCGGTGGCCGCATGACTTTTGTGACGGTGGCTGTGGCCGCTCGCGGATGAGACGACGATTTGTGCGCCGGGGCGCCTGGCGTGATCTGCTTCACTTCTGGCCTCCCGACTGCTGGATGGTGATCATGTTGTGTCAAGTGGGGTAGGCACTTCATCAGGCCGCTGGCTCAGTTTCCAGATCACCTGGCGGCGGGGTGGCGGGGTGCCTGCCAGTTGCGGGCGTGCTGGCCGGTGCGGGGGTTACCGGCCCGCGGCGGGCTGGCGGCCGGGCCAGATAGCGGTGCACCAGGGGGATGGTGGCCACGCCTTCGCCGACCGCGGAGGCGACCCGTTTGACCGATCCGCGGCGCGCGTCACCGACGGCGAACACCCCGGGCAGGCTGGTCTCCAGCGGCAGCGGCGGGCGGCCGGGGGGCCAGCGGGTGTCGGCGGGCAGGTCCGGGCCGGTGAGGATGAACCCCCACCGGTCGCGGGCGACGGCGTCGTCGAGCCAGTCCGTCCGGGGCTGAGCGCCGATCAGGACGAACAAGGCGTCGGCCGGGACGGTGTGGGTGGCCCCGGAGGCGGTGTCGGCCAGCACCAGCGATTGGAGATGGCCGGTGCCGGTGCCGGTGCCGCCGGCGACCTGCACGCGGTAACAGACCTGTACGTTGGGCGCGGCGTCGAGCTGGCGGATGAGGTAGTCGGACATGCTGGCGGCCAGCGATGGCGCGCGGACCAGGACGGTCACCTGGCGGGCCCATTTGGCCAGGTGCAGCGCGGCCTGCCCGGCAGAGTTGCCACCTCCGGCGACGAACACGGTCCGGCCGGCCATGGCCGGGGCCTCGCTGACTGCGGCACCGTAGAAGATCCCGCGGCCCTGCAGTTCCTCCATGGCTGGGATGCCGAGCCGCCGGTAGGTGGCGCCGGTTGCGATGATCACGGTGCGCGCGGTCAGCACGGCGCCGTCGGACAGCCGCAGCCGGTAGCGGCCGTCCTGTCTGGACAGGGCCCGGGCCTGGCGCATGTACACGAACGTGGTGCCGAAGGCCCAGGCCTGCCACCAGGTCTCCTGGGCCAGCCGGGCGCCGCTGATGCCCTGGGAGAAGCTGGGGTAGTTGCGGATCATCGAACTGGTCCCGGCCTGGCCGCCGACGGCCTCATGCTCGATGACCACGGTCCGCAGGCCTTCGGAGGACGCGCCTACCGCAGCGGCGAGCCCGGCCGGGCCCGCGCCGACCACCGCCACGTCGAAGACCTCCTCGGGCGGGATCGGGGTCATCACGCCGAAGGCGTCGGCGATCTCAGCGTTGGAGGGGTTGACCAGTACGGGCCGCCCGGCCCCGAACCGGAGCGCAACCACCGGCAGGCCCGGGGAGCCCGTGCCGAGTTCTCTCAGCAGCTGCTGGGCGGGCTCGGAGGCGGCGTCGTAAAAGCCGGCCGGGACCCGGTGTCGGGCGAAAAGGTCACGCAGCTCCTGAGACCGCGCGGACCATCGCTGGCCGATCACCTGCACCGGCTCGAAGCCACCGCCGCGCTCGCTGGCCCACTCCCGCAGGAACTCGGCAACCAAGCTGTGGAACTCCTCATCCGGGGTCTGCACAGGGCACCACACCCAGTGGTCGACCGTGCCCACGGTGACCGCGTCGAAGACCGACCGCAGCGAGTCCCAGTCACCCCAGCGGACCGCAGCCACCCGAAGTGCCGTCGGGTCGACGGAGCGGATCGCGGACAGCACCTCGATGCCATCGCGGTCTTGCCCGCCGACCCCGCCGATGACCAGCGCAACTGGCAGGCCTGCGGCCCTCAGGTCCCGCATCCAGGGGGCCAGTTCCGTGGGCCGGTCGCAGGCGAGGACCTGATAGTCCGCGCCATATCGCTTGGACAGCTCCCGGTGCAGGATCTCCCGGGCGCCAGGCTCCCGGCTGACGAGGACGATGGCCGCCTGGGCGGCGGCAGCTTCACTGCGCACGGCGGCAGCCGGCCTCTCATCCGCAGCGGCGGCAACACCTGCTGATGTACTCATGTCGTCTCCTTCAGGAACGTCGCTTGGAAGTCGGTGCCCGGCCTCTCTTGCCCGGCCTGGCACCGTCGGCGCAAGGCACCGCAGCGGCCCGTCCGTGACTTCGGCCAGCTGCGCCCGGCCTGGGCATCCGGTTCCCGGCCCGATCGGGTGGTGACTGGATCAGAATGCTGGTGCAGGGCCGGGATATACGCGCGCAGTGCCCCGCCGTGCCCGGCGGGTGCGGCTGATGCAGCAGCCGGCCGGCGGCCGGGCGCCGGGAACCCAGGCTCAGTTCCCGGGGTGCCTGTCCCTGTGGCCGTCTCGGCCGTGGGCTGGCCAGGCAGATGGATGGGGCAGGGTGTGTCCTTGTACCGAGTCGCACAGAACGTGATCACCGCTGTGGCCGCGATCTGGATCCCGCCGAGCGCGATGAACACGCTGACGTGGATGGCAATGGCGCGTGCCGTGGTCAGCAGGGACGCCAGGAGCCATACCTCAAATGCCAGCCGGCTGATGCCAGCCGAGCAGCGGGCCCTGACCAGGTGCGAAATCTGCGGTACGTAGGCCGCCCCGGCCAGCCCGGCGCCGGCAAAGCCCGCGATCTCCGTGGCGGTCAGCATCGCTGGTCCTGCCTGGTGATCCCGGAACGGGTGCCGGCGAGCCCGCCGCTGCGGTCCCGGTGGGAATAGAGGTGATTCATGGTGGTCTCCGGTGCAAAGTGATCAGCGCACGGCGTGCCCGCGGCCGATGTCAAGGCGCTGGACCCGAGCCGGCCTAGGAGAGCCCGTCGGCTGGACGCCTGCCGTCCTGCCTGGCCCGCGGGCGCCCCGGGTCGTGGTGATGCCCGATGATCCTCACCGGGCCGAGGTGTGTCAGTGGAGGGTGAGGATGGTTTCCAGGTAGGTCGCGGGGACGGCGATGCTGCCACCGTGGTTCCGGTCCCAGTGCCGGGCCAACTGCGCTAGGTCGTGGGCCAGCGCGGTGCGGCCGTCCTCGTCGAGTACCTCGAATGCGTTTAGGGCCGGCCCGTACCAGCGGCGGAAGAACCAGACGAACTCCTCAGGGGAGGCGAACCGCCACGTGCAGGTGCGCTGCACGGACCGGACATCGGCGACCACCGCGCCGAACAGGCTGAACAGGTGCCGTTCGGTGCCCCACAGCAGCGGGGACGCGACACCGGTCGGCCCGGGTACGTGCCGGGTGATGACATCGAACATCTGGCCGATGAACCCGTCCGGGGTCCACGAGGCCAGGCCGACGGTGCCGCCCGGACGGGAGGCCCGGATGATCTCGTCTGCGGCCAGCTGATGATCGGGCGCGAACATCACCCCGAAGACGCTCAGCACTGCGTCGAAATACCCGTCCGGCACGGGCAGGTCTTCGGTGTCGCCGAGCCGGAACTCCACGTCGAGGCCCTCGGTCACCGCGCGCTCGCGTCCGCCCTCGAGCAGTCCGGGAACGTAGTCGATGCCGGTGGCGTGGGTGCCGGAACGGGCTGCGGCCAAGGTGGCGTTGCCGTTGCCGCACGCGACGTCCAGCACCTCCCAGCCCGCCTGCAGGTCGGCCGCATCGGCGAGCAGTTCGCTGGCCAGCACGATACGGGAGGCGATAACGGCGTAGTCGCCGCTGGCCCAGGTCTTCTGCTGGCGCGCCTTGATGACCGACAGGTCCGCACGCGCCGTTGCCGTAGTCATAACGACCTCCTCTTCTCGGGCCCCGGTATGGGGCGCTCCGGTAAAGAGCTTGCGGTCGCGGCGATGCCCCGGACGAGTGATGATCTGGTACCACCGCCGGCGGGCCCCGGCCCGGCCAACCGGGCATCATTCAGCCGGCAGTACCCGCACATGCTGCGCCGATACGGCCGGACAGGGGTACAGAATCCGTACTACCCAAGGCCCGGTCGGCCCGGCATCATGGGCACATGGCACCCTACGCGGACTACTGCCCGATCGCGGTCGGGGTCGAGGTGCTGGGCGACCGGTGGACGCCACTGGTCATCCGCGAGCTCATGGTGGGCGCCAGCGGCTTCAACGAGATCCACCGGGGAATCCCCCGGATCAGCAGGACCCTGCTCGCACAGCGGCTCCGGCTGCTCGAGCGGCACGGGCTGGTCCGCCGTGAGCCCGGCGCCCGCGGTCGGCCCGGACATTACACACTGACCCCGGCGGGGGAATCGGTGACCCCGATCGTCTGGGCCATCGGGCACTGGGCCGCTGAGTGGATCTTCGGGGACCCCGCTGAGGAGGACCGCGACGGCCGGTCGCTCATGTGGCGCCTGCACCAGCACGCGAACCCGGCCAAGCTCCCCCGGGAGCGCACCGTCTTGCACATAATACTGACCGGCGCGGGTGCCGCCGAGGGCTGGCTCGACATCCAGCGCGGCGCGGTCACCGTGTGCACGGACGATCCCGGCTACGACGTCGACTTGGCGATCACGGCCGACACCGGGCAGATGCAGCGCTGGCTGGTCGGCCTCGTCCCGTTCCGTGACCTGATCGCCAACGGCCACGCCCGCCTGCTCGGGCCGAGCCGGCTGGCCCGGGCGTTCCCGAGCTGGTTCGACACCACCTACTTCGCCGAAGGCCTGCACCGGGCCGAACAACGCCACAGCCGCAGGCGATACCCGGCCAGAGCCTGACCGCCTAGCGCCGCTCCCGCACCATGCCAAGATGACCGCGGGATCAGCACAGCACCGGGCCGGCCCAGAAGGCGCTTACGAGTAAGACGAAACGAACACTCTCATCCGGGAACTCGCCAATTGCCGCCGGCTCGATGTTGAGACCACGGCATCGGCTTTGCCGAGCCGCATGCTTACGATGTCGTCGCCGACGCGCAGTTTGGGCGGATGGGGAGTGCAACGACCATACTCGCGATCGGTGGCGCAAGATGCTCATGGCGGGCGGCGGCGCGGGGCGGCCGGCCGGCGGCCGCGGGTCCGGTGGCGGCTGCTGCGCTGCCTGTAATGCGTCGAGCAGTGCGCGGCAGATGTCGGTGATGTCCACGATGCCGGCCAGGCCGGGGCCTGCCATGACCGGCAGGTGCCGGAACCGCCCGCCCGTCATGACCCGGGCCGCCTCGCGGATGCTGGTGGTGGTGCTGACGACGGTCGGGCGGGCGGTCATCAGCTGGTAGATCCGGACGTCGTTCGGGTTTTTCCCGTCCGCGACCAGGTGGGAAATGTCAGCCTCGGTGATGATGCCGACCGGCTCGCCGGTCTGCGGCTGCGTGACGACCAGGGCGGTCGCGCCGGCCCGCTTCATCAGGTAGGCGGCCCCGGCCACGTGGTCGTTTTGCTCGACCGTCGTCACCGGCGGGTGCATGACGTCGGCGACCGTGGCCGGGGGCGGTGCCGGGTGCGGTGCCGGGGCGTCTGCCATGATCTGCTCCCTGGGGGGATCGGTCCGTTGCCAGGTATTCGATCACACCGCCGGGCCGGGCGGGCCGGCGGCCGGCCGGCGGCGGTGTGCTCGGGAGCGCGGCGGTACCGGGTGCGCCTCCCGGGGCCGGCGGCGGGCCCGCGGGCCCGGTCCGTGACCAGCACCTGCCAGCGACCCCCCAGGGCAAGCGCACGATCCGCCGTTCGGTGCGACTGACGGCTCCTCGCCGATCACCAGCCAGGAGACACCGATCAGATCGATCTGTGCGCTGGGGTCGTCCAGATCCGATGAGCGGGCACACTCGCCGCGACGGGCCTGGCTGTCGCCTCACTGGGCGATCAGTGGTTGCGGGATCTCGGTCAGGCACGAGGACCGGGCTTCACGCCCGATCCTAGGGCCGCTGCCGCCCGTTCCCAGTTCAGGTCGATGCGCGGACCCGCATCGTCAGACCGCCGCCAAGGCCAGCCTTGCTCTAGCGCGGCGGGTCGCCTTCGATCAGACGTCGTCGGGACGTCACCGTCGCCTGTCAGCCTGGCGGAGCATCGCGTCTTGTTCGGGGTCGGGCATGAACTCCCGGACCTCTTGCGCACAGCGGCAGGCCAGGGCGATCTTGGCAGCCCACGCCAGCGCCTCCTCGCATGAGGGGACATCGACGATCGAGAACCCGCCGATGGCCTTCGGGTACGGGCCGTGGGTGACCGTCCCGTCGGTGGCCACGATGCTCGCCCGCTGGTTTTCCAGTCCGCCGCCGAAAACCCACACGCCGGCGTCCACGGCTTCCTGGACCACCGCGTGGGCGGCCTTGCCCACGGCGGACCCCTCCTCGTCGGGGATGTGGTCCATCGCGTGGGCATCGAACGAGATCAGGTACCGCGTCATCCCGTGACTCCCTTGTCCCGGCGGCCTGCTCCGGCCGCACGTTGACCCATACAGCAGGTAGACGACGGGAGTTGCGGTTACTCATCGCCCTGGTGTACGAACGACTTGCTCCGGTGCGATGACGATCGTGTGCTGGCGCACGCAGAACCGGCGGATCTGCATCTGGCCGGCCGTGCGGGCAGTGCCGTGCCTGGGCGCACTTAGCCGGCGATCGGAGCGCCTCGGCACGGGTCAGCCGTCAGCCCGGCGGCACTGCGCCATGCGCAGAGAGGTCCGTGTCCGAGAGAGACTTGAACCTGTGCCCCTGTGACCTGCGGTTTCGCGGGTTGGCCTTAGTCTGAAAACTAATAAGTGCAGGTCAGAGACGTAGATTATGTGTCCGAGGACTTGAACCGGGAAACCGGCGGGGTTCAGGGCCGCTGGAGGTCGTCGAACGTCGCGGTCAAACGGAACGGCTCGTCCAGGATGAGCGCGCGGCGGTGTACGTCCTGGACCACATACCGTCTTGGACCAGTCGAGCCGGTACTCTTCGATCTCGCTGATCCTCGCCCAGTCCTTGTCGAAGTGTACGACGAGGTAGCCGGGGATTCCGGCTGCCGCGTACAGGACGCGCTTGGCGGTGGTGTCGGCCTCGAAGGTGGCCTCCGATGTGACCTCGACCAGGAGCTGGATGCGTCTCGTACGGTGTTGACGTCGTAGGGTCGCAGTCCCGCACCATGATGTCCGGGTACCGGATGTTGAGCCGGTGATCGGCTAGCGAGCTCGCCGCGTCCGCGAACCGCACTGCCACGTCGGAGCTGACGCGGAAGCACGGCCC
>Ga0207652_10002005_pt1 | contig 17578 bp, 12 predicted proteins | sample KBSC63BmetaG_FD_184334 | JGI IMG/M metagenome (GOLD analysis project Ga0207652, IMG submission 184334) | Corn rhizosphere microbial communities from Kellogg Biological Station, Michigan, USA - KBS C6-3B metaG (SPAdes) (version 2) | ecosystem: Host-associated > Plants > Roots > Rhizosphere ... | reverse complement strand
GAAGCCGGACATGCTGATCCTCGGCAAGCCGCTGGGCGGAGGGCTGCCGCTGAGTGTAATGCTGGTGAATGAGCAGCTTTTCGACTCGTTTGGCGTGGCGAAACATGCCAGCACGCTGGGTGGAAGTCCGATGGCCTGCCGGCTGGGGCTGGAGTTTTTATCCATTGTCGAGGACGAAGGTTTGTTGCAGCAGGTGAGCGAGGTTGGGGCTTATCTGCTGGAAGGCTTGCAGGAGTTGGCAAAGGAATCGCCGCTGGCTGTCGAGGCGCGCGGCATGGGCCTGCTGCTGGGGCTGGAGACAAAAATTCCCTTGCGGCCGCTGGTCGAGCAGGCGCTGGATGAGGGCTTCCTGCTGAACTTTGTGCAGGGGAATGTACTGCGGCTTTTGCCGCCGTTTCTCTTGCAGCGCGAACATGTGGATCGTGTGATGGAGCTGTTGCGGCGGCTGCTGAAGGTGCCTGGGGTTGAAGAGCACGCGGAGCAACTCGTGGCAACTGCGTTTTAGATATGGCTATGCCGCTGGTGCAGCGGGAAATCCTTGTCGACGGGGCCCGGCTGGAATTTCTTGAGCGAGAAGCAAGCGAAGGTGCAGGGCTGGCCCCGATGGTGCTGCTGCACGGGGTGGCAGCCAGCGCGTGGACGCTGGAGTTGCTCATCGCCGAGTTGCCGCTGGAGCGACGGATCATCGCGTTTAGTCTGCCGGGAAGCGAGCTGCCGGACAGCGCAGCCTTGTCGGATGTAAGTTTGCGGGGTTTGGCCCGGCAGGTTTGCGATGCCGCCCGGATGCTGGGGCTGGAACGGCCGGTGGTCCTTGGGCATTCGCATGGCGGCGCGATCGCGCTGCAGATGGCGGCTTCATTTCCGCAGGAGGTGTCGGGCTTGATCCTTCTCTGCCCGGCGCACCCGTTTCTGCTGCGAGAGCGGTGGATTGTGGCTTTCTACAATTCGTGGGTCGGGCACATTGTGGGGCATTCGATACGTTTTCTTCCGGAGTGGATGCAGGGCGTCGGGTTCAGCCGCTTGATGGGACCGGCAGGGCGGAAGCTGAAGATCGACTGGAGGCCCTATCGCGAGCCGTTCCAACGGCGCGACAATGTCGTGCAACTGCTGCGTTTGCTGAAGACCTGGAGCGCCGATATGGACGCGCTGGGAGTGCAGATCAGGCAACAAAAAATCCTGGCGCCGACGCTGTTTTTATGGGGCGATGCTGATTCGATTGTCCCCATCAAAACCGCGCCGGCGTTAGAGGCGTGTGTGCAGGAGTGGGAGTTGGTGACGTTGCCGGGTGTAGGTCATCTGCCGAACGAAGAGGCCGTCGCGGAGTGTGGGAGCGCCATTCGAGCGTGGCTGCAGCGGCCAGTGGATGGAGTGTCATGAACCTGCCGCCGGTCTTCGTGCCCAAACCCAAACATGTTGTCGTTGATGCCGTCGATATTCACTATCTGGAGCGGGAAGCGAGCGGAGGGGAGAATGCTCCGCCGGTCCTGCTGCTGCACGCGTTGCTCGCGACCAAGGAGACGCTGACGGAGTTGATCGCAGCTCTGCCGGCGGACCGGCGGGTGGTGGCGATCGACCTGTTGTTTATGCACCCTGTTGACAAAGGGAAAAAGCTGGATGTGCATCAGTCGAACCTTGCCCGTCTGGTGCATGGATTTATGGAGAGCGTCGGCTTGGTGCGGCCGGTGGTCATCGGGCACTCGCATGGCGGCGTGCTGGCGTTGCGGCTGGCGGCAACGGAAAGGGAACTGCTGCGAGGACTGGTGTTGCTGTGCCCGGCGCATCCTTTTGGCGGGTATCGCAGCCATGTGGTCAATTTCTACCTGCGGCAGCCGGGGCGGTTTCTGGCGCTAAGCATACCACTGGCCCCGAGCTGGATGATTCTGCGGGCATACAACGAAGCTGCGGGCTCGAAGCGGCGCATAAAGATGCGGCACCTGCGGCCGCATCTGCGGGTTCTGCGCAACCGCAACACACTGCGCCGGGTGTTGCAGATGCTGGCCACCTGGGACGCCGACATGGACGAGTTACGGGAGGCATTGGTTACGCGGGCGATCGAGGAGCCGGTGCTGTTGATCTGGGGTGAGGAGGATCCGGTTGTCCCCATCGCCAGCGCGACCGAGCTGCAGGAGAATCTTGCGGACAGCGAAATGGTAACGCTGCCGGGCATGGGGCATTTGCTGGTGGAAGAGGCTCCGGAGGAGTGTGCCGGGTTGATTCGGGAATGGCTGGCGCGGGTGGACGCGCGGGTTTGAGATTAAAGGGCTTATCAATTCCGCATTTCAGCGATTAGTCGAAATACGTGGTTATGCTCTCACGAATTATAAAAATTCCCATGTTTCTTCTCGACTCTTTTGGCCCCTGCGCGCCTGTCGCTCCCGTATCGCCCTTCACGCCTTGAACACCTTGCGAACCGGTAGCTCCGGTATCGCCCTTAGGCCCCTGTACTCCCGCGGCACCCTGCGCTCGGGAATGCCCATCGGGCCCTGAGCACCTTGCGGACCCTGCTGGTTCCAGTACACAACCGTCTCAGTGTTCCCATTACAGCTCGCTGCCGAGGGCACGATGCGCGACACGTTGGTGAGCTTGGACACGCAGGAGGTGATCACGGTCGACTGGGCATGGGCCGCGAAGGGCAGCACGCCAAGGCCGAAAGCGAAAACGATTGAGAGGCGCGGGACAAGAAACAGTTTCATGGAATCTCCGGTTCGAGGTGCGTTGCGGCGGGACGCTGCCGGCCGTCTTCTGCAGACAGCCGGTTGAGTTGAGCTCCAGCGATTCGTGGCGTCTATTGGCAGGTGAAGCGAACAAACAGTTGTGCGTTGAGAAATGTCTGACCTGGGCTTATCGGCCTGAAGTGATTCACTATGGCTTGATTCGCGGTGAGTTTCGCCGTGCCTCCCGTAGAACAAGATCCTGTGCCATCGCCACCAACCGTCACCACGCAGCTTTGTCCTGGACTGCCGTTCGAGATGATGGTGTCGCTTATGCCGAGGTCATATAAAGCGGACGCACCCACCGTTCCTCCTGCCACCGTCACGCTGATACTGCTGGTGGTGCACGCGGCTGGGACAAAGAGGGACATCTTTTCCCGGGAACCTTCATTGGAATAAGTGATGGCGTTCCCGATCCCGCTAACGGCAGTAATCAAATTGTCGGAAGGGTCTGAAATCGCGAAGCTCGAAGAGTAAATCTGGCCGCCGGCAGCACCCTGTGGCCCCGCAGGACCTGTCGGCCCGGAAGGTCCGGCTACGCCTTGCGCGCCATCTTTCCCATTCGTTCCATTGGTGCCGTTCGTTCCATTGGCGCCGTTTTTACCATTGACGCCATTCGTGCCGGGCGTGCCAGCGAGGCTGAATGCCCAGGAACTCAGGATGTACGCAGCTTGCGCGGCTGCGGGACTGAGGCTGGTTGCGTTCATGTCCAGTGTCGTTCCCGAGTAAGAAGTGACCGTTCCTTCCATGTAGAAGGAGGTGTCGGAAGTGTCGATCACGCGGATGTAGTCGCCGGGCACGTAGGCGAGACCGGACTGGGTCTGGAATTCGTGGGGGCCGAGGCTGTCGGTTTGGTCGGAAGTCGAGGTCGCGTAATACCCAGGCCCTGCGACTCCCGGTGCGCCCGGTCCACCTCGCGGCCCGGGATCACCTCTTTGTCCCGGCTCACCTCTCATGCCTTGCATGCCGGGCGAACCGGTGGCGCCCTGAGGACCCTGCGCCCCGGGTGTACCCTGTGCCCCCTGTGGTCCTTGCTGGTTCCAGTAGACAACCGTTTCTGTGTTCACGTTGCAGCTTGCTGCAGAGGGGACTATGCGCGACACGTTGGTCAGCCTGGACACACACGAGGTGATGACGGTCGACTGGGCATGGCCCGCGAAGGGCAGCAGGCCGAGACACAGCACCGAAACGATCGCGGAGCGGGAGAGAATAGACAACTTCATGGAAATCTCCTGTTGGAATGACTTGAGGTTGGGGAGGCCCGAGCTAGGCAGAATGGCGTTTGCGGCGGAGCCTGATGGCCACGCCGGCGAGGCCCGTGGCCGCGAGTTGGAGTGAGGGGGGCTCGGGAATCGGCGTGGTGTCGGAGGGGATTGAGGTCTGAAACGTCACATCCCCGGTCGCGCCGGAGATGATGAGGTTGCCACCGCTGGTCAGCTCCGGATTTGCGCCGTAGGAGATGAAATCGCCGGAAGTCGAGCCTGCGACGCTGAGCACGAAGTATGAGGTCATCTCGTTGTACTCGCCCACCGCGAAGCCCGTCATCGCGTCCATAAACGTGGCGGCGCCGTATTCAGACTCGACGCCCAAGGTGCCGCCCAGGAAGGTGACGGGCGTGTTGCTGCCGAGCTGAAAGGTGCTCGGTCCCGCCGTGTTGTAGAAGAAGGCGTTGTCCGGGGTCTGCACGTAGCTCGTGTCGCCGGTGAGAGTAAAGACCCCGGCGACGTCGGTAAAGCTCGTCGTACCGAGCGACCCGCTGAAGGTGCCCGCGAAGGTATAGGTGACGGGCGAAGCGCCGGCTGCCAGGCTGGCGCCTCCGAGAGCTGCCGCTATCATTAGTCCGCGAACGGTATGAAACGAACGCCGCATCTTACCGGTACGCAGCAGTTTTTTCCCGATTTGCATTGTTGACCTCATGTCGAAGGAACGCCTGAAGACGCATCGAGCCGTGTGCGCGTATCTCGTTTTTCAGGAGCGATGGGCTTACTATAGGAAGACCTGCAGCCGTCGTCCATCTCGTCTTCCTTGTTTCGTGATAGTTTTTGTATAGCCTCATAATGCCTTTGGACATAACAACTTACAGGCAAGATGCAGCTCCGGGCCCGCTTCGTTTTGGCGCATATGAGCTTCATAAAGGCCGCTTCCAGCTCACTCGCAATGAACTGCGCATTGACCTACCCCGCATCGCCATGGAGGTGCTCTTCCTTCTGGTAGAACGTCCTGGCGTCCTGGTGTCGAGGGCCGAGCTGGTGGAAGCGATCTGGCCAGGCATGGACCCCGAAGACAAGGGGCAGGGAATCAACACCGCGATCAATCGCATCCGAGGCGCGCTGCGCGACGACCCGGCCAGGCCGAAATACATCGAGACCGTCATCGGCAAGGGCTACCGGTTCATCGCCCCCCTTGAGCCCAGCTTTGTCGAGGTTCCTCGCCAGCCGCCAATCCAGCTTCACCGCAGGTCTTCAGATGTCGTACCTCCTGGAGTGCCGGATGAGAGCACAGTGACTGCTTCTGCGGCTACATCGTTCCCGATAGCGGAACCTCGCGGCGGTCCGACAGTCCCTGTAGCCCATTCCTCCCGAAGGAGGGCTGTCGTACTTGGTGCCGTGCTGCTGCTTGTCCTACTCGCAGCGTCCACCTGGCGCGGCTTCAGTCCCCTGCTGCATATCGGCCGGTCCGCTGAGTTTAGTCTGGCCACACCGGTTGCGTTTACGTCGAATGACAGTGACAACGTCGTGCGGGCAGCGGGCATTTCCTCCGACGGCACGCGCATAGCGTTTGCCGATTCGGAAGGCCTCAAGGTTTCAGGACGGCACGATCCCGCACCGGTGGCTCTCGCCGCCGTGCCTCTGCAGACGGTGAATCGCATCACGTGGCTGCCCGACGGCAAGCAGCTTCTGGTCGATGGTCCGGGACGGCTGGGCGGGCCGGAAGTCTGGCTGGTCTCGACGGTTTCCCCAACAGAGCCGCCACGTCTGCTTCGCGCAGACGCCCAGTTTGCTGCGCCGTCACCCGATGGGGCGCGCATCGTCTACGTGTCGGGAAGCAAACATGAGTTACGCGAGATGAACCTTGATGGCTCCGGCGAAAGGTTGCTGCTGAGCGGCAGTGCAGGGGAGGAGCTGGTCGAACCTTTCTGGCTGCCCGGTGGGAGCCTCGTGATGCTGCAGCGCCGGTTGAAGCCTACGGAGGGTGCGCTGCTGGTGAATCCAAACGCGGTGCCGGGGCCGGGCCAGTCGACACTTCTTGCCATTCGAGAAAAAGACGGTGCGATCGTTTCCACCCAGAATGGCGTCCTGATGGATAACCCCGGCCTCTATGCGGACGGCTCGGTGCTTTTCATTCCGGGAACCGGTAAAGCTCCCCTGGCGGTGGCGAAACTGGACCTTCATACGGGTGCTCTACTCTCCTCCCCCAAACCTGTCGATCTTCCGCCAGGTCTCAATTCAGGGGCAATCAGCGTAGCGCCTACAGGAGACACAGCGCTCTTGTTGCAGTCCGGCAAACTTGGAGTGTCCGTGGCGCAACTGGAAGACTCCGGACGTAGATTAGTTGCCGCCCATCATCTTAGTTCGCCTGTGCATGTGGCCTTTCCCCATGCGTGGACACCTGACAGCCGGCAAGTGATCTTCGAACAGGAGGGGGAGGCTAAGGGTACATGGTTGCTCTTCCTGCAGAACATAGAAAAACACGACGCGGAGGCGTTTAGCGGCACGGCCCTGGAAGGGAATGGGGCCAAAATTTCTCCCGACCACAAATGGCTGCTGTTCTATCAGCCGCAGAAAGACGGTGGCCCTCAGCAACTGTTTCGGGTAGCTTTCCAAACTCCGGGGCGCACTTCCATCGACACGCATCCTGAGCCACTTGCGGTACCAGACGGCGAGCTGCGTTGCCCATCCACCGGCACACGCTGCATCCTGCGCAACAAAGACGCCATGCGTCATCAGGTGATCTTTTACGCTCTCGATCCAGCAATCGGCACGATCCAACAACTGCAGACCCTTCCCTGGGCGGACTCGAACTTCGGAGACTGGGATGTCTCGCCCGATGGCGGCGAGGTCGTGCTTTGCGCCGGCTTGAACCAGCCCGGCGAGCTGCATATCATCTCGCTCCGTACCGCACGCGAAAGCGTGCTGCACTTTCCCGTGTTCGCACCGTTTCGGTCGGTGAACTGGCAGGCATCAGGTGTCGGCTGGTTTGCTTCAACCGCCGACGGCAGCACTGCAATTATGTACAAGCTGGACGCAGGTGGCGGAGCTAAGCCCCTCTACAGTACCGAGCCACCTACCTGGGCTGTGCCTTCTCCTGACGGGAGGTCGATTGCCTACGTGGAACTGAACCGGGACCGGAATGTCTGGATAACGCATCCGCAACCGCTCGGGAATCGCATCCGTTGATGCGCTCAACCTGGGACCAGTGCAATACAGAGTGTGATGTTTTCGACGCCAGCGACACCTACGGGTAGGATCGCAGAAAAATCTGCGCCAGTCCGCTCCGCTGAGGTCGAATGTCTCGTCAAAGAGATCGCATCTATCTTCGCCTGCTGTCCACCAGCGCTCTGCTTTGGACCAGTCTGATTCTTTTTGGCTGTGATCCAAGCGGTTGTCTTTACTACAATCCCGATGCCACACATTCGCAGGAACTGGCGCGTATGCGAGCTGCCGTCGTGGGTCCTCGTACTCAGATCCCGGGGTATTCCAGCGTTCCGGGACTGCAATTTACCGGCAACGTGACGACACTTGTGCCGCCAGTTGTGGGAACGAGTCTCCAGGGAGTCGGGCTTATGCGTGAGGCCGATTGCAGCCTCACCGAGTACTTTCTGGGAAGCTACAACGCCATGACCGGGAGCTTCACGGTCCATACGACCCCGAATTATCAGAACTACCTTCACAGCGCTTCACAGCTCACGACGAAAGCCAATGTATTCAAAAATGGTTGCGCTCAGACGATGATCGGATCAACCTCCGCGCAGGCAGTGTATGTGGGAAAGACGAAATCCGGGGCCTTGATCGGCGCGGGCGTGGACTATAACAACCGGTTATACGTCGGCACACTCGACATAGCGGCACAGACGTCCTCGATGACCATCGTTTCCGGTGTAGCCGGCGCCGTGTCCCTTGCAGTCGCCGACCTCAATGGAGATGGCAACAATGACCTCGTCGTCAGCGACTTCGGTGGAACAGGCGACACCGGAGGCATCCTTGTCATGCTCAGCAACGGGGATGGGACCTTCGCTACGCCCGTACGTTATCTTTCCGGGACGAGGACGGGATCCTTTGTCATCGATGACTTCAACGGCGATAAGAAGCTGGACATCGTCGTTGCTGCTTCCAACGGGGCTACCACCTTACCGGGAAACGGTGATGGCACGTTCGGTTCGCCAATCACGGCGACAACAGTCAGCGTCAACTATATAGCCTCAACCGACATCGACGGCGATGGCCGCAAAGACCTGGTATCCGGCGGCGGCCAGGTATTGAAGGGCAATGGCGACGGCACCTTTGCGGCCTGGTCGACCATTCCTCAAATCAGCGGGGTTCCTGTTTTCGGCGATTTCAATAACGACGGCAAAGTCGATGTCGCCTTCAACGAATTCGGCTTCGGAGGTGTCATTATTTGCCTCGGCAAGGGAGATGGCACCTTCACCACGCAGCCTGTAGCCTACGCGACGATCTATGGCTCGCAGGCCATTACCGCTACGGACATTGACGGTGACGGGAATCTTGATCTCGTGATCGGGGAGGGTAACTCCGGTATCTATGGTCCCGATGAAAATACCGGCGGCTTATTTACCGTCATGATGGGCAATGGCGACGGAACCTTTCAGGGGGCGCCCATCTATGGCCTTGCAGGCGCCGGCAGGCAAGCGCTGGTCTACGCACCGCAATTCGCCCTTGGCGACTTCAACGGTGACGGCAAAGTCGACATGCTGACCTCGGCCAATCAAACGGGGCTTACGTTCAATGCGGGTGATGGCAAAGGACGCTTCGCCCCTGGAGCAGCGATTGCAGGTACAAATCCCGGGCCTATGACGTCCGCCCTGATGAACACAGACAAAAAACTGGACGTTGTTTTTCTTGACCAGATTCCTTATCCAGGAGCCAGTCTCGCGGTTGCCTTCGGCAATGGTGATGGAACCTTTGGCCCTGTGACGCACTACGCCATTCCAGGTGGCGATGCGGCGGTCGGTACGCTCGTAACTGGAGACTTCAATGGTGACGGTTTTACCGACGTCATCGTCGGCAACCAGAGCGGTGTGTTTTTCTTCCGCAACGACGGTAGCGGCGCCCTCAAACCAGCAGTCCAGATTGACACGGCAGTCGACGTGACCACACTGCTGGCAACCGATCTCAACGGGGATGGCAAGACCGACTTGATCGTTGCCGATAACAGTGTTTACAGCAACCCCGTTCCTGGTTCACTGCGCATCTACCTCGGCAAGGGAGACGGTACGTTCAACGCTCCTACCGTATACAAACCGAACTTCTACGTCAGCGCCGTTGCCATGGGAGACCTCAATAAGGACGGCAAGACCGACCTCGTTGTCAGTAGCCTCGATTCGTCGCACAGCAATGCGGCCCTCAACGTGTATCTCGGCAATGGAGACGGCACCTTCGCCGCTCCAGTCAACACCTCATTGCCCGACTTCACCGCAACCGGCCTCGCAATTGCTGATATTGACGGGGACGGGAAAGCGGACGTTCTACAAGGCGGCTGCTGCGGTCTCGCTTTCACAACAGTACATCTCGGCAACGGGGATGGCACTTTTTCCTCCGCCCCACAGTTTGCCAACAGCCTTTCGAGCAACCAGGTCGCAGCGGTCGATCTGAACGGCGATGGACGCCCTGACGTCGTGGCTGCCATCGAAGTTCCGCCCGGTACCGGAGGCATCGAGGTACTTCTGAACCTTGCTGGTGCAAACTCCGTTGGATCGACGATGACAGCGCTCACGGTAACGCCGAATCCGGTGACGGCCGGCCAGACGGTCACGCTGAACGCAACTGTTGGCAATGGCAGCGGAGTCTCCCTGACTGGTTCAGTCACCTTCACCGATGGGGCCGCGACTCTTGGCACCAGCACACTGAGCGGTGGATCGGCCTCTCTGCAGCTATCGAACCTATCCGCGGGGACGCATGTCATCACAGCGACTTACAGCGGCGATAGCAACAATGCTGCATCGACATCGAGCGCCGTCAATCTTGTCGTCGCCGCTGCTCCAGTTGCCACCACAACTACGCTGAGTGCGTCGTCGCTGTCCGCGGTGGCGGGCACCAGCATCACCTTTTCTGCCAGGGTCGCGGCAACGTCGGGTAGCGGCTCTCCGGGCGGCACCGTGAGCTTCCTGGATGGCTCCACTGTTCTCGGTACAGGGACGCTCGCCGCGGGGACAGCGACCTACACGACCAGCTCTCTGTCTGTGGGAAGCCACACGATCACCGCTCGCTATGAAGGAGATTCCGGCGATTTAACTTCTACCTCGACCGCCGTAACAGTCGCTATTACGGCGATGCCGGCGCCGGGCTTCACGATATCTCTCGCGCCTGCCAGCGGGACGGTCGCCTCCACCGGAACGGTCACCACAACCGTTACGCTGACTCCCACGAATGGCTTCAACGCAGCTACGAACCTTGCGTGCAGTGGACTCCCGGCCCACGCCACATGCTCCTTCTCTCCACCAAGCCTGACTCCGACCAGTGGCGCAGTCTCCTCCACCTTGACTATCACCACGGGCGTGGCCACAGCCTCTCTTCGTGTCGGCCCGGAAGGAAGGGAAGCGCATATGCCAATGACGCTTCTGGCATCGTTGTTCGGCTTAGGCCTGCTCTTTCCGCATCGTCGTCTCCGGCGATTACGCCGCAGCGCGTTGTTGGCTTTGGGTATGCTCGCGATCCTGGCCGGAAGCGCCGGTTGCGGGCATCGAGCGAGCCCCCCGTCCACAGGCACGCCTCCGGGGACCAGTACGATTACGGTAAACGCTGTCTCCGGATCGATATCGCAAAGTGCAAGCTACACGCTGACAGTTCAGTAGCGAAGAATACACAATCGGATTGTTAGTGACGGCCCCGGCTTGCCGGTACGGCGAACCCATATGCGGTACGTGCGGCCGCAGCTTCAACTCGGGACTGAAAACACTTCTTTCCATTGGTGACATGGATCGTCTTTCGGTCGCCTATCCCCTTAGGTCGTGTCTCGTCTCGGGATTCGCTCCGGCTATTTGCGACCGGGGTTCACCCGAAAGGCAAAATCTCCTGTTGCGCGAATTCGAAGAGGGCGTGTAGTACCGTTTTCCTGAAGAAAACGGACATTGACCTCGCCGCCTCCGGATACAGCTACAGGAGATTAGCTCTACCGGCCGAACTTGATGACCAAGCCCGCTCCCAAACGAAGATTATTCTGCGTGTTGTCGCCTCCGTTGGGTAGTTGTGTATGCAGCCAGTCTGCCTGAACCGCGCGGATGGCTAGATGCCGGCTCACGTTCCAATCGATGCCGCCACCGGTAAGGACGGCAAGCGAACTCGCGCTGGTACGCGGTGTAGCCGAGCCGGCGGCTGCGGGGAAGGTGCTCTGGAAGGCGTTGACTTCACCAGCCATGCCTTCGATGAAGAATGATGCGCGTCTCATGGGTGCAAAGGTGTAGCGAGGACCGAACACAGTGCTGATAAGGCTTATTGGAGCTGCGCCCGTTGCACCTCTGCCGGCATGTTCTCCGGTCAAACTTGCGACTACGCCCAGTCCACCAAAGAGGTGCGCGTGAATTTCTGCCGCACCTCCTTGCTGGAAGAAGCTGTTGCCATTGGCGACGTGATCGGAGTGCACGGTCTCGTAGGTGATGGCGATGTCAATCGCCGGGGCTCTGTGTGTCGCCTGAGCGAATGCAGGTCCAGTGAGGGATACAGCCGCACCGAAAGCCAATGCAGGCACAAATGTTTTTGCAATTCCGTTTCGCATTTTCGTAAATTCTCCTGGACCTACTGCACGATGAGGGTGACGTTGGCGGTGTGCTGCAACGTGCCGTTGGTGGCGGTTACGACGACGTTGTAGGTCTGGCTGGTTGGTCCTTTGTAAAAGCCCTCACCTGTGCCACAACCCGAGACGGCTCCCGCGGCGGCAAGTCCCAGGAAAAGCAGCAGGGCCATGCGCTGATGCTTCTTCAACTGGGCACGGACCTTGCGATTGCCAAGCAGCGGAAGCAGAAAGAGGGCGAAAGCCAGTGTGGGCACATTGCTGAGATGGTTCATGGCCTGCTGGATAGCGGGTAAATGGATCGTCATCGTCACCGTCTGTGTGCTGCCGGTTGCCGTCGTTGGCGTAAAGGTCGCCGTCGCACCCACAGGCAGGCCCGATGCGGAGAACGTCACCGTCCCCGGAAGCGTGGTCACCGTGGGAGCCAGGGAGAAGGTGTAACTGCCGGTGCCTCCCGCCGGAATGGTCAGCGACCCGGAACCTGACGTCGTGAATGTGAAGTCGGGAACTGGAGGTGTAAGAACCAATGTCCCAGTCGCCGAACCCATGTAATTGGGGTCGTTGATCGTTCCAACAACGGTGTAGCTGCCGGCGGAGGTGGGTACGGTGGCAGAGCCGTTGTAGGTGAAGGTCACGGTCAGGCCCGCCGGTGATGTCGTTGCGGTGGCCGGATGGGCGTTGCCATCGGCTGTTGCACTCAGACTACCGAGCGTAACGGTTGCAGCGGCCTTCACGATAACCAGTGTGCCCGTTGTCGACGCTGCGTAGTTGGCATCGTTGATGGTCGCGACGACGGTGTAGCTGCCTGCGGCGGTGGGTGCCGTAGCCGAGCCGTTATAGGTGAACGTAACGGCCAGGCCCGCGGGTGTCGTGGTTGCGGTGGCGGCACGTGCGCTGCCATTGTAGGTCGCGCTGAGGCTGCCGAGTGTGATCGATGCCCCTGCCGTGTTCTTCGCAATGACGAGCGTGCCCGTAGCCGTACCGGCATAGTTCGCGTCGTTGATTGTTGCCACGACGGTGTAGCTGCCCGCGGCGGTTGGCGCTGTGGATGAGCCGCCGTAGGTGAGCGTTACGTTGAGTCCGCCAGGCGTTGTGGTCGCCGTAGCGGCATGCGGATTGCCGTCAAAGGTGGCTGACAGACCGCTCAGCACGACTGTGGCTGTCGCTTTTGCGATGACCAGGGTACCGGTGGCCGACCCCGTGTAGTTAGGATCGGTTACTGTTGCCTGCACCGTGTAACTACCCGCAGCGGTGGGCGCAGTTGTCGAGCCGTTGTAGGTAAGACTGACGCTGACGCCCGCGGGGTTGGTGACAACCGTTGCCGCATGCGCTGTGCCGTCATACGTCGCGCTCAGGCTGCCGAGCGTTACCGTGGTGGCTTGCGCAGCGGCCGTGATGATGAGTGTTCCGGTAGCGGTTCCTGTGTAGTTTGCGTCATTCACCGTAGCGACAACGGTGTAGCTGCCGTTCGCCATCGGCGGAGTCGCTGAACCGTTGTAGGTGAAGGTGACGTTCAAACCAGCCGGGTTGGTGATTGCGGTTGCGGCGTGCGGATTGCCGTCCTGACTGACGGACAGGCCGCCCAGAGACACCGTAGCCGTTGCCTTGGCGATGACGAGAGTTCCGGTAGCGCTGCCGGCGTAGGTTGTATCGTTGATCGTCGCGACAACGGTGTAACTGCCCGCCGCTGTAGGCACAGTGGCCGAGCCGTTGTAGGTGAAGGTGACATTCAGACCTGCCGGCGTTGTGGTTGCCGTTGCGGCATGGGTATTGCCGTCGTAGGTGGCGGACAAGCTACCCAGAACGACAGTTGCCGTGGACTTGCCGACGCTGACTACAACCGCGGCGGCGGTGCTGGCGGCAAAGTTTGTGTCGCCGGCGTACTGCGCTGTGATCGAGTTGCTGGAAGCCGTAAGCGCGCTCGTTGCGTACTGCGCTACGCCTCCGGTCAGTGTGCCAGTACCCAGCACCGTTCCGCCGTTGTAAAAGGTCACCGTCTCGCCGTTGGTGCTGTTGCTGCCTGCGCTGAAGGGAGAGAGCGTGGCGGTAAGGGTCACTTGCTGGCCTACCGTGGCGTTGCTCGGGTTCGCGCTCAGCGTGAGTGTCGTTGGCGTCGCTACAACGCCGGTAAGTTGATTGACGGTGAATGTCTGTCCGGCGATGGTGATGGTGCCGCTGCGAGCAGCGCCCGTGTTGGCGTCGACCGTGTAGGCGACGGAGCCGGAATCGGAGTTGAGCGCCCCGGCGGTGACATGCAGCCAGCTTGCGTTGCTCACCGCGCTCCACGCGCAATAGTTGGCGTCGGTTACGCCTACAGTCTGCGATACACCGGAAGCGCTGGCGCTTTGCGAAGACGAAGCGAGAGTAAAAGAGCAACTCGATGCGGTGCCGGCATAGTTCGGAAACAGATCACCGGTGGGCCATGTGGTCACTGTCTTGACGAATGCGCTGATGGCGTTGTCCGCGTCACTTTCCGGCTCTTCGATATTGTTGCCATCGCGCGTATTGAAGATGGCCGCGTATACAACACGGCCCTTGACGGCACTCGATGTATTCAGATGGACGAGGCTGTTGGTGCCCGGGAGACTGCCGTAAAACACGTACTCCCATCCCGGCCCTGTAGGTGGAACGGCGAAGTAAAGCTGGGGTGTACGGAAGGGGCTGCTTGAGGGAGGTGTCGTGAAGATGTTCGTTGCGAACTGTCCATTGATGCTGTCGGTAAAGCGAAGCAGGTCCATCGGGCTCGATACCCAGCAGCCGTTGGCGAGCTGCAGCGTGCAGGAGTAACCGCCGTAGGGATAAGGCACCGCTGCACCGACCGGCGGCTCTACGGAGGAGGCCAAAGGTGCGTTGGGGTAATCGTAGTAGGCGACCTCGTCGGGAAGGCGGCCGGAGAGCAGAGTAGCGCCGGGTTGCGTCCGTGCGATACCCGCGGGAGTGAAGATGTTGTCGTGAATATACCGGGCGTAAGGCTGCCCCGCGACCTGCTCAATGATGTAGCCGAGGATGATGTAGCCAAGATTCGAATAAGCGTAGGTAACGCCGGGATCATGTTGGAGCGGCTGGCCCAGCATGTACTTGATCAAAAGCTGCGGAGTCGCGGGAGCGGTTGCGCCGAACGTGGTCGCAGCGACCACTGCGTCTGCCTGGGCGGGGTCGGGTGAAGTCGTGTCGTCGAAGCCGGCGGTATGCTGCAGCAGTTCCTGGACAGTGATGTTGTAGTAGCGCGGATCGATGGTAGTGCCCGGGGGCGGAGTGAGTGAGGCAAGACCGGGGATGTCGACAAAAGGCTTTGTGGTCAGTGAGAGTTTTCCTTGTTCAATCAGCTTGTATATGCCGGCGGCCGTGATGGGCTTGGAATTCGAGGCGATGCGGTAGAGCGAGTCGGGCTGGGCAAATTCGCCGGTGGCGACATCCGCATAGCCATAGCCGCGCGCGAAGACCAGGCGACCATCCACGCTGACGGACAGCGACGCACCAGGGCTGTGGTACTGCGTCATATATTGCTGCATGATCGTGTCGAGCTGACTGAGGCTTGGCACCGGTTGCCCGCTGATGGGCGCCTGGGCGCCGGCGAAGGGCATCAGTACGAGGAGCCCCATCGAAAGGATGAATACGACATACTGCTTTACCGAGACGAAGAAATGCATAGACCTGGACCCCATGGCCGCTCCTGCGACAAGCTTTTTCGAACAGAATTGCTTCTGTATAGATGGCGTCAAAACTGGCCAAAACGCCTCATGGCTTTGGAAGGTTTTTCTTCGCTTCGTGTCGATAATCGCCAGATATTCTCGACGGTCGTCGGCTCAAGCACACTCAAGCTCTGGTGGACTGTACTACTCTCCTCAAATTTGTCTCGGTTGTGCTCTTTACGTCGTGAAGCACGATGCTTCTCCGGCACAGCAGAGGCGCTCACCTTTCTTATCTCTTATGTTGTTGTTTATCGGCGCGGAGCCACTCGGTGGGCGAGATGCCGAGACGCTGCGTAAAGACCCGCGTTAGAGCGGTCGAATGGGTGTATCCCGTCGCGGCAGCGATCAGTTTGAGCGAGCTGCCTTTGCGCAGCATCGTCTGGGCTATGCCGAGGCGCCAGTCGGTGAAGTAGTGGAAGGGTGTGACGCCGACGACCTTGCGAAAGTGAGCAGCGAAGCGTGCGCGTGACATGCCCGCGTGGTGGGCGAGCTCTTCAAGAGACCAGGAGGTGCCGGGGTGTTTGTGCATGAGCCCAATGGCCTTGCTGAGGCGCGGATCGCTGAGGCCGGGTAAGACTCCCCTCCCCACCAGGCCCATGTTCATGGCGGACCGAAACAGCAGCACAAGGACGTACTCGAACAGGCGATCGAGGGCGGTCTGGCGGCCGGGGAGTTCGGAAGTGGACTCGGCAAAAAGGAGTTGGAGCGCCGGCACAAGTTCGGGGAGAGCGCTGAGGGGGAGGATGAATGGCTCCGGGAAACAAGCGGTGAGAGGGTTCAACACGCCAGTACCGAACTCAATAGTGGCGCAGACCAGTTCGGCGCCTTCCTTCCGCGTGGCGTGAAGGCGATGCTTGTGAGGGCGGGGAAGGAAGACGATGCTCGGGGTATCGACGACGATCGGCCGAGCGCTAGGTTGAGAGATCTTCATTCTTCCTTTTTTCAGCACATGAAGGTAGCCAGTCTGTTCGTCAAGGTTTGGGGAAACACCGCAAAAGGCGCCGGAGTAGAACATCCGGGTAGAGAGGGCGAAGTGTTCAAAGAATGGGACGAGGGGGTCCATAGGTTCTGAATGAGACTATAAGGTATACAAACGATATTTCAACCAACAATACGTGCTGTCTCATATCTCCAGATGGTCCTCAGGGCGGTGAAACGCCCATGGGAGATTGGAGATGATGATGTCCCGTGTGTGGCCGGCTTCAGGGGTGGCCGCGCGTCGGGGTTTCTCATGCGTTGTCCGTAAGATCTACCGCCGGCAACTCCATGTGGTGATGCAAAGAAAGGACAGCAGTGAATCGAAGCTTTATGTTTGGAAGCAAGTTGCAGCAGACGCTGGCAAAGTATGCCGCCGTGCCCCTTCGGCTGATCGCAGGTTATGGATTCCTGGCGCATGGAATGGCTAAGTGGTCCAAAGGACCGGAAGCATTCGCGGCGATTTTGCAGGCGGCCCATGTTCCTGCACCTCACGTCATGGCGTGGGTCACTATCCTCACAGAGATCCTTTGCGGTCTCGCGATACTGCTTGGCGCTTTTGTAGCGTTGGTGAGTGTTCCGGCCATCGTGCTGCTCGTGGTGGCTATTGTGACCGTCCATCTACCGTATGGATTCAGTTCCATCAAGCTGCTGAAGATCGTCGATGGACGCGCGCAGTTCGGTCCCCCAGGATATGAGTGCGACCTGCTCTATATTGCCTGCATCGTAACGCTTGTGCTGTGCGGCCCGAGTCCGTGGTCGGTTGATGCCTATCGTTTGCGCAAGGAAGCCGATTTGCATTGAGGACTTCCGCCTATACAGCCACATGTAGCTCTTCAGAAGTCGCCGCTGGAGCCTCCGCCATCCGATCCTCCACCAAACCCTGACTCAAATTTTGGGCTTTGTGCTTGCGGGGCCGGCCTGATGGATTGCGGTGTGAGCAGGCCGAGTGCGGATGAGGCGACGCCAAAGGCTTGTTTGTGTTTCCCGGACATGCTCGCTGCGGTGAAGCCGTGGCGCACTCCGTCCTCGCCCTGGGCGAGCCAGCGGCGCAGCAGCACGGCAACAGCGATCAACAGAAGGCCGAGCAGCATCGGGTCCCAGGTGTGCCGCTGCCAGCCCAGGTACGGTTTGTTGGTGACCAGCGTGAGGACAGTCGTGAGTATGCCGGCTGCGATAACGAAGCGGTCCTTCAGACGGACGCCGCGCGTGAGGATGAGAGGCGGCAGGCACCAG
>Ga0207652_10002003_pt1 | contig 17597 bp, 5 predicted proteins | sample KBSC63BmetaG_FD_184334 | JGI IMG/M metagenome (GOLD analysis project Ga0207652, IMG submission 184334) | Corn rhizosphere microbial communities from Kellogg Biological Station, Michigan, USA - KBS C6-3B metaG (SPAdes) (version 2) | ecosystem: Host-associated > Plants > Roots > Rhizosphere ... | reverse complement strand
CATACGGCGTAATCGGCAATGTTACATGACCGCCTGTCACACTGAGGGCCGTTCCCTGCGGCGTCTCCAGCAGGTTGGTCTCGACCGCGCCTGTTGCTCCCGGCGGCAGACTCAACTCCACATTGCCGCCCTTGCCGGCCCACTCGTACATGTGCAGGACCAGGCCGTCGCTGTCTTCCGCTTTCTTGATCGCCGTCAGCACAACATTGTCCGCCGAGACGGCGACGAACGAATGTTCCTGCGGCATCGCCCCCGGGTGCGATTCAACCTGCATCGCCTTCAGCTTGTAGTTGAACTCGTACCCTCGCCGTATCGTCATCGCCTGCTTCCAATCGCCGGCATGAGGATACAGCGCATAGCTGAAGTGATGGTGCTGCCGGTCCGCATCCGCATCGGGCGAGGTCGGAGAGCGCAACAGGCTAAGCCGCAGCAGATTGCCCACCGCGTCGTAGCCGTACTTCGATTCATTGATCAGGCTGAAGCCGTGTTTCGCATCGCCAAGATCCGCCCACTGCTGTGCCGGTACTTCAAACTGCGCCTGCTCCCAGGTGTTGGCGCGCGTGGTTGGGCGCTGGATCGTTCCATAAGGAATCTCATACGTCGCCGACGGCCCCGTTGCAGCCAGCGCAAACGCTGCCTTCAACAGAACATGGGTCTCGTGCCAGTCGATGTCATTGACCACTTCAACTTCGTCAGCGCCATTCTCGAGCACGATCTGCTGCACAAACTTCGACTTCTGCCACGTGCGCGTCACGCGGACCACTGCACGCATCGGGCTCCGTTCGATCACGTCAACAGAGTTGACCATCGTCAATTCCGTCGGCGGATGGTCCAGCGTGCCGGGATCGATGTTCCAAGCGTCGTACTTTTTCGGTGTATCCGTGAATGCCTGCAGCACGTTGCCGCAACTGCCGGCAGCCAGGGTCTCGAAGTTGGTCTTCTTATCGAAGAGACTCGTGATGCATCCGGTCTTCGGGTCCACCACAACACGCAGCGACGCATTCTCCAGCGTCGTTCCCTTCACCTGCAAGTCGCTGGTGAAGCTGCGATGCTCCGCCGCGACATGCAGCACCTTGTAGCCCATCGAGGGCACATCCGCAACATGCACCAGCAGATGAAACGTGTTGGTCGCCTTGTCGCTGCCCAGCACCTGCGATGGCAGAACATGGTTTGCCGCATCCGTCACGGACACACTGTCCGCAGGCTTCGGCATCTGCACATCCACCATCACGTCGCCCGAGCGTGTCCAACCCAGCGGATTGAAGACCAGCACCGGCACCGCTCCCACCGCGTGGGTGTCGATACGTGCGGCTAAAGTCCCCAGAGCCTTCGTCGAAATCTCCTCCGTGTTCAACCGCACAGAGTCATAATCCTTCTGCGCGTCTTTGTAGATCACGCCGATACCGGACCCGGCGGCAAGATCGTGAAACTGGTTGAACGTAATCTTCTTCCACGCCTCGGTAAACTGCTCGCCGGGATACGCGTCTCCATCCAACCACGCCAGCGACGCATACTTCTCCGCATTCAGTGCCCACTCCGAGCTTTCGCGCATGTTTCGCTTGTGATCGGCCTGCGTCGTGAAGACCCCGCGGTGATACTCAAGGTACATCTCGTCCTTCCACGTCGGAATCGCGAACTGCCCGGCCGTATCCGTGGTCGGCGCGTGATAACCCTGCGCCATCTTCGCGTAGTCCCATGTTGGAGAAGCGGTCGCGATCTTCTTTTCCACCGAAGTCAGGTACGGCAACGCAGTGCCGAACTCCGTCGGCGCTACAACCTTGTCCGTCTTCAGCCAGTGCATGCCCTCGTCGAGCATGACGCGCGTCGGCCCGCCACCATGGTCGCCCACGCCGAACAGGTCCATCATCTCCGGCAACCCCGGCGTATATGTTCGCGCCTGTTCCACTTCAGCAGCCAACCGCGCCGGAGTTACATTTCGATTCGCATAACCGTGCGGGAAATACGTCAGTACCTTGCTTCCGTCAGGAGATTCCCACCAGAACAACTTGAATGGAAGCTGGTTAGTGTCATTCCATGACATCTTCTGCGTCACGAAGTAGTCGATGCCCGACTTCTTATAGATCTGCGGCAACTGCCAGTTATAGCCAAACGAGTCGGGGTTCCAGCCGATACGCACATCGACGCCATAGTTCTGCTGGAACCAGCGCTTGCCGATCAGGATCGACCGCGCAGTCGATTCGCCATCGGGCATATTAAGGTCGGGCTCGACCCACATGCCGCCGACGATCTCCCACCGGCCTTCCTTGATGCGCTTCTTGATCTCCTCGTTCATCGCAGGATACTTCTGCGCGACCCACTCGTTATACGCCGCCGCGGACTGTGTGTAGGTGTACTGCGGATATTCATTCATCAATTGCAGCGCGGTAGAAAACGTCCGCTTCACCACATCCACGGTCTCGGTCCAGGGCCAGAGCCACGCCGCGTCGATATGCGAGTTGCCACTCAAATGCACGGTCACCTTCTGCATGGCCGGCCGCAGCGGTTCGAGCGCCGTCTGCGCCGCTTTGAGCGAAGCATCGAAGTCACGCTGGTTGCCCGCATCGAGCGCCTTCAAATTCACCGCATCAATGGCATGGTTCAGCGTCGCCTGGTCGGTCTTGAGGTCGGTCGAGACGACAGGCAACATCGCCGCAGCCGACAAAAATTCCTGCCGCAAATCTTCAGGGCTGGGGCGGCCTTCGGCGAAGTCGATCTTCATCGTCGCATTCGCAAAGTGTTTCGCGTCCGCCGTCGCCAGCAGCTTCACCGCGACCAGCACCTTGTCACCGGGCTTCGCGTCTTCGAAGAGCACGATGGACTCCAGCGCATCGCCCAGCGCCACGCGACGGCCGTTGAAATAAACAATCTCCGGCACGGCGCCGTTGGCCGTCGCGGAGAAGTCGAACCAGATACGCGCTCCCGTCAGGTCGTAGCCATGCAGCTTGGCCGGCACCTCAACCCATTGCCGAAACCACACAGCCTCCGCCGGAAAATTCTTGTTGTTGGCCGTCACGGGCCACGCTGCATCATCCAGGCTGGTGCTTTCTCCATGCGCGATGTCGCCGGTATGGACGCGCCATTTGCCCGCAGACAGAGTGTTCAACTCCGCGAGACGGTCGACGACTGCAACCGCCGGCTTCGACAGCGATTCCTTAATCAGCGTCATCTCCTGCGCGTTTTGCGCGCACGCTGTTGCAGCAGACAAGACGACTGCGGCGGCAAAGCTGCCCACGATCTGTTTCATCATTCATCTCCGAAAACGTTGCTGTTCCGTTCGTACGCTGGCCGATTGCGATGTCTTTCCTGCCGCAAAACGCCCAGGACTGCGAACGTTCCTTCCTACCATCGCACCATCTTGCAAGATTCGTCGATAACGTTACCATAAAATCTGCCGTATAGTAATGCCGATGCCCATCCATCCTGTTTTACCGTCCACTGGAGTAACTGCGATGGCCGAACGGACTTTTGGAATCGATAACATCATCCACCTTGGAGGGAATGTAGATGCGGGCTCTGGCTCTGGATATCGGCGGCACACACATCGGCTGCGGCTTGGTGGAGGACAACCGTCTGCTGGCTGAAACGTCCGTCGAATCCGAGGGCGCCTCCAGCCTGGCGTCCCTCCTGCCGGTGCTGACCGAGGCGCTTCGCCGCCTGCTGCGTGAAGCCGGGACCACGGCGGACCAGTGTGACGGCCTGGCCATCGGCTATCCGGGCATCGTAGACGCGCGCGACAACAAGATCCACTCCACGCTGAAAAAGTATGAGGACGCGCCGGACATCGACCTCACCGCCTGGGTGTTCGAGTCCTTCGGCCTGCCGCTCCGCATCGAAAACGATGCGCGTCTGGCGTTGCTTGGAGAGCAGTACGCCGGCGCCGGCCGCGGCATCTCCGATGTGGTCATGATGACGCTCGGCACCGGAATCGGCAGCGCGACGATCCTCGGTGGCCGCATCCTGCGCGGCGTTCACGCTCATGCGGGATGTCTCGGCGGGCACCTTACGGCGAAGTTCGACGGCCGCTTATGCCATTGCGGAAACATTGGCTGCGCCGAAGCGGAAGCCTCGGGATGGTCCATGCCGCTGACGGCGCGCGAGTGGCCAGACTTCCAGAACAGTTCGCTCGCGAATGTAGACAAGCTCGGCTTCCGCGAACTATTCACACACGCTGAAGCCGGTGACGCCGTTGCCCTCGCCGTGCGCGACCGCTGCATTCACGTGTGGTCGGCGAACGCGGTTTCACTCATCCACGCCTATGATCCTGAGATCGTCATTCTCGGTGGCGGAGCCATGAAGAGCGGCGCAATCATCGTCCCTGCCATGCAGGACTACATCAACCGGCACACATGGTCGAGCTGGGGCAAAGCCCAGGTACGAACGGCGGAACTTGGCAACTCAGCTGCCCTGCTGGGCGCGGTTCCCCTGCTGCTGGAGGAGATCCCTGCCGCGCCGGCCCAACTACGGTAAGCTTCCGTTTGTCGCGCAGGCGACCAGCGGCGAGTGCCATCGCGCTCTGCGGGTGGGCGAAGCCGTGGTGTGCGCAGAATGTTGTCCCGATGCTATGCCGACACCGTTTTTCAATGACTTACACGGCATGGGACATCTATTGCCCTCATGCCGCCCTCTTATGACCCCTCCGAACCACCGACAATTCAGCTAATGTCCGAGGAGATTCAGGGTTACCGCTCGGCAAATCGACGGGGACAATCCACGGACGCCGGGGGCTGTCTTCGAACGTGTCGCATCGCCGCCTGGGAAGACTCTGCCCGAGGAATGATCCATGCGCTCTGCGTTTCGCCTGCCCTTCGTCCAGACACGTGTTCTCAGCCGGCTTTCGCTTGCGCTCCTGGGGTTGTTTTTGCTGTTCGCCGGCTCCCACTCTAAGGCGCAGACGACCTACACCGGGACGGTCGACTTTGGGACGGTAAATGTCGGCAGCAGCAGCGGACCTCAGACCCTGACGTTCAGCTTCACTTCCCCGACGGCGCTGAACGTTACCACGCCCGTCCAGGTGCTGACCACCGGCGTCGCCAACCTGGATTTCAAGAGCGATGGCACGGGGTCCTGCTCGGGCAGCACCTACAGCACCTGCACGGTCGGCGTCGTCTTCTCGCCGACGGCTCCGGGGCTGCGGCTGGGCGCTGTCGTCATTAAGGGCGCGACCGGCAATGTCCTGGCGACCGCCTATATTCATGGTGCAGGCCACGGGCCGCAGGTCGCGTTCGATCCCGGCCTTCAATCCACAATCGGCACGGCCAAAGACACCAAGGGTTTAGCGGCGGATGGAGCGGGCAATATCTATGTCGCCGACGCTTCAACGCCGACTTCGGTCTACAAGGTCGCTCCCGATGGCACGCAAACCACCGTGACCCAGCTTTCCAGCGGGCCAGACGGCGTAGCGGTCGATGGGGCGGGCAATGTCTATGTTGCGGTGCCGGCTAACAGCTACATCGTGAAGGTCACTCCGGCCGGTGTGGTAACCCAGGTGGGCACGAATATTCACATTCCGGGTGGTCTGGCGGTCGACGGACTCGGTAACCTTTATATAGCGCAGGTCGACGCCTCGAACAGCGCCATCGTCAAACTAACGCCCGAGGGCACCCAGACCACTGTCGGCAACGGCCTCGCCACGCCCGCCGGGGTTGCGGTCGATGCGGCCGGCAACATCTATGTCGTCAACGACAATCCTTCCGGAAGCCTGGTCAAGATCGCGCCGGACAGCACGCAGACGACACTCGTCTCCAGCCTTTCGTACCCTGCGGCTGTCGCTGTAGACCCAGCAGGTAATCTCTACGTCACCCTGCAGCTTGCCGGCCAGGTGGTGGAGTACTCCCCCGCGGGAACGCAACTGCGCACCTTCGGCCATGCGTTGGCTAATCCTGTGGCAGTCGCCCTGGACAATCTCGGCAACCTCTACGTCAATTCCGGGGCCACGACGCTCAAGTTTGCGCGCACACCGCCGACGGTCGGCTTCCTTACGAGTTCGGTCGGCGTGACCAGCACCGACAGCCCGAAGACAGTCACTCTTGAAGACATCGGCAACGACACACTGACGTTCCCCGTCCCGGCAACGGGCGCCAATCCGGCCGTTTCGAGCAGTTTCTCTCTCGACAGCACCACCACCTGCCCGCAGCTTACCTCAGCTTCGGCAGCGGCCGGCACGCTGGCAATCGGAACGTCCTGCGTCTATTCCGTCGACTTCACGCCGGCGACTACGGGCACGATCACGGGCTCGCTGGTGGTGACGGACAACTCGCTGAATGTTGCCAATGCTACGCAAACTATCACCTTGAACAATCAGGGCACGGTAGTGATCATCCCCGCGACGGTGACGGTGAGCACCCTCTTTGCCACCTATAACGGATCGCCGATGCCGGTGACCGTAACGACGAATCCGGCAGGGCTGGCCGTTACTGTGACGTACAGCGTTATCGGCAGCACTACCGGAGGAACGACGACTCCGCCAACGAACCCGGGGACCTACATGGCTGTGGCCGTTGTGACGACACCCGGCTACAGTGGAACGGGAACGGGGTACGTCATCATCAACTCACCGCCACCGCCCACGGTGCCGGTGATCACATGGCCCAATCCTGCGAACATCACGGTGGGTACGCCGCTCAGCGCGACGCAGTTGGATGCGACGACGACGATTCCCGGGACGTTCACGTATACGCCGGCTGCTGGAACGGTGCTGGGCGTCGGCGCCCACACGCTCAGCACGACGTTCACAACGACGCAGCCGGGCTACGCTCCAACGACGACAAAGACAGCAACACTGATCGTCCAGGGAAACGTCCAAAGCATCGCGCCGGTCAGTCTTGGGGCAGTCGCAGTTGGAGCGACCAGCACAGCGCAGACGGTTACTTTCAACTTTCTGAACTCCGTTACGCTGAACCCCACGACCCCTGTGCAGGTGCTGACGCAAGGCACTGCCGGGCTGGATTTTCACGGTACGGGCGGCACCTGTGCGGCCATGAGTTACGCCGCTGGAGGAAGCTGCACGGTGACCGTCACGATGACGCCAAGCGCCCCGGGAGTACGGCCCGGCGCGGTTGTGCTGGAAGACACGACCGGGGCCACAGTGGCAACGGCGTATATCTACGGCACGGGTCAGGGACCTGAGATCGCCTACGACACCGGCGTGCAAAGCGCCTTCGCCAGCGGCACGGTCGCTGAGGGCGTGGCAACGGACTCCGCCGGGAATGTCTACATCAATACCGGTAGCATCATCGTCAAGGTCGGCGCGGATGGAACGCAAACGGCGCTGCCGATGTTTGGGGCGACGTTTTCCTCTGAGGGCGGCATCGGTGTCGATGGGGCGGGGAATGTCTACATCGCCGATACCTTCGGCAACCGCGTGCTGGAGTTCACGCCGACAGCCGCGTATACGCTGGGCGCGGGATTCAACACACCGTATGGGCTGGCAGTCGACGCTGCCGGTGATGTGTTCGTCGCCGATACAAAGAATGGCAACGCCGTCGAAATTACCGCAGCGGGTGTGCAGAGTACCGTTGCGAGCGGATTCGTCTATCCCGAAGGCATTGCGGTCGACGGCGCGGGGAACGTCTATGTGTCCGACAACGCAGGCCTGGGCACAGGCAGCACCACGCCCCAGGGCATGCTGTACAAGATCGCTCCGGGTGGAGCGAAGAGCATCGTTACCACAGGCATACTGAGCGCCGAAGGCGTTGCGATCGACGCCGCCGGCAATGTTTTTGTTGCGGGAGATACGAACGCAACGGTGGCAAAGGTCGCTCCCACCGGTGTGAAAACGACGTTTATCAGCGGACTCAGCTTTCCTTCGATGATCGCGATCGATGCCGCCGGAAATTTCTACGTTGCACACGCCACCAGCAGCGGAGGCGCCGTAAAGCTCGGTCGCAGCACCGTGCCCAGCTTCACGTTCGCCAGTACGACGGTCGGTTCGGTGAGCGCGGACAGCCCGCAGGCGTTCACGCTGGAAAACATCGGCAACGCAACGCTCAACTTTGCCAAACCCTCGACAGGAACCAACGCCAGCATCTCGGCGAACTACTCTCTGACACCCGCGACCACCTGCCCGCATTCTGCGACGGCTTCGACCCTTGCGAGCGGCTCGACCTGCGTTTACTCCATCCAGTTTCTGCCCGCAACACCGGGAACCATCACCGGCTCGCTCACACTGACGGATAACGCTCTGCTCGCCGCCAACTCGGTGCAGACGATTGCCCTGACCGGCACTGGCGTTGCGGGTGTGACGGCGGCGACGGTGACGCTCAGCAACGTCAATCAAACCTACACCGGCTCGCCTCTGCCGGTTACGGTGACGACGAACCCGGCGGGGCTGGCAGTCTCGATTACCTACAACGGCAGTGCGACGCCTCCCACAACCGTTGGAACCTATGCGGTCGTGGCGACGATTACCGCGTCGGGCTATACGGGATCGGCGACCGGCACACTCGTCATCGCACAGGCAGTGCCGTCGATTACGTGGGCGAACCCAACAGGCATCACTTATGGCACAGCCTTGAGCGCGACCCAGTTGAACGCGACAGCTTCGGTACCCGGCACGTTTGTCTACACACCCTCGGCAGGAACCGTATTGAATGCGGGCACGGACACGCTCAACGTAGTCTTTACGCCGACGGACGCAGTCGACTACACGACAGCGACCGCCAGCGTCTCCATCGTGGTCAGCCAGGCAACACCCACGATCACGTGGGCCAACCCCGCCGCAATCACCTACGGCACAGCTCTCAGCGCGACACAGTTGAACGCCACTGGCTCCGTTCCCGGAACGTTCGTCTATACACCCGCAGCAGGGACAATTCCCACTGCGGGAACCGGCACGTTGAGCGTCACTTTCACGCCCACCGATACGGCGAACTACACAACAGCCACCAGGACCGTCTCTATCGTGGTGAACCAGGCAACACCCACGATCACATGGGCCAACCCCGCTTCAATTACCTACGGCACAGCCCTGAGTGCGACGCAGCTCAACGCAACGGCTTCCGTGCCCGGTACGTTCGCCTATACGCCGGCGGCGGGGACAATTCCAGCGGCGGGCACGGACACGCTCAACGTCACCTTCACTCCGACCGACACGACGGACTACACGACCGCGACAGCAAATGTTTCCATCACAGTCACACAGGCGACGCCGGCGGTTACGTGGACCACTCCCGCAGCCATCACGTACGGCACAGCCTTGAGTGCGGCGCAGTTGAATGCGACGGCTTCCGTCCCCGGCACGTTCGTTTACACTCCAGCGGCAGGAACGATTCCGGCAGTTGGAACGGACACGCTGAGTGTCACCTTTACGCCCACTGACACGACGGACTACGCCGCCGTGACGAAGACCGTCTCCATCGTTGTGGGTCAGGCGACACCGGTCATCACATGGGCGAACCCCGCAGCCATCGCATACGGCACGGCTTTGAGCACCATGCAGTTGAACGCAACAGCTTCCGTTGCGGGCACGTTCGCTTACACGCCTGCAGTGGGAACTGTGCTGCCCGCCGGGAGCGACACGCTCAACGTCACCTTCACTCCGATGGACACGACCGACTACACGACCGCGACCAAGAGTGTCACCATCGTCGTCAATCCTGCGACGCTTACCGTCACGGCCGCTAACGCCACGCGAGTCTACGGAACGGCGAACCCCACCTTCACGGGATCGGTGAGCGGCAACGTAAACGGCGATACCTTCACTGAGACCTTCACCACGGCCGCGACTGCGCTTTCGAACGTTGGCACGTATGCCATCGTTCCGGCAGTCACCGGCAACAGCCTTGCCTCGTATACGCAAACCGTTGTGAATGGCACGTTGACCATCACGCAGGCGAGTTCGACCACCACGCTCGGCGTCAACAACACGAACCCGGCATCAGGACAGACCATTACACTGACCGCGCAGGTCGCCTCTGCAACCAGCGGAACACCCACCGGCAGCGTGCAGTTCCTCGACGGAAGCACGGTGCTGAATACAGCGTCGCTGAGCGGCGGGACAGCGACGTTTGCCACGTCGGCACTCGCTCTCGGCGCGCATTCGGTGACAGCGGTCTATCTCGGCGATACCAACTTCATCGGCTCCAACAGCGGCGCAGCGCAAGTCGTGACAGTGAGCGGTAATCTCGACTTCACGATCAATGCCATCACGCAGACACAGACTGTCATCCCTGGCGCAATCGCGAGCTACAGCTTCAACGTCGCACCGGTGAGCGGAAACTATCCGTCGAGCGTGACCTTCACCGCGAGTGGCCTGCCACCGGGTGCGACCGCGACCTTCTCTCCATCGAGCATCGCAGCGAGCGGCGGCGCGCAGACTGTCACAGTTACGATACAGACATCCACGGCAATCATTGCGAGAAATTCACTTCCGCCGATCACTCTCGCCCTCCTTCTGCTGCCGCTGGCTGGAGCGCGGCGGTTCCAGAAGTCAGGCAAGCGCCTGGCGCGGATGGCGTGCATGTTGCTGTTGCTGGGGGGAGGCGCGCTGGCGACTGGAGCACTATCCGGCTGCGGAACAAACAACGGCTTCTTCGGACAGGCTCCGAAGACTTATAACGTGACCATCGCAGCCACCAGCGGGACGGTGTCGCACACGGCCACCGTCACACTCGATCTCGAATAAGACAGGAACAAGAGACATCTATGCGGACCATTTTTCAAACTCTCGTGCTGACTGGTTGGTGCTCTATCGCCGCGGCTGCAGTCGCACAGCAGCCGGTAAGAACGACGCCGCGCTTTGAAGCTGCGGTGACGTTCGACGCCAGCGGCGCAAACCTGACGACCGGCAACGGCTTCTGGATGCCGGGCGGCAGCGCTTCGCTCGCAGGCAACATCACGCACCACTTCAGCGCAGTGGCGGAGTTTTCGGGTCTGCACTCCGGCAACATCAGCGGGCCGCAGGTGCCGTTGAGCCTGGTCACGATTGTCTTCGGTCCACGCTATTGCTGGAGTGCGCCAGCTAAAGCACACGACTTTTCGGTCTTCGGCCAGGCGCTGGTGGGCGAGGCTCACGGTTTCGACAGCATTTTCCCCGCGCCGGGCCGCGCGAATGCTTCTGCGTCAAGCTTGGCATTCGAACTGGGTGGCGGCATCGACCTCGGTCTCAGCCGTCACACGGCCTTGCGGCTGATGCAGGCAAACTGGCTGCGTACATCGCTGCCCAATGCCACCACCAACGTGCAGAACAACCTGCTGCTCGATGCGGGCGTGGTGTTCCGTTTCTAGTGCATTTCACCGCGCGAATGCAGTATCTTCAAGAGGGTGGACGCGGCCTCATCACAGCCCGGCGATGTTGTGCTGCCACTGCCATCGGCGCAGTTGCCGATGAATGCGGTGCGGCACTCCGCAGGACTGGTCGAAGAGCTCTGGCGCATTGCAGAAGCCGGGGCTTGCGGCCTGACGATTGAGGAATTCAGCGGCATACTCGGAGCGGTCGGGGAAAAGCTCAACTATGGCTTGCCCGCAGGCGCGCTTGCGGATTCCGCGCAACGGTCCGCATTCCTGCGCGGGTTGCATCTGCCGGAACTCGCGTTGGCGCACGCCTGCGCTTTCGGCCGCGAAGCCGCATGGCAGCGTTTTCTCGGACTCTATCGCGCTCCGCTGACACAGGCTGCGATTGCGATCACCGGTTCCGCGACGCTGGGCCACGACCTCGCTGACTCGCTCTACTCCGAACTCTACGGTCTGAAACAGGATGAAGGAGAGCGCCGCTCGCCTCTCGCTTCCTACTCCGGACGCGGTTCCCTGCTGGGCTGGCTGCGCACCACGCTGGCGCAACGCCACGTCGACCACCACCGCCGCACGCGGCGCGAAACGCCTCTCGACACCCTCGACGCGCCTGCATCGGAACCCTCGCCAGCACCGCTTTCCGCCGAGCTTGTCCGTCTTACCCACGCGCTCTCGCGCACACTCCAGGCGTTGCCGTCCGAGGACAGGTTCCTGCTCTCTGCTTACTTCCTCGACCGCCATACGCTGCTTGAAATTTCCCGCACCGTGCATGTGCATGAAGCGACGATAAGCCGCCGGCTCAAACGTTTGGCCGCCGATCTGCGCAAGCAACTGTTGCAGAATCTTCAGGCTGGCGGCCTCAGCAAACGAGCGGCCGAAGAGGCGCTGGGCGTCGATCCGCGGGACGTTGAAATAAACCTGCGTAAGCTGCTGCAAACTTCTCAACCTGCGCCGTTCTCAGATAGAGCGGCCAACACGAAATCCGGTCAACGATGAGTGAGTTCTTCCAACCCGGCCAGCATCCCGACGCGGATCAGCTCAGCGCCTTCGCTGAAGACGCGCTGCCTGCGCACGAGCGCGAGCAGACGCTTGCTCATCTGGCGACCTGCGCGGATTGCCGCACGATCGTCTCGCTCGCGCTGCCGCCCATGGAAGATGTTCCGCGGTTGCAGCCCGCCCCGCCGCGCAGACCATGGTTCTACGGCTGGAACGTGGCGTGGCTTGCAGGGGCGGGGCTCGCTGCGCTGGTTTTTCTTACGGTACATATTCACAACAGCGGCCACGACGCAAACATGGCGGGAGGCGCGCCTACCCAGACCGCCGAATTCCATCCGGCCGCTCCTCCACAAGCTCCTGCAATGCGGCCGCCGGCAACAATCGCCGCGCCAAGGCCAGCACCGGCCCCAGCCATGAAGGCGGCGCCGCCTGCGGCCATTCCCCGTGTCACCGCTCCGGACGAAGCTCTGCAATCTCCGGCCGCTGGAACGACGATCGAAGGGCGGGCAATCGCCAACCTGCCGCTGCAAAGTCGCAGATATCTTGCCCAGCCGCAGCAACAACAAATGACGCAGCAACAGCAGTTGCAGCAACAAAACGGGGCCCTGCGTGGCTCGGTCTTCGGAGCGGGAACCGGCGAAGTCGCGCAAGGCAATCTGTCTCCTTACACACAAAACAACAACGCGAACTACAGCAACCGGAGCGCTACCGCCGCCTCTGCGCCCGCACCCGTCGCTCCTCCTCCGGTACTAAGCGCGCAAGCTCCGCCAGCCCCTGCTGTGGCCGCGAAATCTGCGCCACAAACGATGGATACGGTGAATGTCATTTCCGCCGACGGGAAGATAGCAACCACAAACGCCGCTGCTTCGATGAGCATCGCGCCCGAAGCCTTTGTCGACCTTCACAAGCTGCCCAGCCATCTCGCCATCGTGTCGACAATAACGCGCGGCGACCAGCTGCTCGCTCTCGACACGGCAGGCGCGCTGTTCCTCAGCACCGACGGTAGCCGCCACTGGAAAACAATTGCAACGCCCTGGCCGGGACGGGCCGTCAGGGTGAAACTGGCTTCGCTTCCGGCCCCCGCGAAGCAGCCCTCCAGCCTCGACGCCGATAGCAATGCCAGCACATCGGTCATCTCCACATTCGATCTCAAACGACCCTTGGGTCCATCTATCTCTGGCATCATCACCGACCCCACAGGGGCCATTATCCCCGGCGCTTCGCTAAAGATCATAGATACTCGAACCGGAATGGTTCGCACGACAACATCGGACCATAGCGGGCGCTATGCTGTCCTCGGTCTGCAGCCAGACGCGTATCAGATCGACGCCTCGGCGCCTGGGTTTGCGGCACAGCGCACAACCGTCTCGCTTACCGCTGCGCAGCAAAGCATCGTGAATATGTCCCTCAGAGCAGGTGCGACAAGTGAGACCGTCGAGGTCAGCGATGCCTCCGCGTTGGCGTACGACAAGGCTCCACAAATAGCGCGAAAGGCCGCGAAGAATGCGCCTCTCAGCGAACCTTCTGCCGTCTTTGAGATCACGACAGACAACGGCGAAATCTGGACCAGCGCCGACGGTAAAAACTGGAAGCGCAAGTAGGTCCTCAGCAGCCTCGTAAAAAATCTTCATTCTCCGTGCAAGTCCGAAAGAACTCTCCGTTCTTCGGATAGATAAAGCTGCCGGCACAGGCCGCAGCGCACAAGGAGAACCCATGCACGCCCTCTGGAATACCCGCCGCTCCCTTCGCTTCCTGCTGACTCTTTCTCTTGCAGCACTGCTTCTTGCCGGCGCAGGGCTTTCTCTCGTGCACGCCGGAACGCAGCCGGCAGGCGCCACCTACACTCACGGCATTTTGTCGGTAGCGATTCCCTACCACTCCACCGGTGCGGGTTCAGGCAAGCTGGTGGCGGAAATTCTCGATCCCGAAGACCATGTCCTGGGGCGTACAGAGCGCACCGTCGACGTTATGCACGGCGAGGGCTCATGGCAGCAAAGCATCGCTCCAGACAAGCCGATTGCTTTCGACGACATCATCTGGCAGCGCGTCCACTATCGCTTCGAGTACGACGGCGACAAGCTTCCGGCGATCGAAGGCATCGAGTCCGTCTCGCAGATTCTGCGCCGCCCGGTGGTGCACATTCTCGGACAAACGGAGTACCTTGCCGGCAGCCAGGCCGCCATCCGCGTCATCGTTTCCGACGCTAACAACAACGACGTAGCCGAAACGGGAAGCATTCGCATCGAACTCATCGCTCCCGGCCAGAAGCCTCGCCCGCTATTTTCCGGACGCCTGAATCGCCGTGGCACGCTGGAAGCGCAGTTCCGCTTTCCTGCCGGTGTGGTCGGCAAATACGACCTACATTACATCGCAGACACGCCCGTCGGTTCCACCGAGTACACACAGCCGGTCGAGCTTCAGGATAAAGCCGCCATCCTGCTCACAACCGAGAAGCCGATCTATCAGCCGGGGCAGACCATCCACGTCCGCGCGCTCGCGCTGGACCGCGCCGATCAGAAGGCCGATGCGAATCATGCGTTGACGTTCGAGCTTGAAGACTCGCGTGGCAACAAGGTTTTCAAGAAGGTCACCGAGACCGACAAGTTCGGCATCGCCTCCGCGGAATTCTCGCTTGCCGATGAGGTAAACCTCGGAACATATCACCTGCGCGCGCTGATGGGCGATGCGTCTGCGCCGTCGAACACCGCTGAAGTCGCGTTGAACGTCGAGCGTTATGTGCTGCCCAAGTTCAAGGTCGCCGTCGAGTTTACAAAAAACAATGGCAAGGAGAAGAAGGACTATCGCCCTGGCGATCACGTCACTGGCATCGTCCGCGCCAACTATTTTTTCGGTAAGCCCGTAGATCACGCGGAGATCGCGGTGAAGGCCTCCGGCATGGACATTGCTGTCTTCGAAGCAGCTTCGGCAGAAGGCAAGACTGACGCTGACGGAGCGTTTCATTTCGACTTGAAGTTGCCGAGCTATTTCGCGGGACGTCCGCTCAGCCAGGGTGCGGCGCGAGCACTCGTTGAGGCCACGGTGAAGGATTCCGCCGCACATGCCGAAACGCGCGGTGAGCCCATCACGATCAGCCAGTCATCGCTATTGATTACGGCGGTGCCCGAGGGTGGAACGCTGGTACCGCATCTCGACAACCAGGTCTTCATTCTCACTTCTTATCCCGACGGAACGCCTGCCGCCACGACAGTTACGATTCGCCAACCCGGCATTCGTCTGATCGGCGAGACCGACCAGCAAGTCTCGACGGATGCCGGCGGTGTGGCTGTTGTTCATCTCAACCCCGGCGCAGGCCTCGACTCGCTTCAAGTCACCGCAGACGACCACCACGGCAACCGTGCATCCGGGCCTGTTTCGCTGGAGACTCGCGAAGGGTCCGACCAGATCCTGTTGCGCACTGATCACGCTGTTCTCAAAGCAGGAGACCGCATCCACCTCAAAGTGCTTTCGACTCGCGCGCACGGGTCGGCATACATCGATGTCGTGAAGAACGGCCAGACGGTCCTTACGCGCGATGTCGATTTGCAAAATGGTGAAGGCGATCTCACCCTCAACGCCACGCCCGATATGGCGGGCACACTCGACATCAATGCCTATATGTTCGGTCGCGATGCTCAACCTGTCGCGGACCATCGTCTCGTGTTCGTCCAACCCGCCGACGAGTTGAAGATCGAAACAACCGCCGATGCAGCGGTCTATAAACCCGGCGCCGGGGCACGCATTAAGTTCCATGTCACCAATGCACGCGGCGAAGGTGTCAGTGCGGCGCTCGGTCTCCAGGTAGTCGACGAAGCTGTGTTTGCGCTTGCGGAAAAGCAGCCCGGATTTGCGAAGGTCTTCTTCTACCTTGAACAGGAAGTGATGAAGCCACGCTACGAAATCCATTCGCTTTCGATGTCGGATATTGTCGAGCCTGTCGTCTCCGGTGAAAACGATCGTCATAATCTCGCCGCCCGCGCCCTTTTCGCCGCAACCGAAATGGCCGCGCCCCCCAGGCTCGATACAGAGTTTGGCCGCAGCCTGCCGCAGGAGAAATATGCCGCTTACGCCGAGCGTTATCAGAAGGCGTTCGTCGGACAGGTCACGCAGATCGCCGAGCAGCTTAGCAAGAACCTCCAGAAGCAGCCAGGCTCTCAGGACATCGCGAAGGCCTTTGCAAACCTGACTACCGAGAACGGCTCCCGTCCACACGATGCCTGGGGAACGGCGTTCCGCGTTGAACCAACCGGTTGGAACCGAGGCAACGGATCTTTCTATCTCGTTCGCAGCGCAGGCCCCGATCGGCAGTTCAACAATGAAGACGACCTCACCGTATATATCGCGGCACATACGGGCCGCGCGATCCACCCCACCGGCGGTGGCTTCAACGTCGATATCGAACATGACACCGGCCCATTCAACGGCCGGGCCGACATCACCGGCACCATCACCGATCCTTCAGGCGCCATCATTCCGCACGCCACCATCACTCTTCATCTGAGTGGGACGAATGAGACCCGAACGGCGCACAGCGATAACTCCGGGCAATTCGCCATCTCTGCCGTGCCCGCAGGGCGCTATCGGATTCAAATATCGTTGCCTGGCTTCAAGAGTCTGTCCGGTGACGTCACTGTACGACCGCGCGACCGGGCGTCCGTCTCCGCAACGCTCAACGTCGGCGCTGTTACGGAGACTGTCACCGTGGAGGCCGCTACGCCAATGAGGGGAGGCATGGAGTTCAAAGATATGCGCCGTGCCATGGGGGTTGCCGTTGCGGCTCCTCCTCCGATGGTCATGGACACAATGGAAATCGCAAACGCCTCCGTAGTGAGCCTTCCCGTCGCCGGCCGCTCCTTCGGCGCCGCCCTCAAAGCCGACGAACCGGCGGCGGCGCATGTCCGCTCCTACTTTCCTGAAGCGCTCTACATCAACCCCGAGATCATCACCGATGCCCACGGCAACGCGGAAATTTCCATTCCTATCGCCGACTCCATCACAACGTGGCGCATGGCAATGCTCGCATCGACGCAGGCTGGGGCGCTCGGCACTGGGACATCGAGCCTCAAGGTGTTTCAGGACTTCTTCGCCGACCTCGACCTTCCTGTGACGCTCACGCAGGGCGACCGCGTCTCCATTCCGGTCGCGGTGTACAACTACTCCGGCAAGGCCGGAAAGGTGAGCCTCAAACTTCAGCCGGACGACTGGTACTCGCTCGACAACGACGACTCCGAAAAGAATCTTTCCGTCGAATCTGGGCGCGTCGGCGGTTCGCAGTTCACGCTGAACGCCCAACGCATCGGCAAGTTCAAACTTACGCTTACGGCGCACATGGATGGCCGCGACGATGTCGTCGTGCGTGAAATTGAAGTGGTCCCCAA
>Ga0207652_10002001_pt1 | contig 17605 bp, 17 predicted proteins | sample KBSC63BmetaG_FD_184334 | JGI IMG/M metagenome (GOLD analysis project Ga0207652, IMG submission 184334) | Corn rhizosphere microbial communities from Kellogg Biological Station, Michigan, USA - KBS C6-3B metaG (SPAdes) (version 2) | ecosystem: Host-associated > Plants > Roots > Rhizosphere ... | reverse complement strand
CCAGATGGAAGCACCACATCCCCAGGATCAGCAGGCGCCGCAGCGGCCTTTGCCAGACCGGACTCAGGGCCAGAAAGGGCGCCGACCACTCGAACACCAGCGTGCCCCATGTCAGCAGCGGGCTGAACCAGCCCGGCTCATGCGCCCGCAGGGGGCCCGCCAGCCAGGTGTTGCGGCTGTTCAGCCAAAGGATGTAGTGGACCGCCGTGCCGCCGCGCCAGGTGGCGCCGCTCTTGTTGGCCGCGTTGAAGCCGTAGATCACCGCCAGTTGCAGCAGCAGGGCCAGGCAGACGAACGACACGTGCCGCGGAGGCGCCCCCGGGTCAGCGGGGCCTCCGTGGGCCAGCAGCCGCTGCCGGCGGAGCCAGGCGTCGATCGAGAACCGCGCCCCAAGGGGCAGGAACGCCGTCCACACCGCGATGGCGCTGCAGGTGAAAGAGCCTCCGTCCTGCAGCAGCAGATTGCGGTTCTGGATCGAGATGAAGCAGATCAGGGCCACCACCTGCATCACGCGCGTGTGCCAGCCCAGCGTGTAAAGCAGGTAGACGGCGAAGATCGCCGTGAACGCCACCGCCACCTCGCCCGGGCGCGAGAAAGCGTACAGCAGCGACCACTCCCGCATCTGCAAGGGCAGGAAGAGCGCGAAGTGGTTCGTCAGCACGCCGTCGTTGCTGAAGAACGTGGTCAGGTTTCCGCCGATCGTGTGATCGATCAGGTTCGCGATCAGGCAGATCCCGAACGCGATCCGGAATAGCCCCAACGTCCGCAGGTCGATGGACAGCCACCGATCGCGGGCGAACGCCCATACCCGTGCACGCACGCCACCCCCCATTGCACCCCCCATGCCGCCTCGACGCCCCAGCTTACCCCACCATGATCGGCGGCAGTGAACGACGAGATCGCGACAGGCTTGTCCGGGTTGTATGATTTATCCATGACGCGCGAGACGATCGTCCAGATCTGGGAAGCCGAAGGAATCAAGCCCACGGGGCACACCATCGCGATCCGGGACGATCGCGAGGCGAGCTGCTTCATCGAGACGAAGGGCGAGCTGATGACCGTCAGCCGCGTCACCAAGCTCGAGCTTCGCGACAGCTTCATCTCCATCGCCACGGCGAAGGACGAGCGCTTCGTCTTCGCCTACGAGGACGTCCTGGGGTTCAAGCTGGGCGGCGCCTCGGAAAAACGAGACCGCCCCGCCGCCGGCTTCGGCCGATAGGCGCACCGCGGGCGTCTCCCGGAGGGGCGCCCGCTTTACCGGCCCATCGACATCGACCAGCTGGCGATGGTCTTGGAGCCGTTGAACTTGGGGAAGTTGAAGCTTTGCATGCGGCCCAGCATGCAGGCGGGCAGGGCGCCCGTGCGCTGGCCGTTCACCTTCACGGCGCTGACCTTGCCGTTGCCGCGCACCGCGAACTCGAGGGCGATGTTGCTGACGCCCGGCGAATGAACGATGCAGGGGATCAGCTTGCGGTAGTTGGCCATCATCGTGTTCTGGATCTGGTCGTCGTCCAGCGTCTGGTCGCCCTCGTTGAGGCCCTTGCCGACGTCGCCGAAGTTCGAGTCGTTGTTGAAGTCGTCGGCCGAGCCGCCGTTCAGGTTGCCGGCGCCCGGCGCGTGATGACCGCCGCCGCTCGGCGCCCGGCGGACCACCGCCTTGCTGACGTCGATCTTCACCCCCTTCAGGAAGTTGTCGATCTCGGCCTCTTCCTCGCGTGAGGCCAGATGGCCGCCCGAGGTGTCGTGCCGCGTGAGCAGGAAGATCCCGACGCCCGCGGCGACCGCCAGCAGCACCAGCGTCACGACCACGCCGGTGAACAGGGACTTCTTCTTCTCGGACTTCTCCGAGCGCTGCTCGGCCTGGGCACGACGCGCCGCCTCGATGCGACGCCCGGCGTGCTTGGCCATGACGCCCAGGCCCGGGATGTCCCGTACGCGCGTCTTCGCGCCCGTGTCGTTGTCGATGAGCAGGTGATCGGCAAGGATCTCTCCGCGCTCGATCTGCGCGCGAACCTGCACCATCGAGAAGGGGCCGAAATCCAGGTTCTCCTTGTGGATGAGCCACTTCTCGACGTTGTCCTCCGGACCGACCGGCAGCGGTGCCGGCGCCGCCTCGACGGCCGGCGCACGGTGCGTGGGACGCGGGTCCAGCGAGCGGGGCGCCTGCGCGGGGGCACCCGCCGGAGCCGCCGCCAGAGCCGCCGTGTTGCGACCGGTGCCTGCCCCGGCCGCGGGACGCGGAGCTGCCAGGTTCAGGCTCGACGGGGAGGGGACCGCGGGCTGAGCGGCCGCCGTGGGTGCCCGCCCGGCCGGCGCGGGCTGCCGGGAAGATGGCGTGCTGCTCGGCGGGCTGGCCACCGGAGCGCTGGCCGGCGCGGCTGCGGGGCGACCGCCGCCGGCGTAGGTCTGGGTCGCCGAGGGCAGCGGGCCGCTGGTCTGCTGGAGCGCCTCCTTGAAGGCGGTCAGCGTCGGCCACCGCTCCTCCGGCGTGCGCGAAAGTGCGCGCGCCAGCACCTGGTCGACCGCGGCCGGCACCTCGGCGGCGAGGCGGCTGGCCTGCTGAAACGGCGTGCCCGGGGGCTGGCCGGTCAGCAGCTCGTAGAAGATGACGCCCAGCGAGTACACGTCCGCCGCCGCCTTGGCCGGAGAGCCCGCGGCAGCCAGCGTCTCGGGCGCCATGTACACCGTGTCGGGCTGCCCCGCGGGCGCGCCGTGCCGGCCGAAGCCCGCCACCGACGCGGCCAGACCCAGGCCGGACACCTTGACCCGCCCGGCGCGGTTGACCCAGATGATGGCCGGGTTCAGGGCGCCGTGCCGGGCCACCCGGCTGGCGTAGTCCAGCGCGTTCGCCACGTGGGCGACCAGGTTGCAAGCCCCCTTCAGTGAAACGCCGCGCCCCTCGGCGCGCTTGGCGTCGATGAAGTCGCGCAGCGTCTGGCCGTCGATCAGCTCGGCGGCGATGTAGACCAGGTCGCCGTCGACGCCTACCGCTTCGACCTCGACCAGGTTCTTGTGGCGAAGCGCCTGCGTCTTCTCGACGTCGGCCACCAGCCGTTCGGGCGAACCGGTGATGACCGAGAAGGGGACGATGCGCACCGCGTGCGCCGCGCCGGTGGTGCCGTCTATCGCCTGATAGACCTCCGTTCCCCCTTCCCGAGCCAGCAACACCTCGAGGCGAAAGCGCCCCGCCACGACAGAGCCCGAGCGGTTCGGGCCGACGCCGGGGCTGCCGGCGACGGCGTCCGTTGCCTGCTGCCTCATCGGAGGCCTACTTCCCCTCGATGACCGTGGGAAGGGCCTTGGCTTGCTCGATCCAGTCCTGGAATTGGGGTTCGGTGGGCGGCTTGTCGGTGATCTTCTTGGCCTTGTTGGCGGCGTCGGCGGCCGCCGTCAGCCCGGGCGCGTCCTTCTTCGCCAGCTCGGCGCTGGTCTTCACGCCGGCCGCCTCCAGCAACAGCACCATCTCGGACCCGATGCCCTTGATGCGCAGCAATTCACAGCGGTGCGCGATGGTCATGATGGTGGCCGCCGGCAGGCCCGAGGCCTTGGCCAGCGCCTTGCGATCCTTCGGCTTGGCCGCCTTCAACAGCATCTCTTCGGTCGTGGAGACGCCGCCCTTCTTCAGCTTGTCGGCGTCCTCGGCGCTGATCAGCTTCGGCACGTCACCGACGGCGTAGTGACTGGCCAGCGCGGCGCCCTGGGACAAGGTCAACGTCAAACCCGTGATGAGCGCGAAGATGAAGCCGTATCGCATGGGGGATCTCCTCAGGATTTCAGAGCGTCTTGAATCGTCTCACCAACTCCCTGAGCCGCCGTGAACCACCTCCCTCACGGTACAGGAATCGCACGCCCGTCTGGTTCGGGCCAGCATGATAGACCACGCGCCCCGACAGGTCGAACGGCGCCTCGGAGCCAGGCGGGGCCAGCTCCATGACCACATCGGTGCCCACGGGCGGCTGGATGGGCCCGGTCAGCAGGCCCCCGCTGACGCTGATCTCGCGCAGTTCGGCCTCGGTGGCGTCCAGCTGGTTGGCCTCGCGCACCTTGACCGGAACGCCGATGGGGATGCGGGTGTGCTTGCGCCGCCGCGTCGGGGCGCGCGCCCCGCGCATCGTCTGGATCACGAAGTCCCGCTTCGGGGCCTCGTCCGCGTCGAACTCGACCGTGGCGCCGGCCCGCACCCGCATGCGTGGCAGCGCCGCGCGCCAGGTCAGCACCGTGCCGCGGATCAGAACCTTGTTGGGCAGAGCGTCACAAGCAAACTCCACCACGACCGGAGTGCCCGGCTGTAGCTCGGTGGTCGTGGGACAGAACGCGCCTCCGTTGGGGAGGTCGGGCAGAAGGTGCGCTTCGAACTCACGAAGGTTGCGGCAACGAACGCGGAGAATGATCACCAGGTGGGCTCCGAGGCCCGGGAGAATACCCGACGTCGTGGCGGCGCGGAAGGGGCGCCACGCGCAAGGGGGCCGATTTCCGCCCAGATCGGGCTTTTTTTCGTAGTTCACATGGTAGTTTTCGCTGGCTTGGGAACATTGGTGCACATCGGGGCACGGATCTGCCCGCCCGACGAAGCGAAGGTCTCCGTCTTCGACCGGGGCTTTCTGTACGGGGACAGCGTCTACGAGACGGTGAGCACCGTGCAGGGGCGCCTTTTCGCGCTCGGAGAGCACCTGGATCGCCTGGAGCGCTCGGCGGCGCGCATCGGGCTGCGGGCACCGCCGCGCGGCGAGGTCGAACGGGCGGTCGCGGAGACGGTGCGGGCGGCGGCGAACACCGAATCGCGCGTGCGCATCATGCTGACCCGTGGCGTGGGGAAGCTGGATCTGGATCCCGCTTCGTCCGACGACACGCAGCTGATCGTCGTGGTGATGCCTTTCCAGCCGCTGCCGCGCGCGCTGTATGACGAGGGCGCGTCGGCGGCCATCGTGTCGATCGTCCGCAACGATCCCCGCGCCATCGATCCCGCGATCAAGTCGGGAAACTATCTGAACAACGTGCTGGCCCTGGGCGAGGCGCGTCGTCAGGGGGCGCACGAGGCGCTGCTGTGCGCGGCTGACGGCAGCGTGGCCGAGGGGGCCAGCAGCAACGTGTTCCTCGTCAAGGACGGCGAGCTGCGCACGCCCGGTCTCGACGTGGGCATCCTGGAGGGGATCACGCGCGCGCAGGTGCTGGCCCTGGCCGGGGCCGCCGGCATCCCGACGCGCGAGACGCGCCTGGCGCCGGCCGAATTGCGCGCCGCCGACGAGCTGTTCATCACCAGCGCCACGCGCGCCGTGTTGCCGATAACCCGCCTCGACGGGGCCGCCATCGGCTCCGGAAGCCCCGGTCCGATCACGCGGCGATTGATGCGGCTCCTCGACCAGATGGCGCGCGACGGGGTAGCCTGAGCGGCATGAATCCCGCGCTCGCGTTCATGCCGAAGTTCTTCGTGATCACCGGAAGCATCCTGGTGCTTTCAGGGCTGGGGACCTGGTTCGTCCGCGCGCGCAAGGACAACGAGACGGTGCCCGAGATGCTGGCCAGCCGGGCGACGCTGAAGATGGTGGTGTTCGTCGCCGTCGGGGTGGCTGGGGTTCTGCTGGGCCTGGGCGTCATCCCGTTCCCGCACTTCCGGGCCGGCTGAGCGCGGGGGGATGCAGCGTCCCCCCGGGCTACGCGGATGCGAGGTTATTTCTTCTTGTGCTTGCCGCCGCCCTTGCCGCCCTTGCCACCCTTGGCCATGACGAGCTTCGGGGAGATCATGACGTGATCCTTCGGTAGGAAGCCGAGCGCCTGCTTGTAAACCTCGTTGCTGTGCGCTTCCTGCTCGGCCTTGGCGCCCTTGTCGTCCGTCTTGTGCAGGCCCAGCTTCGCGAAGATGATCGCCGAGTAGCTGGCGATGGTCTCTTGCAGGGTCGACAGCTTGGCGTCGTACTCCTGCCGGGTCACGGTGACCTTCAGGGCCGGCTCGTCGTTCAGCAGGCCCACGTAGGTGATCTGCTGCAGGTCGGGCGCCTTCTGGAACATCGTGTTCATGAACTCCGAGAAGTACGTCATCGCGGCGTTGAACGTCAGCGACTGCGCGTACTCGTCCTTTCCGGCCTCCAGGTAGGGGAACTGGACCTCGACCGACTTCGACGCCTCATCCAGCTTGTAGGTCGGCTTGTGCTTGAAGTTGTCGTCCACGCGGGCGACCTTCTTCTTCTCGTTCAGGTGGCAGGTGTCCTCGAGATCCTCTTCCTCGCCCCGGTTGATGCTGTGCGCGAAGGCCCGCTCGACCTCCTCGGGCAGCTCCATCTTGATGGCGTTCTCACACTTCGGCCCCTGATCGGCCTGAAGCTTCCAGATCTTCGCCACGGGGGCGGTGCCCGCGGTGGCCTCGGAGTCGGAGGTGTAGAACTCGCCGGTGAAGTTCTTGGGCGGGAAGGTCCCCCGCTGCACGGCGTAGCGATACAGGAACTGCAGTGACGGGTAGATGTCGGCCCGCTTGGTCTTCTGCTTCAGGACCACGCGGATGGTCACGTCCTGGGCGTCGCTGGCCCCCTTCACCTCGTCCTTGACCACCTTGAAACCGGGCACGCCCGCCGGCACCTTGGGTTGATCGCAGTCGGGCGGGCAGGATTTGGCCTGCTCCGGCTTTTCGGAATTGCATCCGACGGCCAGGGTGGATGCGACTGTCAGGAAAAGCGACAAGGCGACACGGCGAGAACGCATCAGGGCCTCCTGGGGACGACGTGGTCGAGATCGGGCGGTTGAACGGACGGGCAGGAACGGGACTACAACCGGCTGGGGCCGCCTTTCCAGCGGCGGTCGCGTACGTTACTGTATGTCTCGACGCTGTCCAAGCTCGGACGGCAAACTAGACTGATCGTCTGGCGACGAATCCATGAGGCCGATGCCCCTTACTATCCGTCCGACCTTCCGTGCGACGCTGGCGTGTGTGGTGGGGATCGTGGTGGCGCTGGCAGCGGGTGGGGCACACGCCCAGCTGACCGCCGACCAGAAGCAGGAGATGCGCCAGCACTACGAGAAGGCCACCCGTGCCTACGACATCGAGAAGTACGGCGAGGCGGTCGACGAGTACCAGAAGGCTTACGAGATCGGCGGCGACCCGGCGATGCTGTACAACATCGCGCAGGCGTACCGGCTGAACAAGCAGGCTCCGGACGCGTTGCACTTCTACCGGCGGTACCTGCAGCGCTCGCCGAACGCCCGCAACCGGGAGGACGTCGAGCGCAAGATCGCCGACCTGGAGCAGTCGATCGAGGCCAAGCGCAAGGCCGACGAGGCCGCCGCCGCGGCGGCCAGGCTGCGCGCGCCCCCGCCGGTCAAGCCGGCGCCGCAGCCGGCGGTGTTCGCGGCGCCCAAGGTGGTGACCGTGGCGCCCGCGCCCGCGCCGGAGGGCGTGAACGGGATGCGGGTGGCCGGCATCGTCGTCACGTCGGTGGGGGCGGCGGCCCTGATCACCTCGGGGATCACGGGGTATCTGGCCGGCAAGAAGGGCGACGATCTGACCAACGCCTCGAAGAACGGCGGTACCTTCAATCCCAGCGTCGAGAGCTCGGGGAAGACGCTGAACACGGTCGCCATCGCCACCGTCATCGGCGGCGGCGTCATGGCGGTCGTGGGCACCGTGCTGATCGTGGTGTCCGGCAAGGGCGATGGCGAAGCGACCGCGGCCAAGCCGGTGGCGCTGGCGCCCATCATCGGCGCCGGGACCGTGGGCGCGTCGGCCGCGCTGACATTCTAGGACGTGCGGTCAGGCACCATGAGCCAGCCGGCGCGGTCAGGAACGAGGAGCTTCGCGGCGCTGGGCCTGGCCGCGGTCGTCGCCCTGGTGGCTGACTGTTACAAGCCGGACGTTCAGTCGGGTGGCCTGACCTGCGCCACGGCGCCGGCCAAGGCGTGTCCGGACGGGTTCACCTGCGTGGGTACCGTCTGCGTCAACGGGTCGTCGATGCCGGATGCGTCGGCGGGAAGCGGCGGTCACGGCGGAACGGCCAGCGGGGGTCGCGGTGGCACGGGCGGGCGTCTGGGCAGTGGTGGGATGGTCGGGACCGGGGGGGCGGTGAGTACGGGCGGCGTGATGGGCAGCGGCGGATCGGCGCCCGGGCAGCCGCGTGCGGTCGGCGAGACCTGCGCCGTCACGAACGCCGGAACGCCCGATCAGTCCGACAACTGCGTCAGCGGCGCTGTCTGCGCTCAGGACTGCGCCCAGTCGATCTGTTTCCAGACCTGCAACACCGACGATGATTGCCCGACGTCCTCGTGCACCCGAACGACACCGTCGGGGACGAAGATCTGCGAGCTGACTTACAACACGTGCGATCCGCACTCCGCAGGAGCCCAGCAAGGATGCGATGGGACTTACTGCTACCTGCTTTCTTCGCTGCCGTCCCCTGGCAATGGCAATCGAACGGTGTGCGACTGCCCGACAGACGAGAAAGGCCTGAACGAGGCCTGCTCGGATTCCCGCGAATGCTTCCCTGGGTTGGTCTGCCCACCGGCCACCATGCCAGGCGGTGGCGCGTGCCGCCAGGCTTGCGATCCGCATATGTTGCTCAACACTGGTTGTCCGCTGCCCGTGGGGTGCAACACCTATGGTCCCAGTTGGGGATACTGTTACTAACGTGTCTGCCCGCGACGTCCTTTCTTGCTCCGGTATGAAGCGCCTGCTCTCGGGTGCGGCGGCGTTCGTGTGCGTCGTGGCGGCGGTGGCCGGTTGTTACAACCCGCACGTGGTGTCCGGGGGGCTCCATTGCGCCACCTCATCCCCTCAATGTCCGGATGGCTTCTCCTGCGTGGCAGGCTTGTGCGTCTCCGGTTCCGGAACTGGGTCGGGCGGGGTCGGCGGGATGGGCGCGGCAGGCGGCGCTGCCGGGGGGACCGGCGGTGGAACCTGCGCCAACCCGATCCTTCCGCTGTGCACGCCGGCCCAGATGACCGGCGTGTGCGATCCCGTGTGCCAGACCGGTTGCCCCTGCGGCCAGCGCTGCGAGGTGACGGCCGCGGGGCTCACCTGCGCGGCGCCCACCGGCGGTTTGACGGTCGGCATGGTCTGCACGCCCGAGGCGGATGCCTGCGCGCCGGGACTGACCTGTTTGCAAGAGGCTTGCGGCAACGATCTGGGCCGCTGCTATCGCTTCTGCCACGACGCGAGCGTTTGCGGCGGCTCCGCCGTGTGCGGAACGCCGGTGCTGCTGCCCGACAGGAGCGATTCGGGGCAGCGGGTGTGCGATCTCTCGGGCCAAAACTGCGATCCCTATGCCGGCACCGGTTGCGTGGATCCCGCGCTGGTCTGCTACGCCCTGGACCCGGGCCGGAACACCTGCGACTGTCCTTCAGGGGCGAACGCGGCCCTGGGAGCGAAGTGCAACGGATACAGCGACTGCGCTGTCGGTCTGTCGTGCTTGAACGTCGGTGGCGCGCAACAGTGCGTGAAGCTCTGCGAGTCCAACGCTGATTGCCCAACCTCCACGTGCCTCTTCTTTTACGGCCCCACCCTCGGCTACTGCCAGCCGTAGACAGCCGCTTCGTGGACGCGGCGCGGTCGTGGGATATGCTTCCGCGGTGAGTAAGCCGCCCAACCTGCCGCATTTCCGCTTCGTCACGCCGCGCGTGTTGCCGCCCGCGGCCCAGTTGGAGGGGCGCGTGGTGGTCCTCGACGTGGCCTTCGCCGCGGAGGGGGGCGGCTCGTCCTTCGAAGGCGTGACGCTGCCGTTCATCAACGGCCTGGGCGGCCGCCTGGGCGCCTGGGTCGACCACCACGATCACGAGCGCCATGTCGACTACGCCGATGACCCGCGCTTCGTGCTGTCGACGAAGGCCCAGCACGGCGCCTGCCCCGAGATGGTCACGCCCGAGCTCGTCGCCCGCACCGGCCCGATCGACACGGTGGCCGTCCACCTGGATCTCGACGGCCTGTACTCCGGCGCCAAGTGGGTGCGCGCGGGCGTCGAGCCCTACGCCGGCGCCGATGACGATGCGCGCGCCATCGACACGCGGCGAGGGACGCCCGGCCCCATCGCCGAGCGGATCGACCGCGCGTTGCGGGCCCGCTTCCGCGACGAGACGCTGAAAATCCGCGTCATTCAATTCCTGGTCGCGGGCGCCGATCGCAAGCACCAGGACACGCTGTGGAACGAGATCGACGTCGCCGCGCGCGAGATCGATCCGCTGCTGGACGAGGCCAGGCGGCTGGGCAGCAAGTACGAGATCCGCGACGGCATCGCCTACCTGGATCTCGGCGCCGCCCGCGGCTTCGACAAGACCGAGCTGCTGCTGATCGGGCAAGAGCGCGCGCCCGTGTCGGTGGTGCGCGGCTCGGGCTCGCTGACCATCGCGGCCGACTTCGAGTCGGGCCTGGACTTCGTGAAGATGTTCCACCTGGGCGGCGGCATGCCCACCCGGGTCACCGTGCCCGAGGCGCGCCTGTCCGAGGTGATGGAGAAGCTGGCCGCCGCCGTGGCAATGCGCTAGGGGCGTCCGGCGGCGGTTTCGGGTAAAAATATCATCATGGCCTCGCGACCGATCGAGATTCGTGGCCCGGTGCTGGTGCCGGCTGATGACACGGAGCCCGAGGAGACCGCTTCCGCGGCGCACGTGGCGCTGGCCGACCGGGTGCTCTCCGCCGCGGAAGGGCTGCGCGCGGGCCTGGCGTCGGATGGTCCGCTGCCTTCCCGCCGAGACGTGCGCCTGCTGATCGAGGCGCTGCTGGAGGTGCTGTTCCCGGAGTCGCACCGGCTGGGGAGCGCCGGCGGCAACCTGCGGGATCACGTCGCCTCTACGATCGCGACGCTGTCCGGGCGGTTGGAGCGCGCCATCTACCTCAGTCTTCACCGCCATTGCCGCCCCGACTGTCAGGATGCCGGGGCGACCAAGCTGCACGACGACGCGTGCGAGGCGCGCGCCCGCGCCATGTCCGGCGGCCTGCTGGCAGCGCTGCCCGAGCTGCGCGCCGAGCTGGGGCGAGACGTGCTGGCGGCCTTCGAATCGGATCCCGCCGCCAGCGGCGTCGACGAGATCGTGGCCTGCTACCCTGGCCTGTACGCCATCGCCATCTACCGGGTGGCGCATCGGCTGCTGGCCGAGGGCGCCGAGGTGTTGCCCCGCATGTTGACGGAGTATGCGCACTCGAGGACGGGCATCGACATCCACCCGGGCGCCACCATCGGCGAGTCGTTCTTCATCGATCACGGGACCGGCATCGTGGTGGGGGAGACCTGCCTGATCGGAAACCGGGTCCGCATCTACCAGGGCGTCACCCTGGGCGCGCTGTCGGTGCGCGATCGCGGCCGGACCGACAAGCCGAATCCGAAGAAGCGCCACCCCACCATCGAGGACGACGTGATCATCTACGCCAACGCCACCATCCTGGGCGGCGACACGGTGATCGGGCGCGGCGCCGTCGTGGGCGGCAACGCCTGGATCACCTACTCGGTGCCGGCGGGGATCCGCGTGGGGGTGGGGACCTGAAGACGGGGACCGGCGGCCGCCCGTGAGCGTCTCGGAACGGCTCGGGCAGCTCCTTCGCGACGTCTCGGCGCAGATCCTCGAGGCGCAGCGGCCGGTGCGGGTGCTGCGCGCGCTGGCCTGGGACGACGGGGTCGAGAAGGCCTTCTTCGCCTCGGGCGCGGCGGAGCTGCCGCAACCGAACTATCACCTGCCCATGGCCGATCTGAACCGCTCGTTCGAGCGGTTCCGCGAGCTGAAGACGCTGGTCCCGGGCGACAACGGCATCGAGCGCTTCCTGCGCGAGACCTGCGAGTCGTTCGCCACGGCGGCGCGCATGCTGCTGGCGGTGGGGACGAAGGACTTCTTCTTTCACGCCGCCGAGCTGTACGGCCGGCCGGAGAGCCTGTCGGCCGATCGCAAGACCACGAACCTGGATCTGGCGCGCCACTTCGCGGGCGTGGTCGACAGCGTGGCCGGAAACGTTCACCTGCCCAGCCCCCTCGACGAGGAGATGCTGTCCGCGGACGAGGCGGTTTCCGAGCTGTCGCAGCGGTTCGGCGCCGCCTTCCCCGATCGGGCGGTGCGGGTCGAGGTGGTGGATGGCCTGGCCAGCAAGGCCGCGGCGCGCGTCGATCTGGTGCTGCTGAAGCGCGGCGTGCGCTTCTCGCGCCGCGATCTATTGCAACTGGAGCACCACGAGGGGGACGTGCACCTGACCACCGCCGTGAACGGCCGCGCCCAGCCGGTGATGCCCTTCATCGGCTACCCCGCGCCGCGCACCACCGCCACCCAGGAAGGTCTGGCGGTGCTGACGGAGTTCCTGGCCCAGTCGACCGGCGTGGAGCGGCTGCGGCGCCTGGCCGATCGCACCCTGGCCATCAAGATGGCCGAGGACGGCGCCAGCTTCGTCGATCTGTTCCGCACCTTCCGCGGGCGCGGCTACGACGACGGCAGCGCCTACGATCTGGCGCGTCGGGTGTGCCGCGGGGGCCTCCTGGAAGGCGGCGCGCCGTTCACGAAGGACGTCTGTTATCTGGACGGCCTGATGCAGGTCACGAACTTCCTGCGGGTCGCCCTGGTGAAGGGGCACGTCGACTACGTCCGCCTGTTCTTCTGCGGCAAGATCGACGCCACCGACGTGCCGCTGTTCGGCCACCTGCGCGCCGAGGGCCTGGTGACCGACCCGCGCTACATGCCCGCCTGGGCGCGCGATCTGTCCTACCTGACCGCGTTCATGAGCTTCACCGCCTTCCTGGGCGAGACCGACATGAGCGAGGCCCGCAGGCGCTACGAGGATCTGGTCGTGGCGGCCGAATCGGAGCATCTGTAGGCGCCCGTCGGGCGGCGTCCGCCGAGCGGTGTTCAGGCGGCCGGCGTGGCCGTGGCTGCGGTCTTGCGCTTCTTCTTGGGCGGCCCGTCGTCCTTCGGTTCCGGCGGCTCGGGCGGCGGGGGCCCGGTGAACTCCAGCATCGGGCTCGGGCGGACCATCAGCCACAGCCCGACGGCCAGCGCCCCCATGCAGGCCCACTGAGCGGGCGTCAGGCCGGCGTAACGCTCATCGGGCCGCGGCCCGTCGGTCGCCCGTAGAAAGTCCAGACCGAAGCGGATCGGCGCGTACATCGTCGCGAACAGGCCGATGATGCGGCCCGCGGGGCGCGGCCTGCGCGCGTAAAGGAAAAGGATCGCCGTCATCAGGATCGTCAGCAGGAACTCGTCGAAGCCCAGATCGTGCCGTACGCCCGCGGGCGACGCGCCGAGCGGCGGGTACTTCACGCCCAGGAAGAAGGTCGTGTAGTGGCCGGGGTGATCGTGCGCCGTCGTGCAGCCGAGGCGACCGAAGATCCAGCCCACCGCCAGGCCCAGCGCCACCACGTCGGCGTAAGGCAGGCGGGGGATCTTCTCCTTCTTCGTCAGGTACAGATAAGTCAGCGCGGCGCCCAGGAAGCCGCCGAACGACGACAGGCCGGACCACAGGTTCAGCAGGATCCACGGGCTCTCTTTGATGCGCTCCGGGAAGTAGAAGATGACCGAGACCAGGTGGGCCATCACGAACCCGCCCAGCACCATGCGGATGTTGAGGTAGCGAACGTCGCGCGCGTCCATGCCGCGCTTCTCGCCCTCCTTGACGACGATGCGATCGCCCAGCAGCACGCCGATGGCGACCAGGATGCCGAACAGGTGGACGGGAAGGCCCAGGTAGTCTTCCAGCCGGAAGTCGAAGTAGGGGATCATGAGCGCGCCGCCCGCCGCTGGTTGGCCTCTTCGGCCAATGCCCGCACGATGTCCCGCTGCCCGTCGGCGTGGTAGCTGGAGCGAACCATCGGCCCCGATTCGACGTGGGGGAAGCCCATGCTCAGGGCGTCGGCCTTCAGCGCGGCGAACTCGTCCGGGGTCACGAACCGCGCCACCGCCAGGTGGCCGTGGGAGGGGCGGAGGTACTGGCCCAGCGTCAGGATGTCGACGCCGATCTCACGCAGCTCGCCCATGACCTGGCGGACCTCGCTCAGCTCCTCGCCCAGGCCCAGCATCAACCCGGTCTTGGTGATGGCGCCGCGGCTCTTGGCGTGGCGCAGGATGGCGTAGGACCGGGCATAGCTGGCCTGCACGCGCACCTGGCGCGACAGCCGGGGGACGGTCTCCAGGTTGTGGGCGAACACGTCGGGGCTGGCGCCGAGCACGGTGTCGACCGCCCCGGTGTCCCCCTTGAAGTCGCCCACCAGCACCTCCAGCGTCAGCTCGGGGGCGGCGGACTTCACGGCGCGGATCGTCTCGGCCCAGTGCGCGGCGCCGCCGTCCTTCAGATCGTCACGGTCGACGCAGGTGATGACGGTGTGGCGCAGTCCCAGCTCGGCCAGGATCGTCGCCACCCGCCGCGGCTCATCGGGATCGGGCGGCTGGGGTCGGCCGGTGGGCACGTCGCAGAACTGGCAGGACCGCGTACAGGTGCCGCCCAGGATCATGATCGTCAGAGACTGGCGGTTCCAGCACTCGCCGATGTTGGGGCAGGACGCGCTCTGGCAGACCGTGTGCAGCCCCAGCTCGTTCACGCGGCGGCGCAGGTCGAAGAACACGTCGCCGCTCGGCAGCTTGGCGCGGATCCAGCTGGGCTTCGACTCCATCGGCGGGCGGGGCGCGGACGGCGCCAGCGCGGGGCCTTGCTGCACGACGCGCAGGCGGCGCGAGCGTGTCTCGACGACTCGTTCGGACATGAGGCGCGAACTATAGCCGATGACGAGCAGCCCGGCGGCGCGGGGGCTCAGCGAAGCGCCGCGCACAAGGCGACGGCCAGCAGGCGCGGATCCGTGGCGGCATATCCGTCGGGCCCCTGGGGCGGCGTCCGGGGCCAGGGGGCTTCCCCCAGGGTCTGCGAGATGGGGACACCCAGCCTGGTCAGCAGCGCCTTGCCGTCGGCCACGCAGCGGCTCGTGAAGCCGCCGTCATAGTGCTCGCCGTTCGGCCCGGCGACGAAGCGCGCGTCGATGCACTTCCACGCGGCCAGGTGGCGCGGCAGCTCCGTCGCATCCAGACGCACCGGGACCACCACCCGGCCCGCCCCGATGGCGCGATCCGCGTCGTCCGCGAGCCGCGCCAGTCGCGCGGCGTGCGCGCTCCAGAACAGATAGACGTGGGTCGCCTCGGCGGCGCCCGTGACCAGGCGGCTGTCCCAGCGCGCCCCGGGGACGATCGCCTGCGGCGTCACGGAGACAGGGACGGGGAACGGCCCCAGGAAGGCGGCGATGCCGCCGGCCAGCGGCCCGTCCTCGGGCGCCGCCAGCAAGCAGACCCTCGGCACCACTCCCACCCGTGGACGCTCGTCGTTGGCGAACACCGTCGCGACTATACCCGACAGGTGGTCTGGGGCCGAACCCAGGGGGCGGGCGGTCCCGAGACCTTCTGCTTGTGAGGGCGGGCTTTGGTCGTTAGAAACGAACCCACGATGGTTTGGCGGTTCCAGTTCGCGTTCGCGCTCGCTTGCCTGGCGGCGGCGGCCGGTTGCAGCGAGAAAAAGCGCACCGAGATCGTCGTCGGTCTGGCGACCGACCTGGCCGCGCCCACGCCCCTCGGGAAGGTGGTGATCGAGGTGTCGAAGGACGGCAAGGGGCTGGGCCTGGCCACCACCTATCCGATCTCGGGACAGCTCGACACCATGTACGAGCTGCCGGGAACGTACGGCATCTACTCGGACGCGGGGACCGCGGACCGGGTGCGGGTGATGCTGACCGCGTTCGACGATCAGATGGTCCCGCTGGTGGTGCGGTCCGCGGTGCTCAGCCTGGTCCCCGAGAAGACACTGTTCGTGCGGCTGGGCGTCATCTCGGCGTGCCTGGGGATGACCGACTGCGGGGACGGCATGACCTGCATCGAAGGCCGGTGCATGGACGAGCACATCGACAGCTCGCGCCTGCCAAACTACCGGCCCGGGCTGGAGAACACGGTGGAGTGCGCCGGCGGGACGACGTTCGTCGACACCAGCACGAGGCAGCCGCTGACCCAGACGGCGGTGGCGTGCGCCAGCGGCACCTGCGCGGAGGGGGTCTGTCTCGCGCCCGCGGCGGGCGGCGCGCCGGGCCTGGGGGGAGGGACAGGGCAGGGCGGTGGCGGCGAACAGGGGGGCGCCGGCGGCCGGGGCGGTGCTGGCGGGCAAAGTGGTGCGGGCGGCCTGGGGGGACAGATGGTGGTGTCCCGTCCGGCCAGTCTGAAGGCAACCTATCAGTTGACCCAGACCTTCGCCGCCGATCAGCCGGACGCTCCGGCGCTGACGCCCGTCGATCCGCAGGTGGCCAGCACGTTCGTGACGGACACCGTCCTGGGCGCGGCGCGAACAGTCTGGGCGTTCAACGGCACCGCCAGCCCGCCCGATCAGCAAGCCGGACTGACGCTGGCCACGCCCGGCCTGGTCAACCCGGAGAGCTACTCCGTCGATCTGGTGGTCGAGTTCACCGGGGGAGACAGCGCCTGGCGCCGCATCCTGGATGTGCAGGGGCGCCAGTCCGACAACGGCTTCTACGTCGATCCCTCGAACAACCTGGACATCTATCCCGTCAGCGGCTCGACGGCGGCGTTCGCCACCGGCGTGTACCACCACGTGGCGATGACCGTCGACGGCACGGCCGTTATGCCCGTGCTGCGCGCCTACCTGGACGGCGTGTTGCAGTTCACGTCGATGACGTCCGAGATGGATCTGGACGTCGATCCCACGAACAACCCGGGTCAGGTGCTGGGCTTCTTCCTGGACAACGTGGCCGCTGGCGGGATGGGCGAATGGTCTCCTGGTCGCGTGGCGATCATCCGGGTGTGGGACGGCGTGCTGACCGATGCGCAGACGGCCGCGCTGGCCGCCACCCCCTTCGCGGCGCGCTGACGAGACGTCTCAGGACGCGAGCGCCGCCGGGCGCTCGAGCAGGGCGACGATCGCTTGCAGCAAGCGGGCGCCGGCGGCGCCGTCCACCACGCGGTGATCGCACGACAACGTCAGCGACATGCGATGGCCGATGGCCAGCTCGCCTTGCCGCACCACCGGCTCCTTGCGGACCCGGCCGGCGGCCAGGATGGCAGACTGGGGCGGGTCGATGATGGCGGCGAAGTGATCGATGCCGTAGGCGCCCAGGTTCGAGACCGAGAACGTGCCACCGGTCAGGTCGTCGGGGCGGAGGCGCCGGTCGCGGGCGCGCGCCGCCAGTTCATGCGCCTCGGCGGCGACCTGGCCCAGCGTCTTCTGGTCGGCGTCGCGGATCACGGGCGTGACCACGCCACCCTCGACCGCCACGGCCATGGCGATGTGCACGCGCGCGTGCTGCACGATGGCGGCGGACTCGAGGAAAGACGCGTTCGCCTCGGGCAGCCTGCGCAGCGCCAGCGCGGCCGCCTTCAGCACCAGATCGTTCATCGACACGCGCAAGCCGTGGTCCCGCGCGACGTTGTCGCGGAAGTCCAGGGCCGCGTCCACGTCGGCGTCCGTGGTCAAGTAGAAGTGGGGGATGCTGGTCTTGGATTCGACCAGCCGCCGCGCGATCGTCTTGCGCATCAGCGACAGCGGCTTGACCGTGTCGCCGGGCGACAGCGGGCTCGGTTGACGCCTCGACGCGAGCTGCGCGCCCGCCCTGGACAGCGCTTCGGCGACCAGGGCGGTGATGTCCTCGCCCCCATCGCCCACGATAGCGATGGGCGCGCC
>Ga0207652_10001993_pt1 | contig 17651 bp, 17 predicted proteins | sample KBSC63BmetaG_FD_184334 | JGI IMG/M metagenome (GOLD analysis project Ga0207652, IMG submission 184334) | Corn rhizosphere microbial communities from Kellogg Biological Station, Michigan, USA - KBS C6-3B metaG (SPAdes) (version 2) | ecosystem: Host-associated > Plants > Roots > Rhizosphere ... | reverse complement strand
TTGTACCCGAACATGCTCGGCAAGCGGTGCTTCATTGCCAGCTCGGCCAGTAGCATGGGCGCAGCACGGCCGCGACCGGTGAGCGACGATGCCACGACAAAAATGGCGTCTTTTTTACGTGCGGCGCGGCTTGCATCAGCATCTCCAGTGCCTTGCCGGTGAACTCCGTTTGTAGCGCCGCCAACCCTGTAATGTTGCCGCCGGGTCGCGCGAGGCTCGACACATGCCCGATGCCGACGGGATCAAGATGAGTGGAGAACACGATTGGGATGGTCGTGGTCGCCTGTCGGGCGACCTCGACCTCGGTTGAAGACGTCGCGAAGATGACGTCGACATTCTCGCGCACCAGCTCGGCCGCAAGCTCGCGCAGTTTGTCCACCACTTCTGCCCAGCGGAAGTCGATGACAATGTTCTTGCCCTCGAGATAGCCAAGATCGCGAAGGCCGGCCCGCAGTGCCTCCACCCGGTCCGCGGTTGCGGCAGCAGTCCCAAAACCTAGAAATCCAATGCGCGCTGGCCGCTGTGCCTGGGCGGCGACCGGTCTCGCGAGAGCCGCGCCGCCAATAAGCATGATGAAATCGCGCCGCTCCATTGAAGCCCCGCAGGAAACGCCTCATCGATGTCGAAAGCTTAGCACTCTGCGAGGGAGCAGCGACTGAGAAAGAACAAACAATTGGCCCATGACGCCGCGACCCAATGTCCGGCTGGGTCATTCGCGTCGATTTCGTTTAGGAGGTAATCTCGGAAATACCGGTTGTTCGGTTTTGGCGGTGGCGTGCTAATGAGTCCGCGCCCTAAAAGCGAGACCCGGCGGTGAACGATGACGAGGGTTGCCACCCTTGATTTCGGCGCGCAAATTCCGTCATGGTCATCAGCCCATGACAAATCAGCCCTTCTTCACCAAAGACCGCGACGCCTACATTCCCACCGATGCCGCGCGCGGACCATGGGACCCGAATTCGCTGCACGGCCGCGTCATCATCGGGCTGCTGGCGTTCGCGATCGAACAGCGCCACGGCGCCGACGATTTCGTGCCGGCGCGGCTGACGGTGGACATGTTTCGGCTGCCGAGCCTGGCGCCGATCGAGGTCAAAACCAGGCTCGTCCGCGATGGCCTTCGCATCAAGGTGGTCGAAGCCGATTTTTTCAGCGGCGGCGTCAACATGGCGCGCGCGTCCTGCCAATTGCTGCGGAAGACGGAAAACCCGCAGGGCCGGGTCTGGTCGCCGCCGAACTGGGACGTGCCTGCGCCGGCGGACATCGCGGTCCCAGAAGATCCGCGGCTCGGCATGAACGGCAAATGGAGCACCCGCCCGATAACAGGCGCGATGGGCACGGTCGGCCCGCGACGGCTGTGGATGAGCGAGGTGCGCGACCTCGTCGCGGGCGCGCCGCTGACGCCGTTCGTCCGCGTGGCGGTGGCCGCCGATTTCGCCAGCCCGTTCGCCAATGCCGGCGACCAGGGTCTTGGCTATATCAACAGCGACGTCACATTGTACCTGCACCGCCTGCCGGTGAAGGAATGGATCGGCTTCGAGGTGGTGAACCATCACGCCGCCGACGGCATCGCGATCGGTGAATGCTTTCTGTACGACCAGCAGGGCGCGCTGGGGACTTCCACGGTCGCAGCCCTGGCGCAGCGCAAGCCAATGCCACCGCCGCCGTCCCCCTAAATCGTCATGCCCGCGAAGGCGGGCATCCGGTATCCCGAAGCGTCCAGAATGAATCGAGGCGTCGCGGCGTACTGGATGGAAGGACCATTCCACGCATCACAGAAAGCCTCACCCCATCTCTGCCACCGCGGCGATGATACGCGCGATGTCCTGCGGCCGCGACAGGCGGTGATCGCCGTCCTGGATCACGGTCAGCACCACGTCGTCGCTGGGCAGCCGATGCGCCAGCGCGAACGCATGCTTCCACGGCACGTCCGGATCCTGTGCGCCCTGCAGGATACGAACCGGACACCCCACCTCGATGGCGCTGCCGAGCAACAGATGGTTGCGGCCCTCCTCGATCAGCGTGCGGGTGATCGGATAGGGCTCGCCATATTGCGAGGGCCGCAACCACACGCCTTTGGCCTCGATCTCCTGGCGGATTTCCGGCGAAAAACCGTTCCACATCAGCGCTTCGGTGAAATCCGGCGCCGGTGCGATCAGCACCAGCCCGGCCAGCGACGCGCGGGCTCCCTCGCGCCTCGCCAATTCACGCGCCAGCAACAGCGCAATCCAGCCGCCCATCGATGAGCCGATCACGACCTGCGGGCCGGCGCAGAACTGCTCGAACACCGCGAGGCTCTCTTGCAGCCAGCGCCCGACGGTGCCGTCGATGAGCGCGCCGCCGGATTCGCCGTGGCCGGAATAATCGAACCGGACGCAGGCACGATTGTGCTCGGCGGCCCACGCCTCCAGCGCCAGCGCCTTGGTGCCCTGCATGTCCGAATTGAAACCGCCCAGCCAGAACAACCCGGGCCCGCCGCCGGCGCGGGCGCGGACGGCGATGCTGCGCGCCGCGCTATCCTTGCCGACTACGATAAAGGCCGGTTGCTGCCCGGATGCCGCGGAATTGGTCATCGATCGTTACTCTGGTTGGCTGCTGTTTGATGGAGCACACACGATCCGTCAACGGACGCCAATACCGCTCTTTAAGGCTTCGCAGAGCTTGCGGAACAAAAGCTCGCACTCTATCTGGCTGATTTGAACGATACCGTCGTGTCGGCGTTAGCCAGCGTGACCAAAATGTCTCGGATTTGAAGGTTTTGGCGCGCGGGTGGGCGAGTTTGCTTGCCCGCTGAGCCTTATTCCTTCAAACTATCGCCTTCGTTCACAACTTTGGAGAGTCACCCATTCGCCGTCCCAACAGAGCCCCGCCCGCTGCCACCAAAGACGGGCCGCGCACCAACGATGAAATCCGCAATGCACAGGTTCAGCTGATCGATCAGAACGGCACGAACCACGGCACGGTCGAAACCGCAGCCGCCGTAAAGATGGCCCTCGAAGCCGGCATGGATCTCGTCGAGATTTCACCGAACAACAATCCTCCCGTTTGCAAGATCATGGACTACGGGAAGTTCAAATATTCGGCGCAGAAAAAGGCCGCCGAAGCCCGCAAGAAACAGAAGGTCGTCGAAATCAAGGAGATCAAGCTGCGGCCGATGATCGACGATCACGATTACGACGTGAAGATGCGCGCGATGCAGCGGTTCTTCGAGGAGGGCGACAAGGTCAAGGTCACCTTGCGCTATCGCGGCCGCGAAATGGCGCATCAGGAAATCGGCACCAGGCTCCTGGACAAGGTCAAGAGCGACGTCGCGGAGATCGCCAAGGTCGAGCAGGACGCGCGTTTCGAAGGCCGTCAGGTGGTGATGGTGCTGGCACCGCGCTGATTCGTATCGCACATCGCATTAGTCAATTTAGTCGGAATGAAACCGGCCCGTCAGACCATCTGGCGGGCCGGTTTCTTGGCGACAACGGGCGTGCCCCGGATGCTGCGCAAGCGCGCCGCTGCTGAGCCGGGGTCCATAACGAAGGCGGCTTTCTGTATTGGTGTCCGGCTCTGCGGGGCAGCGTGAAGGACGCTGCACCGCGCCCGGGACACGAGAGTTCCTACCCCCGCGCGGCTTGCCAAGTGCCGCTGCAGCGGTCGCCCAAGATGATCCCGCTCCATCGGCCTGCCCCCGAATTGCCGACGAGCCGGCCGCTACCGCTGGCCACCGACAGACCGACCGATATTCTGACAGACACAGCGCCGCCGCGGCCGATGCCACCCGTAACCTTACCCCCTCCGACAGAAGAAACGCGCCTACCGGACACAGCGAAAGGGGCGCTGTTGGTCGCGCTGCAGTTACCGGCCCGGGTGACGAAGACCACGTTCCAGACGCCGTCATAGGCTCCCGCCCTCACGGTTCTGGCCTGCCTTGCGTCGGCGGTAGGCGGCGCGCCCGCGATTGTCGCGACAATCCCGGCGGCAAGTATCCATCGCAAGGCGCGCGTTCGCGTGAACCCGGCAAAAAAGGCAATGCGTCGGGTTGATATTGTCATTTTATTCCTACTCGCCGGATGGCGTCAGGTGATCTGTCGAACCATATGGTTCCACGGTTCATCGTTGCCAATCCGCGCTCACTTGCCATAAGCCCAAACTTCATCGCCCGGCTGATCAAGGGCTGCCGTGGCGATGTCCCTGCTGGTCGTTTTCGCTTAGGAAATAACCCAGCACTTTCAACGCTCTAACGAGCATTTTGGCCGGCCGAACGCCTTCACGGGCGCTTTCGTGTTGCGGCAACAGGAGAGCCAAATGCCCAAGCTGAAGACCAAGTCAGGCGCCAAAAAGCGCTTCAAGGTGACTGCCACCGGCAAAGTGATGGCCGCCCAGCGCGGCAAGCGCCACGGCATGATCAAGCGGACGAAGAAGCAGATTCGTCAGCTCCGCGGCACCCGCGTGCTGTTCAAGACCGATGGCGACAACATCAAGAAATATTTCTTGCCGCACGCCTGATCGGCCTCGCGGTCGCATTTAGCCGAGCCGCGTTCGCGCGGCGATCCGTCACCCATTTCCATCTGAAGGAGACCCGTTATGTCTCGCGTCAAACGCGGTGTGACCTCTCACGCCAAGCACAAGAAAGTCTACAAGGCCGCCAAGGGTTTTTACGGCCGCCGCAAGAACACCATCCGCGCCGCCAAGGCCGCGGTCGAAAAGGCCGGGCAGTACGCCTTCCGCGACCGCAAGCGCAAGAAGCGCACCTTCCGCGCGCTGTGGATCCAGCGCCTCAATGCCGCGGTGCGCCCGTTCGGCATGACCTACAGCGTGTTTATCAACGGCCTTTCCAAGTCGGGCATCACCGTGGACCGCAAGGTGCTGTCGGATCTCGCCATCCACGAGCCGGCGGCGTTCCAGGCAATCGCTGAAAAGGCCAAGGCCGCGCTGGCGGCGTAAGTTCGAAAATCGCTTGCTGCGTCTTGCAACTCCGGTGTCATGCGCCCCGCGACAGCGGGGCATCCAGTAACCACCGACCAACATGTTTGACCCCGGGGGTTACTGGATCATCAGCTTATGCGGATGATGACGGCCTCGTGTGCTGGAATGCGAGCGCGCTCCCATCAGGTGACCGCCGCCATGTCCGATCTCGTGACGCTTGAACAAACCATCCTTGGCCAGATCGCCGCCGCCAGCGACGAAGCCGCGCTGGAAGCCGTGCGCGTCGCAGCGCTGGGCAAGAAAGGCTCGATCTCCGCGCTACTCTCCACGCTCGGCAAAATGTCGCCGGACGAACGCAAGACGCAAGGTGCCGCGATCAATCTTGCCAAGGACAAGGTCAACCACGCGCTGGCCGCGCGCCGCGACATCCTGAAATCCGCGGCCCTCGACGCGCGGCTCGCCTCCGAGACCGTCGACGTCACCCTGCCGCTGCGCGAGACCCCTGCCGAGCAGGGCCGGATTCATCCGCTCAGCCAGGTGATGGACGAACTTACGGCGATTTTCGCCGACATGGGATTTTCCATCGCCGAAGGGCCGGATATCGAAACCGACGACTACAACTTCACAAAACTGAATTTCCCCGAGGGCCATCCGGCGCGGGAAATGCACGACACGTTCTTCTTCAATCCGAAGCCGGATGGCTCGCGCATGCTGTTGCGCACCCACACCTCGCCGGTGCAGGTCCGCACCATGCTGACCGAGAGGCCGCCGATCCGTGTCATCTGCCCGGGCCGCACCTATCGCATCGATTCCGATGCCACCCACACGCCGCAATTTCACCAGGTCGAGGGCCTTGTCATCGACAAGGGCTCGCATCTCGGCCACCTCAAATGGATCCTGCACGAATTCTGCAAGGCGTTCTTCGAGGTCGATCACATCAACATGCGATTCCGGCCGTCGTTCTTTCCGTTCACCGAGCCGTCGCTCGAGGTCGACATCCAGTGCCGGCGCGACAAGGGCGAAATCCGCTTCGGCGAAGGCGAGGACTGGCTGGAGATTCTCGGCTGCGGCATGGTGCATCCAAATGTGCTGCGCGCCTGCGGTATCGATCCCGACGTCTATCAGGGTTTTGCCTGGGGCATGGGCATCGACCGCATCGCGATGCTGAAATACGGCATGTCCGATCTGCGCCAGTTGTTCGAGAGCGACGTGCGCTGGCTCGATCATTACGGCTTCAAGCCACTCGACCTCCCGACCCTGGCGGGAGGATTGAGTTCGTGAAATTCACGCTTTCCTGGCTGAAGGAACATCTCGACACTGACGAGCCCGTTGAAAAACTCGCCGACAAGCTCACCATGATCGGGCTTGAGGTGGAGAATATCGACGACAAGGCGAAAGCGCTGGCGCCGTTCACCATCGCGCGCGTGATCTCCGCCGAGCAGCACCCCAACGCGGATCGTTTAAGGGTCTGCATGGTCGACACCGGCGATGGCGGGGCACCGGTGCAGGTCGTCTGCGGCGCGCCGAACGCGCGCGCGGGCCTCGTCGGCGTGTTCTCGGCCCCGGGCACCTTCATTCCCGGCAAGAACATCACGCTCGGCGTCGGCACCATCAGGGGCGTCGAGAGCCGCGGCATGCTGTGCTCGGAGGCCGAGCTGCAGCTGTCGGAAAATCACGACGGCATCATGGAGCTGCCGGCCGACGCGCCGATCGGCGCGGCTTACGCCGAGTGGGCCGGGCTCGGCGATCCCGTGCTCGAAATCAACCTGACGCCGAACCGGCCGGACTGCACCGGCGTGCACGGCATCGCCCGCGACCTTGCCGCCGCCGACATGGGCAAGTTCAGGGATCCCGCGATCCGTCCGATCAAGGGCGAATTCCCCTGCCCGGTGAAGGTCACGATTGCGGACGCGACGCTGTGTCCGGGTTTTGCTTTGCGCCTGGTGCGGGGCGTCAAGAATGGCCCGTCGCCGGAATGGCTGCAGAAGCGTCTGACCTCGATCGGCCTGCGGCCGATCAATGCGCTGGTCGATATCACCAACTTCATGACCTACGACCGCGCCCGGCCGCTGCATGTGTTCGACGCCGCGAAAGTGAGCGGCAATCTCACCGTGCGCCGCGCCCGCGATGGCGAGACGCTGCTGGCGCTCGACGGCCGCACCTACAGCCTCGACAGCGGCGTTTGCGTGATCGCCGACGATCACGGCGTCGAATCGCTCGCGGGCATCATGGGCGGCGAAGCCTCCGGCTGCTCCGAACAAACCACTGACGTGCTGATCGAATCGGCGCTGTGGAACGAGATCAATATCGCGCAGACCGGCCGCAAGTTCGGCATCAATTCGGATGCGCGCTACCGTTTCGAGCGCGGCGTTGACCCCGCCTTCATGGTGCCAGGGCTCGAGATGGCGACCAAACTGGTCATGGATATCTGCGGCGGCACGCCTTCCGATAACGTCGTGGTCGGCAACGCCTTCGGCGAGGATCGCGTGATCGATTTTCCGCTGACCGAAGTCAAGCGCCTCGCCGGGATCGACGTGCCGCTTGCGGAGATGAAGCGAATCCTTGGCCATCTCGGCTTCATGATGGCCGGCAGCGGCCCGGCGGTGAAGGTCGCGGTGCCCTCCTGGCGCACGGACGTGCACGGCAAGGCCGATATCGTCGAGGAGATCGTGCGCATTGTCGGCGTCGACAAGGTGGCGATGACGCCGTTCGAGCGTGGCGACGCGCCGCGCAAGCCGATCCTCACCGCCATCCAGCTGCGCACCCGCCGCGCCAAGCGCGCGCTTGCCGCGCGCGGCCTGGTCGAGGCGGTGACGTGGTCGTTTATTGCAAAGCCAGCGGCCGAATTGTTCGGTGGCGGGCAAGGCGAACTCGCGCTCGCCAATCCGATTGCGTCCGACCTCTCCGACATGCGGCCGAGCCTGCTGCCGGGTCTGGTCGCGGCGGCACAGGCGAATTCTGATCGCGGTTTTCCGGATGTGGCGCTGTTCGAAGCAGGCCAAATCTTTAGGGGCGACCGGCCGGAGGACCAACTGATCGCGGCGGCAGGCGTTCGCCACGGCTTTGCGTCCTCAAAAGGCATCGGGCGGCACTGGTCCGGTTCGGCGACGGCCGACGCATTCGACGCCAAGGCCGATGCGTTTGCGGTGCTGTCAGCCGCAGGCGCGCCGATGCAGGCGCTGCAGGTCGTGCCCGGCGGGCCTGACTGGCTGCATCCGGGACGTTCCGGCACCATCCAGATCGGCCCGCAAAACGTGCTGGGGTATTTCGGCGAATTGCATCCGCGCGCGCTGGACATGCTGCGCGCCGACGGCCCGATGATCGCGTTCGAGGTGATCCTCGATCGCATTCCCGACGCCAAACAGAAGCCGACCCGCGCCAAGCCGGTGCTTGAACTCTCGCCGTTCCAGCCGGTGTCGCGCGACTTTGCTTTCATCGTTGACCGCAGCGTCAAGGCCGGCGACATCGTGCGCGCAGCCCAGGGCGTCGACAGGAAGCTGATCACCGATGTGACCGTGTTCGACGTCTACGAAGGCAAGGGCATCGACGACGGCAAGAAGTCGATCGCGATTGCCGTCACGATCCAGCCGCGCGAAAAAACCCTGACCGATCCGGAGATCGAGGCGGTGGCCGCGAAGATCGTGACTGAAGTAACGAAGAAGACCGGCGGCGTACTGCGCGGATGAGCCTCATTGGCCTCATCCCCGCCGATGTCAGCGTCAATATCGCCATCGCCATCTGCGCCATTGCTTTCGTGTCGGGAACGGCGCGCGGATTTTCCGGCTTCGGCTCCGCGCTGATTTTCATGCCGCTGGCGAGCAGCATGGCGGCGCCCCGCCTGGTCGCGGCGCTGCTGCTCATCATCGATTTCGTCGCCGCGACACCGCTGATTCCGAATGCGTGGAAGCATGCGGACCGCAAGGCCACCGCGGTCATGGTATCAGGCGCCTTGATCGGGGTCCCGATCGGAACCTGGTTCCTCAGCCGGCTCGATCCGGTGACGACACGATGGATCATCTCCGCTTTCGTGTTCGCGCTGCTGATGCTGCTGCTATCGGGCTGGCGCTATCGGGGCAGAGACTACGCTCCGATTTCCATCGGCATCGGCGGACTGTCCGGCTTTTGCAGCGGCCTGGCACAGACCGGCGGGCCGCCCATCGTAGGCTATTGGCTCGGCCGGCCGATCACGTCAGTGATTGCGCGCGCCAACATCCTGTTGTTTTTTGCGGCTTCCGACTTCTTTTCTGCCGTGAGCTATGCGTTGACCGGGCTCATCACCGCCGACGCGGTACGATTTTCGCTCCTGATCGGTCCGGTCTACGGCATCGGCGTCTGGTTCGGCGCGGCGCTGTTCGGCCGCGCCAGCGAAAGGCTGTTCCGCCTCATCTGCTATGTCTTGATCGCGGCTGCAGTGATCATCGGCTTGCCTGCGCTTGATGAAGTGCTGCGCTAGAGGCTTGCACGGCGCGCGTGGATGCACTGGCACCGCGGATGTAGGGCTTCCGTCTTATCTCTCGTCTTGAACGAGAAGATCGAGCGGCACGTCCAGCGCATTGGCGATGAGGCGAAGCGCTGCCGCGGTACCCCTTCGCCGGCCATTCTCAATGTCCGAAATATAGCCCTGGCTGAGATTTGTCTTATGCGACAGATACATTTGGGTCATGCCCCCGGGCCATTCCCGCTCGCGCCATTCGCGCAGAACGCGCACCGGATTCTCACCGTTGGCCATGCGATCGACGATGTCTTTCGGCAGCAACGGGCCGCCACGGGCAATTTCCTTGCGGGCCCGCGCGACAATACGCGCGGTGCCCGCATCCTCTTCAACTTCGGAAGCCTTGGCGACCAGAAGCTCGTAGTCTTTTCTCGGAAGGATTGCGACTTCGCCACGTGGCGTCTTCTGAAATCGAACACTCATGACGTCCTCTCAGTCATATATCTCTCGCCGATGTCCTACCGCAGCCACAACGATTGTTGCTTGATCTTCATACAAGATCACCCGCCAATCGCCGACGCGAAGCCGTGACCCCTCGCGCCCTTTGAGGCGCTTCACATCGCCATGCCCGGTAGTCGCAAATTCCGTTAACCGCCTGTCGATCCGACGGCGCACATCGGGAGACAGTTTCGCCCACTGACGCGCGCTCGTGGCGGTGAAGGCGATCGGTTTCATGCGAAAATATCGCATATCGCGATATTAATGTCAAGATTGCAGAGGCTTGCGCGGCGCGCGGATGCGGCGCTAGGCTAATCTCAACTGACAAAAAACTCTACGGGAGAACGCCATGATCGACCGCCGCGATATGCTGAAGCTCGCGCTGGGCAGCGCCGCGGCACTCGCCTCGCCCGCGCTGGCGCAATCCCCCGCAAAAGCCCGCACGCGGATGGTGTTTCTGGGCACCAAGGGCGGACCGCGCGTTGGCATAGGCGCCTCCAATCCCGCCAATCTCGTTGTCGTGAACGATACGCCCTTCGTGATCGATTGCGGCATGGGCGTCAGCCGTCAATTGGTGGCGGCCGGCGTGCCGATCCCGTCGGTGAAATATATTTTCATCAGCCACCATCATTCCGATCACAATCTCGAATACGGCAATCTGTTCTACAACGCCTGGGCCGCCGGCCTGTCGACGCCGATCCAGTCGTTCGGCCCCAAGGGCATCGAGGCGATGACCAAAACCTATTGGGAACTGAACAAGCTTGATGTCGAGACCCGGATCGAGGACGAAGGCCGCCCCGATCCGCGCAAGCTCTTGATCGCCAGGGACATCACCGAGGACGGCGTGGTGCTGCAGACATCTGACGTTAAAGTGACGGCGTTCCGCACGCCGCATCCGCCGATCACGGACAACTTCGCCTACAAGTTCGAGACGCCGGACGGCACCATCGTGTTCTCCAGCGACACCAACTACAATCCGAAGCTTGCGGAATTCGCCAAGGGCGCCGACGTGCTGGTGCACGAATGCCTTTACCTGCCCGCGGTCGACCGCCTCGTGCTCAAAACCAAAAACGGTGCGACGCTGAAGAAACATCTGCTGGAGAGCCACACCAGCACTGAGGACGTCGGCCGCATCGCCGCTGCCGCCGGCGTGAAGGTGCTGGTGCTCAGCCATTTCGTGCCCGGCGACGATCCTGATGTGACCGACGACAACTGGACCGAGGACGTGAAAAAGAATTTTTCCGGCCGGATCATTGTCGCCAAGGACCTGATGCAACTGGCGCTGCCGGTGTAGAGTCTGAACCAAGTCAAGCGTCGTCCCGGCCAAGCGTAGCGCGAGCCGGGATCCATAACCACGGGGTCTATTGCCGCAGAAGGCCTCTGAACTGGCGCCAAAACGAGAGTACACGGCGTATGGATCCCGGCTTGCGCTCGCTTCGCTCGCTTGCCCGGACGACCTTGGAATTATTGCCTCATCACCAGATCGCAATAGCCGTAACCATCGCGCTCGACGCGCTCGCCGGCCACAACCGCAAGGCGATGCGAAAAGATCGGCCCCGCCACCACGCAGGTGTGAAACTCGCCGTTCTCGCCGCAAGGGTCGACGCCGTCAGGCAAATCGGCCAGCAGTCCCGAATCGAATTTGCGTCCCGCGAATTGCGCCGGCAGTTTTTTCAAATCGACGGTCGCGAGATAGGCTTCCATCCCGCTTGCGATCATCGCATGCGCCAGCGGCAAGGTCGGCCTTAGCCACAGCGGAAACACCGGTGTGATGCCGGTGCCGCCGAGCTTCTGCTCCCGGTAAGCCTTGATATCGGCCAGGAACAGATCGCCGAAGATGATGTGGGTGATGCCTTCCTGCACCGCCTTGGCGACGGCTTCCCCGATGCGCGCTTCGTAAATTGCGTTCGGACAGGGATAGGGAATGGGCACGATGCGCGGTGGCAATCCTGCGGCCTCGCACTGCGCCTGCAAGATTTCCTGCCGCACGCCGTGGATCGAGACCCGCCCGAACGTCTCGGTCACCGTGGTCAATGCGCCGACAACGTCGAATTCACCCGCGCGCCGGACCTCATGCAGCGCGAACGCGCTGTCCTTGCCGCTCGACCATGAGATCAGCGCCTTCGGCCGCGGCTGTTTCAATTGAGTGGCCTTCCCGGCGCCGCGGACCGGGGCGGCGGTGCGCGGCGGCGCTTCGCCGCCGGCGCCGATGCCGCCGGTTCATCCCTCAGCGCGCCGATCCGTCGCAGCGCCGCCTCCGCCGCGCGCTCGCCGCTTTCCCACGCGCCATCGACCGTTCCCCACAGGGTCTCGTGGGTCGCTTCGCCCGCGAGGAACATGCAGCCGATCGGCTCGGTCAGGACTTTTCGCGACGGCTGCCCGCCCGGCACCGCCGCCGACATCGCGCCGAGCGCGAAGGGCGCGGCATTCCAGCGCGTCGCGCTGGATTTCTTGACCGCGGATGCAATCTCGCTGCCAAACAGTTTGACCAGCCATTCCACCGCAAAGGCCACCATCGCCGGCTCGCCCTGCGCGGAGAGATCGCGGCCGAACGAGCCTGCGACATCGATCGAGCACAGCGACGACGATCCCATGTTGGCGAACAACAGCGCCGTCCGGGTCGAGTTGCTCTGCTCGATGATGATATCGTCGCGGGCGAGCCCCAACGGATTGCCCGGCAGTTGCAGGGCGATGTGATCGTAGCTGCCGAGGCCCAATTTTGCCGCGGCATCGAGCTGGCGCCTCGGGAGATCGGGCGTGAATTTGATGTTGCCCGCGGTCAACACGTTGCTCGACACGGTGATGACGGCAGCGCGCGCGGCGATCTTGCCCGAAGGCGTCTCCACCGTGACATCGCGGTTACTCCAGGCAATGCGGTTGGCGGGCGTCGACAGCGCCAGCGGGACCTGCTCGCCCAGCTTCGCAATCAACGTGCCGAGGCCCTGGCGGCAGGCGATCGCGGCATTGCGCTCCTGCGCGCGGGCCTTGTCGATCGCGGAGATATCTTTCAGATCCTTGCCCGTGGCATTGGCGCCGAGCACGAATTCCACCGTCCCCGCCCAGTCGCCAAGGTCCTTCGGCAGCGTCGAGGCGCAGGACACATCAGTCCTGCCGCGCGAGGCCTCGTCGATGGTGCGATTGGCGCGCACCAGGGCGGCGAGAAATTCTTCGGTTTCGCCGGCCCGCGCGTTGCGGCGGCCGATGCGGATTTTCTGGCCGAGCGGCGCTGTGGAGATGTCGAGCCCCGCATTGCGGGCCAGCCTGATCATCGGGTTGGTGTCGGGATTATGCATCCAGCGCGCGCCGCGATCGAACGGCACCTCGAATGTCGAGATATCGGTGAGGCAGCGGCCGCCGATCTGGCCGGCCGCCTCCACCACGATGACCTTCCGGTTGGCCGCCATGACGCGACGCGCCGCGGCGATGCCGGCTGCGCCGGCGCCGATCACGACAATGTCAGCCTCGCGCGGCAATGGCGCCCCCCAGGCGCCGGCGCCGAGCGCCGGTGCCGCTGCAAGTGCCGCAGACGCCGACAGAAAATCGCGGCGCGTCATTGTCATGTCATGGTTTCCGGAACTTTTAAAAGCAGGGGAACGTCTAGCGAACTTGCCGCATCCGGGCGTGGGCGGCAACCGTCATGGTGAATCAATCATGATTGATCGGCGCCATGCATGAACTAAATTGCAACGGCTTTCGACCATGATAAGGAAAGCGAAAAAGCGGTCAGGAAGGCCGCTGGGGGGAAGAGATCATGGGCCTCGTGCTCGATACCGTCGGCAAGCTGATCGCGGGCTACCTTCAGAAGGAAGTGCCGGGCTATGAGCCGTTCACGCCGAGCGACCCGGAGCATTTGCGCGGCGTCATCGAGCAGGGCGACGTGCTGCTGGTCGAGGGCAACAACCGGGTTTCCGGCATCATCAAATATCTCACGCAGTCCACCTGGTCGCATTCCGCGCTGTTCGTCGGCCCGATCGAAGGCGCGGCGGAGCCGGACGGCGAGCCGCATGTCCTGATCGAGGCCAATATCGGCGAAGGCGTGACATCGGCGCCGCTGTCGAAATATTTTCCCTACCACACCAGGTTGTGCCGGCCGGTCGGCCTGTCGTTCGAAGACCGCACCACGGTTTGCCGCTACGCCATCAACCGGATCGGCTTCGGCTACGACACCAAGAACATCCTCGATCTGATGCGCTATCTGATTCCGCTGCCGATCCCGCAGCGCTGGCGGCGGCGGATGATCGCGTTCGGCTCCGGCGATCCCACCAAGATTATCTGCTCGGCGCTGATCGCGCAGGCGTTCGACGCCGTGCGCTACCCGATACTGCCCAAGATCACGCGTGCCGGCTCCAGGCAGGCCCGGCGCGAAATCCTGCACATCCGCGATTCATCGCTCTACATGCCGCGCGATTTCGACATCTCGCCCTATTTCGAAATCGTCAAACCCACCATCGTGCACGGCTTCGACTACACCGCCTTGCACTGGGCCGACAAGCAGAAGCCGCTCCAGGAGGTAGCCGGCGAATTCGGGGTGTTTCCACAAGCGATCAAGTCGCCGCCGCTTGTTCCTGAAGAGATTGACCAAGAGGCGCCGCTTCCGGCTAAGGAAGTAGCATTGGTGTGTCCGCCCGAGCGTTCCGCCGAGCCGCGCGATCGGACGCCGGAAATCGCGGCTTAGTCTCTTCAACCTCGGCACCAGCGAGCGCCTCAGCCAAACTACCTGTCAGATCGTCCAATCACGGCCATCAGTTCCGATATCTTTTCCCGCTGATCGGACTTGTTGCCGCTCGCGATCGCGTGTTCGACGCAATGCGACACGTGATCCCTCAGCACCTCTTCCTCGACGCGCCGGAGCGCGGCCCGCACGGCGGAGATCTGCGTGACGATATCGATGCAATAGCGGTCCTCGTCGACCATCCTGGAGAGGCCGCGAACCTGGCCCTCGATCCGGCTCAGACGTTTTTGACAGGATGCCTTGATGTCTTTTCGCATGCGCCCTATATACCCCTATAGGGTATAGGTTGCAAGTGCCAGCGGAGCGTCCGATGACCAAAGCCGAAAACGCAATTGCAGGAGGCGCTGCAAAGGGTTCCAGCTGCGGCGGCGGAGGTCACGATCACTCCGGGCATGGCCACCGTCACGCTGACGGCAACGCGAAAGTGCGCGATCCGGTCTGCGGGATGAGCGTTGATCCCGCGACCAGCCGGTACCGGTTCGACTACCGCGGCGAAACCTTTCATTTCTGCTCGGCGGGTTGCCAGACCAAATTCGCCGCCGATCCCCAAAAATATCTCGACCAAAGCAGGCCGAAAGCCGCCGTGCCGGAGGGCACGATCTACACCTGCCCGATGCATCCGCAGATCCGCCAGGTAGGCCCCGGAAATTGCCCGATCTGCGGCATGGCGCTGGAGCCCGAGGTCGCCAGCCTGGATACGCCGCCAAACCCCGAACTTGTCGATATGACGCGGCGCTTCTGGATCGGCCTCGCCCTCGCCGTGCCGCCGGTGGTTCTGGAAATGGGCGGTCACCTGGTCGGCGGTCACGGTCTCATCGATCAGACCCTGTCGAACAGGATCCAGCTGGTGTTTGCGACACCCGTTGTTCTTTGGGCGGGCTGGCCGTTCTTCGTGCGCGGCTGGCAATCGCTGGTGACGCGCAATCTCAACATGTTCACCCTGATAGCCATTGGCACCGGCGTGGCCTATGTCTACAGCCTCATTGGCACCATCGCGCCCGATATCTTCCCGACGACATTCCGCGGACATGACGGCGCGGTCGCGGTCTATTTCGAAGCTGCCGCTGTCATCACCGTCCTCGTCCTGCTTGGCCAGGTTCTCGAACTCCGCGCGCGCGAAGCAACCTCCGGCGCGATCAAGGCGCTGCTCGAGCTGGCGCCGAAGACCGCCCGCCGGCTCAGTGAGGATGGCGCCGACCATGAGGTTGAGATCGACAGCCTGACAGTCGGCGACAGATTGCGGGTCCGGCCGGGAGAAAAGGTACCAGTGGACGGCGTCATTCTTGAAGGCCGCTCCTCGCTCGATGAATCGCTCATGACCGGCGAATCCATGCCTGTCACCAGGGAGGCCGGTGGCAAGGTGATCGCCGGCACGCTCAACCAATCCGGCGGATTCGTGATGCGCGCCGACAAGGTCGGGCGCGACACGCTGCTTTCCCAGATCGTCAAGATGGTCGCCGACGCCCAGCGCTCGCGCGCGCCTATCCAGCGGCTGGCCGATCAGGTTGCCGGCTGGTTCGTGCCGGCCGTGATTGCCGTCGCGGCCATCGCATTTGTTGCCTGGGCCTTGTTTGGGCCAGAACCCCGGATGGCGTTCGGCCTGGTTGCAGCGGTAAGCGTGCTGATCATCGCCTGCCCCTGCGCGCTCGGGCTCGCCACGCCGATGTCGATCATGGTCGGCGTCGGGCGCGGTGCACAGGCCGGCGTCTTGATCAAGAATGCCGAAGCGCTGGAGCGCATGGAAAAGCTCGACACGCTGGTGGTCGACAAGACGGGAACGCTGACCGAAGGCAAGCCCAGGGTCGTCGCGACTATCGCCGCCACAGGATTTCAGGAGGCCGATATTCTGCGGCTCGCCGCCAGCGTTGAGCGCGCCAGCGAGCACCCGCTCGCCGATGCGATCGTACGCGCCGCCAACGAGAAAAATCTCGATTTGAGCAAGGTGGAAGAATTCGACTCGCCAACCGGCAAGGGCGCGACCGGCAGGGTCGATGGCAAGACCGTTGTGCTGGGCAATTCGACCTTCCTGACATCCCTCGGTATCGAAACCGAATCGCTGAACGAGCAGGGCGAACGTCTGCGTAGCGACGGCGCTACCGTCATCAACATCGCGGTCGACGGCAAGCTGGCCGGACTGTTCGCCATCGCCGATCCGGTCAAAGCGTCGACGCCGGATGCCTTAAAGGCGCTGGCGGCGGAAGGCATCAAGGTCATCATGCTGACCGGCGACAACCGGACCACGGCGAATGCCGTCGCACGCAAGCTCGGGATCGCCGATGTCGAGGCGGAAGTGCTTCCGGATCAGAAAAGCGCGGTGGTTGCGAAGCTGCAGAAGGCCAGGCGGATCGTCGCCATGGCCGGGGACGGCGTCAACGACGCCCCCGCGCTTGCCGCAGCCGACGTCGGAATCGCGATGGGCACCGGCACCGATGTTGCGATGGAGAGTGCCGGTATCACGCTGTTGAAAGGCGATCTCGGCGGCATCGTTCGCGCCCGCCGGCTGTCGCAGGCGACCATGAGCAACATCCGGCAGAACCTGTTCTTCGCCTTTATTTACAACGCCGCCGGCATCCCGATTGCCGCCGGCATCCTCTATCCCCATTTCGGTATCCTGCTCTCGCCGATCATTGCCGCTGCCGCCATGGCGCTGTCGTCGGTGAGCGTTGTCGGCAATGCCTTGCGATTGCGCGTGACGCGTCTGTGAGTAATCTGGTCCGACGGCATCGTCAGCGATCGTGCTCTGAAAACCGGGGAGGAGTGTCATGGTCAATTTTACACCGATATCGGCGGCGATCGGCGGCGGCTTGATTGGCTTGTCCGCCGTGCTGCTGATGCTGTTGACCGGCCGAATCGCGGGCATCAGCGGCACCTTCGACGGTCTGCTCGACCCTGGAAACAACGACAAGGGCTGGCGCGTCGCCTTTATCACCGGGCTCATTCTGGCACCCGTTATTTCCGGCTGGATCGGTTATGCGATGCCGACACCTAAAATGCCGGCAAGCTGGACCGTCATAATCGCGGCAGGCCTGCTGGTCGGCTTCGGCACAAGGCTGGGAGGCGGCTGCACGTCAGGTCACG
>Ga0207652_10001989_pt1 | contig 17684 bp, 50 predicted proteins | sample KBSC63BmetaG_FD_184334 | JGI IMG/M metagenome (GOLD analysis project Ga0207652, IMG submission 184334) | Corn rhizosphere microbial communities from Kellogg Biological Station, Michigan, USA - KBS C6-3B metaG (SPAdes) (version 2) | ecosystem: Host-associated > Plants > Roots > Rhizosphere ... | reverse complement strand
CACGCTGCTGGGCGGGCTGATCAAGTTCCGCGTCATCCGCAAGTCGGAGACCGAGCCGGAAGACCGGCTGATTATCTCCGTCGAGAGGACCGATCCGAACGTGGAAGTCAGGTGGTGCAGTCATGAGACACAGTGAAGCCTGGTATCACGCGCTGGCGGAGAAGTCAGGGCACGAGGGGTTCGTGACCCTTGCCGAGATCACCAGGGCGGAACAGGAGGAATCATGATACTGCTGACCAGCAAGGAAAAAGACAGGCTGCTGTGCAAGCTCTGGAAGGGCTATGCGGCTTACCAGGAAACACAGGGTTATCATCTGGCAGGGGAGCCCGTATTCCTTGATGACGTGGCGTCCGAGCTGTACGGAGCCTACCGGGGCGCGGTGAACGCGGATACTGCCGATAGCATCCGCCGGGACCTGCGCACGGCAACCCCGCTGACGAGAGCGCGCATCTGCCGCAAATACGCACCGCAGCACGAGGAGGACTGATGTACACCCTCAAACTCGACTGGAGCGATAAGCGGATCGAGGCGGTCACCGAAGTCCTGGGCGGCTACCTGGAAAACGCGACCTGGGAGCCGCTGAGCACTGCCGGGATGAAGCATCACGAGGCGGACGTCCGGGGAGCGCTGGATGACATCCTGATGTACCGCGAGATCACGGAAGAGGTCATCGCGGAGATTGCCGCCCGCCATGGACCTTATTACCAGAAGACCACGAACCTGGTCATCGAGTACAAGCGTCCCGCAAGAGGACCGCTCACGCCGGAATCGGAATGGCTGCCATTCTTCGCCGACCCGGAAGACGCGGAGAGCTGGCGGGATTACCTGCCCGTCAGCAATGACGGTACCCGTTACCGCCTGGTCCGGCGTACTGCCACGATCACCGATGAGGTACTGGGGGAAGCATGAAGATGTGCAAATGCGGGCACCCCGAGAGCAAGCACAGCAAGATCAGCAAGGCATGCCATGCCCTCGTCGGGGGGATGCTGGTCATATGCCCGTGCTTGCGGTTCACCGAGAGGAAAGATGATGACCAGGCTGACTGATGAGCACGGCAGGGACCTGGGGGAGATCATCGGGACGTCCCGGCAGGACTCCCCGGCTCCCGAGGTGAATATCTACCTCGTGTATGTCCGTAATCCGAAATTGGACAAGGCATGATCGCTAACTACAAGATCACGATCACCGAGCATGATTACCACTACAGCACCTACATAACATGGGTGCAGGGATCATCCCAGGTGCAGGCGGTTGCCAAGGCGGGAGCCCTGGCAGGGCAGGAGAAGAACCGCAGGCGCTATGAGCTGATGGGCAGGCCTTCGGATTTGTCCCCGGAAGGGCTGCTGGAACCGGAGGTGAAGGTTGAGAAGGTCTCCCTGGATGAGTACTGGGAACACCGGGAAGAGGTGGTGATGCAGTCATGAGAACGCATAGGATCCACGTCTGCCACGGCGGGGAGTACAACGGGGAGACGTACATCTGGTGTGAATGCCGGACCCCGGAAGGGGAATCTCCCGTGCACCTTTACGGCAGCACCGTCCCGCATATCTTCGATGCCCTCTTCGAGGCTGATCTCGATGAGGGACCGGGAGTGCTGCTGGCATGGCTGAGGGAGCACGGGGCATGATCTATCATCCCGCCAACGACGTCACCGATGAGCTTGACCTCGATGACGCTGAGCCGTTCGAGCTGCATTCCGCGATCATGGCGGCTATCCATATCGGGGAGCGGCTGTACCTGACCCGCAATGGGGAGATCGTCGCCACGGTCACGCCGGGATGCCAGTAGGAGGCAGTCATGAGGATCGTCGTGCAGCGCCGCATCGTGGAGGTCATCCAGAAAGAGATCGCGGAGTACCGCTGTGACCGCTGCGGCAGCATCTGCGGGACGAAGGAGAACAGGAAGGAGACCTGGCACGGGCAGGGCAAGGCAAAGCACTACTGCAAGAAGACCTGCTCACCCCGCATGCACCCTCAGCGGGATATAAGCCACGTGCTTAACTGCGAGCTGTGCTATGCCGCTGCGGACAAGTCAGACCCGCGTATCGCTGAGGCAGTGCTGAGGGCGCTGGAAGGGAAATCATGACATCGAACCGAGGCGGGAGACGTGAACACGGGGCAGGAGGTCAAGTGCCGTGGACACCGCTTGACGCGGTGGGGTCCACCCCGGCGGCTTCGCTTCAAAAATAGCAGCTAATTACATTGATGTCATTCTCGCCACGCCGTGACTTTGGTCAAGGGAAGGTAAAGGGAAGGCAAAGAAAAGGTTTTCCTGAAATGCCATCTCAGGAACCGGATACTGCCGTCTCACATACTGAGACAGTGGTCTAATCTGTTTCCGCAGGTCGTGCCTCCTATTTCTATTTTCCAGGGGGGTAAGTCACCCCGAAACTGAGACAGTAACCGTCAGTCAGAACTTTTTTCGAAGGAGATTCATGGACGAGACGCTAGCGAAGCAGATAGAACGGACACTGGCTCTGCTTGCCACCAGGCAGGGCGGGGAGCTGGCTATGGCACTGACGGAGGTAATCAAGGTCACGCACCGCTGGCGGGAGGAGACCACGCTGGGCATCCTGTCCGTGGATGTTGCCATCGATGACATCCTGACCGCGATCGAGAAGGGAATGAGACTGTGAGGACAACCGCGCACCGTGATCTGAGCTACCGGGTGGAGTTCATCGCGGGAGACAGTGAAAGCTGGCTGTCCGCTGAGGGGAACATCACCTATGAGGCTGTACGGGTCCTCGTGAAGGTTACCCTCAACGAGGACAGGACCGCCAGCGCGAGCACCCCGGTGATCTCCCGAGGGTACGTGCTGAGGAAAGACGGGACCTGGGGACGCCACATCGACCAGCACACGCGCCACTGCATCACTGGCGAGCAGGGAAAGAAACTGAAAGCACAGGCTATCCGCATCGCGCAGGACAAGGAGGTGGAGGATGGATACCTCCCGCCCTTCTGAGGAGGACCCGATGGATCAGTCAGCGAAAGACCGCATCATCGACAGTGCAGTCATGGACATCCTGTCAAACCGTGACAGCATAGCTGTCCTCGTGCGGGTACTGAACAGGGTGTTCGGCAAGGGCTACGGCTACGGGCTTTCCCAGGGTCACCATGACCGCGACTTCCCGGAAGGATGAGACATGAGCGAGCAGGAACCCATGGTGGTGATGTTCCGGAGGTTCCGGGACGGAGCCAGGGAGATCATCGCGATCTTCCCGGAGATTCCCGCCGATACTGACGGGCTCATGGTGACATCCTTCATGCATCCCGGAGGTCACGGTCAGGCTTCCCCTGATGTGGTCTACTGGACCGTCAGGGCTAAGCCGGAGGAGTACCGGAGCCTCATGCTGGAACTGGAATCAGAGCCTTACAACTACGTGCTTGACATCAGGGAGAGAACCCCCAAGGATGCCGCCGACAAGCGGAGGAAGGCAGTCAGGAATGGATGAGAGCAGTTACACCACCGAGGAGTTCCGGCAGGCGCTGAAGGATACAGGTCACGCCGGTCTCGCCGAGTCGTTCACCGATACGATCACGGAGCAGATGGACAAGAACCGCGCCGTGAAGCAGGGAACCGGGTTCACCGGGAAGCAGGTGCACACGGCTGTCGCCGATGTCCTCATCAGGGATCACGGCTACTCGGCTTTCCATGCCGCGTCACTCGCCAGTGCCGTCATCAGGCAGCTAGGAGGCTCTCAGGAGCCCGTGGAGGGCGGGGTGTACCGGTCACCCGCCGGGGTCCTGTACAAGCGTTCAGGAACGCGCTGGACGATGTTCGGACTCAATACCAAGCTTACCGACGATGAGCTGAACTACCCCGTCAGCGAGCTGGAGAGGGTGCTGTGAGGATCATACGCACAGCGGGCATGGGTTTCTCCGGCGGGACCAGGCAGCTGGTCGTGCAGGAGGATGCGCCTCACGATCACACCGCGCGGGTCAGCATCACGGATGGCAAGATACTGGCTTCCATGCTCATGCAGAAAACCGCGCTCGTCAGGTTCGCCCAGGACATTCTTGAGACATTCGGGAAAGAGGACAGATGAGCAAGTTCGCCTGGATGTGGTACATCTGCATCTCAATGGTCGGGATCGGTGCTCACGCATACCCATAACCCCGCTGAGATCCTCCAGTTCACCGGAGGCTGGCTGATCACCAACGGGATCGCCGCCGGGGGATTCATCGTGATATACCTGAAAGGAAAAGGAAATACGCATGACTGATCCGAGGATCATCCACGAGGACGCGGTAAGGGAGCGGCTGGAGCGCATCGCCAAGGCTGCTGAAACGCTGGAGGAAGAGATCAGGACGGCTAACCGGCATTTCGCGGAGGAAGTATCCGAAGCGCACCGGATGTTCACGCTGCGCCTCACGGCGATGCGGCAGACGGAGGAATCATGACTGAAGATGAGCTGATCACGCAGTCCCGCGAGATCGAGACGCAGCGGCGCTACGCGGTGCAGGATGCCAAGGAACGCTACCGCCAGACGGGAGTGCCGGAGCGGCATAACAAGGTCATCACCCCGCAGATGGACCCGTCCAGGTTCACCGCAGACGAGAAAGCCGTCTTCGATAAGGGGCTCTGCGGCTGGATCATCGAGTCAGGGACGATCAACGGCATCGTGTATTGCGGCAAGCCATCGAAGCCGGGAGCTACCTTCGGGCTCTGCGAAGCCCATGAGGCTGAGCTGCTGGAGGACTACTACCCGGACGGGGGCAGGAGGAATACATAGTCTCTCAGCATGGTTCAAGCTGAGGGAAGGAAGGGAAGAAGATGAGCATCGAAACTGCGGAGCCGGAGAGCGTCCGCGTCCTGGATGAGATCCGGGACTGGTTCACCGATCATGTCGTCGCAGGAGAGTCCGCGATCACCGCGATGATCCTGTTTGCCGCCGCATCATGGGCAGGAGGGGTTGCGGGACCGTTCGTCACGCTGCCCCGGATGATCATCCTGGGCAAGGCGGAGTCGGGCAAGACCACCGGCATGAACACTACCGCATCCCTGGGACCGAATCCCACCGATGCTGACGGCACCTACGCCGACCTGCAATCCGCTCTTGCGGAAGCTGCGAATACCCCGGAAAATCCCCTGCGGATCTTCTACTTCGATGAGATCGGGGAAGTCTACGGCGATGACGGGCAGAACAAGGGTGCCAACAAGACCCTGAACAAGCTGCTGCGCAAGGGCTACAAGCGCGGCGCCACCGATGGCAGGAGCCGCAACGGCATGTCCCGGCGGTTCTCCATCTTCTTCCCGGTGATCATGACCGGGCGCGATGTCTCGATCCCGGTGGACGTACGCGGCAGGACCATCGTGGTCCGGATGGAATCCGGCGAACCGCGCCGGTACTTCGATGCCCGCGAGTCCGAGCCGGAGGCTTTCGACTACGGGCAGTCCCTGCGGCATGCCGTCCAGGAGCACACGGAGGAGCTGAGGGCCTTCCGGGCGCGGGGTTATCACCCCAAGCTCACCAAGCGCAAGCTGGAGGTCTGGGAGCCGCTGTTCGCCGTCGCCAAGGTCCTGGGCGGGCAGAAATGGCTGAAGCTGTGCCTGAGTGCGTTCCTGGAGCTGGCTCTCGCGTCGGAGCAGGTTGCCATGACCCCTCGCCAGCGAGTAGTCCGCGATCTCACGGACATCCTGGGCAAGGCGGCGTTCGAGCTGCCCAACGGGAAGATGTTCGCCGGGGCGGAAACCCTGGCGGAGCAGATGCGGGACCTGGACCCCGAGCGCTACGGAGACCGCTCCATGACCCAGCTGATCGCCCGGACCATGGAACCCGTGGAATCAAGGCAGATACGCATCGGGGACAAGCGCGTCCGGGGTTACTATGCCAGCGACATCCTCGCCCTGTGGGAGGAGATCGCGCCGGAGGAGCTGAAGGACGTGAAAGATCCCGACGACGACGACCCGCTGAAGATCACCGACACCGACGATGAAGTGTTCGAGGCGCCTGTCACGGACCCTAAGGACCCTGTGACAGATCCTCGCAGGTCAGAGCGATCTGTCACAGGGTCACAGGGTCACAGCGAAAAGCTGCCGACTACACGACATACGAAAGCGAAACTGCCGGATGTGGAGAAGAAGTTCCTCATCGAAGGGAAAACAGCGTGATCAGTGAAGCTGACCTCGGGTGGGCAGGGGGCATCATCGACTTCCAGGGTCATATCGTAAAGAAGTCCAACACGATGCGGGCGGCAGGGTCGATGCAGATCACCTTGTACGTGGAGACCTCGCTGACCGAGATCATCACCAAGCTGGGTCGGCTGACCGCGACCAGTCCCGAAGCGCTGAAGACCAGGCTGCGCTCCCCTGACATCGCCCGCCGGAACTGCGTCGAGCACTGCCCCGAAGCGCATGTCCATGTTCTTTACGAGGGCGGGGAGATGCCCCCGCAGCAGCGCTGGACGGTCAGCGGGGCATCTGCCGCGATCGTGCTGTGGAACCTGCGGGACCTGCTGGTCACGAACAAGGAGCCGTGGGACTGGGCGCTGGCGATGACGCTGGCGTCCACCCGGCTGGCGGGGCAGGGATCAGCGACGGCAGTTACCGCGATCCGCCGGATGGCAGATGCTGGCTGGGAGATGCCGCCGCTGTTCCGGTCGGTGACAGAACAGCAGGCGATCAGGGAGGCGAAGTGAACATTCATCCTCACCGACTACGAGAGGCAAGGTAATGCTCAGCAGGTTCACCGGGTTGATGTGCGCGGTATTCGCCGGGGCATTCGGCATGTACGGACTGAACCGTCCGCAGGTAGAGGCCGCTCCCGTCATCATCGGAGGGGTCATCCTCCTGATCGGCGTCATCATCAACTCATGGGACAGGAAGCGGTAATGCTGGTTATCAAGACCATCGATGAAGATTCCAGGGAGGTCACCCTGGAGTTGTCCGGGATGGAGAACGGCTGCATCAAGTTCTCCATCAGCGGCAAATCCCGGGATGCTACTGCCATCCTTGACGACGCCGAGACGGAGGAAGTGCGGAAATGGCTGAGCTGAAGCTCGCGAGGGAAATACGCGCGGTAATGACTGATGAATCACCGCGCACGGAAACGCAGATGCGGCAGGAGATCATGCGCCTGTGCATGACGCGCTCCCTGCTGTACGTGGAAGTGCAGTTCGATCCGTACGGCACTCCGTTTCATCCTGCCATCACCGGCAAGCCTGCCGATGTGGCGGAATGGCTACGGCAGCTGGCTGATGATATCGAGGGGCTGAAATGACGGAAGCCGAGATCGCCGCCTGGAAGGAGCAGCTCCGCTCCGCCCGGGAGGTACGGCACACCAGGATGCATTACGCCGCCAAGCGGCACATGATCAGGATGCAGCAGGAACTGACACGCTGGCAGCAGGAGATCGCGGAAATCGATTCTGCCTACTTGAAAGAGACGGAAGGACTGGGGAGTGCCATCGACAAGGGATGAGCTTTACGCACTGGCGAAGAAGAAGCGCTCCAGGGAGAACTTGGAGGCTATCCAGGAGATGCTGACCGAGCTGCGAGAGCACGCGGACAGGGCGGAAGAGGCGCTGACCGCCCTGAACCGCATCCGCGAGGACGCGAACATCTTCAGCAGCGAACTCGATGACGAGAACATCTTCCTCCCTTCGGGAAGTGACATCCAGGAGAAGCTGCAGGCATTCCTGGATGAGCTTCCCGGCGAGGGAGAAGATGTCGATGACCTTCTCTCCGAGGCGGAAGCCCGTGCGGAGGAATACGAGAACTGCCTGGAGGACAACGACTATTCCGCCGACAACCGGGAAGAGATCTGGGGCAACCTCCTGGATACCCTGGAAGACATAGCGAAGGTGATGTCATGAGAACAGTCAACGGATGGACCTGGGACGAGGAAGCCAAGCGGTGGTACGTCATCAGGAAAGGCGTGAAGATCATCGTGCGGCAGCTCAACAGGAACGACCCTCCTGATTTCAATGCCAGCCTGCTCGACGTGGAAGAACCCCCGCAATGAGGAACTGCGAGAAATGCAGCCGCCGGTCCCTGTTCAGCGTGAGGGTGAGAACGCAAGGCGGCTATCTCTACGCCCGCACCTGCCTGAGGCATATCTGCTGGGCTAAGCGCAAGATGAAGGGAGGATCATGAAAGTCACCCCGAGCATGACCAATGAGTCCGGGAACCTGCTCGCGGAGCAGGCGGACTTCCTGGATATCGACGGTCAGGGCATCCGGGTTAAGCGCAGTGAGTTCAGTCCCGATCTCGCGGAGATCACCCTGGATTCCACTGCGTACCCTAACGTTACCGGCAGGTTCTCCGTGAATGACCTGTTCGGCATCGCGGCGCAGTGCATTGCCGTGGCAGGGGAGATCATGAGGTCCGGCGGTCAGCTGGACCCCTACGAGGAAGAAATCAGGGCGCGCTTCACGAGGGAGGCACAATGAGCAAGCCCCGGTTCGGCACGGTCTACATCGTCGTGCACTGGCTCGCCTATGACAGCAGCGAGAACCTCTTCGCAAGCCTGGACGAAAAAAAGGCGCGGAAGTGGCGTGATGAGCACCAGGCGCTACTGTCCCCCGGCGAGGAGATGGAGGGGTACCACATGGAAGAAATGGAGTTGCAGTAATGCCGAGAACCTGCTTCATCATCCTGGCGGATCAGCGCGACGAGGAAGGCTACATCCCTTCTGTCGTCACCGAAGGCGAATACGGGCATTCCCCGCTGACCGGGACCGGCGAATGCGCCGCTCCGTGGCACTGGGGTAAGACCTGGGAGACCGCCCAGGACACCTGCCGTCAGGAGAACAGCAAGCTCGGGCTGGGCGTGGCGGATGTCATCGACATCACGCTGTCCAGCATGAGGAAGTAACACTTGCGGAATACATACTCAGCGAGTATGGTTGACTCAGCGAAGGGAAGGAAGGAAAACAGATGACTTACACGCTCCCCGCACTGCCCGCCCCTGCAGTCCCGGACATCATGGAGAAGTCCGCCGAGACGATGACCTGGCTCCGGCAGAACATCAAGGTCGGGTACGTCTCCGAACGCGGTCCCGCCTGGTGGGCGAACGGCGCCATCACCAAGGACGGGACCTGGGACACCATCCCGGACGGCTCCCACTTCGAGGGACCGGTCCCCATGGAGGAAGTCCGCAAGCTGCTGGACATCCCGCTGGTCAAGGCGACCGCGACATTCGCCGAGTACCTTGACGAGAACGGGCAGCGGCAGGTCACCAAGGACACCTCGGTCCTGCCGGTGATCAACCAGCGCACCGGGCAGGTTTTCTCCTATCCCAAGGAAGGCTACAAGATCCACCCCTACCTGGAGACCCTCGCCGGGTTCATCGGGAGGATCCTCGATGACGATCAGGTCGGCGTCGGGTCGGTGGGGCTGCTCCAGAAGGGCGGCGTGGCATTCCTCCAGGCACGCCTGCCGGAGCATTTCGAGGTCGCGGGCTACGGCTATGTACCGTACCTGATGGCGGTCACCTCCGCCAACCTGTCCCGGTCCACCTCCTGGAGCACGGGCATCCTCGCCGGGGTCTGCGACAACACGGTCAACAACGCCCTGCGCGAGGCGCTCACCCAGCTGAAGATCAGGCACACCAAGAACAGCGGGGCCACCGTCCAGGCGGCACGGGAGAAGCTGGGCATCCAGCTGACCCAGGTCGCGGAGGACATGGGCGAGACGATCTCCGCCCTGGCGGACGTGGAGGTCAGCGACAAGCAGTTCAGGCAGTGGCTGGACCTGATGGTCCCGCTGGTCAAGGCAGACGGCACTCCCAAGACGCCCGGCTGGGCGGCAGTCGCGGAGGAAAAGCGCGGCGAGATGACCCGGCTGTGGACCGCCGACGAGAAGGCCGCCACGTGGAACGGCACAGGCCTGGGGGTGTTCCAGGTGGCGAACACCTACCGCACCTGGGAAGGCGGGTTCACCAAGGCTCAGGGTGGCAGGCTGGAGCACAACCTGGCTAGTGACGCGCTCGGGGTGAGCGCCAAGGCGGACCTCAAGGCGATGGAACTGCTCGGGGAGGTCCTGGACCGTAAGCTGGTCATGGCGTGACCAAAGCTGAAAAGGAACTGGCAGCGCGGGCGTATGCGTGTCCGCGCTGCCTTGCGGAGGCTGACAAGAAGTGCCGCGCCAGAATACCGCAGTACACACCTCTGGGTTTCAATCATCCGCGTTACGGCAAGCTCATGAAGGGAATCCACGCAGAGCGGCTCGCTCTGTTGGCAGAAGGAGAGAAGAATGACAGCGACTGACCAGATCACGCTTTCCCCCGACGAGGAATTCGACCTGTGGGTACAGCGGCTCCCCAAGGGTGCGCTGCTGTGCCGTGCCAGCTTCACCAGCAAGGGGCACAAGTTCCCTGAGGTCGGGGATCCTCGCGCTCCCGCGTCCCGGCGCAACGGGATAACGGTCATCGAGGCAGCCTGCCTGCGCCGCTGCGGCGTGACGCTGCTGCTGAACGTGGACAGCGAGGGGTACATCACCAAGCGCCGGATGCTCCACTACGGCAACACGAAGTACCTCATCCCTGCCGAAGCCCGTGACGGCAAGGGGCTCACCAAGGCGAAGAATGCCCGCCTGCGGCAGGAGCTGCTCATCCGCAACGCCGAGTGGATCACGCAGGAGGACTGATGGCGCTGCGGGCAGGATCGTATGACAGGGCCAGACCGCAATGGCGGGGCGTCATCAGGCAGGAGGGCATCCCCTGGTACGTCTGCGAGCACAGGCATGAGGGGTCTCGCGATTCGCGGGCGTGCGCGGCAGCAGCCCTTCCCGCGCTGAAAGCCAGGGATCACCAGGACCCGCAGGCACCACTGCCGGAGGGGTGGCACGTTTTCGACAAGCGATGGGATGTGGTCTTATGACACTCGTTCACGTCACGCTGGATAAGCGGGAGCAGGATGTCCTGCTGAAGATGGCAGATGAGGTCGCGGCGGAGCGCGGCACCCTCACGCCCTGGGAGTCCATCGGGACCAAGATCCGCAGAGCGCGGGACACGGAGCGCTGGGAGCACGACGAGGAAGCGCGCACCGCTGAGTGGACTGCGAACTTCGTCAAGCCCGCCAGGCCGGTGCGGTACTCAGATGAACTGCCCGGATAACCAGACGGCAGGCATGATACCTGCTAACTTACGCAAGGAGGTGACATGGCGAAGGAGCTGAAGGGGTACGTGGCGCCCCGTGCGCGGGCTGAGCGCGCCTACGAGACCGTCTACCCCTACGACAAGTGGTTCGGGGTGCCCGCATTCCGCAACAAGGTCTGGGAGCTGTCCAGGGGCACGGACTTCAGCCAGCAGATCCAGCTGGCTTCCGTGCGGTCGGCACTCCACGGCGAAGCCCGCAGGCGCGGTGTCAAGATCAGCATCCACAAGAAGAGCAGCAGCGATGACGACACGCTCATCCTGCATGTCATGGGACCGAGGAGGACGGCATGAACGCAGTGAGCTACCTCGTCCGCACCGAAGACGACTTCAAGACCACCCACCTCGAACTTTTTACCGGCGACGAGAAGAGCGAGGTCACGGCGCAGGATCAGCTGGCTCAGTACCTCACCTCGCTGATCCAGGTCAACCGCTACGCGATCGGCCCGATGGTTGCCGGGATCTGGGAATGGGCTGCTGATGACACCCGGCGGGAGCTGATCCTGGAGCTGACGGCAGTCCGGGAAGAGATGGATGGCTTCTCCGACGAGGACTGGAAGGTTACTGATCATCACGGCGCCACCGAGCCCGTCACGTTCACCGTCCGCATCGACAGGAAGAACCAGCAGTGATGCTGACGGGAGCTGAGATCAGGGCAGCCGCAGGTCACCTGGGACTGAGCGGCAAGGTCCTGCTCGATCAGCTGCATGCCTGGCACGCGAAAGAGCCCTGGTTTGAACGGACCGTCCGGGCAGCTGCCAGCGAATCAGGGTACAACGAGACTTCTCTGGAGGAGATCATCGACCGGGTGAAGAGGGAACAGGTGGCCGCCGACGAGAGGTTCAACCCGTACGAGCTGCGGAAAGCAGGGAACAGGCTCGGCTACTCGCAAGCCGTCACGGAGACGCTGAACCAGGTCCTGGGCAACCCTCCGGTGAGGACCCTCCTGCAGATGGCGGATACCGTGCAGCAGCGCTCCCGGATGGAGGCAGTGATCGCAGAAGCCCGCAGGCTCCGCCAGTCCGCCGACGACGACACGATCACCATCGGCGAGCTGAGGGCGTGGCTGGATCGCGAGCTTGATCCAGCTCGCCCGGTTAAGACCATGCTCATCGCCGGGATGACCATCGACAAGATCGTGAGAGATATCCATGATCACCGCGAGCCGGAGTACCCGGAGGGGACCGTCGCGAGAGACAAGAACGGAAAATTCTGGAGACGGAGAGGGCGCGGATGGACAGCCTTCGGGACTGCTGTTCATTACACCGATGAAATGCCCGTCCGCCCGCTGGAGGTGATCTCGCAGTGAAATACAAGACCCTCGCGGAACTGCGTGACGCTTACGCTCGCAAGGAACTCACCGAGCCCCTGGTCATCGATCATCATGATTCGCAGGTCTTCATTCCCCTGGATGAGGACTGGGTGAAAGTGGAGACTGTCATGAAGATAGATAACTGCGACCTGATCAGGCAGGCTCTGGAACTGCTGGGCATTCCCAGCGAGCACGGATAGGGGAAATCGTGAAAAAAAGCAGGAGAGAGCCTTATCGCGGAAACGACCTGGACCTGCCTGCGGATTACGGGGAACTGACCCGGGATGCATTCATGGCAGTCAGGGAACAGTATCCCTGGATGACAGCAGCGGAAGCGAGCATATGGGAAGTCCTCTGCCGCTTGCGGGGAGACGCCGGGCTCTCGGAGTCTAATGTCCGGTATCTTTTCGAGTGCATCGTCAGGAGCCTGTCCGATCATCCTTATCACTGTGAATCCTGTGATATGTACTCATGCAAGGCGGAATGACATGATCGTCGCGACCGTGGAAGACACCGCAGCCGGGAAGTACGTGGTGCTGGAATGCCAGCATCCCGTTGCCTCCGGACGTCATATCATCCTCGGCGGGAAATCCCGGGCGAAGCTGATGACCATGTGCGGGGTGACGTTCGTCGTCGGGCAGTTCACCGATCCCGGGGAGCTGGCAGACAAGGTGGAGGAACATGAGAAGACCCACCACGAGACCGCCGTGCCCGAAGATACCGGGCATCACCGTGCTATCGACCTGGCAAGCCGCAGGCACGCTAAGACGCGATCTCCGGGACCTCGATGACCTCCGCCTCGTAGACCCCGGTGTCCTCATGCAGCGAAAGACGTTCCTGGAGGTCCTTGTTCTGCTTGGCGAGTTCCTTGACGTATTCCATCGCCTGGTCGAACTCGGTGGACTCATCCTTCTGCTTCTGCCGGGGACGGTCCAGCCCGTAGGAACGCGCCAGTCGCTCGGAGATCGTGGCGCCCGCGAGAGCAGCCTTGATCTTGATCTCCTCATCGTAGAGAGGCTTATTGTAGTCGATAGTGCCATCGGGGAAACGCTCGAAGACGGGAGACCCTCCGGGGGAGACGACCCTCTTCCCGGGTCCGTTCATGATCCCGAGGACAACTTCCTGGGCTCTTTCCAGCTTCGCCCGCTGGATGTCCCGGGAGCCGTCGTCGGGGATTTCCTCGTAGTAACGGGAGACGATCTGGCTGATTCTCGCCTTGGATATCCCGAACTTCTCGGAGATTTCCTGATAGTTGTGCCCGCCGTCGCGAACCATGCCGACGATCTCGGCATCGCGGTTAACCAGGGCGACATCGCGGGTTCTTGGCACACGCTCTCCGAGGGTAATGCTTACATGTACCTAAATAGTACCAGAAAAGGAAAGGGAAATGAGCATGTTCTTCCCGCCGAAATGTGCCAAGGGCGGTCGGTGCAGGTACCGCAAGGTGAATATCTTCCGCATCACTCGCGGTAGTCCGCCGATCAAGGCCGGGACGAAGCGCGCCTGCGCGAAGTGCGGGATGCCAAAGAGGAAAAGAACCTGATCACGAAGCTTGACACGTGCCAGGATCGGGCACTATGCTACAGCCACATCCGAAGGGAAGGAACGACATGCAGAGCAAAGAAGATATCGAGAAGGTTCACCAGGCGGTCCATGACGCCGACCCGAACTTCGAAGATGACCGCATGGAGGTCATCCACGACTCGCTGGACTGGGTGCTCGGCAACGACGGCATGACCGCCCAGCAGTTCATCGACCTGCACATCGCGGAGGCGTGATGTGCAGCGAGCAGGAGATCGAGAACCCGCTGAGCGACTGATGGCGATCACGGGTGATGTCTCGCGGGAGGTTTTCACCTGCAAGTCCTGCCGCAGCCTGATCCGCCGCGACCGGTCGGCGGGCTGGTATGACATCGACATGAACCATGACACCAACCCCGAGCCGTGGTCCTGCTCCGGTCGCTATACGGCATCCCCCCTGCGCAGGCACGCTCCGATGGAGGAAGACGAGAAGCTCATGATGACCCCGCAGGAGAACCTGACCGAAGCCGCCAGGCTGCTCGACGTGATCGGGAAAGCAGCAGAAGGCAAGCCCCTGTCCGTCGCCGACACGATCGCGCTGGCGAACTCCCGGATGACCCTGGCACTGGCACTCAACGCGGTGCCGTTCCTGGGAGATGTCCGGGAGGAGTTCGCGGACCTGAGGGACCCCCGGAAGATCACGTGAGAGCCCATCGTTTCCGGGCTCGCAGTACCGGTCCGGTGCGGTACTGCCGCAGCTGCGGGCAGGAACGGGAGCACCAGATACACCAGCCCTGGTGGCGGCGATGGATGTACCGGCGCTGACGTTCTGCGAGCACATCCCTCACAAATGCGCCTGCCGCTGGGTGAGCTACCCCGGAATCACGGGGTGGTACCTGCAGCAAGCGCACTCAGGATGCCTGATGCACAAGGAAGATAACGGTGAACCCGAAGCACGCGAAGATCATCTTCGAGATCATCCTGCTGACCCTGAGCGCCGCAGCAGCGGTCATCGCCCATAGGGGGAAGGGATGAAGACAACCAGGAAAGGATACGTCAGGGCGCACCGCTACAAGCCGGGTCCTGGGTACCTGTGCAGCTCCTGCGGGATGGAGCGCAAGCACCGGCTGCACCAGGGATCGCTGTGGCGGATGCTGCACCGCAGGTCGTTCCGGTAGGAATACAGAAAGGAAGGCTCATGCCGAGAGCACGGAGTTCAGCGGAGATCATCGAGAAAATGGACCCCCGGCAGCAGATGCGGGGCAGGACGCTCGCGGAGTTCGCGACGAGAGAGGGGATGCTGCAGGCGGCGGATGAAGTGGAGAAGCTCATCTTCGCTGAGGATGACCCCGCAGAAACTGTCGAGATCATCAGGGTCTGGGTCCGGGTGACCCGGGAAGAAGCTGCCCTCGCGGCGGCAAAATACGAGAACGGGTGAGAACTGCCATCTGGACGATTTTCGTGATCCAGCTCCTGTTCACTGTCGTTGTTGTCACTGGAATAGGCCACGGTCACTCCCTGTCCAGAGAAGATCAGATCATATGGGTCACCATCCCTTCCCTCTGGGCTTTCGGGGCGGCAGTATCAGTCACAAGGAGAAAATGATGTTCCATCACTTCATCCACCTGCTCGAAGGACTCGGGCTTGCCTGCGTAGTCCTGGGCATGATCATCGCGTGGATTCCCACCGTGATTTACTACCGGCGCAAGGTGCGCAAGATAAGGAACGCGGCATGAACAAGATCATCGCATCAGCCCTCGCGGGAATCGCCGTGGCAGGCGTCCTGCTGACCGGATGCAAGAGCAACGGGGTCTCCGCCACCCAGGCTTCCGAGCGGGCGCATGCCCTGGCGACCTCCACCGCTGCCAGTCAGGCGGCAGTGGCGGGCAAGGACCTCGCCGGGACCTGCATCGCGGCGAAAGACCTGAACCGGGCATACTTCGTCAGCCTCGCGCTGAACCTGAAGACGGCGAAAGCGCTCGCGGCTAAGTGCGAGATTCCCAAGGAGAATATCCCTGACTTCGCTAAGGCGGTCATCTCCTCCGCTTCCCAGGCATACCTGACCGGGAAGTTCAAAAACAATGACCAGCGCGCCGCATGGGCGGAGAAGGACCTCCCGGTAATCGTGAAGAAGTACCAGGGAAAGAAGTGATGTCCTTCTGGAAATCGGTTCTCATCGCGGCGATCGTCAGCGCGACGGTAGCGCTGATCATCGGCAACCTGCTGGCGCACCACGGGTACAGCTGCCCTCCCGGGCAGCACCTGGTCTACATGGTCCCTTCTGATCCCGGGTACTCTCCCGGACTCCAGGAATGCGTGAGGTAAATGACCGGCAAGATGAAAAGAGCCCGCACGAGATGGCGGGATAACAAGAGCCTGCTGACGTGGTTCATCAAGCTGGTTCTTGGCTGGACTGCGCTAGCAGTGGCAGTGTTCCTCATCTTCTATTTCCTGGGGAAGTGAGCATGCTCCGCAAGGAAAAGAAGAAGCACCCTCTGGTCAACGGCAAGCCGATCCGGTTCCGGTTCGCCCAGAACCTCGGCTGGCGGGTCATGGCTGCCGCTCTCGGGGTGGGGTGCATCGCCGGGATCTACTGGATCTTCCTGCAGCAGCACTACCCGTTCCTGCCCGGTTCGGGCTCGCTGAAGCTGTGGTGGGACAACGGGATGAACGGGCTGATCCGCTCCCTGCAGTGGCCGAAGTACCGGCACGGGCTCAGGGATGACGGGGAACCGGAAGCCTGGGCACTGGTCGGCGGCGTGCTTCTCGGGTCGGCGAGCGTCAATGCCCGGCGCATCCCGGTGAAGCTGATCCCCGTCGCCATGCTCATCATGCTCTGCTGCATCCTCGCGATTGCCGTGGGGATCACCTGGGTAACGGACTTCGGTCCGTTCAGTAACGTCTCGGATATCTTCAGCTGGCAGCAGATTGTCCTGGGCTTCCTCGCCGGGCAGGTCCTGCACCTGCTGTGGAAGCCGGTAGGTGCCACGATCCGCTATCAGGTGGTCAGCCGGTCGGTGCGGTATAACACCATCCCGCTGTGGGTCAGGCTGCCCCTTCTCCCTCCTGCCTGGCGGGAGATGTGGTCGGAGCTGAAGCAGGACACGGCAGGTATGCCCGCGAAAGAACGCACGGACCGTTTCCGCCAGTCCCGTGTCCTGATCCCGCTGGGAATCCTGGTCTTCCTTGCCGTGTCAGTGACCGGGCTGCTGGCGAAATACGCCGTGGCGCACGGCGTGCACATCCCGGGGATGAACTGATGAAATTCCTCGTCGCGTACTGGATGCTCATCGCCGTGATGATCGGGGGAAGTGCCGCCTATGACATCCCGCACCATGAAACCGGAACCCTGGGTCTCGAAGCCGCGCTGCTGGCTGTCACCGGGATATTCACGACCTTCCTGATACGGCGCAAGTGAAGGCTGACCTGCTGCGCTGGTCGCAGATCGCCCGGCTGGGGGATAAAGCTCACGGCGCCACCGTGCTGCTGGAGGGGGGGCTGGTGACCGTGCGGTTCATCAGCCCCGCGATCGGGGGGGAGCTGGACCGCGCCAGTCACTGGGTCCACTACTCCTCCCCGGTGTGCACCGAGGCTAAGTCACTGGTCAAAGCTCACCACCTGACCGCCATCATGCTAGGATCGGGCAGTACGGAACAGGAGGAACATGCAACCCCATGAAGCCCAGCAGCAAGGATTCCGCTGGCTGCCCACGCTGCTCATCGGGCTGGTAATACTCGGCGGGTTCATTGCCGTAGCGCA
>Ga0207652_10001986_pt1 | contig 17698 bp, 17 predicted proteins | sample KBSC63BmetaG_FD_184334 | JGI IMG/M metagenome (GOLD analysis project Ga0207652, IMG submission 184334) | Corn rhizosphere microbial communities from Kellogg Biological Station, Michigan, USA - KBS C6-3B metaG (SPAdes) (version 2) | ecosystem: Host-associated > Plants > Roots > Rhizosphere ... | reverse complement strand
ATCCGTGCGTCTTCCGTGACGCCGGATCCGTCGCTCGCTGAGTCATGGGCGCCCTGGCGCCCTCAACTCAGCGAGCGTCGGGGGCCACGCAGGGAACTGTGCCGTCCCTCCCCGCAGCGCCTCGGGCACTCGCGACGGCCCCGTCCCTTGCCCCTTCGGCGGACGGCGCGGTGGCATCGATCGCCTGTAGTCCGACTTGACTGTAGTCCGGCCGTCCGCAGTTGACCGGCTCACGTCCGGTGAAGTGCGGACGGCGCGCGCCGCTCGGAGGCGGGATGCGGCTAGCTTGCGCCGATGTCCGTTCTCCTCGGCCTGCTCGCCGCCGCGACCTACGGCAGCTCGGACTTCCTCGCCGGGCTCGCCAGCCGCCGGTTGCCGCCGATCGTCGTCACCGCCGCGGCGCAGGCGATCTGCCTCGTCATCGGGCTGACCGCGGTCCTCTTCTACTCCGGCGACGGGCTCAGCGGCGCGATCCTCCTCTGGGGAGCGGCGGGCGGCATCGGCTCCGTGGGGGGCACCTTCGCGCTCTACCGCGGCCTCGCCGGCGGCGCAATGAGCGTCGTCGCCACCCTCTCGGGCCTGCTCACCGCGGTGATCCCGGTGGTCGTGGGATTGGCGACGGGCGACTCCCTGACCGCGCCGGCAGCGGTCGGCATCGCCGCCGCGATCCCGGCGATCGGACTCGTCTCCTGGCAGACGAGCGGCGGTGGAGGGGCCAACGGCTCGGGCGCGATCTGGGGGATCCTCGCCGGCCTCGGCTTCGGCCTCCTCCTCGTCGGCTACGACCGCGCAGGCGCCGCCGCCGGCGCCTGGCCGATGGCCGTCGCCGAGGCGGTGGCGACGCTCCTGGCCGCCGGCCCGGCGGTGCTCGCGTTGCGCGCGAGAAGGGTGCAGGGCAGGGCCGCTGCCGCCGGCCATGCGGATGCCGGGAATCACGCCGAGGACGCCGGCCACGTTGGTGCCGGCGACCACGTCACGACGGCCGGCCACGCGGATGCCGGGGACCACGTCGCGGCCGTCGGCTGCGCAGACCCCGAGGACCACGTCGCGCCCGCCGGACACGCCGCCGCCGTCGACCGTCACAGCGTCGGCCTGCTGCTGGCCGCGGGCCTGCTCGCCGGCGCCGCCAACCTTTCGTTCATCATCGCCAACCACCACGGCGAGCTCGCGGTCGTCGCCGTGCTCACCGCGCTCTACCCTGGCTTCACCGTGATCCTCGCCCGCGTCATCCTCGGCGAGCGCTGGTCCTCCGCCCAGAAGCTCGGCCTCGCGACCGCCCTCGTCGCGACCATCCTCGTCAGCCTCGGCTCGGCCTGACGCGTCGCCCTACGCGGTCGCCAGCAGCTTCTGCTTGGCGCGGTCGTACTCCGCCTCGGTGAGCGCGCCTTTCTCCACCAGCTCGTGCAGCTTGTGGAGTTCGTCGGCGGGCGAGGTGTGGGCCGCGGCACGGATGTAGTGGTCGGCTTCGTGTTTGGCTTCGGCCTGGGCGCGCAGCTGCCGTTCGCGCATGTCGGACCCGTAGACGATCAGGTACACGAGCGCCGCCAGGTAGGGGATGAAGACCAGGACCACGAGCCAGGCTGCCTTCAGCCACCCCGACATCTCGTGGTTGCGGAAGAGGTCGGTGATGATCGTGAACAGGATCCAGATCCAGACCACGAACAGGAAGATCTCGAAGACCATCAGCAGGATGTCCCCGAAGGTGACGTCGGCGAGCGGCGGCAACGTGATTCCTTTCTCTCAGCTCCCGCGGAGCTCGTCGAGCGATTTGACCTCGAGGTCGAACGGCTCGTCGGCGGCGCGGCGGCGACGGTAGGGCGAGACGGTCACGCGGTGGACCTCACCGCAGGGACAGGGGACATCGATGGGGCTGGTGTCGGCGGCCGGGTCGGTGTCGACTTTCAGCCGTTTGAGTTCGCCTGTCTCCTTGCAGCCGAACGAGATCACCCAGCCATAGTCGGGGCGCTCGGCGCGGCGCGCTTTCGAGGGGCTCATGCGCGCATCCTCCCATGAACCGGAGGACGCCGAAACGGACTCATGGGCCGATTGCCGTCGACGCTCGCGATGCGGAAGAATGCGCACACGATGAGCACCGACTTCCCCGACACCCACCGCGACCTGCTCGACGCCAAGTTCGCGACCCTCGCGACGCTCGGCAAGGACGGCGGGCCGCAGCTGACCGAGGTCTGGTTCATCTTCGAGGACGGCAAGGTGAAGATCTCGCTGAACGACTCGCGGCTGAAGACCAAGAACCTGGTGGCGCGGCCCCGGTGCAGCCTCTTCATCCTCGATCTCGCCAACCCGTTCCGCTATCTCGACGTGCGTGGCGCGGCGCGGATCGAGCCCGACGACGATTACGCGTTCGCGAAGCGCGTCGGGGCCAAGTACGACGCCGACCTGCGCGACCACGACGGCCCCGGCGACAAACGCGTCGTCGCGACGATCGAGCCGACGAACGTCTTCGCCGTCGACATGAACGCCTAGTTGGCCGTCGACCCGAACCCATAGATTTCGCTGCCGTGATGACCCTTCGTCGGACTGGCCTCCTGCTGCTCGCCCTCGCGGCGCTCGCGCTCGCAGTGGGCGCGCCCACCGCGGCGGCCGGGGTGACGGTGGCGCCCGACGACGTGGTCGGACAGGCGGCGCCGAAGCTCGTGCCGCACTCGACGCTGCCCGGCGCCGGGAAGTTCGAGGGGCCGGTCTACACGCTCCCCGTCGACGGGATCGAGATCGGCTACCGCCAGTTCGGGCATGGGCCGGACCTGATCATGGTCCAGGGCGACACCGCGCCGATGAGCCTCTGGATGCCGTACCTGCTCCACCCGCTGGCGCGCAGCTTCCGGGTGACGATCTTCGACAACCGCGGGGTCGGCTACACGACCGACGACCTGTCGAGGCCGATCACGGTGCCGCTGATGGCCCGCGACACCGGCGAGCTGGTCGAAGCGCTCGGGCTGCAGAAGCCGACGCTGGTCGGCTGGTCGATGGGCGGCGAGATCGGGCTCACGCTGGCCGAGCAGAAGGGCTCGCTGCTGGGCGCGCTGGTGACGACCGGCGGCGATGCGGGCAGCTCCCACACCGTGCCCCCGCCGCCCGGCCTGATCCGCAGGCTGGCGGACCCGAAGGCGGGGGTCAACGTCTTCCTCGAGCTGCTCTTCCCGGCGACCCGGGCGGGCGGCGCCGCGACCGCGCGCTTCGTCCGCGGCTTCGAGTCGATCCCGCAGGAGAAGGTCTCGCCGCGCACGCTGCAGCGCCAGGAAGACGCCGAGGAAGGCTTCCTGAGATATCCCGGCACCTGGCGCCGCCTGCCCGGCATCTCGACGCCGACGCTGCTCACCAACGGCGCCCTCGACCCCGGCGTGCCGCCGGTCAACGCGCGCCGCATGCACGCCCGCATCCCCGGCTCCTCGCTCTCGATCTACGCGGGCGCCGCGCACGGGATGCTCTTTCAGGACGCCGAACGCTTCGCCGCCCAGATCGCCAAGTTCAGCGCCCGGGCGAACCGAGTTCGGTAGTTTCCCCGGCAAGCAATGGCCGAGCGCCCGCAACTGATGATCGTGATCGCCAGCACCCGCCCGGGGCGGATCGGTCTGCCGGTCGGCGAATGGTTCGAGGCGCACGCTCGCGCGCACGGCGGCTTCGACATCGACGTCGCCGACCTGCGGGCGATCGACCTGCCGTTCATGGACGAGCCCAAACACCCGCGGCTGCGCGAATACACCCACCAGCACACCAAGGACTGGAGCGCCCGGGTGGAAGCCGCCGACGCCTTCGTCTTCGTCCACCCCGAGTACAACTACGGCCTCACCGCGCCGCTGAAGAACGCACTCGACTACCTGAACGCGGAGTGGAAGTACAAGCCGCTCGGCCTGGTCAGCTACGGCGGCGTCTCGGCGGGGACCCGCGCCGCGCAGATGATCAAGCAGGTGGTGACGACGCTCGGCATGTTCCCGCTCTTCGAGGCCGTCTCGATCCCCTTCGTCGCCGAGTTCGTCGGCGAGGGTGGCGCGATCGTGCCCAACCAGGTGATGGAGAAGGCCGCCGGCGCGATGCTCGACGAGCTTCTCCGCGTCACCGCCGCCTTCAGCACGCTCCGCGCCGCCTGACCCCTCACGACGCTTGTCACCCAGTGGGTGACAAGCGTCGGAGTTCCGCGCGAGCCGCGGAATGCACCCCGTCGCAGATGGCCGTAGGACGACGGAAGGGATGGGAGGCGTGCGACACCCCGGGGCGCGCGAGGAAGGACGCGGTCCCGCGGCGCTGCCTGACCCTCGTGCAGTTGAGGGCGCCATGGCGCCCTCAACTGCACGAGCGACGGATCCGTCGTCACGGAAGGCGTGCGGAACCGTGGAGAAGATCACGGAAGGGGGGAGAAGCGACGGTTCCGCGCGTCTCCTGCCGGCAACCCGGTCTCCGCCCCGCAACCCTTAGCCCTTTGTCACCCACAGGGTGACAAAGGGCTAAGGGTTCGCTGGCCTTGGGTGAGCCGTCGGGCAGCCGCCCGAGGCGCCAGCTTGCCCCGGCGCAGGGCCCCGAGGCGCCGGCCGGCGTCCCACCCAAAGCGCACTACCCACGCCTCACGCCTCGCAATAAGAGCGCAGCATCAGCACGGGGACCTTGGCCTTGTGCAGGACCTTCTCGGAGACCGAGCCGAGGAGGGCTCGGTGGACGCGGCTGTGGCCGTGGGATCCCATCACGAGCAGGTCGTATTGGTCCTCGGCGACGACCCTGAGGATCGTCATCGCGATGTCGCCGTGCTCGAGGCGGGTGGTGACGCCGATGTCGTTGGGGATCTCCCGGAGGGCTTCGCGGATGATCTCGTCGTGGGACTCGTCGGTCTCCGGTGGCGGCGCGACGCCCGGCCCGACCGGGGTCGGCTGGTGGGGGACGACGGAGAGCAGGGTCAGCTTCGCGTTCTGGTCGCGGGCCAGCGTGACCGCGTGGCGCAGCGCCGTCTGCGAGTCCGCCGACCCGTCGAGCGCGACCAGAATGTGGTGGTAGATGCTCACACGACCTCGTCTTGGACTTTGTCATTGCCTGATGACAACTCGTCACAACGGTACACGGCGTGCTCCCTGGACTCCTCCGCCCGCACTGTAATGGCCTGGCGTCGGTCCAGAATGCGTCGTTTCCAGGCGATTACTCAACACACTTGCGGAATTCAAAACCGGTGTTATGCTGCGCGGCGAATCGAGCAATCAGGGAACTCGATGCTTATGCGTTCGGGGAAACTGGAGGCGCGGTTCGCCTAGCCAGCACCAGTGCCTTAATCGGTTAAAGGACCGGACTTGTAAGCCGGTGATCCGGGTTCGAGCCCCGGCTGGTGCATTCCACAAATCGGAATCGTCCGGGGGACGGGGCTATGGCAGGGGATCTTTTCGACAGCATCGACGGGGTGGCGGCCGGGGAGTCCGGCGCCCCGCCCTGGGCGGCGCGCTCGCCGTACGGCCCGGAGGACGCGCGCGACCTGATGCTGGTGCCCCGGGTCCCCGGTTGGTCCGAGGACGCGGCCGCACGCGAGGCGCTCGAGCGGATCGCCGCCGACCCGGCCATCGACTCGATCGCCGAGCACGCGAACGGTGTCGACGTCCGCCTCGCCGACGACTGGATCGAGGCGCGCGGCGAGGCGCTCGAGTCGGGCACCGACCCCGACGCCAACCGCGACCTTGCCCCTGGCGCGCGCTACGCCGTCTACTTCTGGGGCGCCAACACGACCAAGGCGCTCCACGTCGGCCACCTCCGCAACCTGGCCCTCGGCAACGCGCTTGCCGCCGGGCTCCGCGTTGGCGGCGCCCGGGTGGAGAACCGCAGCCTCATCTGTGACGTCGGCCGCAGCATGGGCGAGGCGATGGCGGGGGTCGTCGCCTCCGGCCGCGCCGACGACGACCTCGACTCCGGGAACGGAAACGGCGAGAAGTCCGACCACTTCGTCGGCCTCTGTTACTCCGACTACGTGAAGGCGGGGCGCAACGACCTCGGCGACGACGGCGCCGAAGACTCGGTCGCCCGCGAGTCGGCGCTCTACGACGACAAGGCCGATGAGCTGATGATGCGGGTCCTGGCGGGCGACCAGCGGGCGCTCGAACTGTGGTCGAAGACGCGCGCCTGGGTCATCTCCGGCCAGCGCAAGACGCTCTCGCGCCTCGGCGTCCCCTTCGACAAGGTGATCTTCGAGTCCGACTTCCTGCCCGAGGTCGCGGAGCTGGCCAACCTCGGCCTGCGCGAAGGGACGTTGCGCCGCCGCGAGGACGGGATGGTCATCTACCCGACCGAACGCGAGGAGCTGGAAGAGATGCCGCTGGTCCGCCGCGACGGGCTGCCGACCCAGCACATGCGGGCGCTCGCCTACTGGTCGGCGGCGCCGGAGCTCGACGACTTCACCTCGCTGCAGGTCTGCGGCACCGAGTGGGTCGCCCATGTCACCTGCCGGCGGCAGCTGCTCGACGCCCTGGCGAGCGCCCGGCCCAACGGCCACCCGAACCCGGTCACCAACGGCAACGGCCGCGGCGGTCCCCCTACCCATGATGTTTTCCACGGGATGGTCGCGCGCGCGAACGAGGCGGTCAGCTCCTCGAAGGAGGGAGCGCTCCTGATCGACGACCTGGTCGAGTGGGCGGAGGGCCAACTCCTCGCCGATCCGGAGCTGGCGGCGGTGCGCGCGGCGCACCCGCAGCCCGACCGGATCGCGGCGCGGCTGGTGCTCGCCTGGTTCCTGCTGCAGCCGACGCCGAAGCGGGTCGAGTTCGAGCCTGAGCTCCTCTTCCAGCCGAAGCGGAGCCTGGGTTGGGACCTCGTCCGCGCCCAGGCGCGAAGCCGCGTCCCGGCTCTGGTCGGGAGCGACGGGGGCATGCCCGGCGAGGGCGCCGCCGACCCCGACTACCGCTTCGCGGTCGTCCAGTCGCAGCTTTTCCGTCGCCACCTGCGCAGCCTCGTCGACGACCTCGACCCGCTGCCGCTGGCGCGTTACCTCTCGCACTTCTCCCGCTGGTACGCCGCCGAAGAGCGCTCGCCGCGGGTCGACGCCGTCGCCCAGGCGGTGCTCGACGAGGGCGTCCGCGGCCTCGGGCTGGAGGCGGTGTGATGCGCACCCTGCTCGTCGACAACCACGACTCCTACACCTACAACGTCTTCCACCTGCTGGCGGCGGCCTCGGGGGAAGAGCCGGTGGTGGTGAACAACGACGCGGTCAGCTGGCGGGTGCTCTCGCGGTCGAAGTTCGACGCCTTCGTCCTCTCGCCGGGCCCGGGGCGGCCGGAACGCTGGCACGACTTCGGCGTCTGCCGGGACATCCTCCGTTATAGCGAGGTGCCGGTGCTGGGGATCTGCCTCGGCCACCAGGGGATCGGCAACCTGCTCGACGGCAACGTCGCCGGCGCCCCGCAGCCGATGCACGGCCGGCTCAGCCACGTGCGCCACCGCGGCAGCGGGATCTTCGCCGGCGTCCCCCAGGACTTCTCCGTCGTCCGCTATCACTCGCTGGCGATCACCGGCCCGGTCGGCCCCGAAGGCCACGTCGTCGCCTGGGCCGACGACGGCGTCGTGATGGGCGTCGAGCACGACTCTCGGCCGATGTGGGGCGTGCAGTTCCACCCCGAGTCGATCGCCACCGAGTTCGGCGACCGCATCGCCCGCAACTTCTTCGAGCTCGCCGAGCGCTCGGCGAGCTCCACCAACTTCATCCCAAGGTCACAGTCCCGACCCACTCCCGCGCGCCGTTCCCAGGGCCCCGGTGGTCGACGGTCCGAAAGCTCAATCCAGTCTGGAGCTTTCGGCCCATCAACCGGGGTGGCGCGCGGGGGCGCGGGCGGCGCGGAGGTTCTTGGGACGGAGAGCGGCTGGACGGTGCTGTCGCGGACGCTGGAGGGGGCGGCGCCGACCGAGCACCTCTACGAACGGCTCTTCGCCGACGCCGAGGCCTCCTTCTGGCTCGACTCCGCCGACGCACCGACCTGGCTGGCCCAGTGCTCCTACATGGGGACCAGCGCCGGGCCCGGCGAGCGCCACCTCTCCTACGACGTCGACGCCGCGACGACGACCGTCCGCACGCCCGCCGGCGAGGAGCAGCGGCACGGCTCGATCTTCGATCTGCTCGACGGCGAGCTGAAAGAGCTCCACGCCGAGGCGCCGATCGGCGTCGACCGCGGGCTGATGGGCGGCTATGTCGGTTACCTCGGCTACGAGCTGAAGGCCGACTGCGGCGCGACCAACGTCCACAGCTCCGACCTGCCCGACGCGGCGCTGATGCTCGCCAACCGCGTCGTCGCCGTCGACCACGCCCGCGACCGCACCCACCTCTTCACCCTCGTGAGGGCCGATGTCGATGGGCCGAAAGCTAGACATATAGGCAAGTTTTCGGCCCATCAACATCGGGAGGTGGCCGCGGAACGGGCTGCGGCGACCGCCTGGCTCGAATCGACCACCCGCCTCGCCGCCGCGGCGATCTGCGATCCGCCGACGCCCCGGCCCCTGGACGCGCCCGCGGACCCCGGCGGCCACGTCACGTTCCGCTGCGGCCGCGGGCGGGCCCGGTACCTCGCCGACATCGAACGCTCGCAGGCCGAACTGGCGGCGGGGGAGTCGTATGAGGTCTGCCTCACCGACCAGATCTCGACCGACGCGAGCCCCGACCCGTTCGCCCTCTACCGCCGCCTGCGGCGCTCGAACCCGGCGCCGTTCGCCGCCTTCCTGCGCTTCGGCGACACCGCGATCGTCAGCTCCTCGCCGGAGCGCTTCCTCTCGGTCGGCCGTGACGGGGCGGTGCAGGCGCGCCCGATCAAGGGGACGATCTCGCGCGCCGAGGATCCGGCCGAGGATGCCGCCCGCAAGGCCGAGCTGGCCGCCGACGAGAAGACCCGCGCCGAGCACCTGATGATCGTCGACCTGCTGCGCAACGACCTCGGCCGGGTCAGCGAGATCGACTCGGTCCGCGTCCCCGACCTGATGGTGGTCGAGCCCTACGCGACCGTTCACCAGGTCGTCTCGACCGTCACCGGGCAGCTGGGAGCGCGCCGCTCGCCGGTCGAGTGCGTGCGCAACTGCTTCCCCGGCGGGTCGATGACCGGCGCCCCGAAGGAGCGCACGATGGAGATCATCGACGAGCTCGAGGACGAGGCGCGCGGCGTCTACTCCGGCGCGATCGGCTACTTCGGCGTCGACGGCGCGGTCGACCTCTCGATCGTGATCCGGACGATCGTCATCCGCCCGGGCCGCACCACGATCGGCGCCGGCGGCGCGATCGTCATGCAGTCGGATCCGGAGGAGGAGTTCGACGAGATCCTGCTGAAGGCGCGCGCCCCGATGGCGGCGATCGCCCGCACCGTGACCGGGCGCTCCGACGCGGAGGCCTGGGACGTCGAGCTGGAGCCGGGACGGGCGGCCGCGGCGGCGGCGAGCAGCGGCGTCGAGGTGACCGCGGGCGCCGGCCGCGGTAGTGCGGCGGCGGGGAGCGCGGAGGCGGCATGACCGAGGCGGCGACCCGCAGCCCGGCCGCCGCGCCGGGGACGGTCGGCTGGGAGGTCCGTCCCGGACGTACCGAAGACGCACCGGCCTTGGCCGTGGCCGTCGCGGCCCTGCTCGGCGAGCTGGGCGGGACGCCCCCGGCGCGTGCCGCGATCGAGGCCGAGGCCCGCGCCCACATCGAGGACCCGTCCCTGGGGATCGTCCTCGTCGCCGCCGCCGAGGCTGATGACCCCCAGGGGTCGAGTTCGCAGAAACTTCCGCATAGCGACCAGAACTGCGAACTCGCCGGAGATGGGGGTGGGCTGGTCGGGGTGCTGACCGCGAGCTGGGCGCGGGCGATCCAGGTCGCCGGCCGGCTGCTCACGATCGAGGTGCTCTGGACCGAGCGCGAGTGGCGCGACCGGGGCGTCGGTGCGGCGCTGGTCGATGCGCTTGCCGCCGCTGCGGCCGCCGAGGGCGCGGGGCGGGTCGAGGTCGGCCTCCCGCGCGAGAGCTTCCCGGCCCTGCGCGCCACCGAGCGCTTCTACCTCGCCAACGGCTTCGAACGTCTCGGCCCGCGGATGCGGAGGGCGGTGCCATGACCTCACCCGCGGCACCCGCCCCGCGAGCTTCCGATCTTAGGGGGGCTATAGACCACGAAAGCTCGGAAGCACTGGCGGGAGGGGCGTCGTGAGCGAGATGGTCATGGTCGAGCAGCGGACCAACGGGCTCGACACGAGCTCGGTCTGGATCCGCGAAGGCGACGCGCGGCTGGAGGGGCGGGACTCCGACGCGCGCCTTGCCGCGCTGGCGCTCGGGCTGCGCCGCCACTTCGGCGTGCGGGCGGTCGGCGCGGCGGCCGGCGACGCGGAGGTCGAGCGGGCACTTGCCGCGCTGCACGCTCCCGGTCACCTGGCCGCGCTCGATGCCGCGGGGGAGGAACCGTCGGTGCTGCCGGAGCTGGCGCCGCCCGGCCTCGAGCCCGACATCCCGGTCAACGCGGCGCTTGTCGCTGCCGCCCGCGAGGCGATCCGCACGGCCCTTTCGGCCGCCAACCGCCTGGTCGCCGGCGACCGTTATGCCTACGCGGTCTGCCGCCCGCCCGGCCACCACGCCGGTCCCGACTTCATCGGCGGCTACTGCTACCTGAACAACGCCGCCGCGGCCGTCCAGACCTTGCGCGAAGGGAGCCTCGCCCCGGTCGGCGTCCTCGACCTCGACCTCCACTACCCGAACGGCACCTCGGAGCTGGTCGAGCGGATGGGCGGCGAGGCGACCCTCCACTCGCTGCACGCGGCGCCGGTCACCAACGTCGCCGCGGGCACCGAGCTGCCGCGCGCGCCGCGCGAACGCGCCCACGCCTTTGCCGCCGCCCCGGATCCGGTCGCCTACCTGGCCGAGGTCGAGGCCTCGCTGGCCGAGCTCGCCGCCGACTCCGCCGCGCTGGTCGTCTCGCTCGGGTACGACACGGTCGACGGCGACCCGCACGGCAGCTGGCACTTCGGTCCCGAGGTCTTCGCCGGCATCGGCCGGCTGCTCGCCGCCACCGAGCTGCCGGTCTGCGTCGTCCAGGAGGGCGGCTACTCGCTCGACGCGCTCGCGCCGTGCAGCCACGCCTTCGCCGCCGGGCTCCTGGGGGAGGACCCGGTTTGAGCGCCGCCGGGGAGCGTCAGCTGACCGCCGCCGAGGAGGCGGTCGCCGCCGGCCTGGCGCCCTTCCGCGCGCGGCTCGACGAGATCGACTCCCAGCTGGTCGACCTGCTCGGCGAGCGGTTCCAGATCTGCCGCGAAGTCGCCGTCCATAAGTCGGAGAACGAGATCGAGATGATGCAGCCCGGGCGGGTCGAGATCGTCCGCGCCCGCTACCTCCAGCACGGCGCCGAGGCCGACCTCCCCGGCGACTTCACCGCGCGCTTCTTCGACCTGATGATCGACGCCACCTGCCGCGCCGAGAACGAGCTGATGGCGCGCCTGGCGGCGGGCGAAGAGCCCCCTGCCGACGCTTGGACGCATATGGCGGCAAAGCGTCGAGGTCGGGGGGAGGCCGCGTGAGCCTGCCGCCGGGGCCGCGGATGCCGCGGGCCCTGCAGGCGCTCGGCTGGGCGCGGCGCTCGCTGCCCTGGCTGGAGCGCTGCCGGGCGCGCTACGGCGACGCCTTCACGCTGCGCATCCGCCACTGGGGCGACTGGGTGGTGCTCGCGGACGAGGCCGACGTCAAAGCCGTCTTCACCGCCGGCGACAAGGTCGGCGTCGCGCTCGCCAACCCGCTGCTCGGCCCGGTCCTCGGCCCGCGCTCGGTGATGCTCTCCGAAGAACCCGAGCACATGCGCCGGCGCCGCGTCGTCCTGCCCGGCTTCCACGGCGAGGCGATCGCCAACGACGCCGAGGCGATCGGTGAGGTCACCCGCCGCGAGATCGCCGCCTGGCCGGAAGGGGAGCCGTTCGCGCTCTGGCCGCGGATGCAGCGGATCACCCTCGAGGTGGTGATGCGCGCCGTCTTCGGCCCCGGCGCCGACGATCCCCGCCTCGATGACCTGCGCCGCCGCCTCACCGTGCTGACCGACTACCTCAACCGCTCGAGCAGCCTCGTGGCGCTCACCGTCCTCGGCCCCGAATGGGTGCGCCGCAGCGCCGGCTACCGCGCGGCGATGCGCCCGGTCGAGGACGCGGCGCTCGCCGAGGTGCGCCGCCGCCGCTCCGAGCCCGTCCCGGCGCGCCCCGACATCGTCTCGATGCTGATCGCCGCCCGCCGCGAGGACGGCTCGCCGCTCGGCGAGGGGGAGCTGCGCGACGAACTCCTCACGCTGCTCACCGACGGGCCGACCTCGACCTCACTCGCCTGGACCTTCGAGCGCCTGCTGCGCAACCCGGAGACGTTGGCCCGCGCCCGCCGGGCCAGCTCGGCGGGGGGCTCCGACGACGACGCCTACCTCGACGCCGTCGTCAAGGAGACGCTGCGGATGCGCCCGCCGGTGCCGGTCGTCGTCCGCACCCTGCGCGAGCCGATGCGGATCGCCGGCCGTGACCTCCCGACGGGCACCGTCGTCGCCCCCTGCATCCACCTGCTGCACCGCGATCCGCGCCATTACCCCGAGCCGCTGCGCTTCCGCCCCGAGCGTTTCCTCGAGCGGCCCGCCGGGACCTACACCTGGATCCCTTTCGGTGGCGGCGTGCGCCGCTGCCTCGCCGCCGGCTACGCGCAGCTCGAGATGAAGCGGGTCCTGCGCGAGGTGCTGGCGGCGGTCGACCTGCGGCCGGTGGACGGCCGCGACGAGCGTGTCCGCAAAGCAGCGATCTCCTTCAGTCCGGGAGAGAAGGGGTTGGTGATGGTGGGATGAGCGGCAGCGGTGGGGGTGAGCACGAGGAGGTCTGCGATCTCCTGATCGTCGGCGCGGGGGCGAAGGCGGCGGCGATCGCCGCCAAGGTCGACGCGATGAACGGGCTCGGGTTGGCCGGGCTGACGGTCACGATCGTCGAGAAAACCCAGCCCGCCGCGTCCTGGCTGGGGCTGAACGGGATGACCTCGGGCGAAGAGCCGCTCGCGGTGCCGCCGATCAAGGACGTCGGCTTCCCCTACCGCAGCTCCCGTCGGTTCCCCCGGGTCGGCGACGAGCTCGACGCCGCGCTGCTGCCGCTGAGCTGGCAGCGCCACGCGATCGAACGCGGCGAGTACGCGCCGTGGGTCAACTCGGGCGCTCCGCCGATCCTCCACCGCGATTACGGGACCTATCTCGGCTGGGTGCTGGAGCGGGCGACCGAGGGGGTGACGATGCTGAGCGGCCGCGTCGTCGCGGTCGAGCTGGACGCCGCGCGCGAGCACTGGGTGATCGACGTTGAGAGCGATGGGGAAGCTCGGGGTGAGCCGCGTAGGCTCCGCGGACGCGCGCTGCTCCTCACCGGCCCCGGCGTCCACCGCGCGTTCCCGCACGACCCGGCGGCCGAGCCGCGCGTCCTGCACTGCGACTCGCGCCGGGGCGAGTTCGCCCGGCTGCCCGCCGACCGCGAGGTCGACGTGGCGATCGCCGGCGGCGGCGAGAGCGCCCTCTCGGCGCTGGTCTTCCTGAGGGCGATGCGCCCGCAGGCGAAGATCACCGTCTACACGCCGATGCTGCCGCTCTCCCGCGGCGAGAGCTTCCTCGAGAACCGCGTCTTCGCCGACCCCGACGACGTCGGCTGGGAGCACCTCGACCTCGAGACGCGCAGGGACTTCGTCAAGCACTGCGACCGCGGCGTCTTCGACGCCGGCGTGATCGCGCGGCTGGCGGGGGAGCAGCGCTGTGGCTTCGAGCTCGGCCGTGCCGTCCACGTCAACGCGGCCCGGGGCGGGGAAGAGGCCGAGCTCGAACTGGAGACCGCGGCGGGCCCGACGATCGCCCACCACGAGTACGTCGTCAACTGCACCGGCTTCGACCTCCTCGCCCAGCTGCGCGGCCTCTTCGCGGAGCCCGTGCGCGCCGACCTCGAGGCGCGGGTCGGGCCGATCTGGGACCGCCCGCCGGGGACCGAGCTGCGCTTCGACCGCTCGCTCGCCCTCGAGGGCATGGAGCCGCGCCTCCACATCCCCGGCCTCGCCGGCCTCAGCCAGGGCCCGGGCTTCGCCAACCTCGGCAGCCTCGGCCTGCTCGCCAACCGCGTCCTCGCGCCGCTCGTCCCCGCCCTGACCAGGGCGAAGCGCGGCGCCGCCGCGGCAGCCCTGACGATCCTGGTCATCGCGTTGCTGGCGGGCTGCGGCGGCTCGTCGTCCTCCTCGTCCGAACCGGAAGCGAACACCGCAGAAGCGAAGACCACCGCCGAAGGCTCGGGCGGCGGCGACCCCGGCAGCGCCGGCAGCGAAGCCGCCTACCCCGGTATGGACCTCGCGAACTCGCGCTTCGCCGCGGGGCCGATCGACCGCTCCTCGGCGGAAACGCTGAAACTCGCCTGGAAGCTGCCGAGCGAAGCGCAGAGCACCTACGGCGCCTACTCGGCCTCGCCGGTCGTCTCCGGCGGCGTCGTCTACATGCAGGATCTCGAATCGAACGTCCAGGCGGTCGACCTCGAATCCGGCGAGCTCCTCTGGGAAACGAAGATGGAATCGCCCGACCAGGGCCCGAACGGCGTCGCCGTCGCCGCAGGGATGGTCTTCGGCGCGACGGCGACGGAAGCGTTCGCGCTCGACGCCGAAACCGGGGAAGAACTGTGGTCGACCGAACTGACGACGGTGCCGAAAGAAGCGATCGACATGCCGCCGGGCGTCCACGACGGGCTCGTCTACGTCTCGACCGTGCCGACCGATGTCACCAGCGCCTACAACGGCGGCATCGCGGGCGTCCTGTGGGCGCTCGACGCGGAGACCGGCGCGAAAAAGTGGAGTTTCGACACGGCGCCTAAAGGCCTCTGGTCCAAGCAGCACAAGACGATCAACGCGGGCGGCGGCCTCTGGTACGCGCCCTCCTTCGACCAAGAAGGCGGGATGTACGTGGGGACCGGCAACCCGGTGCCGTTCCCCGGCGCCGAAGGCCTGCCCTGGGGCAAGAGCCGTCCCGGTCCCAACCTGTACACCAACTCGCTGGTGAAGCTTGACGCGAAGACCGGCAAGCTCGAGTGGGCGCACCAGGTCACGCCCCACGACGTCTACGACTGGGACTTCCAGGATCCACCGATCCTCGCCAACGCGGGCGGCAAGGAGCTGGCGATCGGCGCCGGCAAGTCCGGCCAGGTGGTCGCCGTTGACGCGCGGAGCGGCAAGGTGGTCTGGCAGACCCCGGTCGGCAAGCACAACGGCCACGACGACGACGGCCTGCTGGCGATGCGGGGCGAATTCTCGAAGCTGCCGCAGCAGGCGACCGTCTATCCGGGCCTCCTCGGCGGCGTGATCGCGCCGATGGCCGCCTCGAAGACGACCCTCTTCGTGCCGGTGGTCAACCATCCGCTGACTGTGGAAAACGGCGAAGCGATCGGCGAAGGCGAAGAAATGAGCGGCGAAATGGTCGCGCTCGACCTCGCCACCGGCAAGCAGAAGTGGAGCCAGACCTACGAAGGGCCGGCGTTCGGGGCGCCGGTCGCGGTCAACGACATGGTGTTCTTCGCGACCTTCGAAGGCACGCTGCACGGCCTCGACGCGAGCAACGGTGGCGAAGTGTGGTCGGCATCGCTGCCCGCCGGCTCGAACTCGGGCGTGACCGCGTCCGGTGACAGCCTGATCCTCGGCGCCGGAATCCCGGTCGCCGAAGGCCAGGTGCCCTCGCTGGTCGCCTTCCGGCTGGGCGGCTGAGCTACCGGCTCGGCGGCTGCGCGACGCGGAGGTCGCGGACGCGGCGCAGGCCGCGTTCGAGCCACCCGCCGAGGAGGTCGGCGAGGCGGTCGATGCGCTCGCGCGCCGGGCGGGCGAAGAGGAGGAGGGCGGCGGCGCAGCCGAGCACGGCGCCCCCGAGCACGTCGCTCGGGTAGTGGACGCCGATCGCGACCCGGCCCACCGACAGCACCGCCGCGGCGATCAGGGCCACGGTCCCCCAGCGGCGGTTGCGCAGCCAGATCGCCATCGCCACCGCGAACGCCCCGGTGGCGTGGTCGCTCGGGAACCCTGGATCGGCGGCGTGGCCGCTGAAGAGGTGGACGCCGTGCGGGTCGGCGACGAAGGGCCGGGCGCGGTCGACCAGGTCCGAGATCACCTTTCCCACGGCGAGCGCCAGCCCCGCGCTCAGCCCCGCGGCCACCGCGGTCCGCCGCCAGGCGCGCAGCCGCTCGCCGTTGGCGAAGAGGAAGACGAGGACGAGGGTCGCGACGAAGAGCGCCTCGGAGACGTTGACGTAGAAGAGCAACGGATCCTCCACCGCGTCGTGGTGGTAGAGGAAGTTGTTCAGGGTGTGAAGGATGCTCCAATCCATGGTCAAGGCAACCTAACGGCATTGTCAAAAGGACAGATGAGAGCCAGATGAAGGCGGGCCCGCGCCGCGGTGGTAGGCTCGCCGGCATGTCATCGCTCGGTGACAAGGCGACGACGGCCCGGCGCCCGCATGACGCCGAGGCCTCACGCCGCGCCCTGCTCGAAGCCGCCCGCGAGGTCTTCGAGGCGGTCGGTTACGACCGCGCGACGACGCGGGAGATCGGCGAGCGCGCCGGGGTCGATCCGGCGCTGATCGCGCGTTACTTCGACTCCAAGGAAGGACTCTTCATCGCCGCGATCGCGGCCGGCTCGGCGGAGGAGGAAGGGATCGACTTCGCGCCGCGCGCGCTGGTTGCCTTCCTGCTCGAGCGCTGGGACGAGCGCGGCCACAGCCCGATCAGCCGCGCCCTCGCCAGCCCGACGCTGACGCCCGGCGCGCGCGAGCAGATCAGCGCCGTCGTCGGCGACCGCGTCCTGCTCGGCCTGGCCGCCGAGCTGCGCGCCCGCGGCGCCGCCGAGGCCGAGCTGCGGGCCGAGCTGCTCGTCGCGCTCGCCGTCGGCGTCGCCGTCACCCGCGCCAACGGCACCCTGGAGACACTGGCCGCGACGCCGCGCGAGGACGTCCTGGCGACGCTCGGCCCGCTCCTCGACGCGCTGGAGAGCTGACGGCGTGGCGGCGAAGCGCAGCGCCGGCATCCTCCTCTACCGCAACCGCGAGGACGGCGAGACCGAGTTCCTGCTCATCCACCCGGGCGGCCCCTATTGGACCAAGCGCGACGAGGGTGCCTGGTCGATCCCCAAGGGCGGGATCGAGGCCGAGGAGGACTCGCGCGAGGCGGCGCTGCGGGAGCTCGACGAGGAGCTCGGCTCCGCCGCCCCGCCGCTCGAGCCGGGCGAGCTGATCGACCTCGGCTCGATCCGCCAGCGGGGCGGCAAGGTCGTCGACGCCTGGGCGGCGGAAGGGGACTTCGACCCCGCCGACCTCGACAGCAACACATTCGAGATGGAGTGGCCGCCGAAGAGCGGCCGCGAGGTCGAGTTCCCCGAGGTCGACCGCGCCGACTGGTTCGAGCTCGACACCGCCCGCCGCAAGCTGCTCCCCGCCCAAGGCGAGTTCCTCGACCGCCTGCTCGAGCACCTGGGTCGTACCGTCGCCAGGTAGGGGGGTTGGTTCGACGGTGTGTTCCACGGCGGGGGAAGGGATGGGCGGGGGTTCGGGGCGGGGGTGGCCGTCCGCGTGTTGTTCGCGGCCCTGGCGGTCGTCCGAGATGCGTCGATGGTGGTCCCGGGCGCCTCATGGGGGTCCTGGCAGGCTGTGACCCCCATGAGGCGCCCGGGACGTGAGGCTTCCGTGGGAGAGGCGTCACAGGGACGGTGCGAGGTCGGACTTCCGTGA
>Ga0207652_10001981_pt1 | contig 17723 bp, 15 predicted proteins | sample KBSC63BmetaG_FD_184334 | JGI IMG/M metagenome (GOLD analysis project Ga0207652, IMG submission 184334) | Corn rhizosphere microbial communities from Kellogg Biological Station, Michigan, USA - KBS C6-3B metaG (SPAdes) (version 2) | ecosystem: Host-associated > Plants > Roots > Rhizosphere ... | reverse complement strand
CGTCGCTGTGGAGGATCGCGCCGTCGAAGAAGTCGGAGACGAGCTGCTGCTCGGCCGCGGTGGCCCGGGGCAGCCCGTGCGGATCTTCGCCGACGCGGTTCGGGAGGTTTTCGTAAGGGGGCGGTTCGGTGCCGATCGTGGCGCCCGGCTGGGCCGGGTTCGGGCGCACCGGCCCGCCGTCCCAGTAGTAGGCCGCCGAGCCCGTGTACGGGTAACGGGTGATCGTCGGCACGTTCCAGAGCACTTCTGTGTTCGGCCAGCGGCCCGGGAAGAGCACCGGCCGGTGCGCCGCCGCGCCGCTCGTCCGCGCCTCGACGTCGGCCTGGTAATCGGTCACCTGGTGGTCGCCGAAGGCGATGTCGAGGAGAACCTGATGCGGTGCCGTGCCCGGCAGCGGGTCCGAGGTCATGCGACTCGCGTAGCCGTCCGGCTCGCCCCGGTCCCAGAGCATCTGCATCAGGTCGAGGATCAGCGGCCGCGCCGTTTCGTCCGGGTAGGCGCTGTAGAGCACGCCGGCGAACGGGTCGAAGTCGACCGACCTCGGCAGCAGCGTCGAGTAGTTCATCGCCGGCACCCCGAGCGAGGCGCGGGTGAAGTCCGGCGACACCGCGGTCAGCGCGCCGCCCATGATCCCGCCCTGGCTGTTGCCGTTGTAGAAGAGCTCGTGCGTGTTCAGCACCGAAGGCGTGAGCAAGGTGCCGTCCTGGTGGAAGGCGGCGTCGGCGGTGAAGCCGCTCGGGCTGATCATCGCCCGGCCGAGGAAGAGCTCGTCGAGGAGCCCCTGCTGCAGCCGGTCGGGGATCGCCGGGAAGTTGGAGACGTTCTGCAACGCCCCTGCCGTCACCAGGTAATCGGATTCCGACACGCCGATCTCGTCGGTCGCGCACTGGACGATGTCGTGGTTCTGTGACAGTTCCCGCTGCGGCCCGGAGCCGACCTCGGAGGCCGTGCCGAAGAGCCCGTGCCCGTAGAGCGAGGGCCGCGCCGCCCCGCCCGGGCCGGTGACCGCCGACTCGGGGACGATGCAGTCGAAGTTCGCCGTCCAGGTGCCGTTCTGGATCGGTTCTTCGTGCGCGTTCAACTGCATCAGCCCGCCGGGGCCGCAGTTCGGGAAGAGGTAGCACGGCACCTCGAACGTCCCTTTCACGCGGCGCGCGATCTGTTCCGTATTCGATTCGCTTTCGACGCTCGTCACGGTGAAGCTGGGCGACGCGCCCTGCGGGATCCCGTCGGCAAGGTTCGAGTCGCCGAGCTGCGCGAAGGCGGCGTTGCGCATCGAGAGCTCGCGCCTGGTGGTGTTCTGGACGCCGGCGACGGTGAAGTCCCAGGCCAGGTAGAGGTCGTGTCGGCCGATCCCCGCCTTCTCCAGGGACCAGAAGATGCTTTCGAAGCGGGGGCGCTGCGCGTTGATCTCGGGCTGTTCGGAGGCCGCCTTGTCGCGGTAGTACTGGAAGGTGATCGGCGCTTCGATTTCTTCGCCGGCCGCGTTGTGGAGGTCGCGCAGGGCGACGATGTAGCGGTGGCCGGGGGCGAAGTTGACCGCGGGGTGGATCTCGAGGGCCGCTTTCGAGGGGTCGGCGGCGGTCGAGTCGATCTCGGTCCAGATCGGCCACCGCCTGCCGGTCTGGGCATCGATGACGACGACCGGCGCGTTCGGTTCGGCGTAGGCGGCGAGGTGGTTGATCGGCGTCGCGCCGGTGGCGGCGACGTCGGCCGCCGTCTGGATCCCCGGGACCTTCAGCAGGATCACCGAGCCGGGGCTGAACCCGTCGGCTTCGTTGTAGGGAGCGGCTTCGATGTGCTGTCCGAGCACGTTGGCCGGCATCCCGGCGTCCTTGAAGTCGACCCGACGTCCGGTGGCGCTGGCGGGATCGGCGACGGTGTAGTAGTCGTCGGGGAAGGGCAGCATGCAGAGTTCGTTGCCGGGATCGGCGATGAAATCGCAGTTTTCGGCTTCGCTCATGTCGATCGGCGGCAGCTTTTCCGGCGACGGGTGCCCGCCGCCACGGCCAGGCACAGCGCCGCGACCATGCAGGCCAGCGCGGCGCCGAAGGTGAACCGACTCCTCACCACGTTCCTCCTCTGGGTCCCTAAGACCGGGACCCACCATACGTCCGCGCGGCGCGCCCACGCAAGGTCAGGAAAAGGAGGATGCGATGGCGCGGCGCGACGCTCCGGCCAGGCGTGATGGCCGGGCCTCAGGCCGCCGTCGCGGCGTCCGCGTCCGCGCTCGCGCGGCGCCTACTTGCCGAAGAGGTCGCAGACGGCTTCGGTCTGCACCTGGCGCAGCTGAGCCAGCAGCTTGCCCTTCGGCGCCGGGATGTTCAGCGACGTCGTCACCGCGGCGCTGCCGTCGGCGGTCGCGGCGGCGAACTGCGTGTAGCCGGGGAAGTTGCCGGTGTGGCCGTAGACCGTGCCGCACTTCGTCTGGTAGCGGAAGAGCGCCAGGCCGGCCGAGTTCTTCCCCGGTCCGGGCGGGCTCGATTCGCCGCCCTTCCACCAGCGCATCTGTTGTTCCTGCTCGGCCTTGTCGAAGAACTGGAGCCCGAGGTCGCCGCGGATGAAAGCGTTCAAGTTCTGCGGGGTGGAGATGATCGCACCCGAGGCCCACGCGCCGGATGGGTTGAGGAATTCGGACACATCCTGCGGTTCCGCTCCCGGTTCCGTCACGTAACCGTGGATGAAGGGCGACGGAATCTTGATCTTCGTCGGGAGCGAGGTTTGGGTGAGCTTCGCCGGCCTGAGGACGATCTTCTGCAGCGCGCTCGTGTAGCTCCGCTTGGTCACCGCTTCGACCATCAGCCCGACGATGATGTTGTCCGTGTTCGAGTACTCGTACTTGGTGTCGGGCTTGAATACGAGCGGTTCCTTTTCCACCCAGCTGATCACCGTCGTCGGCGACACATATGCGCGCGGCTTCGTTTCAGCTTGCTTCACGAAGGCGTCCGACTTCGTGTAGTCGGGCACGCCGCTGGTGTGGTTCAACAGCTCGCGCAGCGTCACCTTGCCCCAGGCCTTGGGCAGCGTCGGCAGCATCGTTTCGATCGTGTCGTCGAGGCTCAGCTGTCCGGACCGGACCAGGTTGAGCGCGATGGCGCCGCTGAAGGCCTTGGCGACGCTGGCGATCCGCATGTGGTCGGTGGCGCGCGGCGCGGCCTTCTTGGTGACGTCGGCGCGGCCGGTGCTGAGCGTCGTCAGCTTGCCGTCGCGGTAGAGCGTCGCGATCGCTCCCGGAGGCCCACCCGGCGCCGCGACCAGCCTTTCGAGGCCCTTGAGAACCAGGGCGTCGGTCGTCTTCGCCGCCGCGGTCCCCACGCTGAGCGCGAGGGCGAGGCAGGCGATGGTGGCAAGGACACTGAGTGAGCGGACGAGGCGCATCGGCGCATCCTACGCGGCGCGCGGTCCTCCGAACAGGGGACCCAGGCCCCCTGTTCGGAGGGATGCACTTCGGCGGGTCCAGATGGTTGATCCCACAGCGGGGGGACGGCGGGGGCTCGGAAGGGACGGGGCCTGTCGGGAAGGGACGGGCCCTGGTCGGGAAGGGGGGCCCTGGTCGGGAAGGGGCGGCGGGGTGGGAAGGCACGGGCGGGCGGGGTTCGGGAAGGGACGGGCGGGGGTCCGTGGCCCGGGCGGCCGTCCGAGGTGCGTTGAGGGTGGTCCCGGGCGCCTCATGGGGGTCCTGGCAGGCTGTGACCACCATGAGGCGCCCGGGACGTGAGGCTTCCGTGGGGGAGGCGTCACAGGGACGGGGGGAGGTCGGACTTCCGTGACGGAGGCGTCCGGGAGGTTCCACACCTCGGCGGGATCGGTGACGAAGATGCCGGGAACGTCACACTTTCCGGCCCTCTGAGGCCCTTTCCGGGCCGGAATCGAGGGGCCGATAACGCGCTGTCGACTTTTGGTCCCCTATGGGGGGCTCAAAGTCGACAGCGCGTCCGTCACAGTTGGACAACACGGGAGGAAGCGTGGAGTTCCCGACATCTCCGTGACGGGGTCGGACTCCCGTCACGGATCCGTGTCCCTCCGGTGAGGGATCCGTGGCTCCCTCGTGACGGAGGCCCCACGGGTCCCACCGCTCCCCGCACCCCGGCCGTCTCGGCCACGGCCACAGCCTGCCAGGGCCGTGGACGAGACGGCCCGTCCCTTCCCAGGGCGCCAGCTTGCGGGATCTGGGCCGTTCCGGGCGCCAGCTTGCGGGGCCTGATCCCTTCGGGGCGCCAGCTTCAGGGGGCCCGGTCCCTTCCCCGTCCCCTCCCCAACCCTGGAGCCCCTGGAATCAGCCTGCTAGCTATCGAATCCGAGGCCGAGGCGGTCGAGCAGGCCGAGCCAGAGGCCGCGCCGGCCGTCGTGGCGGTCGGCGGCGGCGAGGCGGTTGCGGGTCAGTTGGATCACCGCGCTGCGGAGCGGCTCGGGCGGGAAGGGGACCGGCTTGCGGCGCACGTAACGACTTCGGGTCGCCTCCGTGTCGCGGCCGTCGACGAGGTCGAGCGCGACCCGGGCGCCGAAGCGCGTGGAGACGACGCCGAGCCCGGTGTAGCCCGCGGCGTAGGCCCCGCCCCCGCCGAGCGCGGTGCCGAAGAAGACCGAGAAGCGGCTGCAGGTGTCGATCGCGCCGCCCCAGCGGTGGGTGAAGCGGATGCCCTCGAGCTGCGGGAAGGTGACGCGAAAGTTCTGGACGAGGCGGCCGAAGGTCGCATCGTGGTCGTCCAGCTCCGGCCCGACCGGGCCGCCGCGGCGGTAGACGGCGTCGAAGCCACCCCAGAGGATCCGGTCGTCGGCGGAGAGGCGGTAGTAGTGGAACCGGTTGCCGCCGTCGCCGATCCCCTGGCGCCTCGCCCAGCCGATCGAGCGCCGCTGCGCCGGGGTGAGCGGCTCGGTCATCAGCGCGTAGTCGTAGACCGGCGCGACGTAACGGCGGATCGCGCGGAGCGGGGACGGGTAGGCGCTGGTCGCGACGATCGCACGACGGGCGCGCACCGTGCCGGCGTCCGTGCGCACGAGGATCGCGCCGCACCCGCCGGCCACCCGGCGCGCCCGTGGTGCCTTTCCGTCGCCATGCGACGGTTTCGCTCCACGCCCGCTCCCGGGCGCCCCTGACCCGGCCCGCGCCGGCGCCGCCTCGATCGAGCGCACCGGCGTCCCCTCATAGATATGGACGCCTGCGCGGCGGGCTGCCTCGAAGAGGCCGATCGCGAGCTTCGCCGGGTCGAGCACGCCGCCCGCGTCCTTCACCCAGACGCCGCCGCGGTAGATCGGCGAGTCGACCTCGGCCCGCATCGCGGCGGCGTCGGGGAAGACCTCGACGTCGTAGCCGAAGCGGCCGTAGAGCTCGGCGGTCTCGGCGGGCCAGCCGTCCTGGTAGGCGGCGACGCTCGGCGTCAGCTCGCCGGTGAGCTCCAGATCACAATCGATCCCGTGGCGCTCGAGGTCGGCGAGCATCCCGGCGAGGTTCTCCCGCCCGAGCCGCTCCAGCAGCTCGATCTCCTCCCCGAACCGGGCGAGCCCGTTCTCCAGCCCGTGGGTGAGCGAGCCGATCGCGAAGCCGCCATTGCGGCCGCTGGCGCCGAAGCCGATCGTCTCGGCCTCGACCAGGACGACCTCGCGGCCGGGATCGTCGGCCTTGGCGTGGAGCGCCGCCCAGAGCCCGGTGAAGCCGCCGCCGACGATGCAGAGGTCGGCCTCGGCCTCGCCGCGCAGGGGAGGAGACGGCTCGCGCGCGGGCAGCTCCGCGAGCCAGTACGGCCACACCTCCGCGCCCGCGTAAGCCGCCCGCTCGTCAGCGGTGATCGGCGTGAGTGGCCAAGGCGCGGGCATCGCTCCTTATAGATGTTGACGGGGGTGCTTCCGAGCTTTCGTGGTCATATGACCACGAAAGCTCGGAAGCACGTTCGGGTAGCGTTCGGCGCGATGGCTGACGAGCGCCGCCCGATCCTGATCGCCTACGACGGCTCCGACTGCGCGGCCGCGGCGATCGACAAGGTCGCCGAGGAGTTCGCGCCGCGGATGGTGGTCGTCCTGGTCGTCTCCGAGGATCTCGACAAGGTGCCCTTCCTCGGCACCGCGGGCGTGCCGGTCGAGGCGGAGACGATGGGACTACTGACCGACGCGGCGCGGAAGGGCGCGCAGGAGATCGTCGACAAGGGCGCCGCGCGCGCCAACGGCCTGGGACTCGAGGCGACCACCGCGGTCTACGAAGGCGGGCCGGTCTGGAGCGCCATCGTCGAGGCGGCCGAGGAGCACGACGCGGCGCTGATCGCGATCGGCGCCCGCGGTCTCTCCGGCGTGAAACGCCTGGTGCTGGGCAGCGTCTCCAGCGCGGTCGCCCAGCACAGCCACCGCAGCGTCCTCATCGTCCACGGCAGCTGATGGCGCGCAAGCGCATCGGCTTCCTCAGCTTCGGTCACTGGTCCAACACGCCCGGCTCGCGGACGACCACCGCCGCCGAGAGCCTGCGCCAGACGGTCGAGCTGGCGGTCGCCGCGGAGGAGATCGGCATCGACGGCGCCTTCGTCCGCGTCCACCACTTCCAGCGCCAGCTCGCCTCGCCGTTCCCGCTGCTCGCCGCGATCGGGGTGGCGACGCGCCGGATCGAGATCGGCACCGGGGTGATCGACATGCGCTACGAGGCGCCCCTCTACATGGCGGAGGACGCCGCGGCCGCCGACCTGCTTGCCGGTGGGCGCCTCCAGCTCGGCATCAGCCGCGGCTCGCCGGAGCCCGCCCTGCACGGCGCGCGCGCCTTCGGCCACGTCCCCGCCGAGGGCGAAACCGACGCCGACCTGGCCCGCCGCCACACCGAGGTCTTCCGCGCCGCGATCGCCGGCGAGCCCGTCGTCGCGGCCGACGCGACGATGGCCGGCGGCATCGGCCGGCTCGCGATCCAGCCCCAGTCCCCCGGCCTCCCCGACCGCATCTGGTGGGGCGCCGGGACCCGCGAGACCGGCGTCTGGACCGCCCGCCAGGGCATGAACCTGATGAGCTCGACCCTGCTCACCGAGGACACCGGCGTGCCCTTCGACGAGTTGCAGGCCGAACAGATCCGGATGTACCTGGGCGCCTGGCGCGAGGCGGGCTGGGAGCGGCGCCCCCGCATCTCGGTCAGCCGCAGCGTCATCCCGGTCGTCAACGACATGGACGACGCGTACTTCGGCGGCGAGCGGGGCGGCGCCGACACGGTCGGCTATCTCGACGGCGGCCTCGCCCGCTTCGGCAAGCCCTACACCGGCGAGCCCGACCGGATCGCCGCCGAACTCGCCGAGGACGCCGCCGTCGCCCTCGCCGACACGGTCCTGATGACGGTCCCCAACCAGCTCGGCGTCGACTACAACGCCGAGCTCCTGCGCAACATCGCCGAGCACGTCGCCCCGGCGATCGGCTGGAGCCCGGCGACCGCCGACCTCTAGCCGCGGGCGTTCGCAGAAGTTTCCGCTATCCGACCATTTCTGCGAACTCACCGGGTGGGGGCGATGTGAAAGCCTGAGCGCTCGATGCCGGCCGAACGCAACCTGCCCACCCCCGAGGCCGAGGAGATCGTCGCCCTCGCGCGCTCGGTCGCGCAGGAGCAGCTGGCGCCGCGGGTCGCGGCCGCCGAGGAAGACGCGGACTTTCCGCGCGACGTCTTCCGCACTCTCGGCGAGCTCGGCTTCCTCGGCATGCCGTATCCGGAGGAGTTCGGCGGCGCCGGGCAGCCCTACGAGGTCTACCTGCAGGCGCTGGAGGAGATCGCGGCGGCCTGGGCGAGCGTCGGCGTCGGGATGAGCGTGCACGTGATGTCCTGCTATCCGCTCGCGACCCGGGGGACCGAGAAGCAGCGGGGGAAGTGGCTGCCGGAGATGATCGCCGGGGACCTGCTCGGTGGCTACTGCCTCTCGGAGGCCGACGCGGGCTCCGACCCGTCGGCGATGCGCACCCGCGCGGTCCGCGACGAGGCGAGCGCGGCGGGCGGCGGCGACCCGGCCCAGGCCTTGGGGCCCGGCGGCGGCGGCGACCCGGCCGACCCCGCGGCCCCCGGCTGGCGCGTCACCGGCTCCAAGGCCTGGGTCACCCACGGCGGCGAGGCCGACTTCTACACGCTCTTCGCCCGCACTTCCGAGGACCGCTCGCGCGGCGTCTCCTGCTTCCTCGTCCCTGGCGACGCGCCCGGCCTCTCCACCCAGGCCCCGGAGCGCAAGATGGGGCTGACCGGCTCGACCACCGCGACGCTCGACTACGACTCCGTCCCGCTCGCGGCCGACCGCCTGATCGGCGGCGAGGGCGAGGGCCTCCAGATCGCCCTGCAGGCGCTCGACTCCGGCCGCCTCGGGATCGCCGCGGTCGCCACCGGCCTGGCCCAGGGCTCGCTCGACGCCGCCGTCGCCTACGCCAAGGAACGCCAGACCTTCGGCCGCCCGATCATCGACCACCAGGGCCTCGGCTTCCTGCTCGCCGACATGGCCGCCGCAGTCGACTCGGCGCGCGCGGTCACGCTCGAGGCGGCGCGTCGCCGCGACCGCAGCCTGCCGTTCGCGCGCCAGGCGTCGATCGCCAAGCTCGTCGCCACCGACGCGGCGATGAAGGTGACGACGGACGCGGTCCAGGTCCTCGGCGGCGCCGGCTACACCAAGGAGTTCCCGGTCGAGCGCCACATGCGGGAGGCGAAGGTGATGCAGATCTTCGAGGGGACCAACCAGATCCAGCGCCTGGTGATCGCCAGGCACCTCGCCCGCACGGGCGGATAGGAGGGGACGATGCAGGTAGAGGGTGCGGTGGCGGCGGTGTTCGGCGGGGCCTCTGGGCTTGGTGAGGCGACCGCGCGGCGGCTCGCGGCCGGCGGCGCCAAGGTGCTGGTCGCCGACCTGAACGCGGAGCGCGCCGCCGCCGTGGCGGGAGAGATCGACGGCGCCCACGTCGCCTGCGACGTCGCCGACGCGGGCTCGGTCGAGGCGGCGGTCGCCGCCGCGGGCAAGCTGGGGCCGCTCCGCATCGCCGTCGACTGCGCCGGCATCGCCACGCCGACCAAGCTGGTCCGCAAGGGCGCCGCGACGCCGCTCGAGGACTTCGCCAGGGTCATCGCCGTCAATCTCCTCGGCACGATCAACGTGCTGCGCTGCGCCGCCGCCGCGATGGCCGCCACCGAGCCGGTCGCCGACGGCGACCGCGGCGTCTGCGTCGCCACGGCCTCGATCGCCGCCTACGAGGGCCAGATCGGCCAGGTCGCCTACGCCGCCTCCAAGGCGGGCGTCGCCGGTCTCACCCTGCCGGTCGCCCGCGAGCTCGCCGCCAGCCGGGTCCGCGTTCTCGCCATCGCCCCCGGCCTCTTCGACACCCCGCTCCTCGCCGGCCTCCCGGCGGCGGCCCGCGAAGCGCTCGCGGGCTCGGTCCCGTACCCGGCGCGGCTCGGCGACCCGGCCGAGTACGCCGCGCTGGTCGAGCACGTCGTCGTCAACACGATGCTGAACGGCGAGACGATCCGCCTCGACGGCGCCCTGCGGATGGGCCCGAGCTAGCCGCCCCCGGCCCGATCCCGCCGCCGTCTCAATCGCCACCGAACGCCGTCGCGCGGTCGTCCTTTGGTCCGCGCCCCAGGCCGCGGTCGTCTTAAGGCCCGGTAGGCGGACCTTAAGTCGACCGCTCCTGGCGGAAGCGGACCTTAAGTCGACCGCGTCCCGGGGGGCGGGGGCGGCGACGCTGCAGATCCTTGAGCAGCGTCGAACGCCTCACCCGGCCGGCGCGAAGGTCGCCAGGTCCTGGCCGTAGACCGGGCTCACGACGAGCCGGCCGGAGTCGATGTCGCTCGAGACGAAGGTGGTCATCTCGGTCGTGCCGAACGGGGCCCAGGGCGCCTGCTTCATCACCTCGCGGTCGAGTCGGGCGTAGGCGGCTTCCTGCCGGGGGCCGAGCGGTTCGGTGCCGAGCTTCGCGATCTGGCGGTTGATCACCGGGTCGTCGAAGCGGGAGTAGTTGCTGCTCAGCGTCGGTTCGATGCTCTCGCCGGAGAGCTGCGGCTGGAAGTAGTCGTTGGGGTGCGGGTAGTCCAGGTACCAGGCAGCCCAGCCCGTATCGAGGTCCGGCGTCGATTCGTTGCCGATGATCGTCGTGTAGTTGGCCGCCGGGACCACTTTCAGCGTCGGTTGGAGGCCGATTTCGTGGAGCACGCCTTCGTAGTACTCGCCCGCCTGTTTGTTCGGCCCGTAGTCGTCGGTCCAGACCGTCACCTTGCGTTCGCTCGGGTCGGCGGCGGCGATCATTTCGCGCGCCTTCTTCATGTCGTGCGGGTAGAGCCGGAAGGTGCGGTGGCCCGGCATCGCCTCCGGCAGCACCTGCTGGACGCCTCTCATCATGCCGCCGTAGATGCGTTCCAGCGCCGCGGGATCGACCGCGTAATTGACCGCGCGCCGCACCTGCGGGTCGTCGAATGGCGGCTGCCGGACGTTCATCCAGAAGTAGTAGATGTCGATCTGCGGCGTCACCAGGAGCTGAGTGCCCATGAAGCGTTCGCTGAGTTCCTGGTAGCGGTCGGGTGGCGGCGGCTCCTCCATCCAGTCGATCTTGCCGTGGATGACTTCGTTGACCGCGGTCTCCGGATTGGCGAGCACGCGCACGTCGATGTCGTCGTAGTGGCCGTCGGGGATCCGCGGCAGCAGCGGCCCGTCGGTCTTCGCCCATTCGGGGTTGCGGCGGTATTCCCAGCCGCGGCCGGGCTTGGCGGCGACGATCTCGTACGGGCCGACGCCGGGCGGCGGGTCGGCGGAGAGGTCCTTGCGCACGGTGTCGGCGGGGAGCGGCGCGGCGAAGAGCATCGCCAGCTCGTTGGCGAAGGTGCTGCGCGGCCGCACCAGACGGATGACGATGCGACCGCTCGCGTCGTCGGTCTGGATCCCCGGAATGCCGCCTTCCTTCGTCCGGGAGAACCTTTCGGCGCCGACGATGTCGGTGTAGAAGGGCGTCGCCGGCGAGTTCATCGCGATGACCCGTTCGATCGTCGCGCGGAAGTCGGAGGCGCGCACCGGCGTGCCGTCGGAGTACTTCAGCCCTTTGCGCAGGAAGAGGGTGTAGGCGCGGCCGTCGTCGCTGACCTTGGGCATCGCCCGCGCCAGCCCCGGGATCAGCTTGGTGCCCGCCGCCCCGTCGGCGTGTTCGTAGGTGAGCAGCGGCACGTAGGTCTCCCACATCGCCGTCCAGCCTTCGACCGAGTAGCTGAGCGACGGATCGAGGTAGTCGGGGAAGGCGGCGAAGGTGACCTCGAGGGTCGAGGAGCGCGGCGACGTCTCCTCCGAGCCGCCGCAGCCGGCGACGATCAGCGCCACCGCCGCGATCGACGCGACGGCGAGCAAGGCCCGCCCGCGCCACGTCGTCACGAACCGCCCCCCGGTCTCCGTGCCAACCACGCCACCATCATGCCGTCCCACGGCCGGAATTCAAAGATCTTTGTGCATATAAACGCGCAATTCCTTGATTCGTCGCCCGTCTCCGCATCGATCTTGAGCCGGGTGGGAAGTCGGGTCGGCTCAAGGCCCCTCCCGTCAGCTGTTCCTTTTGGACTCCAGAGGTCCATAAGGAACAGCTGGGCGAGAGGCCCAGAGGGCGACGCAGGGTGGGACGAGGAGCGAGGCCAGGGCGGCGATCTCGGCCGCCCCGTCGACCGCGCCGAACCCGTCCAGGTGCGTCAGGTGGAAGAGCAGGTGGGGGACGGAGACGGTGAGGAAGCCGGCGCAGGCGGCGACGACGAGGAGGCGCTGCGGTCGCCAGGCGGCGATCCCGACGACGACGGCGAAGCCGAGGTAGAGCCCGCCGACGTCGGTGACCAGGTGCTCGTTGTAGGGCGGCAGCCGCTCGACCCAATGGGCGAGGAACGGGAAGTCCTCGTAGAAGGTGTGGGGGACGACCAGCGCGGTGAAGCCGATGAAGAGGCAGTAGGCGCAGAGCACCAGCAGCGCCGCGCGGGCGAGCCCCGGCCGCCGCCCCACGTCCGGGCGTTCGCACTTCGCCGCGCTATCCGCGGATTTCTGCGAACTCGTCACGCCGGCTCCTCCGTCAGGCCGCGCAGCTTCTCCGGGTTGCGGACGATGTCGACCGCGGCGATGCGGCCGGCGTCGATCGTCAGCGAGACGACGCTGGTCGAGTAGCGGTCGTGGACGACCAGCCCGGCCCCGCCGTTGACGCGGGCGAAGCGGGCGCGGGGCTCTTCGCCGCGGCGCTCGGCGGAGTGGGCGAAGGAGGCCAGGGCGCGGGCGATGCGCTCGGCGCCGAGCAGCGCCTTGCCCGCCGCGGGCACGCGGCCGCCACCGTCGGAGCGCATGATCGCGTCCGGGTCGAGCAGCCCGAGCAGCGCCTCGTGGTCGCCCTCCTGCCAGGCGGTGGCGAAGGCGGCGACGATCCGCTCCTCTTCGCCGCGGTCGGCGGGAAAGCGCGGCTTGCCGGCCTCGACGTGGCCGCGGGCGCGCGAGGCGAGCTGGCGCACCGCCGCGGGCGAGCGGCCGACCACCGCGGCGACCTTCTCGAAAGGCAGATCGAAGACGTCGTGGAGGAGGAAGGCGGTGCGCTCGGCGGGGGAGAGGCGTTCGAGCACGACGAGGAGCGCGGTCGAGACCGACTCGTCGAGGGTCGGGTTCTCCTCGGCGCCGTACTCCTCGACCAGCGGCTCGGGGAGCCACTCGCCGACGTAGCTCTCGCGCCGACGGCGGGCGCTGCCGAGTGCGTCGAGGGCAAGCCGGCCTACCACCGTCGTCAGCCACGCCCGCAGGTCCTCGATCTCCGCCGCGTCGGTGCGGCCGAGCCGCAGCCAGGCCTCCTGGACGGCGTCTTCGGCTTCGGCGACGCTGCCGAGGATCCCGTAGGCGACGCGGGTCAGCTGCGGGCGGAGGGACTCGAACTGCGCGGCGAGGTCGGAGCCGGCCCCGCGCCCTCCCGACGTGTCGCGATCGTCACGCATGCTTGAGCCATTCCGCGAAGTCCTCGCCCGGGGTCGCGGCTCGCTCGTCGCAGATCGCGCCGGCGGCGAGGGCCTTGCCGATCTTCCCCCACGCGGGCACCCGCAGCGGCAGCCGACGCTTGCCGCGCGCCGCCGCCCAGGCGCCGCTCAGCTCGGTGAGCGTCTGGACCCGCGGGCCGCCGACGTCGGGGAGGCGGCCGGCGGGCGCCGCCAGCGCCGCCTCGGCGAGCCGCGCCGCGACGATCGTCGGGTCGACCGGCTGCACCTTCGCCTTGCCGGTCGGCCGCACGCCGAAGCGCGCCGCCGCGGCGAAGGCCGAGTCGAGGAGCTGGTGGAACTGGGTGGCCCGCAGGATCGTCCACGGCACATCGCCCGCTTCGAGCGCTTCCTCCTGAGCGACCTTCGTCTTGTAATAGGACATCGGCACGAGGTCGATGCCGACGATCGAGATCGTCACGTGGTTGGCGACCCCGGCCCGCGCGCCGGCCTCCGCCAGCCGCCGGGTGCCCTCGACCAGCGTCTCCTTGGCGCCCTTCTGCGAGTTGGCGGCGTCGATCACGGCGCCCACCCCGTCGAGGGCGAGGTCGAGGCCCTCGCCGCTGGTCAGGTCGACACGCCGGTGCTCGGCGCCGGCCGGGACGCCCGCGCCCCTCCGGGTCAGCACCGCGACCCGCTCGCCGCGACCGAGCAGGTCGGCGACGACGAGCGAGCCGAGCGTGCCGGTGCCGCCGACGACCGCGACCGTCATCGGCCCGCTCCGGCGGCGGCGGCGTCCGCGGCCGCCCCGGCTGCCGCCGCGCCGTCGTCCGTCGTCCCCGCGGCCGCTCCTCCGACCGCTTCGCGATCGGCCGGCGCGTAGTTGCCGGGCAGGGCGCGGGTCGCGACCTGCAGCCGGTTCCAGGTGTTGGTCGCGGCGATCGCGCAGAGGAGCTGGGCGAGCTCGGGCTCCTCGAAGCGCTCCCGCGCCGCCGCCCAGACGTCGTCGGGGACGCCCGCCCGGTCGATCTGCGTGACCGCCTCGCAGAGGGCGAGGGCGGGCGTCTGGCCGAAGCGGATCAGCGCCGCCGTCTGCTTCGGGGCCGCGGCCGCGATCGAGAACCGCTCCGCCGGATATCCCTCAGGCATGTTCGTCTCCTTTCGTTCGGTCTTCTGAATGAAAGACGAAAGACCCCGGCCATCGTGTGACAACCCGCCTGTCGCCCGCTGTTCCTTCTGCCGGAATGGTCGGCAAAAGGAACAGCCTGGGCGTTCGAGCGGGTGGTCGCCGCGGGCGGAACACTCCAACTTGGCTCCCGGAGCCACATTCCGCCGACCGAACGGTTACGGTGCGACCGCCCCCGGAGACTCCAAGGAGAGAGGTATGCCAAAACAGACCAAATCGACCCGGAAACCGGCCGCAAAAAAAGCGGCGGCGACCCGGTCCAGCAAAAGTGCAAAAGCGTCCGTCAAAGGCGCGAAAAAAACGGCGAAAGCCGGCGCTAAAAAAGCCACGAAAGCCGTGAAAAAATCGGCGAAATCGACGGCGAAATCGACGGCGAAAGCGACGAAAAAAACCGGCAAAGCGACGAAAAAAGCGACGAAAAAAACCGCGAAAGCCGGCAAAGCAACGGCGAAAGCGAAAGTCGCTTCGAAAGCCAAAGCCAAAGCGAAACCGAAAGCCAAAACGGCCAAAGCCAAAACGGCGAAAGCAAAACCCGCCGCGAAATCGAAAGCCAAAGCCGGCAAATCGAAAGCAGCGAGAAAACGCTCGAAAAAATAGCCCGGCTGTTCTAGACAGCTTCGCCGGCAGGGACCACGGTGTCGCGGAGGAGGGCTGCGAGCTCTTTTCCGATCTCGCTCCACGCGTAGCGACCGACGACTTGTCCGCGGGCACGACGCCCGCGCAGTCTGCGGCCCTGCGGGTCGGCGACGGCCGCGACCATCGCGCCTGCGAGCGCGTCGCGGTCGTCGGGCTCGACCAGCCATCCGGTGTCCGGGTCGTCGACGATGGTCGACGGCCCGGCCCGGTCCACGGCGATGACCGGCAGTCCGCAGGCCATCGCCTCGATCAGCACCTGACCGAACTGCTCGGCGACGGCGGCGTGGACCAGCGCGTCGGCCGCGTTCAGCAGCTCCGGCAGCTCCTCGTGGGCGTGCCAGCCGGCCAGGTGGACGTCGGCGGCGCCGAGCCGCTCGATCGTCCGCCGCGGGTGCTCGCCCTCCCACTCGCCGGGATGGCCGCCGATCAGCACCAGTGACATCGGCGCGGCGCTGCGGCGGTGCGCCTCGGCGAACGCCTCGATCAACAACGGCAGGCGCTTCACCGCGGTGAAGCGGCCGACGTAGGCGAAGACGGTGCCCCGCGGCACCTGGCCGAGCACCCGCCGCCAGACCGCCTCGCGGCCGGTCGGTCGCGGCGCGAAGGCCGGCTCGAAGCCGTTGGGGATGACGGCGAAGCGCTCGCGCGGGACGCCGAGCAGGCGGGCGGCGCGAGCAAGCCCGCACTTGTCGTTGACGATGATCCGCTCGCAGCTCCGCGCCCAGCGGCGCAGCCGCTCGCGCCACGCCCCCGCGTGGCTCCAACCGTCCGGCGCGCCGGCCTCGATCTGCTCGAGCATGAGCAGCTCGGTGCCGTGGACGTGGCCGATCACCGGCACGTCGGGCAGGACGCGCGCGGCCGCCTCGTTCAGCGGCGTGAGGTGGTGGAGGTAGAGGCAGTCGACGCCATCGGCGGCGGCGTCGCGGAGCTCCCGCGACCAGGCTTCGACCTGCAGCTCGAGCTCCTCCTCGTCGAGCGAGGCGAGCACCGCGTCGGGCGCGGCGGGACGGTCCTCGAAGGAGCCGTGCATCGGCGCGGTGCCGGGCGGGCCGGCGAAGTGGAGCGGCGCCGACGCCCTCAGCGCCGGGGTGAAGTCGACCGCGCGCACGTCGAGGCCGCGGTAGAAGTGATCGGCGTCGCTGGTCGCGCCGAGGTCGGTGCGCGAGCCGCTGAGAAGGGTCACGTCGAGTCCCTGCACCTCGAGCCGGCGGGCGAGCGCCCGGGTCGCCCCGGCCGAGCCGCCGCGGGGATAGAAGTAGATCCCGATCAGCACCTTCTCAATCGAATCGCTGATGGAGATCGCAACGCTCACGCCGTCCAACGCTACTCCGTCTCCGGACGTGGCCCGGGTCACGCGTCGTCGCGGTCGGGCGGGCGGCGACGCGCTCAGCGCGGTGAGATGCGCAGCGCGGTGGCGATCTCGCGGCCGCCGACCAGCTCGCGGCCGTGCTCCTCGCGAGGCGTGTTGACCAGCGCCCCGTCGACGACCAGCGAGGCCGAGCCGCCGCCGTCGAGGTTCATCGCGTCCGCGCAGCCGAGCGCCGCCATCGCCTCGCCGAGCTCGGCGATCGTCATCCCGGCGTCCTCGTCGGCACGTCCGTCGCAGACGGCGGCGATCAGGTCCTCGCCGTCGACCCCGAGCGCGGCGCGCGGATAACGGCCGGCGGTGATGTCGGAGTCGAACTGGCGCGAGCCGGCCGAGAAGCCCTCGACGTCGACGCCGGGCCGCACCAGGAGCTCGCCGTCGCGGACCAGCATCGGCCCGGCCTGCAGGAGGTCGCCGCGCGGGGGGCCGTCGATCTCCTCGCGCGAGCGCAGGGCGACCTTGCCCGCCTCGGCGTGGACGCAGGCGCGGCAGGCGTCCCAGGGCGAGTCGAAGGGCGTGGTGGAGAGGGCACGGCCGTCGACCCAGACGTCGCCGAGCGGCGGGCCGCCGGGGCGCATGTAGAAGCCGCCGACGATCGCGTGCGGGGTGCCCTCGGCCGCGCACCAGGCGGCGAGGGTCGCGCACGGCTCGAACGTCGCCACCGAGACGGCGAAGGCATCGCGCCGGAAGCGGGCCACGTGGAGGGTGGTGGCGGCGCCGTCGCCGAGGCGGCGACGCTCGCGGCGCAGGCGCGGCGCGGAGGCGTCATCGCGCCGGCGGTGAAGGGTGGAGGCGGGCATCGTCGTCGGCCTTCTCCCCGGAATGGAAGCCGAGCGAGGGGACGGATTTCTTGCCGCCTCGAGAATCCGTCGAATCACCCGAGTCGGGCTGGGCGGAGGTGAAGGCGGGCCCGGCGGTCCGACACCTCTAGGCTGGGTCGATGGCCACCGCCGACCTCACCGTGATCGGGCTGGGACGACCGGACCCGAGCGCCGGCGCCTACGTCGCCGCGATCCAGCGCAAGCTGGCCGAGCAGGACAAGGTCGCCTATCGGATGCACGCGATGGGCACCTCCCTCGAAGGATCGACCGAGGACATCCTCGCCGTGGTCGGCGAGCTCCATTCGGTGCCGTTCGACCTCGGCCTGCCGCGCGTCTACACGATGCTGAAACTGGACGAGCGCCGCGATCGCCCCGAGCAGACGCTCGACGACAAGGTCGCCTCGGTCGAACGCCGCCTGGCTGGTTGATTCCGGGCTCTGCGGGACGGGGAGGGACGAGGCCCCGCAAGCCGGCGCGGAAGGGATGTGGTCTCGCAAACCGGCGCCCGGAAGGGACGGTTCCCCGCAAGCTGTCGCCCGATTAAGGGACGGGCCGTCTCGTCCACGGCCCTGGCAGGCTGTGGCCGTGGCCGAGACGGCCGGGTGTGCGGGGAGCGGGGGGACCCGTGGGGCGTCCGTCACGAGGGAGCCACGGATCCCTCACCGGAGGGACACGGATCCGTGACGGGAGTCCGACCCCGTCACGGAGACGTCGGGAACTCCACGCTTCCTCCCGTGTTGTCCAACAGTCACGGGCGCGTTGTCGACTTTGGGGCCCCCATAGGGGCCCTGAAGTCGACAGCGCGTCCCCGACCCCTCGATCCCGGCC
>Ga0207652_10001980_pt1 | contig 17726 bp, 15 predicted proteins | sample KBSC63BmetaG_FD_184334 | JGI IMG/M metagenome (GOLD analysis project Ga0207652, IMG submission 184334) | Corn rhizosphere microbial communities from Kellogg Biological Station, Michigan, USA - KBS C6-3B metaG (SPAdes) (version 2) | ecosystem: Host-associated > Plants > Roots > Rhizosphere ... | reverse complement strand
TCGGTGTTATCGGTCTCTTCGTACTGCTGACGGTTCAGGAACTGTTCGAGCTCGTTGGTCAGCCCGTTCATGTCGATGCTCATATCACGCAGCAAAATAGTCGCCCGCGCGTTCTTCTGGCTGAGGATACTGTAGAGAATGTGCTCGGTGCCACAGAACTCCTGGTCATATTCCTGGGCGACGTCATACGCCATCTTCAAAGTCAGCTTGGCCGTCTCGCTCAGTCCTTTGGCGCCCATGCTGACGACTAGGGTCTTGGGGGTCAGATTCAGAGCTAAGCGGGCTTTATCAAGGGTCACGCCAACGCCTTCAAGCATCTTGGCGCCCATGCTACTATCTTGGGCTAGTACGCCGAGCAAGAGGTGCTCAGTGCCAACATAGGCACTGCCAAACGAGCGTGCGATAGCATCGGCATGCTTCAGACTTTGCAATGCATTGTTGGTTAGATGATTCAAGAATTCTTGAAAATCCGGTGAATTTGGCATCATATGATAATTATCCGCCTTTCCTGCTGAGAATACTGTGATATTTCCAGCTTTTGTGTAATGAGACAAACCTACGGTTTTTCTCATCGCTGCCCGGCTTCCTTGCAGGAGGCCGGGGCTGCTCTTTTCCCTTTTTCGGGAGTCTAAGCCTATCTTAAATATTCGCAAATCGGTCGCTAACCCTCAAGTGATTTGTTCTACATCCATAATAGTAAATTAGCACTCTAACGTCAAGAGTGCTAATTATAGGGGCATTCGAAGCTGTATTCGTCGGCAAATGCGTCGTCACCAGTCTCCACGCAAGTACTCAACAAACCGAGCAGACGACCATTTCCATCGAGACGCTGAAGAGAAGTATCACTATACTCTACCGAATGATCGCAATCGGCATCAAATATATCTGTTTTTATCGGCACGCCCGCCTCAGCCTCTGCCATGAGCTGTCCACACTTTTCCAGGCAGGACTCAGGCACTGGTCGGCGGGATCCGCTTTGCCAGTACAGCCCTTCTCCTAGCTGGCAGGACCGTGTCATAGCTACTCGCCGTGCTCTTCGATCGCTTCTAGCAGAGAGTTCTCGAGATCACCCTTCTTCTTCAGCTTAGGAACCTTGGGGAGTTCGGTGGTTTCGATGACGCCTTCGGAGACCGTTTCGGCTTCGGCTTCAGGAGCTGGAGTGACTTGCTCGGATTCGATATCGATGTCGTAGCCGGTCAGCTTGCTGGCAAGTCGGACGTTCTGGCCGCTCTTGCCGATGGCGATGCTCAGCTGGTCTTCGGGAACGACGACCCTCGCTTTCATAGCTTTGTCATCAAGCGTTACCTTGGTAACCTTGGTGGGGCTGAGAGCATTGGTAATGTATTCGATGGTGTCTTCGCTGAAGACGATGATATCGATCTTCTCCTGCTCACCGGTTTCGCTCATGACGGCGTTAACACGGGTACCGTGACCACCGACGAAAGTACCGACTGGGTCGACACCAGGAACGTTGGAGGCGACGGCGATCTTAGAACGCACGCCGGCTTCACGGGCGATGCCCTTGATTTCAACGGCTCCAGATTCCATTTCGGGAACCTCACCGCGGAACAGCCATTCGATGAATTCTTTGTTACCGCGAGAGACAACTAATTGTGGGCCGCGGAAACCGCGTTCCACGTCCTTCAGGAACACCTTCAGGCGCTGGCCAGGGTAGTACCGCTCGCCCTGGATCTGTTCGCTGCGGGGCATGATGCCCTGGGCCTTGCCGAGGTCGATACGGACAATGTTGCCTTCGACGCGGGAAACGACGGCGTTGATGACGGTACCGATCTTATCTTCGTACTCGGCCATGATGATTTCGCGCTCGGCTTCACGCAGGCGCTGCAGGATGACCTGCTTGGCGGTCTGGGCAGCGACGCGTCCGAATTCGGTCACCTTTTCATGCAGTTCGAGCAGATCGCCCTTAGCGGCATTCTTCTTGATGAGCTGGGCGTCCTCGACCGAGATCTCGTAGGCCGGATCGCCGACACGTTCGACGACTTCTTTAGTGACATAGGCGTCGACTTCACCGGTGTTGAGGTTCATGGTCACGCGAATCTCTTGCTCGCGCTCACCAAAATCACGGCGATAGGCCGCCGCTAATGCTTGCTCGACGACTTCCTGAACGGTAGCCTCCGGCAGATTCTTCTCTTCCGCAATAGCCTTGATAGCCACCGCCAACTGTTTAAAATCCATAGTATTATCCATAATTCTTATTCCTTTCTTTTAGCTTCAAAACTCATGGTCTTAGACAAAACCCTTCGACAAGCTCGGGGTCAGCTTCAGTCTCCTGAAACAGAAAAATCCGACCTGTCGGCCGGACTGAACATCTATAAGTATATCGTTTGTAGTCAAAATGTCAAAATATACTATGCTCCTAGCCTCTCAAGTTAGATAATGCGATGCGGGTAAAATGCGCTCTCCACTTCACTAGTTGTTCTGTACCCCAGCGGTCGGGATCTTCTTCGAAATTAATATTTCTAGCTATTAAAGCACCGTCAGCCTCACTCTCAACGATTGGTCTTATGGCACCGTCTTGAGAGGTAACTCTTTCCAATTCGCCAGTACGGGAAAGGTAGAGCTGAGTTCTTGTGACTGAATCTACATCATGCCCACGATCATCACCAGTAATGAAGACTGTGCGCTTCGCCTGTTTTTCTCCAATACCTGCTTCATCGACGCTTTCACACCTGAATGGAGGACTGCTGGATGTAAACCTAGGTTCACGCCAGCTGCCGATATTCCAGCCTTCGAGCAATACATGTGTCTTTGTCCCAGTTTGTTTTAACCATTTCCCCGTAGTTACTGTCTCTGAATACTGAATCGTCGTGGTTTGTACACGCTTTTGATTTAGCAACACCGCCAGGTAGCGAGCGTCTTTCCGAACTAGCGATGCTAGTTCTTTCTGCTTCTCATGAATTGAATCTACGCCTCGCTCTCTTTCAATCATCCGATTGGCCGCGGTTAAAAAATCCTTGGTTGGGCGCTTTGCCTGCGCAGCTTCAAATGCCCTTCGACGTTCCTCGTCGGCCCTTGCTTTTGCAATCATCCCTTCTAGCGATGGTACATCTTTCCAGCTCATATCACTATTAATATCACTTTAATTTCATCTGTGCAAGCATGCTACACTAGATAGATATGGGAAAGAACGTTACTCGATTATTCACGCAGTTCCAGCCGGAGCATTATGATTTGAAATTGGCACCGGATGGAGAGGCTATGACCTTCAGCGGTTCGGTGACTATCAAAGGCAAAAAGGTCGGACGGCCTTCCGAACGCATCACTTTGCATCAGAAAGGGCTGAAAGTCATCAGTGCCACCATCACCCGGCATGACAAGAAGGGTAATCAAACATTCGAAGTCGAGCGAATTAATCTGCAGAAAAGTTACGATGAGGTGCGGCTGCACGCCAAGGAAAAACTGTTTCCTGGAGCTTATACTCTCACCCTGGAGTTCGAGGGTGCTATCCATGAAGTCATGCATGGCATTTACCCCTGTAATTATATCGTAGATGGTGTTAAGAAAAAGCTCATCGCCACGCAATTCGAAAGCCACCATGCCCGCGAGGCATTCCCCTGTATCGACGAGCCAGAAGCCAAAGCTACTTTTGATCTGACGTTGATTTCGCCCGAAGGCGAATACGCGCTGAGTAATATGCCGGCGAAGAAACAGACAACAAAAAACAATAAACAGATAACTGTGTTTGAGACAACGCCGAAGATGTCGACGTACCTGCTGGCGTTCGTGTACGGCGAGCTGCATTTCAAAGCAGGCAAGACCAAGGATGGCGTCACGGTGCGGACTTGGGCTACCAAGAATCATCCGATCGAATCTTTGGACTTCGCGCTGGATGTCGGCGTGCGGGCCATCGAATTCTTTAATGACTACTACGGTGTGCCCTATCCGCTGACCAAGGCTGACCATGTGGCGTTGCCGGATTTCTCGTCTGGCGCCATGGAGAACTGGGGGCTTATCACTTACCGCGAAAGCTGCCTGATCGTCGACCCGGCGACCACCAGCCAGAGTATGAAGGAACGGGTGGCTACCGTCGTCACACACGAGTTATCGCACCAGTGGTTCGGCAACCTCGTCACCATGCAGTGGTGGGATGACTTGTGGCTAAACGAGAGTTTCGCTAACGTCATGGAATACGTGGCCACCGACGCGCTCTTTCCAGACTGGCAGATCTGGAACAGCTTCGTCGGCCAGGAAGGCTTATCGTCACAGCGCCGTGATTCCCTGCCCGGCGTGCAATCGGTCCGTACCGTCGTCAACCACCCCGACGAAATCGGCAGCCTGTTCGACCCGTCCATCGTCTATGCCAAGGGCGGCCGGCTGCTGAACATGCTCATGAACTATCTTGGTACCGATGCTTTCCGCAAAGGCCTCAAGATTTACTTCGACAAGCACGCCTACGGCAATACCACCGGCGATGATCTCTGGGAGGCTTTGAGCACCGCCAGCGGTAAGGACGTTGCCAGCTTTATGACGCCATGGTTGACCCGCAGTGGCTTTCCGCTCGTAACCGTCGACCAAGCCGGTCCGCAGTTGAGTATCAGCCAGCAACATTTCCTGGTCGATCCCGTCCAGGCCGATGACCGAATCTGGCCGGTACCCCTGCTCAGCGATGATGCCCAGGTACCGCAGCTACTGGAGACCGGGGAGCTTTCGACCGCCCTGGAGAACCCCGCGTATATCCGTATCAATCATGACGCCGTCGGGCACTACATCGTCCGTTACGCGGAACCGGCACACGCTGATGCTATCGCCCAGCTGGCCGAGTCGAAGACGTTAACACCTTCGGAACGCTTGATGCTCCTCAGCGACAGCTCGTTAGTGGCCCGGGCCGGCATCGCCTCATTCGGCGAAACTTTAGCCTTGCTCAAACACTACGCTCAGGAAGACACCGAATCCGGCTGGGATATCATCGCCCTCAGTATCGCTGACGCCCGACGCTTCATCGACCTCGATGAATCAATGGAAGACGATATCAAAGCTTTTATCCGCCAGTTCATCCAGATACAGTTCGAACGTCTCGGCTTCGTGCCGAAAGAGGACGAATCGGCCGAAGACGGCAAGCTGCGCGCCACCATCATCAGCCTCGGCGTCTACAGCGAGCACCCGGAAATCAAACAGTGGGCGCTCGACTCTTTCGAAGCGTACAAGAAAGATGATACCAGCGTCGTCAGCGAATTACGGAGTATCGTCTTCGGTGCCGCAGTCCGCAATGATGTCGCCGGTGCGTTCGATTATCTTCTCAAGCTGGAAGAATCCACTAGCAACCCCGATCTTAAATCCGAATTGCTCGGCGCGCTGACACTGTCTAAATTGCCGGAGCGAGCCACCGAACTGCTCGGCCGGATCAAAGACTCCAGCAAGGTCCGTCAGCACGACGTCGATGCCTGGATCGTCTACTTGCTTCGTAACCGCTACGTCCGTGACCTAGCTTGGGACTGGCTCAGGGATAATTGGGAGTGGATCGAGAAGACTTTCGAGGGGGACAAGGGATACGACAGCTTCCCGCGCTACGCCGCCAGCACCTTCAACACCCGCCAACTGGCTGACGAGTACGAAGCGTTCTTCGAACCTAAGCTTAAAGATGTGGCGTTGACTCGCAATATCACCCTCGGCATCGAAGAGCTTGCCGCCCGTGTCGTCTGGCTCGAGCGCGACCTCGCTCCCGTCCAGGATTTCTTCAAACAATAAATCAGGCCAACTTCCGCTTTTTCGTCATCCCGAACTTGGTTCGGGACCCCGTGCGTGAATGTGCCACGACTTTCTTAGCATGTCATTCCAGCCTTCGCTGGAATGACAACACCTGGGTGTACCTAAAATAACGACTCGATGAAGTCGCCGATGGCGTAGTCCGGGGCGCAGACCTCGATGGCCGCCAGATTCACCTCGCCGGTCCAGCGGTTTTCGAACACCCATTGTTCGGCGGCGAACTTCATCTGTTTCTGTTTGCCTTTGGTGATGTATTCCAAGCCGCTGCCTTGGGCGTCGGCACGGCGGTATTTTACCTCGACGAAGTGAACGCAATCGTCTTTCCGGGCCACGATGTCGATCTCGCACAGCCGATTACGCCAGTTGCGGGCAATGACATCGTAGCCGTGTCGAACCAGGAACTCGGCGGCCGCCTGCTCGGCTTGTTGCCCGGTCGCCGTCGAACTCATGCCGCTGCCTCGAGCAGTCGTTTGATCGGCTTGAATGACCGCCGGTGGAGATCACTGACACCATGTTGTTTGAGTAGTTCCATATGCAGCGCCGTGCCATAGCCGACATGTTTGCCGAATTCGTACCGAGTGTACCGGCCATCAAGTGCTGTCATATAGGTATCACGGGCGACCTTGGCGACGATGCTGGCCGCGCTGACCGCTGGCACGCTGTCATCGGCTTTGATGACCGCTTGAGCCCGCGGCTCATCCGGGAAGTAATTGATGTTGCCGTCGATGATGACCTGTCCGAACTCGATATCTATCTGTTCCAGCGCCCGTTCCATCGCCCTCTTGACAGCGGTGGTAATACCCAGCGTGTCAAGCTCGGCCGCCGTTACCCAGCCGATTCCCACTGCCAATGCTTCTGCGTGAACCGCCTCGGCCAGCTTTTCGCGCTGCTTTTTGCTCAGTTTTTTGGAATCCCTCAGACCGGCGAGCACACTTCCTTCGACAAGTTTTTCCGGCAACGCGACCGCACCGGCTACCAGCGGACCGGCCCAACAACCACGTCCGACTTCGTCTATCCCTACCGTAATCATGCGGACTATTGTAAGCCACACACCGTGATGTGTGAAATAATCGAAAACTGTGCACACAAAAAACCTCGGGTTTCCCGAGGTTTTGTCATAGGCAAGGTTACTTAGGCTTCTTCGTGCTTGGCAAGGGCGGCTTCGGCCTTGGCTTCGAGTGCGGCTTCTTCGGCGGCTTTGGCTTCGGCTTCGGCCTCCGCGGCGGCGGCGACTTCTTCCTTCAGCTTCTCTTCTTCGGCTTCGGCGGCGGCGTCATGCACGGTGTTGACGGCCTCGCGGTCGAACTCGACGCCGCTCATACGTGCTGATTTGCCGGTGCGATCACGCATGTAGGATAAGTAGTTGCGGCGGACTTTGCTCCGCTTGGTGACTTCGACTTTGAGGACCAGCGGACTGTGCAGCAAGAAACTCTTCTCGACGCCGACACCACTGGCGATGCGACGGACCGTAATCCGGCTGGTGTGGCTGCCCTTGCGATCACAACGGATAACCAGACCCTGGAAAACCTGGACACGCTCTTTGCTGCCCTCGCGGATCTTCTGGTGGACTTTGACGGTATCACCGCTCTTAACGTCGACAACGGCCGACTTGCGGTACTTGGCATTGATTTTCTGAATAACACTTTCCATATCCGTACTAGATTACACCATTTTACATCTATAATCAAGAGTCTTAGCCGACAACGCGGTAGATTTCTTCGAGCGTGGTTTCACCGGCGATAACCTTGAGGGTGGCGTCCTGCAGCATGGTGCGCATGCCGCTTTTGATAGCGGCGGCTTCGATTTCCTGCGACGACAAGACTTTGCCAGGGCGTTCGAGCAGCAGCCGGATCTCTCCATTCATGGTGAACTGTTCGCGAAGGGCGAGCTGCCCGCGGAAACCGTACGGGTTATCAGCGGAGGAACCTGGCTTGTAGAGCTGGAGGCCATCAAGGTTGGGTCGTTCCAGGCCTTCGGGCAAGGTCTCCAGCACCTCTCGAATCTTGGCTAGCTCGGCCTCATCAGGAGCATAGGCCTGCTTGGTGGCGTCATCGAGTTTACGGACTAGGCGCTGGGCCATGACCAGACGAATAGCCGAAACGAACAGCGGATTCTGGCCGATGACATCCATGAGCCTAGTCAAGGCGGCCGCGGCTGATGAGGCATGGTAGGTACTGAGCACCAAGTGGCCGGTCAGGCTGGCCTGCAAAGCCGTCTTGGCCGTGTCGTTGTCGCGGATCTCGCCGACCATCACGATATCGGGATCGAGACGCAGGACAGCGCGCAATTTCTCGGCGAAACTCTTATCATCGGCGCTTTGGCTAGTAACGGAAATCTGCGTGATACCAGGGAACTGATATTCAACTGGATCTTCGATAGTAATAATCTTGCGCGCGTCGTTATTGAGGGAATTAAGCATTGAGTACAGTGTCGTCGTCTTGCCAGAGCCGGTCGGACCTACCACTAATACCAGGCCGCTAGGCTTAGCGATAATGCCATCAACGATTGCCCGTTCCGATCCGGATAGCCCTAAGCGATCGAGCGTATACATGCTGGCGTCCATATTAAACAAACGCATGACCACATCGATGCCATTGATGGTCGGAACGGTCTCCAGACGGACGTTCACATCGACCATATTGCCATCTGCCATTTTGACGGCTTGCGCGATATGACCCTGCTGGGCTTCATCGGAACTGGTACTGATGTTACCGGCGCTGGCAATCGTTGAGATAAGTAAGCGATACTTCTGCTGGCTGAGCATGGCGATCGGATGAAGCACACCATCGATGCGTAATCGGATACGAACATCGTTTTTCTGGCATTCCAAGTGGATATCAGACGAGCCTAAGCGGTGCGCCTGTAGCACGAGATAGGCCAGCATATCATCGGGCCGCACCTGATCGAGAATGGTGGTCAATTCTGATACCAACTGGTCGGTACCGGCGGTATTAAGCGCGATATCTTGATATACGACCTGCTTGGGCGGATCGTACAGCTGCATGTAATCGCGGAAGCCGGCATCGGAGATGATCGCGAAGTTTATCCGTTGGTCGCTGAACCGCTTACGGATGTTCTGCATAGTAATCTGCGAAGTTGTCGTCGTGATGCCGAAGAAGATATTGCTCTGGTCGGCCCGCAGCGGCACGACCCGCTGGGCGACAAGTTCAGGGATAGTAAGGATATCCTTGTAGAGTACCTTTTCGGCGATCTGCGAGGTATCGACATAATCGAGCCCGAGGATCCGGGCCCGTCGTTGGGTAGAGAGTTCCTCGTCGGCACGAGCATCTTGAGACATAGTAATGATTATAAAGCATGAGCTCTTTGGTCGCTACGCTAATACGGGTATACTGAGCCTGAAATGCGTCAAATCGTTGTAATCGCCCATGATATCCGCAGCACCCACAATGTCGGGTCGTTATTGCGCACCGCCGAAGGGCTAGGCGTCAATCACGTGTACTTCACCGGATACACGGCTTATCCGACCTATCCTGGCGATACCCGCTTACCACACATCAGCAGCAAGCTGACCTGGCAGATCCACAAGACGGCGCTCGATGCCGAGAACCTGGTTCCGTGGTCGCACGCGGAGGAGATCACCGAATGTATCGACAAATTGAAAGCTGATGGTTTTACTGTCGTGGCATTGGAACAAACAGAATCAAGCATGCCACTTCCGGAGTTTCGGCCGACTGAAAAAGTCGCGTTGCTCCTTGGGCGGGAAGTCGAAGGCGTCGAGCCGGAAATACTGAAACTTTGTGACATTGCCGTCGAGATACCGATGTTCGGGCGTAAGGAATCGTTCAATGTCGTCCAAGCGGCGGCCATCACCTTGTACCATCTTCGATTCAAGTAAACATCTAACGGACCGACAGAGAACAGCTAGCAGATGACAGAAATTTAGCAGATTTCAGATAGCAGGCACGCTGCGACTAGATTCATCCGATATCTGTCATCTGAAATTTTTCTGTTTCCTGCTCTTTGTTTTCTGTTCTCTGGCACCCTCACGGTTGTGCTATACTGTGATTGATATTCTAAAAATAAAATCATGACGCTAGTCGCAGCCAAAAAACCACCAAGCCACCACAAGAAGACCTCCGGCAATCATCACCGGAAGACCAAAGATTATCACAAGCCGTATTGGCCGTATCTGCCGATTTTGGCCGTGCTATTGCTGGGGGTCGTCGTCAACGCCGTCTGGCCGGCTCGTCCCCATGACGGGGTACTGGCGTATGCCACCGATATGAGTGTTCAGAGCCTGTTGGATGACACGAACGCTCAGCGTACCGGTAACGGTTTGGGTAGCCTGGGGCTGAACGCCCAGTTGGATCAAGCCGCCCAGGCGAAGGCCAATGACATGGTCGCCCGTGACTATTGGTCCCATAACACTCCTGACGGCCAAGCTCCCTGGACATTCATCACCGCCGCCGGCTACAACTACCAGACGGCGGGAGAGAATCTAGCGTATGGTTTCGCGACCGCCGCCGATACGCTGACCGGGTGGATGAACAGCCCAGGACACCGCGCCAATATCCTTAATACGACCTATCAAGAAGTCGGCTTCGGTATCGCTAACAGCCCGAACTACCAGGGTACCGGTCCGGAAACGGTGGTCGTGGCCGAATACGCGCAACCGGCAGGTAGCCCCGTCGCCACCGCTACGCCCGGTACGACGCCCACGCCCGCCGTTAAAACCGCCCCTGTTACGACCAGCAGCGGCACTACGGCCGCCCAGAGCCAGGCCGGTGGCTCGGCAGCCGATCAGCCGACCCCGGCCGTCGCGACTACCACGCCATCCGCCGCTTCGCAGACCAATGGTAAGTTCGGCGTCACCGCGGTCGTCGAACCAAAGGCTCAATCCGTCAAAGAAGTCCAGCTCATTACCGCTGGCAATGCCGCCTGGAGCGGATTCGCCGTCGCCGTCGTGGTCGCCGCCGCCCTCGCCCTCTTCCTGCTGCGGCACGCGGTAGCTTGGCACAAAGTGATCCGCAAAGGCGAACGGTTCATCATCAAGCACCCATGGCTCGATGCCGTAGCGGTGGCGATCGTCGTCGCCGGATTACTCCTCTCCCGCGTCAGCGGCGTGATCAAGTAAAGCCGTAGTCGCCGTTGTCGCTCCGCGACTTATTCATGATGACAAATGGAACATTCGGCCAGCCGGCTGTCAGTGCTTAGCTCCCCGTTCCGATTACTGGATTCTGAGGTTGTCGGCGCCGACCAGCTCCCGGAGCAAGTCCAGGCCCTCGCTATCCGTATTGATACCAGTCGGGAGTTTGATGACCTGCTTGTTAGCCGATTCGCCAAGGACTAACACGACATCGGTACCGCCTTGGAAATCATCGAGCGTCTGTTTGAGCGTCACGAGCACTTCTTGGTCCTGGCTGCTGTGCAATCTGATGTAGACGCGCTCGCGAACTAACGCAACCGTTTCGGAAGTCGATGACGCCGCGGCTTTGGCGGCCCGGAGCGCGGCTTTCTCCTTCGGAGTCTTTCGCTTTTTGCCCGTCAGTTGATAGCCGGCCGCCTGAGCGGTGGTGATCTCGCGGGCATCATCAACCATGATTTTAACCTCGCTACCGATGTTGCCATCGCGGTCTTTGGCGCTGACTTTGCCGCGCACCAGCATCACTTTGTCACGCTCCCAGAGCCCGACCGTCTGCTGGTAACTGCTGGGGAACAGGATAATTTCGACTTCGCCGAATCGATCTTCCAGCTTTACGAACGCCATCTTCTGCCCGGTCTTGGTGGTAATCTCACGGATATCCGTGACCGCTCCGCCGATGGTGACCGCCCGGCCATCATGAGCCGGTTTCAGGCTGTTGAGCGGTACCGTCTGCTCGGCCAGGAAAGCCTCGAACAGTTCGAGTGGATGCTGGCTCAGATAGAGACCGAGCAGCTCCCGCTCCCAGAGCAGCTGTTCGCGTGGGTCGGCGCTCGGCGCGACGATGTCCATGGCCAGGGTCGGCTTGTGACTGTCATCGTCGATGATAGCACCGAACAGATCGGTCTGGCCGCTATTTCGCTGTTTCTGTAACCGGGAAGCGTACGCCAGCATCGCGTCCAGATTAGCCAGGAGTTGATGCCGCTCGCCGAATCGGTCGAAGGCGCCGGATTTGATGAGACTTTCCATGGCCTTACGGTTGACGACCCGCGGATTGACCTTACTCAGGAAGTCTTCCATGTTCGCGAACATTCCATCAGCCCGGCCACGTAGTATTTCCTCGACGGCGCCGGTACCGACGTTCTTGATGGCGGACATGCCGAAACGGATCTGGTTTGTTTCCGGCACGACGGCGAACTCCACGAACGATTCGTTCACATCGGGGGGCAGCACTTGGATGCCCATGTGCTGGCATTCGGTGATCTCGATCGCCAAGCGATCCGTATCGTCGTAATCGTTGGTCATGACCGCGGCCATGAAGGCCGAGGGGAAGTGTGCTTTCAGATACGCCGTCTGGTAGGCGATCAGCCCGTAGCAAGCGGCGTGGGATTTATTGAAACAATACTCGGCGAAGTCTTCCAGTTGTTTCCAGAACTTCTCCATGGTCGCCGGATCGATGCCGGAAACGGCCTGACCGCCCTCGATCATCCGCGCCTTCATCTTGCGCATCATGTCGATTTTCTTCTTACCGATGGCCTTGCGCAGCGTGTCGGCCTCACCACCGGTGAAACCGCAGACCTCTTTGGATATCTGCATCACCTGTTCCTGGTAGACCAGCACGCCGTACGTGCTTTTGAGGGCGTTTTCCATGCTCGGATGCAGATAGGTGATCTGGCGTTCACCGTGTTTGCGGGCGATGAATTCGTCGATGAACTGCATCGGGCCCGGCCGGTAGAGCGCCACCATGGCGACGATATCTTCGAAGACGGTCGGTTTCAGATCTTTCAGATAGCGCTTCATGCCGGCAGATTCAAGCTGGAAGACTCCGGTGGTATCACCACGCGCCAGCAGTTCATAAGCGGGTTTGTCGTCCAGCGGCAAAGTGTTGATATCGATGTCCGTATTGTAGACCCGCTTGATGATACGCAAGGCGTTCTTGATGATCGTTAGGTTGGACAGACCCAAAAAGTCCATCTTGAGCAGACCGAGCTCTTCGACGGGACCCATGGAATATTGGGTCGAGACCACGCCTTTCTGAGCCATTTCCAGCGGCGCGTATTCCACGATGTCGTGCGGCGCGATCACCACGCCGGCGGCATGGATGCCATGGCTGCGGATGGTGCCTTCCATCTGGACCGCGAGGTCAAAGACCTGTCTGGCAGTCTCGTTGGTTTCGTATTCGCGCTTCAGATCAGGATCCTTGATAAGTGAGGTCGAGAGCAAGATATGGTGGCCCTGCACCGGTGGCGGAATCATCTTGGACCAGCGATCGGCTTCGGCGTACGGCACCTGCAGCACGCGGGCAACGTCACGTACGGCGTTGCGAGCGGCCATCCGTCCGAAAGTCACGATGTTAGCGACGCGTTCGGTCCCGTATTTCTGCACGCAGTACTGGATAACCTCGTCCCGGCGGGTATCCTGGATATCGATATCGACGTCCGGCATACTGATCCGATCCGGATTGAGGAATCGCTCGAACAGCAGATCATACTGCAAGGGGTCAAGCTCGGTTATCTTCAAAGCGTAAGAGATGATCGACCCGGCGGCGCTACCACGACCCGGACCGAAGACGATACCGGTATCCTTACCCCAGTTGATAAAGTCCGAGATGATCAAGAAGTATCCGTTGAAGCCCATCTGGTCGATGACACCGAGCTCGTAATCGGCCCGGATGATCGTATCCTCGGGCACTAGTTTCCGGGCCTCAGCCTCGGTCAGATTGACGGCGCTCTCTTCGGTGGCAGTACCGTAGCGCCACGCCAAGCCGCGCCAAACCAGTTTGTGCAGATAGGAACGCTCGTCCTCGCCCTTCGGCACGGGAAATTTCGGGATCAGGATCTTGCCCAGCTCGATGTCGACCTGACACCGATCGGCGATGACCCGGCTATTGCGAATAAATTCCGGATAATCTTCGCCCCAGCGATCAATGATTTCCTGCGGGTCAGTGACGTGCAGCTCGAAATTAGCCAGGCTCATGCGCTTTTCGTCGCTCATGAACGAACCGGTCTGGACGCAGAGGAGCACCTCGTGTGCCTGCTGGTCCTCATGCTTCAGGTAGTGCGCGTCGCACGTCACCACGCACGGTATGTCGAGCTCTTCGGCCAGTTTGATAAGCTGCTTGTTGGCGCTCACCTGCTCGTCCCACTTGCTCGGATGCTTGGGGTGACCGTGGTCCTGGACCTCGATGTAGTAGCGATCGCCGAAGACGCTCTTGTACCAGGTAGCCAGCTCGACCGCTTTGTCGTACTGGCCCTGGCGGATAGCGTCGGCTACTTCACCGCCGATACAGCCGCTGAGGACGATCAGGCCTTCGTTATGCTTTTCGAGCAGGGCGTGGTCGATCCGGGGTTTATAGTAGAAACCCTCGAGATTGGCCTTGGTCGATAGCTTCATGAGGTTCTGATAGCCGGTGTTATTCATCGCCAGCAGTATCAGGTGGAAGTTCGGTTTATCCTTGCCCGGTTCCCGATCGTACATCGTCCGGGCGGCGATATAGGTCTCCATACCGATGATCGGCTTGATGTCGCTTCCTTTGGCCTCCTTATAAAAGTCGATCGCGCCGGAGAGCGTCCCGTGATCGGTCTGGGCGACCGCCACCATACCCGTTTCTTTGACATAGCGAATCAGGTCCGGCACTTTGGTCAGACCGTCCAGCAGACTGTACTGCGTGTGGTTGTGCAGATGCACATAATCGCTCGCCACGAGCTTTGTCATAACCTCAAGAAACCCTCATGCTTTATCAATACAGTATAGCGTAGAGTCCGCCCCGACGTCAGCCACAAGATTCACAACACCAACCGGACCTACTTCCTGACAAGCGCGAAACAGCTAGCGATTTCCTATGTCGTGTGAGGCTTGCCGTGGGATCCTTCAACCATTGAATAACAGGTACGTTCCAGCGAATATGACTATCACGGACACGATTTTTTGCAGTAGGTGCTTCTTGAGCAGGCTTTCTTTGTTCGCCATCGGAATGAATAACGTGGCTAGCACGCCGAGCCCGATGACAAAGAATGGCTGAAACCCATTCACGAGCGTTACGAGAGCGAGCGGCGCCAGCAGGCTCGCGTAATTAAAGCACGCCCGGGCCAGTATATTAAGCGATTCATTGGCGAGGCTTACCGGAAAGACTCTTTTACCGTTACTCTTGAAGATGGCGACGAAATCCTGGCGAAAACCTCGAAAAAACGTCAATAAGAGCAGACCACCGAGAGCCGTGCCGAGGTACTGATAGAAAGCCGTCGACCAGAAACCCGCGTCCCGTCCCACAAATTTAAACAAAAAGGCTTCGACGGAGAAAAGCGCGGTCGAAAGCATCATCAGACCGAATACTGATTTCTTAAGTCGAAATTTGTCATCAAGATCGAGCGTGATAAGCATCGCGCCCGCCAGAATAACGATTCCGGCGACTATCTGATTCGCGGCTAATTTTTCGTGCAAAAAAAGCAACGCCAAGAAGTAGGTATACAGCGGCTGCACTTGAAACAAAGGGACAACCCGGGAAGTCTCGTCTTTCATCAGCGCGAATATGTAGGGGAATACCGCCAAAAAATAGATAAGGCCGGCCGCCACGACGATAAGCGCGGAATGCATCGGGATATTCGAGGCGTCGTGTTTACAGAGCCAAATACCCAAACTGAATACCAGACTAACGATCGAGGTGAATATCATCAGCGTGCCCGGCCGCACATGCCGGTAGAATCTCTCGATTAGGTATTTGTCTATGTGGTTGTTGACGCTCCAAAGAAACGGCGCGGCCAAGGCGAGAACGAACCAATTCATCGGGCGATCATGCTGCTACTTAGACAGGTAGTCGCGAAGGTGATGGATGGCTTTGGTGGCGTCGTCGATTGCCCGTTTCAGATCCTTGTCTTCGGCGTCGCCTTCGTGGATACCGCTGAGGACGGCTCGCGCCTTCTCCTTGGAATCGCGGGCTTTTTCGAGCAGGCTACTCAGTTCCTTTTGGGTCTTCTCGCTCAGCTCGCCGGTTTTGGCTTTAGCTTCGCCCATCAATTTGTCGAGCTCGGTGTGTAGGGTTTTGAGCTGCTTCTCGGCCTCGCTCCAGCTCTTCTGGGCATTGGTTTTTATATCCTGGCGGGTTTCCTTGCCGCTCTTAGGCGCGGTCAGGATACCGGCGACATAACCGGCCGCCGCGGCCACGGCCGTACCGACGGCGAATTTCTTAGCGGTGTCTTTCTTACTCATCATAACCTCCCTTATCTCTTAAGTCTTTTATGATTTCTTATGCTTGGTAACCGTCTCGACGATGTTCGCGAACGTCCGCAGCGCGCCGAGCGGTCCGCTGGCTTTCTTGAACATCTCGGCGGCGGCTTCGGCCGAATCGACGACCTGTTCGCCCTTGGCGACGATGCGCCGCACGCTTTTTACGACCTTCAGGATCAAGGCGGCGACGATAATGGATAGAATCAAGAACAAACCCAGTAAGCAACTGAGTACGATTACGAGGACGTCAAATGTAGTATTCATGAGGCAAAGTATAGCATAACGGAGCGGTCTAATCTGTAGGATATTTAACTACTCGAGGTCGATCGATTGCAGATAGGCCTTGAACTCCGGTCCGAGCTCGCTGTGCCGGATCCCGAATTCCACTACCGTCTTGAGATATTCCAGCTTATTACCGGTGTCATAGCGGGTACTATCCTTGATCTCGCAGCCATAGAACGCCTTGCCATCTTGCAACATCGGCTGAATAACGCTGTCCGTGACGTAAAATTCCTTACCCTCCGGCAGCTCGGCCAAGCCTTGTTCGAGGTAATCGAATATCTCGGGCTTGAACAAGTAACCGCCGACACCCGCGAAATCGGATGGCGCCTCGGCCCTGCCCGGTTTCTCGACGACCCGGTCCATCTTGAGCACGTCATCGCGTACCCGCGTACCACCCAGGACTCCGTAGCTCTCATATTCGAGGTCGGTGCTGATGCGGAGACAGGGGATGATGCTGGCGTCAAACTCTTCGTATCGGGCAATCATCTGTTCGAACGCGTTCGGCGAAGCGACCGTCAGGTCATCGGCGAACGCGTAGATGAACGGCTCGTTACCGATGAGGTGGGCGGCATTTACCACGGGCGTGGCGGTACCGTACGGGCCCTTTTGACGGATGTAGACGAAGTTCGCAAGGTTGGCGATCGCCTGGATCTCATCGATAAAATGCTGCTTCTTAGGACCGCCAGCACGCAGGTTATTGAGTAGATCTTCGCTTGGCGTGTCGAAATGATCCTCGATTGAGCGCTTATTGCTACTCCCGACGATAATGATGTCTTTGATACCGGCCGCGACCAGATCCTCGACGATATACTGGATAATCGGCTTGTCGATGAGCGGCAGCATTTCCTTCGGCATGGCCTTGGTCTGCGGCAGGAAGCGGGTGCCGAAACCGGCCGCGGCGATAACGGCTTTGGTAACTTTTCTAGGCGAAGCGTTATCAGTCACCAATCGATTTTACCACAACCCGCTAGGCGGTCCGCAGCCGCTCCAATTTGTCATAGGCCATCACTACGGCGACCGCGTCGGTCATCAACCCTGTCCGGGCATTCTCGAGCAACTCGTCGATACTGATGAGACGAAGCTCAATGAATTCGTGCGCTTCCAGCCGTTGCTCGGCGTCTGGTATGCAGCCCGTCGCCAGGTAGTAATGACGCGTCGTGTTGGTATACGCGTCCATGCGGGCGATACCCAGAAACTCCAAATCGCCGATTTTGTAGCCAGTTTCCTCGGCGAATTCCCGCCGGGCCGCCAGCTCCGGCTCTTCGCCCGACTCGACGAAGCCGCCAGGTAATTCATCCATGATTTTCTCCGGGCCAGTTCGGAATTGGCGGGCGATAATGACCCGGTTGTCCGGTGTCAGGGCGATGATCGCCGCCACGCGCGAGCCATCCGGGTC
>Ga0207652_10001979_pt1 | contig 17727 bp, 17 predicted proteins | sample KBSC63BmetaG_FD_184334 | JGI IMG/M metagenome (GOLD analysis project Ga0207652, IMG submission 184334) | Corn rhizosphere microbial communities from Kellogg Biological Station, Michigan, USA - KBS C6-3B metaG (SPAdes) (version 2) | ecosystem: Host-associated > Plants > Roots > Rhizosphere ... | reverse complement strand
TCACGTCCCGGGCGCCTCATGGGGGTCACAGCCTGCCAGGACCCCCATGAGGCGCCCGGGACACCCGCCACCCATCTCGGACGGCCGCAAGCACCACGAGCCCCCGCCCGCCCCTTCCCCAGCGGGATCGCCTATCTAGGCGGGCGTCTCGATCTTCGGGAAGAGCGGCTGGATCCGCTCGACCTGCCGGCCGCCGCCGCGCGAGCCGAGCTCGGCCAGGCCGCGCCCTTCCTCGCCGAGCATCGCGAGCAACTGCTCCGCGGTCGCCGGCAGGTAGGGCACGAGCATCAAGGTGACGACGCGTAGGCCCTCGACCAGGTTGTAGAGGACTTCGTCGAGGCGGGCCGGGTCGGCCTCGTCCTTGGCGAGGACCCAGGGCGCGGTCTCCTCCACGTAACGGTTGAGGCGCCGGACCAGCGTCCAGATGACCTCCAGCGCCTGGGAGAGCTCGGCGCGGTCGAGTAGATCGCGCAGGCGGTCGAGCGCCCCCTCGAAGTCCTCGGCGAGTACCGCGTCGACCTGGCCCTCCGGCACCACCCCGTCGCGGTAGCGCGCCACCATCGCCAGAGTGCGGCTGGCGAGGTTGCCGTAGTCGTTGGCGAGCTCGGTCTCGTAGCGCGCCTCGAAGCCCGCGGTGGAGATCGACCCGTCCTGGCCGAAGCTGACCTCGCGGAATAGGTAGAAGCGGAGCGCGTCGGCACCAAAGCGCTCGATGACCTCGAACGGGTCGAGCACGTTGCCGAGGCTCTTCGACATCTTTTTCTCGCCCATCAGCAGGAAGCCGTGGATCACCATGCGGCGCGGCGGCTCAAGGTCGGCGGCCATGCAGAGCGCGGGCCAGATCACCGCGTGGAACTTGAGGATGTCCTTCGCCATCACGTGCAGGTCGGCGGGCCAGAAACGGTGGGTGAGGTCCTCGCCGGGACGGGCGAAGGTCAGCGCGGTGACGTAGTTGAGGAGGGCGTCGAACCATACGTACATGCGCTGCCCGGGGTCCCAGGGCAGCGGCAGTCCCCATTTCAGGGTCGGCCGCGACAGCGAGACGTCCTCGAGCCCGCCCTTGATGAAGGCGACCGCCTCGTTGCGGCGGAACTCGGGCACGACGAAGTCGGGCTGCTCCTCGTACAGCGCTTCCAGCTTGTCCTGGAACTTGGAGAGCTCGAAGAACCAGTTCTCCTCCTCGACCCAGTCGAGCGGGATCTCGTGGATCGGGCAGGTGTTCCCCGCCGCGACCTCGCGCTCGGTTTTGAAGTCCGCGCAGCGCGGGCAGTACCAGCCTTCGTAGGCGCCCTTGCGCACCCAGCCGTTGTCGTAGACGCGCTGCATGATCTCCGCGACCTTCGCTTCGTGCCGCGGGTCCGACGTGCGGATGAAGAAGTCGTTGGTGGCGTCGATGATCGGCATCAGCGCCTCGAACTTGGCCGCGTTCCGATCGACCAGCTCCTCCGGCGAGATCCCCTCCTTCGCCGCCGCGTTCTCGATCGGCTCCCCGTGCTCGTCGGTCCCGGTCAGGAAGAACACGTCCTCCCCCCGCTGCCGGTGGTGCCGCGCGAGGATGTCCGCGGCCAGCGTCGAGTACGCGTGCCCGAGGTGCGGCTCGGCGTTCACGTAGTAGATGGGGGTGGTGACGTTGAAGCGCTCGTTCATGAGCGCACCAGACTAGTGCGGCGGCGGCGCCCCCCGACGTGGCGACGCAAAGCTGTGACGCGGAAAGACGCCGATAATCCTCGCGATGCCCGTCGACACCCACGGACGTTGGCCCTGGATCGCCGTCGCGCTCGCCCCGTCGGCCTGGGGCGCCGCGCTGTCCCGGCGCGAGGCGCTCCGCCGTGACGACGCCTGGGTGGCGCTGCTCGGCCTGCCGATCCTCCTCGCCCACCAGACCGAGGAGTGGGTCCGCCCGGGCGGCTTCCTGCCGTTCTGCAACGAGCGGCTGCTGGGCAGCGACCGGCCGACCTGGCCGCTGACCGAGCGCGACGGCTTCCACGTCAACGTGACGGTCGGCTGGGGGACGGCGATCGCCGCGGCGGCGCTCTGGCGCCGAAGCGCGGCACCGGCGGCGATCGTGCTCTGGGCACCGCCCCGGCCGGCTAAGGGCGTGGGGAAGCGATCGTCGCCGCCGGAGTGGGCATCGGCCTCAGCGCCGGGCTGCCGCTGGCGATGAAGCTGCGGATGCGGCGCGGCCGGCGCGCGTAGGTTCGTGAGCCGCCCGGGGCGCTGGGCGGGGGACCGGGACGCTGGCCGGCGCCTCGGCCTGTGCGCAGGGATTGCCGGCGCCTCGCGGCTGATTGGCGGCCCCGGCAGGCTAGGACCGCCAATCAGCCGCCGGGCCGCAGGGAGGGAGTCACAGAGAGGAGCGGGTTACGGGACGAAGCCGGTGGGATTCGTGACGGAGGCGTGAGCATTTTGTGTCCGCTGCGCACCGTGGGAGACAACCCTTAGTCCTTTGTCACCCCCTGGGTGACAAAGGACTAAGGGTTGCGGGGCGGCGGCCGGAGTGCCGACAGAAGGTGCGCGGAAGGGTCACTTCTCGCGCCTTCCGTGAGCTTCTCCACCGATCCGCGCGTCTCTCGTGACGCCGGATCCGTCGCTCGCTGAGTTGAGCCCGTCATAGGCGGCTCAACTCAGCGAGCGTGCTGACCACCGCTGATGAAGGCGTCGTCCCTCCCGCAGGCTCCCCAGGGCTGGCCGGCCTCGGTGGCTCAGCAGCGCGGGCGGTAGGTGATTTCGGTCAGGTCGTGGCCGTAGCGGTGCAGACGCGTTTCCTGCACCACGACCAGCGCCGAGAATTCTTCTTGGTCCACCTGGCCCTCGTGGCCGAGTTTGGTGGTGAGCTGGCCGAGGGAGTGGGCGTCGTCGCCCATCTGCTTGCGCAGGGCGAGGCATGCGGCGGGCGCGTCGGTCGCTTCCAGTTCGTCGCCGAGCTTCGTCAGCGCGGCGCCGTAGGAGCGGTACATCGGTTCGACGAGCTGCTGCGAGGAGGTGGTGTGGATCTGCTCCGCCGCCCGCGCCGAGACCTGGTTTTCGAAGCGCCTCATCACCTTTTCGACTTCCTTTGCCCATACCGTTTCCGGGCTCGGGCCATCCGAGCCGGTCGTGGTCCCGGAGCTGCCCGACCCGCCACCGCAGGCGGCGAGGCCGAGGGCGAGGGCGAGGAGGATCAGCGGGACGAGGTAGGCGTTGCGGAGGCGCCTCACCGCCGCGCCTCGCGGCCGGTGAGGGCTTTGTAGAGGTCGTTCGCGCGCGTGCCGGTGAGGGCGGCGACGACGGAGGCGGCGGCGCGGGGGCGGGCGCCACTTTGGACCAGGTGGCGGAGGGCGTCGACGGCGAAGCCGACATCCTGACCGTGCTCACCGGTCTCGGCCGGGCCGATGACGAGGACGATCTCGCCTTTCACGTCGCCACGGAAGCGGCGGGCGAGCTCCCCGAGGGTGCCGCGGGCGACCTCCTCGTGGATCTTGGTCAGCTCGCGGCAGACGGCGGCCTCGCGGTCCGGGGCGATCGCCGCCAGCGCCGTCAGGCTCTCCCCCACCCGCCGCGGGGACTCGAAGCAGACGACGGTCTCGGTCGAGCGCAGCACCCGCTCCATCTCCCCCGCCCGCCGCGGCAGGAAGCCCTCGAAGCGCCAGCGGTCGGTCGGCAGCCCGCTCGCCACCAGCGCCACCGGCACCACCGAGGGACCGGGCAGCACCGTCACCTCGAGATCACGGTCGATGCAGCGGCGGATCAGCTTGAAGCCGGGGTCGGAGATCGCCGGCATCCCCGCGTCGGAGACCAGCGCCACGTTGTAGCCGCGCTCGATCTGCTGGGTGAGCTCGACCGCGCGCGCCGATTCGTTGCCCTCGTGGAAGGAGACGAGGCGGGGCGCCGGGCGGATCGCCAGGCGCTCGAGGAGCTGACCGGTGCGCCGCGTGTCCTCGCAGGCGACGAAGTCGGCGGAGATCAGCGTCTCGCGAATGCGCGGGCTCACGTCGTCGAGGTTGCCGATCGGCGTCGGGCAGACGGTCAGCGCGCCTGCCATCAGTGACTGTCCGCAGGCTCGCGCGCGCGGCCGGCGAGCTCGGTGCGGGCCAGTGCCGCGGCGCCGATCATCCCGGCGTCGTTGCCGAGCGTCGCTTCGAGGATCGGGGTCTGGTTCATCGGGTCGAGCGCCCTGGCGCTGACTTCCTTGCGGGCCGGGTCGAGCAGCAGGTCGCCGGCCTTGATCACGCCGCCGCCGACGACGATCGCTTCCGGCTCGAAGATGTTGGCGAAGCTCGCGCAGGCGACGCCGAGCCGGCTGCCGATCAGGTCGAAGACGCCGATCGCGGTCTCGTCGCCGGCCAGCGCCGCTTCGGTGACCGCGAGCCCGTCGACCTCGACGCCTTCGGCGTGCAGCTTGCCGAGCGCCGAGTCGGGCGCCGATTCGGCGGCGGCGCGGCCCTCGCGGCCGAGCGCCGTCCCCGAGGCGAGCGCCTCGACGCAGCCGTGGTTCGGACAGTTGCCCTGGCAGGGCGGGCCGTCGGCCTGGATCACCACGTGGCCGAGCTCGGCCCCGGCGCCGGTCGCGCCGCGGAAGATCTCGCCGCCGAGGATCAGCCCGCCGCCGATCCCGGTGCCGATCGTCAGCATCACCATCGTCGGCTTCCCCCGCGCCGCCCCGTAGCGGTACTCGGCGAGCGCGGCGACGTTGCCGTCGTTGTCGAGGAAGACCGGCAGGCCGACCCGCTCGGAGACCACATCGCGGACCGGCAGGTCGAGCAGCGGCAGGTTGACGGCGGCGATCGCGACGCCGCGCTTCTGGTCGATCGTCGCCGGGATGCCGAGACCGACCGCGACCGCGTTCGGGCGCGCCGCACGCGCCGCGTTCACCTCGCGGACGAGCAGCTCGACCAGTTCGTCCTGGTCCTGACCGCGCGAGGTCTCGCGGCTCTCCCATAAGGTCTCGACACCGGCGAGGACGCCCACCTGGATCTTCGTCCCGCCGAGGTCGACACCGATCGTCTCGGCCTCACTCATGGCTGGCTAGGCTAGTCGTCCTGCCGTCTCGACGGTGCGGCGGCGGCCGCGCTCGCAACGCGCTTCCCGGCCGTTTTGCAGGCGGATCGCGTCATCCGGCGAAGTTCGTTGTTCCTTAGGAACCTCGACTACGGTTTCGGACCCTCTTTTTCCAGACGATATGCCTGACGATGGTGAGAAGCGGCCGCAGGGGCCGCCAGACGAACGGCCCGCGGGCCGGCCCGATTACAAGGTGTACCGCTCGCGGCGGGGCATCTTCTCGCGCCTGAAAGGGGGCGGGGACGTCCCGCGCTCGGACGCGGAGGGCGCCGGTGCCGGGGCCGGCGTCGGCGACCGCGGCGACCGCGGCGACCGCGGGCGCCCCGGCGGGCCGCCCGAGGAGCCCGGCCGCACCAACTACGGCCGCGGCCGCCGCGAGGGCCCGTCCCTCCCCCCGCTCAAGCTGCCCTGGAAGCGGCGCGAGGAACGCGGCCCGCGGCCCGGCCGCCGCAAGCCCCCGGCGCGGCGGATCGCCTTCTGGGTGGGGATCGCGATCGTCGGCTGGATCGTCGTCAGCCTGCTCTCCTTCGCGATCTCGGCCCAGCTCCAGTCGTTCAAGCTCGCCGGCGAAGCCAAGGACGCCCTGCACGGCAACCCGTTCATCCTGCCGAGCGCGCAGAACATCCTCGTCATGGGCACCGACGCCCGCCCGCCGAACACCAAGGAACCGGGCGCAGCCCACAACCCCAAGTGCTACGCCCAGCAGGAAAAGGGCGAGTCCCCGCACCCGCCCTGCTCGCAGGGCGAATACCGCGCCGACACCCTGATGGTGATCCGCGCAGGCGGCGGCAGCTTCGACAAACTCTCGATCCCGCGCGACTCCTACGCCGAAATCCCCGGCTATCAACCGGCGAAAATCAACGCCGCCTTCGCCTACGGCGGCGCCGCGCTGCAGATCAAGACGGTCGAAAAGTTCCTCAACATCAAAATCGACCACGTCGCGATCATCAACTTCACCGGCCTCGAAAACCTGGTCGACGCGGTGGGCGGCGTCCAGGTCAACCTGAAGCACAAGCTGTGCGCCGATATCGCGGGCGGCGCCGGCGGCGGCCAGGGCGGCGTCACGCTGCGGCTGGGCAAGGGCGAGAACACGCTGAACGGCCAGCAGGCGCTCGCCTACTCCCGCATCCGCGAGCCGAGCGAATGCCCCGGCAAAGGCAAGAGCGCCTACAGCTTCGAATACAACGATCTGCAGCGCGAGAACGCCCAGCAGGAAGTGATCAACGGGATCAAGGACCGGCTCACCAGCTTCCCCCGCATCCCCTACAACTTCATCAAGGGCCCGATCATCGGCTGGGACGCGCCGAAAGCGTTCGTCTCCGACATGGGCTTCTTCACGATGCCGCAGCTGGTGATATCGGCGGCGCTGGGCGGCACCGGCGGGACCAACGTCCTCTGCGGCACCAGTGCCAAGGAAGCGGCGAAGTGCGGCGAAGGGCCGGGCGGCTCGATCGAAGTCCCGCAGTCGGTGCGCCGCGCGGCGGTCCACCGGCTGATGGGCTGAGCGCGAGCGCGCTGCACGGATTCCGGTCCCCCATAGGGGCCCAAAAGTCGACTGCGTGACGGCGGCGGGCTAGTCGCTGGACGACGACGAACTCGACGACGCGGCGGTCTTCGACTCCGACTTCGAGCTGGAGCTCGAGCCGCTGCCCGAGTCGGAGGAGCTCGACGACTTCGACTCCGAAGAGCCCTCGCCTCCGCTCCCGTTCGAGCCGCCTCCCTTGCGCTTGCCGTAGTCGGTGTTGTAGAAGCCGGAGCCCTTGAAGTGGACCGCGGGTGCGGTCAGCACGCGGTGCGCGGGGGCGCCGCACTCGACGCACTCGGTCAGCGGCTCCTCCGCCATCTTCTGCATCACGTCGAAGACGTGGCCGTTGTCGCATTTGTACTCGTAGATCGGCACGGGACCCCTGATTATCGCAGCCGCTACGGTTCGGGCATGGCGACGACCCCGCAGGAGAAGCCCGAGACCGAGGTGACGATGGAGGAGATCGTCGCGCTGTGCAAGCGGCGCGGCTTCGTTTTCCCCTCCTCGGAGATCTACGGCGGGCTCGGCTCGACCTACGACTACGGCCACTACGGGGTGCTGCTGAAGACCAACGTGAAGAACGAGTGGTGGCGCGCGATGCTGCAGGAACGCGACGACATCGTCGCCCTCGACTCGGCGATCCTGCAGAGCCCCAAGGTCTGGGAGGCCTCCGGCCACCTGGCGGGGTTCACCGACCCGCTGGTCCAGTGCCTCGGCAAGTGCAAGCGACGCTGGCGGGAGGATCACCTGCGCGAGGCCGTGGCGGCCGAAGGCGGTGACCCGGACGGGGAGATCCGCTGCCCGGAGTGCGGCGGCGAGCTCTCGGAGCCGCGCAACTTCAACCTCATGTTCGAGACGCACGTCGGCCCGGTCGCGGGCGAGGGCTCCGAGGTCTACCTCCGCCCGGAGACCGCCCAGGGCATCTTCATCAACTTCAAGAACGTCCTCGGCTTCGCCCGCAAGAAGCCGCCGTTCGGGATCGCCCAGGTCGGCAAGTCCTTCCGCAACGAGATCACGCCCGGCAACTTCATCTTCCGCACCCGCGAGTTCGAGCAGATGGAGATGGAGTTCTTCGTCCCACCCGACGACGCGGAGCGCTGGTACCGCGAGTGGATCGAGACCCGCGAGCGCTGGTACACCGACCTCGGCATCCGCCCCGACCACCTGCGCGTGCGCCCGCACGAGCAGGACGAGCTCTCCCACTACTCCTCGGGGACGAGCGACGTCGAGTACCTCTTCCCGATCGGCTGGTCGGAGCTGGAGGGCATCGCCAACCGCGGCAACTTCGACCTCACCCAGCACGCCAAGTTCAGCGGCGAGAAGCTCGAGTACTTCGACCAGCAGACCAAAGAGCGCTACGTCCCCCACGTGATCGAGCCCGCCGCGGGCGCCGATCGCGCCACCCTCGCCTTCCTCGTCGACTCCTACGAGGTCGAGGAGGTGGAGGGCCGCCAGCGCACCGTCCTGCGCCTGCACCCGCGCCTCGCCCCGGTCAAGGTCGCCGTCCTCCCCCTCGTCTCCAAGGAGGGCCTGCCCGAGAAGGCCCGCGAGGTCTTCGCCGACCTCCGCAAGCGCCTCCCCGCCGAGTTCGACGAGGGCGGCTCGATCGGCAAGCGCTACCGCCGCCAAGACGAGATCGGCACCCCCTGGGGCATCACCGTCGACTTCCAGACCATGGACGACGACACCGTCACCCTGCGCGACCGCGACTCCCTCGAGCAGATCCGAGTCCCGATCGAGGGCCTCGGCGACGAGCTGGTCAAGCGCCTGGAAGCGCCCTGGCAGAGCCCGAAGCTGGGTTAGCGCCGTGAGGCCCGAGGGGCCACGGGACGGGTTCGCGCGAGAGCGGACGGGTTCGCGCGAGAGCCCCGGATGAGTTCGCACTTTTCCGCGCTATCCGCGGATTTCTGCGAACTCATCGGTGGGCACCGGCCGAACGCGCACCGGACCTACCGATTTTCGGGGTCATGACGTAGGTTCGAATTGCCGAAGAGGTCCGGACTTATCCCTGCTCGTCCGATTGGAGCCCGCCGTGGCATATGAGATGGACATACCTGACAGTGGCCAGAAGGCCAAGATCCGCAACCCGTGGCTGGTGGTGCTGTGGTCGCTCGTCACCCTCGGGATCTACCACCTGGTCTGGTGGTATCGGGTCAACAAGGAGCTGAAGGCGTTCGGGGAGTCACGCGGTTACGACCTCGGTCGCAACCCGACGAACTCGCTGCTCGCGCTGTTCCCAGGCTTCCTCATCATCGTCCCGCCGCTCGTCTCCTACTACCGCGGCACGAAGCGTGTGCAGGGCGCACAGGCGCTGGTGGGTCGTGAGCCGGTGAACGGCTGGATCGCGCTGGTCCTCTACCTGTTTATCGGGATCGCGTTTCCCGCCTACCTGCAGGTGGGGCTGAACGGCGTCTGGCGCCAGGAGCTGTCGCCGGCCCCGGGCCAGGACTTGCCGCCGCAGCCGAACGACGACCCGATGCCGCCGAAGCTCAGCGACGCCTGAGCCCCGGCCGGCCGGCTCGGCTGCCAGGCGCCACAATCGGGCGCGATGGCAGCCGAGCTGCACCTCCCCGAAAGCGCCGAGACCGTCAAGGTCCGCAACCCCTGGGCGGTAGCGCTGCTGCCCTTCGTCACGCTCGGCATCTACCACCTCGTCTGGTGGTACCGGATCAACAAGGAGATGAAGGCGTACGGCGAGTCGCTGGGCTACGACCTCGGTCGCAACCCGACGAACTCGCTGCTGGCCGTCTTCCCCGGCGGGCTGATCATCGTTCCCGCACTGATCACCTACTGGCGGGGGACCAACCGGGTGCAGGGGACCGAGGCGCTGGCGGACCGTGAGCCGATCAACGGCTGGCTCGTCCTGCTCCTGTTCTTCATCCTGCCGCCGGGCTTCGGCGCCTACCTCCAGATCGCCCTGAACCACGTCTGGGAGCAGGAGCTCAGGGGCCGTTGAGGTAGGCCTCGACCGCGCGGGCGTCGGCTTCGAGTTCGCGCGCCGCCCTCTTCGTGACGTCCTCGAGGTGCCGGATCTCCACCTTGCCCTTCTGGAGGCTCCAGGTGGCGACGGCGCGGCCCTTGACCAGCGCGAAGGGACGGAAGAGGCCGTTGTTGGTGACCAGGAGCTTGTGCTCGCCGACGACCCGCTCGCGCGACTCCCAGCCGAGCAGCAGCGGGTCGAAGGCGCCGAGGAGGCGCGGCGGCGGGAGCGGCGCGGGATCCTCGCGCTTGCGGAGGTCGACGAGGCCGTCGCCGAGGTCGACGATGCGGCGGGCGATCTTCTTCAGGCCGGCGCGAGCGTCGCCAAGCGAGATGCCCGCCCAGCGGGCGAGGTCGGCGGCGGTGGCGGGGCCGTGGCCGACGAGGTAGCGGCGGGCGAGCTCGCCGAGCGAAGCGTCGCGAGAGGGGGCCGGATGGACCCCATCACTCACGAACTGCGGGGAGGTTCGCTCAGGGGTCCATCCGGCCCCCATCACCGGACCCAGCCAATCGCGCGTCGAGACGAAAGCGTGCTCTCTCCCCCGCATCGGCCCGCGCACGCAGATGCCTTGGAGGCTCGCGAAGAAGAGGACGTGGACGAGCGCCTGTCCGGCGGTCGGCACGTCGGCGGAGTCGAGGCGTTCGCGCAGCTGCGCGCGGGTCATCGGCCCCTCGTCGGCGAGCGCCCTCGCCACCGTCGCCACCCCACGTTCCGCCGCCGTCTCGTCCACCCCGGTCTGCCGCAGCCGCGTCCGGCAGGAGGTCCAGAGGGGCGGCGTGGTCAGCGCGTGGAGCAGCGGGTAGTCCTCGGCGCGGATCAGGTGCAGGGTGCCGCGGTTGACCCAGGTGATGATCAGCCGCCGCTGGTCGAGCGCCCGGTCGACGTCCGACGCCACGAGCCCCTCGCTCCGCGCCCGCACCGCCAACCGCGCCCCACGCGGGTCCTGCCCCTGAATGGCCAGCAACCGATCCGCCACCGCCTCAGCACTGCGAGCCGGCCGCGTCGCCAACCCTTGCGCAGTAAGCCGCGCGGCGTGAACCTCGTCCGCCGTCACGGCCGGTCGGGCAGGTTTGATGGACCCCCGAACGAACCTCCCCGCTGTTCGTGAGAGAGGGGGTCCATCAAACCTCCCCCTCGGAAAGCCAAATCAGCCTTTGCCGGAGAGCAGGTTCCAAGCCCGCCGCCAGAAGCTGGGCGCCGGCTCACCCGCCACGTCGTCCGGGGAGATCTCGATCGACCCCGGGTTCTTCCCCGGCTTGGCCAGCTTCGCCGCCGTCACCGCGTCGATCTGGAGGATCACGCCGCGCTCGTAGATCCCCTCGACCTCGGGCGCGTCGACGAATTTGTGGCCGCCCGGCTTCTTCGGCGTGGTGTCGAAGATGATGCCGTCGAAGAGGTCGGCCTCGGGCGCGTCGAGCACCTCGACCACCGTCCCCAGCCGCACCTCGTCGCTGGAGTAGACGGGGATGCCGCGCTTGGCGACCAGGTAGGAAACCTTCGGGCCGAGATCGTCCATGGCCGCGAGCCTAACGGAGCGGCGCCGCGGCCCTAAGCACGCCATAGACTCGGGCGGGAACACCCGACCGGGAGGGAAGCATGGGAACGAACTTGGCCTCGATCGTCAGCGCGAGCGCCGCGCGCGACGCCGCCGCGCCGGCGGTGCGCCTGGGCGAGCGGACGCTCACCTACGGCGATCTGGACGACGGCAGCGCCCGCGTGGCGGCGCTGCTGCGCCGGCGCGGGCTGGAGGTCGGCGACCGGGTCGGGGTGATGCTGCCGAACGTGCTCGAGTTCCCGCTCGCCTACTACGGGGTGCTGCGCGCCGGCGGGATCGTCGTGCCGATGAACGTGCTGCTGAAACGGCGCGAGATCGCCTTCTACCTGGAGGACTCGGGGGCGAAGCTGATCCTCGCCTGGCACGGGTTCCTGGACGAGGCGCGCGCGGGGGCTGCCGACGCCGGGGCGGAGCTGATCGCGGTCGAGCCGGAGGAGCTCGCGGCGGCGCTGGCCGGGCTCGAGCCGACCGCCGAGATCGTCGACACCGACGCCGAGGACACGGCGGTGATCCTCTACACCTCCGGCACGACCGGCAAACCGAAGGGCGCCGAGCTCTCGCACCGCAACCTCGACGAAAACTCGGAGATCGTCTCCCGCACCACCTGCCTCGTGGAGGCCGGCGACGTGGTCCTCGGCGCCCTCCCGCTCTTCCACTCGTTCGGCCAGACCGTCGGGATGAACGGCTCGCTGCGGCGCGGCGCCTGCCTCACGCTGGTGCCGAAATTTGACCCCGGCGCGGCGCTGGCGACGATCGACCGCGATCGCGTCACCCACTTCTACGGCGTGCCGACGATGTTCGGCGCGCTGCTCCACCACCCGGAGCGGGAGAGCTTCGACACCTCCTCGTTGCGGATCTGCATCACCGGCGGGGCGTCGATGCCGGTCGAGGTGCTGCACGGCTTCGAGGAGGCCTTCGGCGCCGAGCTGCTGGAGGGCTACGGGCTCTCGGAGACCTCGCCGACCGCCTCCTCCGGCTTCCCTGGCAAACTGCGCAAGCCCGGCTCGATCGGCACGCCGCTGGAAAAGGTCGAGATGCGGATCGTCGACGAGTCGGGCGCCGAGGTGCCCCGTGGCGAGGTCGGCGAGATCGTCATCCGCGGCCACAACATCATGAAGGGCTACTGGGGCAAACCCGAGGCGAGCGCCGAGGCGATCCGCGGCGACGGCTGGTTCCACAGCGGCGATATGGGCCGCGAAGACGAGGACGGCTACTTCTACGTCGTCGACCGCAAGAAGGACATGATCATCCGCGGCGGCTACAACGTCTACCCGCGCGAGGTCGAGGAGCTCCTCTACGAGCACCCGGCGATCCGCGAAGCCGCCGTCGTCGGCGTCCCCCACTCCGAGTGGGGCGAGGAGGTCGGCGCCGCGGTCGTCCTCGAACCCGGCGAAGAGGTCGCCCCGGAGGAGATCAGCGCCTGGGTGCGCGAGCGCATCGCCGCCTACAAGTACCCCCGCGTGGTCTGGTTCCTCGACGAGCTTCCCAAAGGCCCGACCGGCAAGATCGTCAAGCGCGAGATCGAGGTCCCGGCGCCGGCCGACGCCTGATATTGGCCGGCCGGCCAGTTTCGCGGTACTCTCGGGTTCCACCTGAATCACGACACGAAACGGGGTTGAGATGAGCGTTGCTTCCCAGCGTTTGATGGACAACATCAGCTACGAAGACCTCTACAAGCGCTGGGAGCAGGGGAACTGGTCGGCGTACGACATCGACTTCTCCGCCGACGTCACCGGCTGGGCCGGGCTCTCCGACCTCCAGCGGGCCTCGGCGATGTGGATCTACTCGATGTTCTTCTACGGCGAGGATCGGGTCGCCGACACGCTCGCGCCCTACGTCACCGCCGCACCGACCGAGGAGCAGTCCTACTTCCTCGCCACCCAGCAGGTCGACGAGGTGCGCCACTCGCTCTTCTTCCACCGCTTCTTCAAGGAGGTGATCGGGGTCGGCGGCGAGAGCATCGAGGACACCCTGGCCTCCACCCTGCCGCAGCTGAACTGGGGCTATCGCGGCGTCTTCGACCGGCTCGACCGGATGGCGGAGGAACTGCGCAAGGACACCTCGCTGCCGAAGTACGCGCAGGCGATCACGCTCTACCACCTGATCGTCGAGGGCAGCCTCGCCCAGCCCGGCCAGCACTTCATCGAGGACTTCTTCGCCAAGGGGGAGACGATGCCCGGCTTCAGCGCCGGGATGGCGAACGTCTCCCGCGACGAGCAGCGCCACATCGGCTTCGGCGTCAAAGTCCTGTCCGAGCTCCTGGCGCCGAGCCATCCGGCCTCGGGCGAGTGCCGCGCCGCGGTGGTCGAGCTGCTGCGCGAAGTGCTCCCCTACAGCCCGGCCGTCTTCCGGCCGCCGAACCTCGACCGCGCCTACACCGAGTGCTACGGCTTCACGATGGAGGACATCTACGCCTTCGGCCTCAAGCTGGTGCGGCAGCGCTGGCGGACGATCGGCTTCCCGATCGAGGAGATGCCGCCCGGCGTCTTCCCCTTCGACCCCGACAAGTCCGAGGAGGAGATCGCCGCCGACCAGGTGAAGCTGATGCTCGGCGGCATCCTCGGCCCGTCCGACGGCAGCGTCGCCCCGAGCACCGACCCGGAGCTGATGCGCCTCTGGTTCGCGATCACCACCCGCGTCGCCGACCCCTCGGCCGGCAACGGCTCGCCCCTCGTCTACCAGTGGAAGTTCACCGACGCCGAGCCCTGGCACATCGTCATCGACAACGGCTCGACTCGCGCCGAGCCCGGCCTGGCGCCGAACCCGGCGGTGACGATCGAGGCGAGCTGGGCCGACTGGCTCGCGTCGACCAAACCCGATGCCAACCCGCTGAAGCTCCTGCTGCGCCGTCGCATCCGCCCCCACGGCAGCCTCCGCGAGCTGGCCCGCATGCGCAAGGTCTTCAACTGACGATGTTGATGGGCCGAAAACTACGTCTATAGGGCTACTTTTCGGCCCATCAACATCGGGCGCCGCCGGGGCTAGGAGATCGGCGGGCGGAGGTCGGCCCAGGGGCGCTCGGCCTCGATCTGGGCGGCGAGGGAGATCAGGAGCGGCTCGCTTTCCGGGCGGCCGATGATCTGGATCGCCAGCGGCATGCCGTCGGCGCCGAGGCCGAACGGGATCGACATCGCCGGGTTGCCGAGGTGGTTCCAGGGGACGCAGTAGGGATAGAAGCGACTCATGCCGAGCACCGTGTAGAGGGCGCTGCGGCCCTGCCAGCGGCGGATCGGCAGCGCCGTGCCGCCCATGACCGGCATCATCAGCACGTCGACGTCGTCGAAGACCCGGTTGATGCGGGCGATCTCGGCGGGGCGGTTGGCCATCGCCTTCTCGTAGAGCGCCTCGGGCAGGAGGTTGCCGAGCTTGCCGAAGCCGCGGGTGCGCCGTTCGAGGCGCTCCGGCCGTGGCACTTCTTCCACGGTCTCCGCGACTCCCTTGAGGAAGCGCGCGGTGATCGTGTCGCCGACCCGGCCCCAGTCGGGGTCGCGCGGGGCGACCTCGTGGCCGAGCGTGGCGAGGAAGGCGGCGGCGTCGGCGGTCGTCTGCTTGACCTCGTCGGAGACGTTGGGCGGCGCGAGGGCGCGCGGCGCCAGGGTCGACCAGCCGATGCGCAGCTTGCCGGGCGAGTCCTTGACCGACTCGACGAAGGGCTTGGCGGGCGGCGCCGGCGCTTCGTCCTCGGTCGAGCCGCCGGAGACGACGTCGAGCCACAGCGCCGTGTCGAGGACCGAGCGGCTCAGGCAGCCTTCGACCGCCAGCCCGCGCCAGCCTTCCTTGTGGGGAGCCATCGAGACGCGGCCGCGGCTCGGCTTCAGGCCGAAGAGGCCGTTGCAGGCGGCGGGAATGCGGATCGAGCCGGCGCCGTCCCCGGCGGAGGCGATCGGCACCATGCCCGCGGCGACCGCCGAGCCGGAGCCGCCGCTCGAGCCGCCCGGCGTGCGCTGCGGGTTCCAAGGGTTGCGGGTGACGCCGTAGGTGGCCGACTCGGTGAAGCCGCAGATCGCCAGCTCCGGCAGCAGGGTGAGGCCGACGATGATCGCGCCCGCCTCGCGCAGCCGGCGCACCACCTCGGAGTCCGCCTTGGCGGGCTCCTCGAAGGCGTCGGTGCCGTGCGTGTTGACCTCGCCGGCGACGTCGATTTCGTCCTTGATCGCGATCGGCACCCCGAGCAGCGGCCGATCGTCCCCGGCGCTCCGCCGCGCCTCGGCCTGCTCGGCCTCGAGCATCGCTTTGTCGGCGAAGACCTTGCGGAACGCGTTCAGCTCCGGATCGAGCCGGTCGATCCGTTCGAGCGACTGCCCGACCAGCTCGGTCGGACTGACCTCCCCGGCACGCACCATCTCGGCCTGCCGGGCCAGCCCCACGAACGCGATCTCATCTGCCCCCTGCCCCACGACCCGCGATCCTACCCACCCCCGCTGCCCAAGTCAGATCAGGTGTGCCAAAAGTGCAAATTTTCGGGATGAGAAGCGGGATCCGCGCTACCGTCGATCCATGGACGCCACCGAAGCAGCGCAGCAACTCAGCGAGCTCGAGCCGGTGCCCGAGCCGCCGCCCGGACCGACCTACGACCACATCGTCGGCAACCAGATCCGCTGGACGATCAACGTGCTCCGCTACGAACGCTTCCGGTGGCGCAAACGCAGGCTTGAAAAGGCGATACGGAAGCAGCGAAGATCGAATGCCTCGCATCGAACGAGCGAAGCCTGAGTTCTGGGCTCGTCTGTGGCCGCCGGTTGGCTCGGCGCGGTCCTCGGCTTCTGGCTCCGCTGAGACAAGGGTCGGGTGCCCGGCGGCCGACCCGGGAGGAGGGACAAGCGCGTCCGCACCTCTGGGCCCTATCCGACCATTTCTGCGAACGCCCCCGGGGGCCCGCGCCGGGGAGGGTTGTGGCCCCAAGCAAGCTGGCGCCCGGGGCAGGGGACCCGCCCCTCTCGCCACGGCCCGGGCAGGCTGTGGCCGTGGCGAGAGGGGCGGGTGCGCGGGGAGCGGAGGATCGTGCACGGGGGCGTCACGGGAGTGCGTCGGGGGTGACACGGATCCGTGACGGGAGTCGGACCCCGTCACGGAGATGTCGAGAAGTCCTCTGTTCCTCCCGTGTTGTCCAACACCGACGGACGCGCTGTCGACTTTGAGCCCCCCATAGGGGACCAAAAGTCGACAGCGCGTTATCGGCCCCTCGATTCCGGCCCGGAAAGAGCCTCGGAGGGCCGGAAAGTGTGACGTTCCCGGCATCTCTGTGACCGATCGGGCCGAGGTGTGGAGTCTCCCGGACAGGATCGTCACGGAAGTCCGACCTCCTCCCGTCCTTGTGACGCCTCCCCAACAGAAGCCTCACGTCCCGGGCGCCTCATGGGGGTCACAGCCTGCCAGGACCCCCATGAGGCGCCCGGGATCACCATCAACGCACTCGGACGCCCGCAAGCCCCCGGACAACGCTCGGACGGCCGCCAGGGCCGCGAGCAGCTAGTCGCCCGCGCCGACCAGGCGCTCGACGCCGGACTGGTCGATCGTCCGACGCAGGCCCTCGTCGAGCTTGATCGTCGGTTCCCAGCCGAGGAGGTCGCGGGCGCGGCCGATGTCGGGACGGCGCTGCTGGGGATCGTCGGTGGGCAGCGCCTCGAAGACGATCTCCGAGCGCGAGTCGGTCACCTCGATCACGGTCTTCGCCAGTTCGAGCAGCGTGAACTCGTCGGGGTTGCCGATGTTCACCGGCGTGTGGACGTCGGACTCGGCGAGCGAGACGATGCCGCGGATCAGGTCATCGACGTAACAGAAGCTGCGCGTCTGGCTGCCGTCACCGAAGACGGTGAGCGGTCGGTCCTGCAGCGCCTGGCGCAGGAAGGTCGGGATCGCGCGGCCGTCGTGGGGCCGCATGCGGGGGCCGTAGGTGTTGAAGATGCGGACGATCGCGGTGTCGACGCCCTGCTGGCGGTGGTAGGCCATCGTCAGCGCCTCGGCATAGCGCTTCGCCTCGTCGTAGACGCCGCGCGGGCCGATCGGGTTGACGTGGCCCCAGTAGTCCTCCCGCTGCGGGTGGACTTTGGGGTCGCCGTAGACCTCGGAGGTCGAGGCGATCAGGAACCTGGCGCGCTTCCACTTGGCGACGCCGAGCATGTGGTTGGTGCCCAGCGAGCCGACTTTCAGCGTGTGCAGCGGCAGCCGCAGATAGTCGATCGGGCTGGCCGGCGAGGCCAGGTGGTAGACGAAGTCGACCGGCTCCGGGATGTCGACGTACTCGGTGATGTCAATGTGCCGGAACTCGAACTTCTCGTCGCGAATATGCGCGATGTTCTCGAGCGAGCCGGTCTCGAGGTTGTCGAGGCAGATCACCCGGTGCCCCGCCGCGAGCAGTTTCTGGCAGAGGTGGGAGCCGAGGAACCCCGCGCCGCCGGTGACCACACAAGTCGTCATGGCGCCGGATGCTATCGGCTTGCCGCGGAGGACCCCTTCCCGCGAGCCATTCTCTCCAAATTGCGCGAGTTTCGTGGAGAAACGCGTGGATCAGGGGGGAGAAGTCGACGCGTCCCAGCCCTTGCCTGGCAGTGTTTGGTGCAGCGGAATAGAGCGGACGGGGGGAATCGAACCAGTGGGTCCGGGCAGGGGGTCGGAGCGTGAGAGCGTCCC
>Ga0207652_10001978_pt1 | contig 17727 bp, 18 predicted proteins | sample KBSC63BmetaG_FD_184334 | JGI IMG/M metagenome (GOLD analysis project Ga0207652, IMG submission 184334) | Corn rhizosphere microbial communities from Kellogg Biological Station, Michigan, USA - KBS C6-3B metaG (SPAdes) (version 2) | ecosystem: Host-associated > Plants > Roots > Rhizosphere ... | reverse complement strand
CGCGGCCCTGCTCGCACCGCAGGTGGAGCTGTCACGCGTCCAGCGCGTCGAGCGGCGGGCGCTGCTGGCGCTCAAGGGCCACTTCCAGCTCGACAACCTGCTCGTCTTCAACCGCAAGTTCTTCCCCAGCTGGGAACGCCGCTTCCTCGTCTACGAGCGCCGGCGCGACCTGCCGCGCGTCGGGCTCGCCGCGCTCGCGGCCGAGGCGTACCTGCCCTTCAGCGGCCGCGACCGCAGGTGAGCGCTTCGCTCGGCGCAGGCCTGGCGCTGGCGCTCGCCTCGGCCGCAGCGCTGAACTGGGGCTTCTTCACCCAGCACGGTGCCGCGTCCGGGCTGCCCCCGCTCAGCGTCCGCCGTCCCGTCCACTCCCTCCGGCTGCTCTTCTCAAGCCTCCGCTGGCTCGCCGGCTTCGCGGTCGGCCTCGCCGGCTGGGCCCTGTACGTCGCGGCGCTCGCGCTGGCGCCGCTCTCGCTCGTGCAGGCGACCTCGGCGGGCGGCATCGGCCTGCTGGCGCTGCTGGTCGAACGGACGACCGGAACGAGCCTCGCGCGCCGGGAGTGGGTCGGCGTCGGCGCAGCGGTCGGCGGGCTCGTGCTGCTCGGGATCTCGCTTGCCGGTCAGGAGACCGGGGGGAGGCACGGCGATCCGGCGATCGTCGGCGCCTGGATCGGCGTGTCGTGCGCAGCTGCCCTGCTCGCCGCCGTCCGTCTGCCGGGCGGCGTCGGGTTCGGGGTCTCCGCCGGCGTGCTCTACGCGGCCGGCGACGTCGCGACCAAGGCCGCGGTCGCCGGTGGGCCGGCGGTGCTCGCCTTCGTCGCCGCCGTGCTCGCGTGCCACGGGCTCGCTTTCGTCGCGCTCCAACTCGGCTTCCAGCGGGGCGGTGCGCTCGCGACCGCCGGTGTCGCCACGCTGCTCACGAACGCCTTGCCGATCCTGGCCGGAACCGTCGTCTTCCACGAAGGTCTGCCGGGCGGAGCCTTCGGCGTTCTGCGCGTGGCGGCGTTCGCGGCCGTCGTCTCCGGGGCGGCGCTGCTGGGGAGGACGGCCGAGCCGACGGCGCCGGCCCGGCCGGCGCCCGGCGGGTTGCGCAGCCTCGGCTCGCTTCGTACCATTGACTGACCGGTCAATCGAGCCCAGGAGCCAGAGATGTCGATCGCCGAACGCTCTGCTGCAGAACCCGGTGTTGCGGCGGGTGTGTCCCTTTCCCTGACCGACGAGCAGCGCGCGCTGCGCGAGCTGGCGCACGACTTCGCGGAGAAGGAGATCCGCCCCAGGGCCGCCGAGTACGACGTCCACATGACCCATCCCGCCGACGTGGTCGAGAAGGCCCACGCCGTCGGCTTGATGAACCTGCACGTGCCCGCCGACTACGGCGGCCCGGAGCTCGGCCTCTTCGACGGCGTGCTGGTCGCCGAGGAGCTGAACTGGGGCTGCTCGGGCATCGGCACGTCGCTCAGCTGCAACGGGCTCGGCGCAGGACCGGTGATCACGGCCGGCACGGACGAGCAGAAGCGGACTTGGCTCCCGCCCCTGCTCGAGGATCCGGTCCTCTGCTCCTTCGGGCTGAGCGAGCCGGATGCCGGCTCCGACGTCGCACGGATCAAGACGACGGCGACGCGCCGCGGCGACGAGTACGTCCTCAACGGCTCGAAGACCTTCATCACGAACGCGGGCTACTCCGCCTGGACGGTCGTCTTCGCGAAGACCGATCCCGACGCCGGCCACCGCGGGATGTCGGCGTTCGTCGTGCCGATGGACACGCCGGGCGTGACGATCGAGCAGCACCTGGACAAGATGGGCCAACGCTCCACGGACACGTCCGCGTTCGCCATGAACGACGCGGTGATCCCCGCCGCCAACCGGCTCGGTGGCGAGGGCGACGGCTTCAAGATCGCCATGCAGACCCTCGACTCGACGAGGCCCGGAACGGCGATCGGCGCAGTCGGCGTCGCGCGGGCGGCCTTCGAACACGCGTGCGACTACTCGAAGGAGCGCGTCACGTTCGACCAGCCGATCGCCATGCACCAGGGCGTCAACTTCCTGATCGCCGACATGGCGACGAAGATCGAGGCGGCGCGGCTCCTCACGTGGCAGGCCGCGTGGATGCTCGACCAAGGCTGGGGCCGCAAGGCGACCCTCTACTCGTCGATGGCGAAGCGCTTCGCCGCCGACACGGCGATGGAGGTGACCACCGACGCCGTCCAGATCTTCGGCGGCTACGGCTACATGAAGGAGTACCCGGTCGAGAAGCTGATGCGGGACGCGAAGCTGTACCAGATCTACGAGGGCACCTCGCAGATCCAGCGGCTCGTGATCGCGCGGGAGGTCCTCTTGCCGCGAAGCGACTGACGTCCCCTCGCGGTTAGGGTGCGGGCCGATGCCGCTGGAGATCGATCTCTCCGGGAGAGTCGCCCTCGTCACGGGTGGCTCTCGCGGCCTCGGGCGCGCCGACGCGCTGACGCTGGCGCGCGCCGGCGCCGACGTCGTCATCGCCGACATCCAGGTCGAGTCGCAGACGACCGACGAGGAGGCCGAGCGCTACGGGCCGCTCGCGCAGGTCGCCCGCGCGCAGGGGCTCGTGTACACGGAGGCGACAGCGAAGGAGATCCAGGGCATGGGGCGCCGTGCGGCTGCCGTCAAGTGCGACGTCACCGACCGCGAGCAGGTTGCCGCGACCGTCGCCCGCGCGGTCGACGAATTCGGCGCGGTCGACATCCTCGTCAACAACGCAGGCACGCTCGACCACGTCGCCCAGCTCGGCGACCAGAGCCCCGAGCTCTGGGAGCGCGACCTGCGGGTCAACCTGACCGGCGCCTTCAACTGCTCCCAGGCGGTGTGGCCGCACATGCAGGAGCGCGGCTGGGGCCGGATCGTGAACATGGCCTCGGTCGCGGGCACGCTCGGCGGCTTCGGCCAGGCGAGCTACTCGACCACGAAGGCCGGGCTGCTCGGGCTGACCAGGTCGCTGGCGCTCGAGGGCGCGCGCAACGGGATCAACGTCAACGCGATCGTCCCCGGGATCATCGGCACCGAGGTCTTCTCGTTCGGGAACCCCGAGATGAACGAGCGGATGATCAAGCGCACGGCGCTGCGGCGGGTCGGCGAGCCGCAGGACATCGCAAACGCGATCGCGTTCCTCTGCTCCGACCTGGCCGCGTACATCACCGGTGTGGGGTTGAACGTGAGCGGCGGGATCGAGCTGTTCACGTTTTGAGCGTCGGCGTCGGCAGCGGGATCTCGTTCACGCCCACACCGGAGCAGAGGGAGCTGCGTGAGCTCGCGCACGAGTTCGCCGCCAACGAGCTGCGGCCGATCGCCGCCGAGTGGGACCAGCGCGACGACTTTCCGTCCGATCTGCTCGCGCGAGCTGCCCGGCTCGGCCTCACGTCGTACTCGATCCCGCGCGAGCACGGTGGTGCCGAGGTCGACGCGGTCACCGGCGCGCTCGCCGCCGAGGAGCTGTCCTGGGGCTGCGCGGGGCTGGCGGCGACGATCAACGCGACGCTGTTCCCGGTGCGGCCGCTCGTCCGGTTCGGCACGCAGGAGCAGCAGGCGCGGTACCTGCCGTGGCTCGCCTCGGAGCGGGGGTGCCTCGCTGCGATCGCCTTCACCGAGCCGAACGCCGGCTCGGACGTCAACGCGCTGCGCTCCACCGCACGCCGCAACGGCGACTCGTGGGTGCTGAACGGTGAGAAGTGCTACGTGACGAACGGCGGAATCGCCGAGCTGACGATCGTTTTCGCACGTTCGGAGGCGGGGATCTCGGCATTCCTGCTCGAGGCGGGCGATCCGGGGGTGAGTGCGGGCCGCAAGGAGCGCAAGCTCGGCCTGCGCGCGTCGTACACCGGCTCGATCGTGCTCGAGGACGCGCGGATCCCGGCCGACCGCCTGGTCGGCGACGAGGGCGAGGGCTTCGCGGTCGCGATGGACTTCTTCCAGCACTCGCGGCCGCTGGTCGCAGCCGGGGCGGTCGGCGTCGCGCGCGCCGCGTTCGAGTACGCCTCCGACTACGCCCGGGAGCGGGAGGCGTTCGGCAAGCCGATCCTGGCGAGGCAGGGCGTCTCGTTCAAGCTCGCCGACATGGCGATGGAGATCGAGGCCGCGCGGCTGCTGGTGTGGCGCGCGTGTGCGGCGCTCGACGCCGGCGAGGACGCGGGGCTGCTCGGGTCCTACTCGAAGGCCTTCGCCGCCGACACGGCGATGCGGGCCACGACCGAGGCCGTCCAGGTGCTCGGCGGCGCGGGGGTCATGCTCGACCACCCGGTGGAGAAGTGGCTCCGCGACGCGAAGGTCTTCCAGATCGTCGAGGGGACGTCCGAGATCCAGCGGCACGTGATCGCCGGCTACATCCGGCGCGGCGATGTCTGACGACCGCGTCGTCTCGCTCGAGCGCTTCCCGGACGAGCGGATCGCCGTCCTGACGCTCGACCGGCCGCCGCTGAACGCGATCGACGCCCGGATGGTCGCCGAGCTGGCCGAGGCGACCGCAGAGCTGACCGCCGACGGCGAGACGCGCGCGGTGCTGGTGCGCAGCGCGCTCGAGGGCGTCTTCATGGCCGGTGCCGACATCCACGAGTTCGAACGGGTCGCCGAGGAAGGACTTGACCGCGCGCTGCTCGCGCAGGAGATCTTCAGCCGGTTCGCCGAGGTTCCGCAGCCGACGATCGCGGCGATCAACGGCCACGCTCTCGGCGGCGGCCTGGAGCTCGCTCTCGCCTGCGACTTCCGCTTTGCCGCCCGGGCGGACGGCGCACTGATCGGCCTGCCCGAGGTGCGGCTCGGGCTGCTGCCGGGCGCGGGCGGGACGCAGCGGCTGACCTGGCTGGTCGGGCCGGCGCGGGCGACCGAGCTGATCATGAAGGGGATCCAGCTCTCGCCCGAGCAGGCCGCGGCAGACGGGATCGTCCACTTCCTGGTCGAGGCCGACGAGCTCGAGGCCAAGTCGCGCGATTACGCCGTGCGGCTGGCCCGTCAGGCGCCGATCGCGCTGCGCGGGATCAAGCGGGCGATCAGGGCGGCCCAGTCGCCCGACGGCCTGGACGTCGAAGGCGAGGCGTTCCGCGAGGCGCTCGCCTCGGCCGACGCGCAGACCGGCGTCCGCGCCTTCCTCGAGGGCACGCGACCGACCTTTTCGGGGGAGTAAGCTCGCCTCCTCCGTGGGTACACTTTGCGCCTTGCGTCTCGAGGCGGGAGTCACCCATTCGCCGTATTACGTCCGGCGCCGGCGCCAGGCGCGCGCCCGCCGCATCAGGCGGCTGTCGCTCGCTGCCGTCGTCGCGCTGGTCGTGGCTGTCGTCGCGGTCGCGATCGTGTACGCGGGCTCCTCGGCCACACTGGCGAAGGGTGTCCGTATCGACGGCGTCGACGTCGGCGGCATGTCGACCGCGCAGGCGACGAGGACGCTCCAGCGGCGCGCCCACGCAACGCTCGCCCAGCCGGTGCAGTTCCTGGCCGCCGGGCACACGTTCAAGGTCTCGGCCGCGGCCCTCGGGCTGACCCCCGACTGGGCCGCAGCGGTTGCAGCAGCCCGCCAGAAGGGCGACGGCTTCGGGCCGCTGCGCGGCCTGACGCGCATCAAGCTACGCCTCTTCGGCGGCGACGTCGTGGCGAGCGCGGCCTACCGGCCCGCGGCGCTGAAGGCCGAGCTCGCCCGGATCGCCGGCGCGGTCGACCGTCCCCACCGCGAGGCCGCGATCGTGCGGCACGGCCTGAAGCTGGCGGTGGCACCCGCCACCACGGGACGCGTGCTCGACCGCAAGGCTGCCGGCGATGCGATCGTCGCCGCGCTAGCGTCGCTGTCCCGCGGCGCACCGGTGACGCTGCCGATGCGCGACGACCGGCCGCGCGTGACGGGCGCCAACCTGGCCGCCGCGCTGACCCAGGCGCGGACGGCCGTCTCGGCGCCGGTGGTGCTGACGCTCGGGGAGACCCGGTACCGGATCCCCCGGTGGCGGATCGCCACGCTCCTCAAGCTTCCGAAGAACGGCGCGACCAGGCTGCGGATCGGCGGGCCGGCCGCAGACGCCTTCTTCAAGGCGAAGCAGGAGGTGGTCGACACGCCCGCGCGCGACGCGCAGTTCGTCGTCACCACCAACGGCATCCGCGTCCAGCCGTCGAAGAACGCGCAGGTGCTGGACGTGCCGAAGACCGTGGACGCGCTCCTGGCGGCGGCGGTCCGGCCCACGAACCGAACCGCGGCGATCACGGTCGTCACGCAGGCGCCGGAGCGCACCACCCAGGACGCACTGGCGATGGGGATCACGGGGCTCTACTCGAGCTACACGACCTACTTCGGGGGCGTGCCGAACCGGATCCACAACGTCCAGCTCGTCGCGCACCTGATCGACGACACGCTGGTCGCGCCCGGCAAGGAGTTCTCGTTCAACGCCACGACCGGCGAGCGGAACGCGGCGAAGGGCTTCCTCGAAGCTCCGGTGATCATCAACGGCGAGCTGGAGAGCGGGCTCGGCGGCGGCGTCTGCCAGGTCTCGACCACGGTCTTCAACGCCGCCTACGAGGGCGGGCTGCCGATCACGGCGCGGACCAACCACGCCCTGTACATCAGCCACTACCCGCAGGGCCGCGACGCGACCGTCAACTATCCCGACACCGACCTCAAGTTCGTGAACGACACCGGTCACTGGCTGCTGCTGCGCACGTTCGTCAGCTCGAGCTCGCTGACGGTGAACTTCTACGGCACGCCCGAGGACCGGAAGGTCGTCAGCCAGACGGCGCCGCTCGTCACCACCGGCCCGGTGCCCCAGGTGATCACGAAGGACCCGACTCTTCTCGTCGGCGAGAAGGTGGTCGACGTGCAGGGCTCGCCGCCGCTGTCGACCAGCGTCAACCGGAAGGTCTACGACAAGAACGGCAAGCTGCTCTACGACAACACCTGGTACTCGAGCTACGTCGGCGAGAAGTCGGAGATCCGCGTCGGGACGAAGCCGAAGCCGAAGCCCAAGCCGAAGACCAAGCCCAAGGTCGACACGACGACGCCGGTCCTGCCGAGCGACTACCTGCCGAGCGACCTCGCCCCGGGCTCGACGGCGCCGGCGGACACGACCACGACGGCGGCCGGAACCACCACGACGCCCTAGCTCTCCGCCGCGGCGACCGCCTCGGCGAGCCAGCCGGGAAACCGCGTCGGTCTCAGGGTCTCGCGGTCGACGACTGCGTGCTGCGTCCAGCCGTCCGCGACCACCTCGTCGCCGCGCGCCAGCACGTACTCGTACCGGAAGCGTGCCCCGCGCACGTCGACCACCCGGGCGCTGACCGTGAGCCGGTCGTCGAAGAAGACCGGCTTCAGGTAGCGGACGTGCGACTCGATCGTCAGCGCCTCGTAGCCCTCCTCCTGGATCGTCCGGTACCCGTCCCGGAACCGGGCGAGGTAGGCGATGCGGGCGACCTCGTACCAGACGAGGTAGGAGGCGTTGTGGGCGATCCCCTGCGCGTCGGTCTCGGCGAAGCGCACGGTGATCTCGGTGGAGAAGCGGGAGCCGTCCATCAGCAAGTAACACAGTGTTACAAGCTGGCGCTGCGGCATGGTTGCGCGGCGTCGGAAGCTAGTAACACAGTGTTACAAGGCGGATCGGCGGTTCCTACCGCTCGGCGACGCGGAGCGTGTCGAGGACGGCGCGGGCGCGGGCGGCGAGGGCGGCCGGCGCCTTGCGGCCGAGAAGGACATACGCGCCGAAGGTGTGGCCGTGCTCGACCCACTGAACCGAACCGCCTGCGCCGCTGAAGCACTCGATGATCGGCGGCCGGCGGATCGGCAGGTTGGTCGGCGTGAAGTGCCGAGGGCGTTGCGGGCCGTGGCCGATCTTCATCCCGCCGATCCGCCGCGTCCACTCGACGACCACGATCGCGACTGCCGTCGACGGGAAGGTGTAGGACGCGATCTGGGTCTGGCAGACGCTGCTCAGGTCGGAGTGGATCGGGTCCGAGGAGACGACGATCCGCGTGCGGGGTTGCAGGTACCTCCCCTGGTCGGGCGTCGTCGAGTGCCAGCCCGGCGGCAGCGCGAGCGTGACGCCGCCGCTTCCGGCGCGGGGCGGCGCCGCCACGACGAGCGCGGTGAGAACGACGGCCAGCTTCGCGTACAACTCAGGCATCTGGACCGAGCAACTCGCCCGCATCATCGTCCAGGCGCAGCCGTGCGTCGTCCTGACCGGGGCGGGCGTCTCCACGGAGAGCGGCATCCCGGACTTCCGGTCGCCGACCGGGATCTGGGCCACGTACGACCCGATGGAGTACGCGACCATCGACGCCTTCCGGCGCGACCCGGCGAAGGTCTGGGGTTTCTACGCGAAACGGCTGGGCGTGCTCGCGCAGGCGAAGCCGAATGCCGCCCACGTCGCCCTCGCCGAGCTCGAGCGCCGCGGTCTCGTCGAGGTAGTGATCACCCAGAACGTCGACGGGCTGCACCAGGCGGCCGGCTCGAAGCGCGTGATCGAGGTGCACGGCTCGATCCGTTCCGCCAGCTGCCTTGGTTGCGGTCATCGGGAGGAATACGAGCGGGTGATCGAGTTTGGTCCCGTGCCGGCGTGCGCCGAATGCGGCGCCGTGCTCAAGCCGGACGTGGTCATGTTCGGCGAGCTGCTGCCGGCCGGGGCGATGGAGGAGGCATCCGAGCTCGTACGCCGCGCCGGACTGCTGCTCGTGGTCGGTTCGTCGCTCGAGGTGTACCCGGTGGCGGGCCTGCCCGAGGACGCGATACGGGCCGGCGCCAGGCTCGCGATCGTCAACCGCGGGCCGACGCCCTACGACAGTCGCGCCGATCTGAAGATCGACGCTTCGGCCGGCGAGACGCTCGCCGCAGCGCTCGCGGCGCTCGACGCCTCGCCGCCCGACCAGCTTTGAGACAATGCGCACCCATGAGAAGAGCGCCTGTTGTCCTGCTCTGCGGGTCGATCCTGGCGGCGATCGCGACGACCGCGACTCCGGTGGCGTCCGCCGCCGGACAGTGCCGCGCAGGCCAGCTGCGCGCGGTCGGAACGCCGACCACCGCCTTCGCCGCGGTGGCGAGAGGGGCGACCGCCACGTACCGGCGCCCGGGTACTGCCCTGCTCACGACGTTTCCGAGGCTGAACGGGCTCGGGTACCCGACCACGTTCTCGATCGTCGGCGCGATCCTGAATGCGCAATGCGAGGCCTCGTGGTACCGGGTGAAACTACCGATGCGTCCCAACGGCGTCGTCGGCTACGTCCGGCCCGCGAACGTCGCGGTGGAGAAGGTGACGACGCGCATCTCGGTCGACCTGTCACGGCGCGAGCTTCTCTTCTACCGCGCCGGCAGCCTCGTGATGAAGGTTCCCGTCGGCGTCGGCTCCCCGGCAACGCCGACGCCCATCGGGCGCTACTACGTGAACCAGCGGATCACGGTCGCGGACGCGCACGGGCCGTTCGGGCCCGCCGTCCTCGGGATCTCCGCCTTCTCGAACGTCCTCACCGACTGGACCGAGGGCGGTCCGATCGCCATCCACGGGACCGACGAGCCCTGGTCGATCGGCCGCGCCGCCTCGCACGGATGCATCCGCGTCGCGAACGCCACGCTCGAGCGGCTGTTCGCGCTGACGGCGGCGGGGACGCCGGTCGTCATCCATCCCTGACGCTATTCTCCCGACCATGGCTCAGCGGAAGCAGCAGCAGGACCAGAAGGACGTCCTCCACCGGCTGGCGGACAGCGGCGAGGAAGCGCTCCAGAAGTTCATCGGCGATCTCCCCGGCGGGAGCAAGGTGGTCGGGGCGGCGAACTCGCTGTTCGCCCGGGTCGACGAGCTGACCAAACGCATGCGCAGCCTCGACCCGCTCGAGCGGCGGGTGTCCGAGCTCGAGAAGCGCCTGGACGCGCTCGACAAGCCCAAGCCGACGACGAAGCGGACGGCGACGAGCAAGCGGAAGCCCGCAGCGTCCCGCGCCAGCAAGCCCGCTTCGTAGCTAGCCGGGTACGCGCAGTCGCAGCGCACGAGGCACGACCTCGAAACGCACCGGGGTCGTTCCCGGCTGCTCGCCGTCGAGCTGGATCGGCAGGGCGTCGTCCGACTCGACCGACACCGTCGCCCCGCGCAGGAGCTCGGCCTTGGGGTGGGGGAGATGCGTGCCCCGATAGATCTTCGGCAGCGTCCGGACGAGATCGGCCTTGGTCACATCGCCGATCACCAGGACGTCGAACAGCCCGTCGTCGGGGCTCGCCTCGGGGCACATCTTCATCCCGCCGGCCAGGTACCGGCCGTTGGCGACCACCACCTCGTGCATCCGGCCGGAGCGCTCTTCGCCGTCGACCTGCACGTGGACCTCCGTGTTCTGCCACCGCGCGAAGACCGCGAGCGTCGACCAGAGGTACGACGCCTTCCCACCGAGCGCCTTCGACGACTCGTTCGTCCGCTTGGCGACGGCGCCGCTCATCCCGACCCCGGCGACGTTGACGAACCAGGCCTCGCCCGACTCGCCGGACCACGCCCGGAACCCGACGCGGCCGGCGTCGATCTCGCGCGTTGCGCCCTCGAGCGCGACCCGAACGGCGTCGTCGAACCTGGTCGGGATCCCGTAGGTCCGCCCGAAGTCGACGCCGGTCCCGCGCGGCACGACCGCCAGCTGGCACCCGGTTCCGACGAGGCCCGAGGCGACCTCGTTGACGGTGCCGTCGCCGCCGACCGCGACCACCAGGTCGGCGCCGCCGTCGGCCGCCTGCCGCGCGAGCTCCTGCAGGTGTCCGGGGCGCTCCGAGAACAGGACGTCGCCCGAAAGGCCGAGCGTCTCCGCGCGGTGGGCGAGCTCGGGCCAGCGGCGGCCGGTCGCCCCGTTCGCCGAGGCGGGGTTGACCAGGAAGACGGTGCGCTCGCCGCTCAGTGCTTCTCGTCGGTGACCGTGACCAGCGCCAGCTCCGTCATCTGGTCGACGGCCGCGCGTAGGTCCTCGTCGCTGATGCGCTTGAACTCGCCCTCGACCACGACGTCGCTGACCGTGAGCAGGCAGCCGGCCTGGATCTTCTTCAGGGCGCCGAGCGTGAACAGCATCGCCGCCTCCATCTCGACCGCGAGGATGCCGCGGTCCGACCAGCGCTGGTACTGCCCGGCGTCGGGGTTGTAGAAGACGTCGCTCGAGACCACGCCGCCGACGCGCACCGGCTTGCCGAGCTCCTTCGCGTGGTGGACGGCGCCGTGGACGAGCTCCCAGTCGGCGGTCGGGGCGTGCGGCTCGCCGCCGATCAGGTTCGTCGGCGTCCGGTCGGCGGGAGTCGCCGAGATCGCGACGATCAGGTCGCCCATGGTCATGTCGGGCTGGAGGCCGCCGCAGGTGCCGACGCGGAGGATCTTCTTCACGCCCAGCTGCACGAGCTCCTCGATCACGATCCCGGCCGAGGGGCAGCCCATCCCGCTCGACTGGACGGAGACACGCTTCCCCTTGAAGGTGCCGGTGTAGCCGAGCATCCCGCGCTCGTGGTTCACCTCGACCGGGTCGTCGAAGAACGTCTCGGCGATGTACTTCGCGCGCAACGGGTCGCCGGGGAGCAGACACCCGTCGGCGTAGTCCCCCGGGTTCCCTCGCAGGTGGATCGGCATCGCCGCGCAAGCCTATCCAGCGCCAAGCGGTATAGGCTGCTCGATCTTGCACGCGGTCGGGCCGTGCCGGCCGCGTTTCGGAAGAATCTGAGGGACGTGACGCGGACCTTCGAGCCGACCCTGCGCCAGACCCTCGCCTTCTGTGCAGAGGACCCGGTCGAGCGCGTCTTCCTCGAGGACGTCGCCCGCCGTGGGCTCGGCCGCTTCGTCGCGACCGGCGAGAACGGCTCGCTGACGGCGCTCTGCCACGTCGGCGTCAACGTCGTCCCCTCGGGCGTGGGCTGTGCGGCCTTCGGGCGCGTGGCCGCGTCCGGGCGGGCACGGATGGTGATCGGCGAGGAGCGGGCGGTCGACGAGCTCTGGGCGGCGGCGCGCCGGTTCATGCCCGCGCCGCGCGAGGACCGGCCGGGTCAGCCCGTCTACCTGATCGACCGGCCGCCGCCCCCCGGCGACACCGGTCTCCGGGAGGCGACGCTCGCCGATCTCGACGTGCTCGTGCCGGCGTGCGCTGCAGCCCACCGGGAGGAGATCGGGATCGACCCGCTCGACCGCGACCCGGACGGCTTCCGGTGGCGGACCCAGGCTCAGATCGGCGAAGGCCGCTCGTGGCTCTGGCTGGAGGAGGGCACGATCCTCTTCAAGGCCGAGGCGTCGGCCTGGACCCCGGAGGCGGTCCAGCTGCAGCAGGTCTGGGTCGACCCGGGGGCGCGCGGCAACGGCTACGCCCAGCGCGGCATGCGCGACCTCTGCCGCCGGCTGCTCGAGCACGTGCCGCGGGTCTGCCTGTTCGTCCGCCCCGAGAACGCACCCGCGATCCGCGTCTACGAGGGGATCGGGATGCGGCGGACGATCTCCTACCGATCTCTCATCTTCTGATCATGCGCTCCGCGCATGTCTCGGGGCACCGGACTCGCAGAATCGAGATCGTCGAGTCCGGCTTTTGAAGCGGCTGCTCGCGCTCGTCCTGCTGGGCTGGCTGCTGCGGTGGGCCGCGGTCGAGGCCGCGTCGCACTGGGCGCGGATTCGCTCCAGGCGCGGCTAGAGTCGCTTCCGTGCGCAAGGGTGCGGCACTCGTCGCGGTACTCCTCGCCGCCCTCGCCGGCGGCGCGTCCGGCGCGCCGGTCCCGGCCCGCGACGCGAAGGACTCGCTGGGCGTCGCCCGCCGGCAGGAGACGACGGCCCTCGGCGATCTGGCCGGCGGGCGGGTGCCGGCGGCGCTCGCCCTGCTACGGGCCTCACACGCGGCGCTCGCCGCCACGCTGGACACGCTCGGAGCCGCCGAGCTTCCGGCCGCGACGACCGCGGACATCCGCGGGCGACTGGTGGCGGCAGCACGTGCGAAAAACCGCGCGATCGCCGCGCTGACCGCGCGGTCGCCAAACACGCGCACGGCCGCAGCCGCGGTTCGGGTCGCGCTCGCCGCCGAGAAGCGGGCCGCCGCTCGGCTCGGCGACGCACCGGGAGAGCCCGCGATCGCCGAGCTGCCGATCCCGGTGACGGTCTTCGGCGCCTTCGACATGGCGCTCGACCCGGACGGGAAATCGGTGTGGGTGAGCGGCCCCGATGGCAGCAGGATCCTCCTCTACCGGTCGCTCGACGCCGCCTCGCCGCCGACCACGTTCCGGCTGCCGCCCGGGAGCGCACCGCGGGGGATCGCCTTCGGGCCGGACGGTGCGCTCTACGTGGCCGAGTCGGGGACGAACATCGGGGGCAACGCGATCGGCCGGCTGCTGCCCACGGGCGACGTGAAGCAGTTCTTCCTGCCTGCGGGCGCAGGAGCCCCCTGGGGGATCACGGTCGGCCCGGACGGCAAGATCTGGTTCACCGAGGTCTCCGCCGGAAAGGTCGGCCGCCTCGACCCGGCCACGGGCGCCCTGCGCGAGTTCCCGCTGCCGACGCCGAACAGCCAGCCGCAGGGGATCGTTCTCGGCGCGGACGGCGCGCTGTGGGGAACCGAGGCCGGCGCCGGCCGCGTCTTCCGGATGACGGCCGACGGCCACGCGACCGAGTACCGGATTCCGACGCCGAACAGCGTCCCGGTTGCCATCGCACCCGGCCGGTTCGGCTACCTCTGGGTCTCGGAGCTCTCCGGCGGAAAGCTGCTCCGGGTCTCGAGGACGGGGCGGATGAAGGAGTTCCCGCTGCCGGCCGGCGCCCGCCCCTACGGCTTGGTCTCGGCCCCCGACGGGAACGTGTGGTTCGCCGACCGCGGCCGCAACCGGATCGGGCTGGTCACGCCGGCCGGCCGCGTCTTCGAATTCCCGCTCGCGACCCCGAACGCCCAGCCGACGGCGATCGTCGCGCTCGGTCTCGGCTCCTTCGCGTTCACGGAGTTCGCCGCGAACCAGGTGGGGACGCTCCGCTTCCCGGGGTAGAGCAGTGACAGGCTTGAGCCCGTCACTGCCGTTCGAACCGCGCTACCAGCCGTGGATGCGCGAGAGCTCGATGCGCAAGGGCACGGAAAAGTCGGCGGCGAAGCTCTCAGGCGTCCAGCCCAGAGCCTCGATCCGGCCGGCGTACTTGCGGAGGTAGTCCGGCACCTCGTTCGACGGCGGGTCGTTCGAGACGTGCATCTCGCCCCAGCAGACGACGATGTCCGCCTCGATCCCGTCGCTGTCGACGTTGAGGCTGACCTTCGGGTTCGCGGCGATGTTCGCGAGCTTCCGCTTCTCCGGCCTGCTGTAGAGGAGGATCGACCGGGCGCCGTCCCAGAGGAACCAGACCGGGATTGGGCGCGGGCCGCCGTCGGGAGCGACCGTCGTCAGCCAGCCGATGATCTCCTCGTGCAGCCGCCGGGTCGCCCGCTGCCCGAACTCGGTGGTCTCGTCGAGCACCCCGCGAGCCTATCGAGGGCACAATGGATGCGTGGAGCTCCTGGAGCGGATCGAGGAGCACATCCGCCGGCAAGAGCTGATCGAGCCCGGAGGCGAGGTGACCTGCCTGGTCTCGGGCGGGCCGGACTCGACCTGCCTCTGGCACGCGCTCGGTGCGCTCGGCTACCGCGTCTCGGCCGTGCACGTGAACCACGGGCTTCGCGGAGCCGAATCCGAGGCCGATGCCGCGTTCTGCCGCGACAGGTTCGGCGCCGAGTTGATCGAGGCGCCTCCCGGGCGCACCGAGGCCGAGCTCCGCGACCTGCGTTACCGCCTCACAGCCGGCGGCGGCGGGCTCCGCGCCACCGGGCACACGGCCTCCGACCAGGTGGAGACCGTGCTCTACCGGCTGGCGGCCAGCGGCTCGACGCGCGGGATCAAGCCGAGCCGCGAGGACGGCGTCGTCCGCCCGCTCCTCGCCGTCTGGCGCCGGGAGACGGAGACGTACTGCGCCGCGAACGGCCTCGCGACCCGGATCGACTCGTCCAACCCGGACACCCTCCGCGGCCTGATCCGCACCGAGATCGTCCCGCTGCTCCGACGCCTCCATCCGGCCGCCGAGGAGAACATCCGGCGGCTCGCCGACGAGCGTCCGCGTCTCCCGCGCGGAATGGAGGAGACGCTGCTCGAGCTGCTCTCCTCGCGCGACGGCACCAGGTCCCGTGATCTCGGGCGAGGGATCCGGGCCGTGCGCGAATACGATCGTGTCTCGCTCGACGACGGCCCCGTGCGGTGGGGCACCTGGACGATCGAGGCGACCGAGCCCGGTCTGGCGGTTCGGGCTCGCCGCTCCGGCGACCGGCTCGTGGGCCGGCGCAAGAAGCTCCAGGACGTGTTCGTGGACGCGAAGGTGCCGAGGGCGGAGCGGGACGGCTGGCCGGTGGTCGCCAACGACGAGGAAGAGGTTGTCGCCGTGCCCGGGATCGTGGAGGATGCACGGGTGCGGGTGGCGCGCACGTGATGAAGACGGAGCTGGACCGGGCGGTCGGGGAAGTCCTGATCGACGCCGACGGCCTGCGGGCGCGCATTGCCGAGCTCGGCGAGGAGGTCTCCGCGCACTACGCGGGCCAGGACCTGCTGCTGATCGGCGTCCTCAAGGGTGCCGTCTTCTTCATGGCCGACCTGATGCGCCACCTGACCGTCCCGTGCGAGGTCGATTTCATGGCGATCTCCAGCTACGGCGCGCAGACGGACTCGTCGGGCGTCGTCCGGATCCTCAAGGACCTGGACATCAACATCGAGGGCCGGAACGTCCTCGTGGTCGAGGACATCATCGACTCGGGCCTGACGCTCTCCTACCTGATGCGCAACCTCGAATCGCGCGAGCCGGCCTCGCTCGAGGTCTGCGCGCTCCTGACGAAGCCCGCCCGCCGCGAGATCGAGGTGCCCGTGCGCTGGATCGGCTTCGAGATCCCGAACCGCTTCGTGATCGGCTACGGGCTGGACTTCGCGGAGCGCTACCGGAACCTTCCCTACGTCGGGGTGCTGAGCGACGACCTGATGCCCGAAGGGGCCTAGAGAAGAGGACCACGGCGGGGCGGAACGAAGAATCCTCCCTGCTACCCTGGGCGTAGGAAACGACAGTGAACCGCTTCTTTCGCAGCGCGCTTTTCCCTCTGATCGTCATCGTCCTGCTCGTCTACCTGGCGAGCCAGACGCTCATCCATCCGTCGAAGTCGACGGAGAAGCAGACCTACTCGTCGCTGATCCAGCTCGTGAAGAACGACCCCGGCTCGATCAAGGAGGTCGTCTTCAACCCGAGCAAGCTCCAGGTCGTCGCCACGCTGAACGACCAGGACGCGAAGAAGATCAAGGTCAACTACCCCAGCGATCAGTCGCAGATCCAGTTCCAGAACCTGCTCCAGGACAAGAAGGTCGCCTTCGACTCGAAGGGGACGGGCTCGTCGCCGTGGTGGTCGATCCTCACGTCGCTCTTACCGTTCGTGATCCTGCTCGGCTTCTGGCTGTTCATCATGAACTCGATGCAGGGCGGCGGCTCGAAGGTGATGTCCTTCGGGAAGAGCCGCGCCAAGCGGATGGCGCCCGACTCGCCGAAGATCGGGTTCAAGGACGTCGCCGGCGTCGACGAGGCGGTCGAGGAGCTCCAGGAGATCAAGGAGTTCCTCGAGAACCCGAAGAAGTTCCAGGCGCTCGGCGCGCGCATCCCCAAGGGTGTGCTGCTGTACGGTCCGCCCGGCACCGGCAAGACGCTGCTCGCGCGCGCGGTCGCCGGCGAGGCGGGCGTGCCCTTCTTCTCGATCTCCGGCTCCGACTTCGTCGAGATGTTCGTCGGCGTCGGTGCGTCCCGCGTCCGCGACCTGTTCGAGCAGGCCAAGCAGGCGGCTCCGTGCATCGTCTTCATGGACGAGATCGACGCCGTCGGTCGTCACCGCGGCGCCGGCCTCGGCGGCGGCCATGACGAGCGCGAGCAGACGCTGAACCAGCTCCTCGTCGAGATGGACGGGTTCGAGCTGAAGGACAACATCATCCTGATCGCGGCGACCAACCGGCCCGACATCCTCGACCCGGCGCTGCTGCGCCCGGGGCGTTTCGACCGGCAGATCGTCGTCGACCGCCCCGACCGCAACGGCCGCCGCAAGATCCTCGAGGTGCACGCGAAGGGCAAGCCGCTCTCCTCCGAGGTCGACCTCGACACGCTCGCCGCCGGAACGCCCGGCTTCACGGGCGCCGACCTGGCGAACCTGGTCAACGAGGCCGCGCTGCTCGCTGCGCGGCGGGGCAAGAAGGTCGTGCAGCAGGAGGAGCTCGAGGAGGGGATCATGCGCGTGATCGCCGGCCCCGAGAAGCGCACGCGGCTCTTCTCGGAGGAGGAGCGGAAGATCACCGCCTACCACGAGATGGGCCACGCCCTCGTCGGGCACTACCTCGAGCACACCGACGAGGTGCACAAGATCTCGATCATCAGCCGTGGCCAGGCGCTCGGCTACACGATCTCGCTGCCGCGTGAGGACCGGTACCTGACGACCAAATCTGCCCTCATGGATCGTCTCGCGATGACACTGGGCGGCCGCGCGGCGGAGGAGCTCGTCTTCCACGAGGTCACGACCGGCGCCGCCAACGACCTCGAGCAGGTCACCTCGACCGCCAAGCAGATGATCATGCGCTTCGGGATGAGCGAGAAGCTCGGCCCGCGCGTCCTCGGCCGGAACCACGACATGCCGTTCCTCGGCCGCGAGATGGGCGCCGAGCCCGACTACTCCGAGGAGATCGCCCGCGAGATCGACGACGAGATCCGGCGCGTGATCGAGGAGGCGCACTCGACTGCCCACCAG
>Ga0207652_10001977_pt1 | contig 17729 bp, 17 predicted proteins | sample KBSC63BmetaG_FD_184334 | JGI IMG/M metagenome (GOLD analysis project Ga0207652, IMG submission 184334) | Corn rhizosphere microbial communities from Kellogg Biological Station, Michigan, USA - KBS C6-3B metaG (SPAdes) (version 2) | ecosystem: Host-associated > Plants > Roots > Rhizosphere ... | reverse complement strand
TGAGCGCACGATCAAACGCGCGTTGGGTGGTGCCGAAGGCGCAAACTTGTCAGAGATTACCTACGAGGGCTACGGTCCCGGCGGCACGGCTATGCTGGTGCAAACGCTGACCGAGAACCGCAACCGCACGGTGGCTGAGGTGCGCAACGCCTTCAACCGCAATGCCGGAAACATGGGCGAGAATGGATGCGTGGACTGGCTCTTCGAGAACCGGGGCATCATCGAGGTCGAGCTAAAAGGGCACGATCCCGACGAACTCTCGTTGGAAGCGATCGACATGGGCGCAGACGATGTCGAGCCGGTCGGTCCCGATGACGAGCATCTCACGATCTACACAGATCCAGCCGAGATGGAGAACGTACGCAAGGCGCTGGAAGAGAAAAAGGTCGTCGTCACAAAATCAGAGGCTATGCTGGTCGCCAAGACGAAGGTCGAGTTGAGCGAAGAGAAGGTCGCGCACCAGGTTCTTCGCCTGATTGAGCGACTGGAAGATCTGGACGATGTGCAGAACGTCTACACCAACGCTGACTTCCCAGAGGAATTCGTGACTTCGTACGAGTAAATTCCTCTCAGCCAGAGAGAACACATCCTGACCGCGTCCGGGGTGGCGCGGTCACAGCATGGCGGAGACGGATAAAAGCAACTATGGAGACGAAAACCGCAGAACCAGCTCAGGCGCAGAGTGGACTCCGCGTGGCGCTGGGCATCGATCCGGGAACGGCCATTGTCGGCTACGCAATTGTCACAGCCAGAGGCAGCACTTTGAGCATGGTGGCGTGCGATGTGATTACCACGCCAGCCGGAATGCCGCTGGCGCAACGCTTGCAGCAGATTTATCGAGGACTGAGCGAGATTATTGCTCAGTATCAGCCGAACGAGGCAGCGATGGAAGAACTTTTCTTCGCCAAAAACGCGCGTACGGCCCTGAGCGTTGGTCACGCGCGCGGCGTGGCAATGCTGGCGATGGCTAATGGCGGCTTGACGGTCGCGGAATATACGCCGCGCCAGATCAAGCAAGCGGTCACGGGCTATGGCAGCGCCGATAAGGTGCAGGTGGGCGAGATGGTGCGCATTCTGCTCAATCTGCGCGCGGTACCACGTCCCGATGATGCCGCCGACGCCGCTGCCGTCGCCATCTGTCATCTCAACACGGTACCACTCCTGCGGGAGCGTTCCGCCAATCCCTGGGAGGGTCGTTAAGTATGATTGCCGGTATTCATGGGACCCTGGAAGCCCGCCGCGCCGATCAGGCGATTGTGCGCGTGGGCGGCTTTAGCGTGCGCGTGTTCGTACCCGCGTCCACCCTCAACCGCCTGGGCGAGCCAGGCGGCGAGGTCTCGCTGCACACGCATTTTCAGGTGCGCGAAGATGGCATGGCGCTCTACGGCTTCTCCAGCGAAAGCGAACGTAACGCTTTTGAGCAACTTATCAACATCAGCGGTGTTGGACCGAAAGTGGCCCTGGCCCTGCTCGGCACGCTGGACTCACAAGCGCTCTATAAGGCTATCGCCGACGAGGATCTGCAACGTCTCACGCTCGCACCGGGCGTCGGCAAAAAGCTGGCCGCGCGCCTGGTGCTGGAACTCAAGGGCAAGCTACCGACCTCAACCGAGCCAGGTGGGGCGGGCATGCCAGCCGGAAGCGGCAATCTCCAGGCCGAGGTGCTGGAAGTATTGGTCAATCTCGGCTACTCAACGGCAGAGGCACAGGCCGCGCTCAGGAAGATCCCCCAGGATCGCCCGATGACGCTGGAGGAGCAGGTAACGTTCGCGTTGCGCTCGTTTGCGCGCGAATAGCTGATTTGGCGGAGAACGCGAGGGGTGAGATGGAGCTACTGGTAGTCACATTGGCCCAGGTTAGCGCGCAACGCGAAGTGGACGCGTTGGCGAGGATACGCGTCATTTCGGATACGGTACGTAACGCTCCCGGACTGCTCAACGCGCGTTTCTACCGCAGCAGAGAGCCGGGGACCTCGTATTGCATGCTCACCACCTGGGAAAACGTCGAGTGGTGGCAAAAAGCGCAGGAGCGCTACGCACCTGCTGCCTTGCTGCTCAGTTCCGCAGCAGACGTCTTCCACACGCCGCCAGATCAATGGCTGATGCAGTATCTCTGGGGCTACAGCCGTCCCTCAGCTCAACCAACGATCGCCACAGCCCATCTCGCGCTGGTTCGCCCGGAGATGGTTGAGCATGTTCAGCAGGAATGGGTAGAGAACTTACGTCAGCAAGCGGTCGAGCCGATCCTCTCCTTTGCCATGCTGGCGCGCAGCCTCGCGGACAATCCCTCAACCACCAGCAATTCCCAGCCAGGTCAGACAGAGAATAACAGTCCACGCACTTCATTCAAGCAGGGGACGATGTTTTTTAATCTGCTAAGCTGGCCAGGTGAGCGGTACCGCGAGGATTTCTATGCCAACGAACACGCGCAAAACGTGCAGAGCCTGCTCAACCGCACCGCGATTGTTCATAGCATGACCCTCGATCCAATCTAATCTAGTCGGAGGAGGCTTCGGCCACCGGTTTCGCGTAATATTTATTGAGTTCGCTCAAGAGGAAAGCGTGGTTGGCCCACATGGAGCTGGTAAACGTGTGGTATTCGCCGTCACAGATGGGCGCTGGCGCGCTACACTGGAGATGAGGATTCATCCTGAAGCGAATCGTGCTCCCGGCCACCTCGATCCAGAGATGGCGGCGTGTGTAGGCCGTTCCCCAGCGAAACACGAGCAGCGAATCGAATTCTTGAAAGCTGCCTCGACCTTTCAGCGCGTGGCGGTTCAAGGTCTTGAGCATCTCGGCCAGGCCGCTCTCCTGTAAGATGCGCTGAGCGTTGGCACGCAACGCCTGGCGCTGGGCCTGCTCGGCTTCGCTCTCCAGCGATGTATCATCAAGCGAAGAATCTTCCTGATATGTCATTATTCTCTTCTTCTAGTCTTCTTGTCATCAGCAGTTGAGAGAAAAAACCTTCCTGCCGCCGCTTAAGCTGTGGCAGAGGAAACATTCTGTGTGCCATTGAGCGAGGTTTCATAGACCTCAACCAGTGGTTTTTTCTCCATTATGCGTAATATATCAGGTTCGCGCTGGAAATGGCCAACGGTGAATTGGGCGAGAGTCGGTGGCAGAGGTTGAGCAAACACATAACGACCCGAAGCCGACATGGTGTTTTTGGCAACCAGCAGTTCCTTGTTGAGCGTCTCGCAGTTGTGGCAATACACGTTGGTGAGCGATTGTTTGGCCTGACACTTGGCTTCGGCGGCCAGATAGCTGACCTCCTGCAAGGTGTGTGAACTTCTGACCTGATTGTTCACGACACCGATCGAAAGCGCAACGAGGGGAAATTGGTAGGGTCTCCCTTTGCGATCGACGCCGCTGATCGAGCCATGCCGTAAATCTTCGGGACGGTAGAAATCCCGGCTCTCTTTTTTATACGCGGCACTGATGAGGTTACAGAGGTGCTGAGCACGATCAGGGGTGGTAATAATCACATAATCATCGCCGCCAATATGGCCCACGAAGTCGTCAGGGTTGCCATGATCGCGCACCACGCGCTGGCAGATACGCCCGACAAGACGGATCAGATCGTTGCCGGTGAGAAAACCGTAGACATCATTGAAAGCTTTGAAATTATTGAGATCGAGATAGAGGATGCTCCAGGGGTCCGTGCTGGTCAGTTTGTGCTTAATCGCAAGTTCTACTTGATAGCCACCGGGCAGGCCGATGAGAGGCGAGAGGAAATTTCGCTGCACCCGGCGCAATTGTGTGCGCACACGCGCGACCAGTTCATCGGTGTCGAACGGCTTGGTTACATAATCGTCCACGCCCAGTTCAAAGGCCCGCACTTTAGAAGCCGAGTCATCCAACGCGCTTTGCACAATGATCGGAATATGCATGGTCTTGATATTCGAGCGCAGACGGCGAATGACCTCATAGCCATCCATATCGGGGAGCTTCATATCGAGGAGAACAAGGTGGGGAGTTTCACGCAGAGCGTACTGAATGGCCTCTTCGCCGCGAAGAACGGTTACAACCTGGTAACCCTCAATTTGCAATGTTTCTTTCAACAACCTGGCGATTAATCGTTCATCTTCAACGACGAGAATGTTGGCCATATGTACTCCTGCCTCTGCCCGGTGCGCATACTGTCGTGAAAGCAGAGTGACAGCGCGCGCAAGGCGTCTTACGATCGCCGGTGACAGCGACCGCTACAGCACATTACAGCACCGAGGAGCATCCTGCATTACCCACTCCCACCACAAGTTTGCTGGCCAGAACTATATCGCCGTTTATCGATGAATGAGCTACATATGGACACAACAAAAACGCTGTGCTGGCTTCATTCACCAGACGACAAAGACCCTGCACCAACCGTATCAGGGAAAATATGCTGGCACAAGATGCACGAACGACGATGCTAAGAATCAGATAGTCTACTCAGAGAGCAACTACTCCGCTGGCCAGGAAACTCACTCACTCTCCTGGCTGAATGGCAAAAAATATTCGCTTCAATTTTCATTCCAGCCTGGCAACATCTCTTTCCCCCATTGAGATATTGCCTGCCCACTAAGGGTGTGTGACAAATCTAGAGATACAATGCATGATCCAGGTCTGGATGAGAGAACCGCTACTTTTTTCCTACTCTGGAATAGAAAGATGTAGCTGTGTAATAATCAGTATAACATCCTTCTTGGACTATGCCTAGGGTTTTCGCGCTCAATTTTTTGTCATGCTAAAATATTATGTCATGTATCATATCTATAGGCAGTTGACTCAAAGGCAGTGGACGCGATAAGATACAAAGAATAATGAGACTGGTTCAGTCAGCAGAGGAAAAAACATGACCTCATCACCAGCAGCCACCGAGAAATCCGTTACATTTCCCAGCCGAGGGCAACCTTCGTACCAGTTGGAGGGCATTGTTCACACACCCGCAACGCCTGAGAAGGCCCCGGTTATCATTCTCTGTCATCCTCAACCGGCCAGCAGCGACATGGGCGACTCGCTTCTCGTGGAGGTCGCGCGCAGGCTGGCGACAGAGGGTATGATTGCTTTGCGCTTCAATTTTCGCGGCGTTGGTCAGAGCCAGGGTCTACAGAGCGATGGACGCATGGAGCCGTTGGACGTCGCGGGTGCGATTGATTGTGGAATGGCTCAACCAGGAGCTGATTCTACGAAGATTTGCCTGGTCGGCCACGCTTTCGGAGCCTATATGGCGCTGACCTATGCACCCTTTGATCCGCGTGTGCGCACTGTTGTGGCCATCAGCCTGCCACTCTATCGCGCCACGAGCGCTGGTTTTCCCAGACCCTTTGAACGCCCCAAGCTCTTTGTCACCGGCGAATTCGACGAAATTTGCCCACTCTATAAGCTAGAACCGTTCGTGGAACAGCAGAAAGGGCCGAGGGGGATCAAGGTGATTACCGGCGCGCGCCATTTGATGCGTGGCTACGAAGAGGCTGGAGCCAGCACCATTCTCAAATATATTCAGAACTGGGCCAGTATGCCAGGCGTATAGTGTAGAAGAGTTGTAGACGAGGAACACGGAACAGATGAATCCAAATAACCCATTGATTGTGCAGAGCGACCGCACGATTCTGCTCGAAGTTGATCATCCCCAGCATGCCGAGGCCAGGGACGCCCTGGCTCAATTCGCCGAACTGGAAAAATCGCCAGAACACATCCATACTTATCGACTCTCGCCGCTCTCGCTCTGGAACGCGGCGGCGGGCGGCATGGATGCAGCTACGGTGCTGGAGATGCTCACGACCTATAGCAAGTACACCATCCCTTCCAATGTCGCGGTCGATATCCGCGAATACATCAGCCGCTACGGGCGCATCAAACTGGTCCGCGAGGGCGAGATGCTTCTGCTGATGAGCGATGACGCGGCTCTCATGGCCGAGGTGATGCGCAATCGACGCACACAACCCTTTCTCTTACGCCAGGTCAATAACCGCACCATCCAGGTTGATGCTTCGCGGCGCGGCCACATCAAACAAGCGCTAATTCATCTTGGTTTTCCGGCAGAAGATTTGGCGGGCTATACCGATGGTTCGCCGCTGCCAATGCAGTTGCGCAACGAGACCCAGAGCGGCAACGAGTTTGCGCCGCGTCCCTATCAATTCGCGGCGTCAGCGGCCTTTTACGCGGGCGGCGCGCCGAGCGGCGGCAGCGGCGTGGTTGTGCTGCCCTGTGGCGCTGGCAAAACTATCGTGGGTCTGACCACAATGGCGGATATTCAGCGCGCCACGCTGATCCTCACGCCCAACACGATCGCGGTTCGCCAGTGGATCAGCGAGATCATTGATAAGACCAATCTGCCGCCAGAAATGATCGGCGAATATACCGGCGATCGTAAAGAGATCTGCCCGATCACGGTCAGCACCTACCAGATCCTCACCTATCGCAAGCACAACAAGGATCAGGACGACGGGATACCTGACGAGATTGAGCTAAACGAAGAGAATTTTCCACATTTCGCGCTTTTCAGCAGCTACGATTGGGGTCTGATTATCTACGACGAGGTGCATCTCCTGCCTGCGCCAGTCTTCCGCATCACCGCCGAAATTCAAGCGCGCCGTCGCCTTGGTCTCACGGCCACGCTGGTGCGCGAAGATGGACGCGAAACCGACGTATTCAGCCTGATCGGGCCGAAGAAATATGACGTTCCCTGGCGCGAACTGGAGAAGCAGGGCTGGATCGCCACCGCCGAATGTCATGAAGTGCGCGTAGGCATGGACGAGAACGAACAACTCAACTACGCGATGGCCGAGGAGCGCGAGAAATACCGCCAGGCGGCGGAGAGTCCCGCCAAGTTGCCGGTGACACGTTTTCTGGCCGAGAAACACCGCGACGATCAGGTGCTGATTATCGGCCAGTATCTCAATCAGCTCAAGCTATTGGCCAGCGAACTCGACGCGCCACTCATCACCGGGCGCACCTCGAATACGCAACGTCAGAAACTCTACGATCAGTTCCGCGAAGGAAAACTCAAACGCATTGTCGTGAGCAAGGTGGCCAATTTCGCCATCGATCTGCCCGATGCCAATGTTGCCATTCAGGTATCGGGAACATTCGGTTCGCGCCAGGAAGAGGCACAGCGCCTGGGTCGTATCTTGCGTCCCAAACAGGACGGTAGCCTGGCTTACTTCTATTCGATCGTCACCCGTGACAGCCGGGACCAGGAGTTTTCCGCCAACCGCCAACTCTTCCTGACCGAGCAGGGCTATCGCTACGTGATTGAGGACGCGGAAGACCTGCTAGCCAGAGTGTGAAGCGGCCTGTGAAGACGTGCGAGAACTCTTGCAAACGTTAAATAGCCTTGACAGTGAGAGTAGACGAGTGATACGCTTGATGTGAGGGTGCGTGAGACAGAAAAGCGAAGATAAAGAGGATATTATGGCAGATTCGAGAGCCAGCTCTATCACGGTAGATAGGCAGGATTTTGCAGAGAAGGTGCTAGAGGCGCCACAGATGGTTGTTGTCAATTTCTCATCCGACAGGAGTACGTCCTGCCAAATTTTTGAGCCGGAATTTGCCGCCATTGGTCAGGAATACCAGGGGCGTGCGACTTTTGCCCGCGTGGACGTAGACAACAACGGAGAACTGGTCACACACTACACTGTCGATGGCATCCCCACGCTAATCTTTTTTAAGGATGGGCAGGAGATCAATCGCATCAAAGGCATCGTCATGCGCGACAAATTGCGCCGCCAGGTCGAGGGAACGCTGCTGGTCAGCAGCCATACCCAGGGCAGCGAGGAAGCATAAAAATGAGCAAGATCTGGCATAAGTGGCCTGCATAGCGCCTCCTCCTACTATATTGGCCCGATCCTTTGCGTTTTTACAAGGGATCAGGCCAAATATCACCCAACGGGTTGTCAATAATTCGCCAATTAGCTGCCGCTCACCTGTTTCTCGAAACCTTTGAAAAACGCATCGAGACCACTCTTCAGGGCAGGTTTGAGGACAATTTCAGGAACCGCCCCGATTTTGCCGTCCATGACTGCATTGGCGCTATAGTTCAAGTTCGTACCCGCCGGGTCGTCGGACAGATCGATCGTGCAGGTAGCGTTGACGGAGCCGAGGCCGCTGCTGGGTTCGGTGATCAAAACCACGCGTGACGGAGCAACAACCTCGCCCGTACGCACAAAAATATCGAAAGGCCCTTTGAAGCCGGGAACGCTCGTAGTCAGAACCAGCTTTATTTCACGACCGGCAGGAGTATCAATAAAAGTAGCGCTCTCACAGCCGGGAATGCTGTTTTTCAGAACATCGAGATCAAGTAGTGAGTTAAAAACTTTCTCACGCGGCGCGGCAATTTTCTGGCTACCTGAAATATCCATGCGTGTTTTCTCCCTTTTATAAACTATTTACTCGAATTTACGCTGGAACGATGACTCCATTATTATCACAACAATAAATATATTCTGCCTGTTTCCAACGTAATATGGGAACTACGAGAGATTCAAATATTCCCTGTGCAGATTATAGTGCCAGCTACTTCTATATATCAATATCTAGAAGAAAAAGTACCAGGAAGACCGGGCGCAAAATGTTGACCCAGAGCCTGTAGCCAATCGGTTTGTGAAGAGAGAACGACACAGGCAAGACTGTCTATTCGCGAGTAGGCAATAACTTTGATACACATGTAAAACAGTTGAAAAGTCTGTTATAGAGTAGTATTATCATATTATAGATATACAGATTAGCAAGCGGCCAATGGCATAGAGACGCAAATAGTCGAGATTTCCTCAGAATAAGTCACGTATATCTATATATACATTGGCAAATAGCATCATAAAAAATTAAGACTCGCTCATTTCTCTTTAGGAGGAGATTATCCTTGAGGGTGCGAAAAAGTGGGAAGTGATGAAGAACATGCACAGAACAGGCGAAAGAACGCTCAACATCGTTGCACATCAGGACGATGGCCTCCTTTTTCTCAGTCCGCACCTACTCCAGGTGCTTCAAGCTGGTCATACTGTCAGAACGATCTTTCTCACAGCCGGGGATAACGGGACTGACGCGCATTATTGGCAAGAGCGAGAACGCGGTATTCAGGCTGCCTACGCTCAAATGTGTAGCAGCGCCAATGTCTGGCGGCAAGAGGACGCTGGTATTGCTCAACATCCCATTCCGCTTTATATTCTCTCAAACCACTCTCATGTCTCGCTGGCCTTTTTCCGTCTCCCAGATGGGAATATGGATGGTTCCGGGTTTGCTTCGACGCACCACACCAGCCTGCAGCAGCTCTGGACAGGCGTGATCTCAACAATCGAGGCAGTGGATGGATCGTCAAGCTATGATAAAACCTCACTAATAGAGACGCTCACTGCTTTGATGGTTGCTTTTCAACCGGATCACATTCATACCCAGGATTATGTCGGCTCCTATGGGGATGGAGACCATAGCGATCATCACTCGGTTTCTTACCTGGTGCGAGCAGCGGCACAACACTATCCAGGTCTGAATCGCCTGACAGCGTACGAGGGCTATCCGACTGCCGTCCGTCCCGCAAATATTACTGGTCACGATCTCCTGGTCAAACAGGATGTTTTTTGCACCTATGCCCATTTTGACCAGATCATCAGAAACAAGCAAAGAACTTTCCCGGAGTCCTGGTGGAAAGATGCCGAACTGAGCCAACGAGCATTGGCTTTGCGTGTCCAAATCACGCGTATACGGCACTGGCTCAAAACTCGCCTCCGCCACCTCATCCGTTATAATCTACTCCCCGGTGCCGATGGCACTTATTCCATCTGGCTACAGCGTCAATACATCTTGGATGAGCAGGTGAGGACAGCAATCCCCAGCCGGGTAGAGAAGATTCGCTGTGATCCCGATACATAGTAGAGGTGTTACGAAGAAAAAGCACGCGACTTACATGCTTTTTCAAAATATATTCTCAGCTTTCCGCCGCTTCTTCCCAACTCGCAAAAGGCTCTGGCCGATGATGAAAAAGATCACACCCATGCCTCCCGATATCAACATTGGCAGCCAGTCAGAGACAAAATCGTCGGGGCGCGCATCCTGGGGTGTATTCGGGTGATACCTGACCGGCAATGTGTCTCCCACATGGTAAGTATTGGCGGCATTCGCCGATGTAAAGGTAATGTGTTGGCCTGCCTGTGTTGTAAAGCGCACGGTTGGCTGACAAACTTCGTCCGTACCATCAGAGCCGCCATTACTATCTGATTGGTCAACTGTTTGCATGGTACAGTGGGTGATAGTGCCGCTCGCGGTGGCTGAACCAGGCAAAAAGGAGACGAACAGAGAGAGAAAAAAAAGCGCAAGCACAACCAGAAGCAGACTGACAAAGGTGAACACATAGCCTACAACGACCATTCTCCTTGGCGTTAATCGCGTGCTGCCAAATCTGATAGTAAATTTAGTCATATCTATCATGTTCCTTCGTCTCGTTGTTAGAATTGTGGTTGCCAGATCTGGACGGTGCCATACTCAGCACATGAGGCCAGATATTTCCCATCTGGCGACCACGCGACATCGGTGACCTCTTGAGGATGGCCCTGGTAGAGAAACCGCAACTCGCCGGTCACGGCATCCCAGACCTGGACTGTTGTGTCATAACTGCTGGAGGCCAGATATTTTCCGTTGGGCGACCAGGCTACTGAGGACACAGGTAGTCCATGACCGCTATACGTGAGTACAGGCGCTTTACGAGCCAGGTCCAGAATTTGCACCGTCGCGTTATTGGCACAAGACAAACGTTTGCTATCCGGCGACCAGCTAAGCCTCGCTCCCTTGGAAGCAAACCTATAAAGCTCGGCAGGATAATGGAAAAGTCGTTCTCCACTCTGGACATTCCAGATATGAACACCCAGGAGATCATCCGGCGTCAATGTGAACCCGAAATTCGTTTTACTTCCATCAGGCTCTAAATCCTGATCGGAAATCGCGGCAGCCAGATACTTTCCATCCGGCGACCACGCCAGATCCTGAATACCATTGTTGTTACTGGCCTTTTCATCTTGAGATTGCACGCTATAGGTCTTGACAACTTTTTTCTCCCAGGGTTGCCAGATGGTCACAGTAGATGTAAAACGAGATCCGATGCCCAGGAACTGACCATCCGGCGACCAGGCAAAACTGCCAGGTTGATCCGCTGCTCCGTCCTGAAGAGGCAACAAAGTAAATGTCACATCTGACGTTCCGGTTTCGGCATTCACGATAGCAATGCTTGATAATTCAAGGAAATTGACCCCTCCAAGCGCTATGAATTGTCCATCCGGCGACCAGATACCTGAATCTACGTCCTCACCATTGATCTGATAGGTATGGACATGCTTGCCGGTGAATGCGTCCCAACTTTGCGGCAAGGAATTGAATTTGTTCACGAGGATACGTTTCCCATCTGGCGACCAACTTACCTGTAACGGGTCATCAGTTGCACCTGGCTGGCCAGTTTCGGAATCAGCAGGCGGGTGAAAGGTGAAAATATCTCCCTCGTGAAACGTTTTGCTATTCCACAAATACCAGCTCAGGCCCAAGCTGGACCACGCCGCCAGCCCGACCAGTTGGCGCATGACGGCGCGTCTCGTTTGCTGCCTGCGCGAAGGTGTTGGATTGCTTACCACCTTCACTGGATCTGAGACGACAATCACGCCCCAGATAACAGCCAGCAACAACCAGCTTGCGATGCAGAGTTTCAGGCCCCAGGCGATGTTTTTGGTCGCGACAAAGGGCCAGATGAATATTCCCATGAGGAAGAGCAGCAGAGTATAGGTGGCCAACTGCATCCACTTGACAGACCACTCGCGATCAAAGATCTCCACAACGCCCAGCGCGCATGTAAGCACAGCAAGAACTGGCAACAACCAGAGCAGGCCGATCAGTTCGGGTATTATCTGGGGCGTATACTTGCTGAGCGCGGGCAGGCCGATCCACCATAGTTGGAAACCAGAAATGCTTGTGGGTTTTCCCTCAAATGGATCAATAGTAAACCAGGGAACAAAAAATCCCACGATCAGCGCGACATTCCCTAGAATGACAAAATATGAACGTAAGTGCTTCATCAACTTCCTTGCACCCTCTCTTCGGCCTGTCTCTCATAAAGACGCCTTGATCGCGCCAGAGCCAAATGACACGCGAACTCAGACCAGATAATTGTAGAGGTGTGAAAGGAAAAAAGCAAGGCTTAAGATCGACAACTTTGCAACATCTTCTTCGATTAATCCGTATACTAATCAGACAGAGAAATATGACGCACCAAATATTCTATGGTACTTGAAAAGCGTGTCATTTGACGCATCTCATAGACTTTCAAGTATGTTTCTACATAAAGGAGTGATAACATGTCAGGAAATAGAGGTTGCGCTTTCAATTCATGTTTGTTTTTGATTATCGTGTTTATCCCACTGGTCGGGCATATCATCGAGACGGTGATGGTTTTGCAGGATGACCACAGCGGTCTGGGAATGATCTGTTGGCTGCTCGTCATCTGGCTGATCCCATTCATCGGCCCGCTGCTCTACCTGCTCTTCGGCCAGAAACGCACCCGCGTCTACTTTGGCCATGATAGCAGCTACGTACAGCAGCCGTAGCAGCAGGGATCAATGAAAACTTTTGAAAGAAGAGAATGGATATAGATCTGCTCTGTATCCATTCTCTTCTTTTCTACTCCTTAATGGCAAAAGAAAGATGATTGGTTGCTCTGTGAAGCTAATTACTGGCGCTCTTTTCTTCAACCTGTGTATACAATAAGGGAGAGTATTTTACAATGCAGGAGGAGAACATTTATGCCAACAACATTTACTGAGGAGCAACGTGCCTTTCTACTGCACGGCACGCGCACGGGCAAGCTAGCCACGGTGCGCAAGGATGGGCGCGCGCATATTGTGCCGATCTGGTTTACGCTGGACGGCGAAACACTGGTCTTCAATACCGGTGAACGTTCAGTGAAGGCCGCGAATATGCGCCGCGATCCACGTGTCAGCCTGTGCGTGGACGACGAAACGGCCCCATACGCCTATCTCGTGGTTGAAGGAACCGCGACCTGGACATCCGATCTGGATGAGCTGCTGACCTGGTCAACGCGCATTGGCGGCAGATATATGGGCGAGGCACGCGCGGAAGAATTTGGCAAACGCAACGGCGTACCTGGCGAACTGCTGGTCAGGATTACACCAACGAAGATTTCTTTCGAGAAGGATATTGCTAATTAAATGATTATTTTGTGGAAAAATCGGATAAAATCCGATTTTTCCACAAAATAATCATTTAATGCACATTTCTGCTCTGGCCGGTCCAATATTTTTCGCGTAGCTCGCGTTTGAGAATCTTGCCCGCGCCGCTTTTGGGCAGGGCATCGGGCAAGAATTCGATGCTACGCGGAACTTTGTACCCGGCGATCTGCGTATGCGTATGGGCGATCAGTTCTTCTGACGTAACTTGCCCGCCCGGCTTGAGCACCACCACACCATGCACCGCTTCGCCCCACTGTTCGTCAGGAACGCCGATGACCGCCGCTTCCAGGACGGCAGGATGGGAGTAGAGCGCGTTCTCAACTTCGACGGAATAGACGTTTTCGCCACCGGAGATAATCATGTCTTTGGCACGATCGACGATGTAGATATAATTCTCTTCATCGATTGTCGCGAGATCGCCGGTGTGCATCCAGCCATCGACGATCGCGGTGGCGGTGGCTTCGGGCATGCGCCAGTAGCCGAGCATAATGTTGGGGCCGCGCGCGATAATTTCGCCGATCTCGCTCGGCTGCACATCCTCGCCATTGACATTGACCACGCGCACCTCGACATCCGTCACCTCGCGCCCGACCGAGGAGAGCCGCCGCACCTGCTCAGGCGTGCCATCCGGCAGATGATCCCAGGGGTCCAGGCTCGTCAACAGGGGCGCGGTTTCGGTCATGCCGTAGCCCTGGGCAAAGATGGTTCCCCATTTTGACAGACCCTTTTTGAGCAACTCGACCGGCATCGGCGACGCTCCATAGGTCAGACGGCGCATGCTGGAGAAGTCGTAGTCATCGACTTTGGGATGGTTCAGCACCATATTAATCATCGTTGGCACAAGCAGGGTGGTCGTGATGTGCTCCTGCTGGACCATTTGCAGGACCAGCTCAGGGTTGAACAGCGGAATGAAGACATGGCGCGCGGCAACCATCGTGACCGCGAAGGTCGAGGCAATATCGGCCAGGTGGAACATCGGCGCGGCATGCAGGTAAACGTCTTTCTCGGTGCTCTGTGTACTGGTAAGCACATGGATGGCATTCGAGACGACGTTTTTATGCGAGAGCATCACGCCTTTAGAGCGCCCTGTCGTGCCGCCGGTATAGTAGAGTCCGGCCAGATCGTCGTCCTCCATCGTCTGATCCACGCTCTCCTGCATATGGCTGCCCTTGCTCACTACATCTTCGTAGTTGAACATGTCAGCGGGCGTTTCATCACCGATATAGATGATGTTCTCGACGGTGGGAAAGGTGTCGCGCCCGGTGGCATGAGGCGCGAAGGTCTTATCCACGATCAACGCCTTGCACTCGCTATCGTTGAGGATGAAAACGATCTCCTGACGGGCCAAACGAATGTTGAGCGGGACAATGACCGCACCCATGCGAGCACAGGCGTAGTAGATCTCCAGGTAACGATGGCAGTTGAGCATGAGCACAGCCACGCGATCGCCGCGCTGGATATCCAGGCTGGCGAGGCCGCGCGCGAGTGCGTCGGTGCGCTGCTCAAACTCATCCCAGGTGTAGCGCGTGCTGCCACAAACAATCGCCTCACGCGCGCCAGCAACCTTTTTTGCGTGTGCCAGTCCTTGTGCGATGTTCATAGGGCAAATCCCTTTCAGGCAAATTCAATGACGCCACGAATGATTTTGCCGCTCACCATGTCGGCATAGGCTTCGTTGATCTGATCCAGGGTATAGGTTTGCGTCACAAGTTCGTCGAGTTTCAGTTTGCCACTTTCGTAGAGTTTAAGCATCATGGGAATGTCGTTGCGCGGGCGCGCGTCACCATACATCACACCCATGACCGCTTTCTGGCTGAGTACCAGGTTAAGAGGCGCGATAGGCAGCGATTGTTGGGTCGCGGGCGCAAGGCCGACCAGGACCAGCGTACCGTTTTTCGCCAGCGTTTTGTAGGCTTGAGAGGTGGTTTCAGGCAACGCGATGGCATCGAAGGCATACTCGACGCCCACGCCATCGGTCAGCGCGCGTACCTGTTTCAACACATCGTTCTCGCGTGAATTGATGGTATGGGTCGCGCCGAGTTCGCGGGCCATCTCCAGCTTGAAATCGTGGATATCGACGGCGATAATCATGCGTGCTCCGGCGAGGGCCGCGCCCTGCACGATGTTGGAGCCAATGCCGCCGCAGCCAACGACCAGCACCGTACTGCCCGGGGCCACGCGCGCGCGATGGATGACCGAGCCGACGCCGGTCAGCACGCCACAACCGACCAGCACCGCGCGATTAAGTGGATAGCGTTCGGGAATGGGCACAAGCGAAATATCGGGAACAACGGTATGCTCACTGAAGGTCGAGACAAAGCAGAACTGACCAATATTCTTGTCGCCTCGATGCATGCGATACGTCCCGTCCAGCAGCGCGCCAGCCGCCGAACCCGCGCCCTTATCACAAAGATTGGCGTGACCCGATGTGCAGGCCGGACAGACGCCGCAAGAGGGCATAAAGCTCAGAACCACGTGATCGCCTGACTTATAATTGGTCACGCCGGGACCAACGGCCTCAATGATGCCCGCGCCCTCGTGTCCCAGGGCCATCGGCAGATAAGCGGGCAATTCGCCGGTGACAACATGATAATCGGAATGGCAGATGCCAGCGGCGACCATGCGCACCTGCACCTCGTGTTCTTTGGGGGGATCAAGCTCGATTTCTTCCACGCGAATCGGTTCGCCTGGGGCGTATTGAATGGCTGCGCGAGTCTTCAAGGTGGCACACTCTCTTTCTTCGGCACTATCCTGCCGCGTTACAGGGATTCTCTCCGCTTGAGAGAAGCATAACATGAGAGTGCAGTACATACAAGAGTCTCGCTTTGGCATTTTCCACACCAGCACAACGTGTCACGACATCCCATAAATTTGAGGCGTGCGCACGCCAGGAGGTTTGTTTTTCGTCCCTGCCTTGCCTGTCTTTCCTACAAGGATCACGGGTGAAAAACCCGTCATCTCCCCAGCGACAACCACTATACTTTTTCTAGAGTTAGAATACCTTGCCCGCTTTGGGCAAAGCACACGTACGCTGACGTTACTCGGCGTTGAAAGGTAAAAGGCACGATGCTGCACGTTACGCTTGATCTTTACGGGTGCAATCCCGCCCTGCTGGGGGATGAGCAATTTTTGCGCGGGGTACTGGAAGAGTATCCCGAGCGTATCAAGATGGTTAAGGTCGGACCAGCCGAGTTGCGCTATATCAAGACCAGCAATCCGCTGGACGACGGCTATTCCGGCTTTGCGATCATCGCCACCAGCCATGTCAGCCTGCACGCATGGGAGCCGTATCGCATGGTCAATCTCGATGTCTTCTCGTGCGAAGAATTTTCGGTTGAAGAGGTTGTGGCCTTTGCCCGCCAGACTTTTCAGGCCGAAGATGTCGAAGTTCACGTCATTCGCCGCGCCACCCGGTCGCCGCGCGTCTCGCCCCGCCAACCACAACAGGCGGTGGTATAAGCGGGACACGCGAAACAAGCTCAGCGCGCGAGTCAGGAGCACATTGTATGAGGATGAAAATTATCGCCGGATGCGCATTCCTTTTGAATACCATGCTCTTTGCCACCTATTATTCGGTGGCGAAAGAGGCTCTGGGCCGCATCGATCCCATCATTTTCACTTTTTTTGAAATGGTGTCACTGGCCCCGGCTGGCCTGATCATCATTCTCTGCTCCTGGAAGAGTATCAATCGCGCTGTAGTCAAACGGGGCATTTTACTCGGCAGTACGCTCTGCCTGGCGCTGTTTACCATCGCGATCGCGTTGAAGTATACGACCGCGACCAGCACGGCCTTCTTCCCGGCACTGAACGGTTTTGTCGCGGCCCTTATCGCCTGGGCACTCTTCCGCGAACCGATGAGCGGACGCACCTGGCTGGCGGGCGTGTTCTCCGTTGGCGGCGCGGCCCTTTTGATCTTCACCTCATCGATGGGAACCCTGCGCGGCACATTGATCGCCTTCCTTGGTGGCCTGTTTTATACCGCGTATGTCTTCCTCTGTGACCACGAGCAGAAGGACGAGAAGGCGCAATGGGCGCTCTTCGGCGTCGAATTGCTGACCACCGCTGTCTGGGCGAATCTGGTGGCTCTGCTCTTTGGCGACTGGCAGGCAGTCCATCCCGCGCTCCCCAAAGATGTCTGGATCGTGCTCTATGTTTCGGTGGCCTGCACCTTTATCCCGACGCTGATCACCGTGCTTTTACAAAAATACATCTCGCCGGTGACGGTCTCGTATATCTATATTCTGGAGCCGGTTCTGGGCGCGGTGATGGCCAACCTCTACCTGGGCGAAGTCCTCTCCGTCCCGGGCTATATCGGCGGCGGACTAGTCGTGGTGGGATCGCTGATCTGTGTGTGGGGAACGGTGGGACAGAGCGCCGAGAAACGCGCGCGCAGGGCCTATCAAGCCAACAATAGGCAAACGAAGCAGGGTTCATGGCTCAGCGCATTGCTCTATCCAGGTCTCGCCTGCCTGCTCGGCTCAGCGCTGCTCTATCATCTGGGTGGCCTGCCGCCGACCTCGTGGGGAGA
>Ga0207652_10001975_pt1 | contig 17735 bp, 12 predicted proteins | sample KBSC63BmetaG_FD_184334 | JGI IMG/M metagenome (GOLD analysis project Ga0207652, IMG submission 184334) | Corn rhizosphere microbial communities from Kellogg Biological Station, Michigan, USA - KBS C6-3B metaG (SPAdes) (version 2) | ecosystem: Host-associated > Plants > Roots > Rhizosphere ... | reverse complement strand
CTTGCAAGCCGAATAAATGATCTGAAGAAAAATATTTTGATCAAAAAATATGAAGATCGCGTAGGCGATATTATCAGCGGCGAAGTTTACCAGGTTTGGAAAAAAGAAATTTTATTGCTAGATGAAGAAGGAAACGAAATGCTGCTTCCAAAGTCAGAGCAGATTCCATCCGATTATTTTAAGAAAGGAGAAACGGTAAGAGCCGTTGTAAAAAAAGTAGAATTAAAAAATAACCAGGCGGTAATCATTGTTTCAAGAACTGATAATTCTTTTCTTGCCAAATTGCTCGAAATTGAGGTTCCGGAGATTTTTGATGGACTGATCGTGATAAAGAAAATCGTGCGCGATCCGGGAGAAAGGGCTAAAGTTGCTGTGGAGAGTTTTGATGATCGCATTGATCCTGTTGGCGCTTGTGTGGGAATGAAAGGAAGCCGCATTCACGGAATTGTGCGTGAATTAAAAAATGAAAATATTGATGTAATCAACTGGACGAATAATATTCAGTTGCTCATCCAACGTTCACTTACTCCGGCTAAAATTACCAGCATGGACGTAGATATGGAAGCCAAACATGCAAGTGTATATTTGAAGCCGGACCAGGTTTCTCTCGCCATTGGCCGTCGCGGCGTAAACATCAAACTGGCCTGCGAGCTTACAGGGCTGGAACTGGATGTGTTCCGTGATAACGAAGGCGAAGTAGAAGAGTATGATGTGGATCTCGATGAATTTACAGACGAATTGGAAACATGGGTAATTGATGAATTAAAAAAGATTGGTTGTGATACAGCGAAAAGCGTGTTAGACTTGTCTGATGAAGAACTGGAACGCAGAACTGATCTTGAAAAAGAAACAATTGCCGAAGTGAAAAAGATTTTGAACGAAGAATTTACAAATGAATAAAATTTGTATGTTTACTATAATTAAAAAAAATAAAATTACTTCTCTAAAGGAAGTAGGGAAAGTTTAATGGCAGAAATAAATACACCACGGTTGATGGCTGCAGCCAAAGAGTTTAACATAGGTACTGGTACCTTGACAGACTTTCTTGTGTCCAAAGGTTTTGACACAAGTGATCTGAAGCCGAATTCAAAAATTTCGGAAGAAATGTACCGTGTGCTCCAGGTTGAGTTTCAGCCCGATAAAGTCGCCAAACAAAAGGCAGAACAAGTAGATCTTCCTAAAAATGCACCTGCGGATAATAAGAAAAGAAAAGATGAACAAGACCTTTCTTTTTCAAAAAAGGAAACGCCAAAGCCGGTGGTTAAAGAAGAAAAGGCCGCCCCGGTTGAAGAAGAAAAGCCGAAAGAGATTATTGAAGAAATAATCCAGGAAAAAGTTACTGAAATTCCTCCGAAGGAAATTCCGGTGGCAGCAGAAATAAAAGAAGAAAAAGAGATAGTTAAAGAAGAACCGGCCACTATCGATGAGCCGGCTAAACCGGAGGTTATAAAAATTGAAGTGCCCGAAGTCGAAGGTTTGAAAATCATAGATAAAATAGATTTAAGCACCATTGATTCTTCTGTAAGGCCGAAAAGAGATTCGAAAAAGAAAGAAAATAAAGGAAAGGTAAAAGGCGTAATTCCTAAAGAGACGGTTTCTGAAAAGCCAACAGAAGAGGTGTTGCCAGAGGTAAAGGGCCCAGTTGCTGTGCCTGAAAAAGAAACTCCCATTATCACGAATATTAAAGCAGTAAAATTAGAAGGGCCAAAAATAATGGGCAAAATTGTACTGCCCGTTAATAATGATACCAGGCCAAGGCCTGCCGATGAAAGGCGCAAACGCAAACGTATTATTGTTGAAAAGAAACCAGGAAATCAGCAGGGGAATCATCAGCCGCATCCAAATTCACAACGCCCTCACGTAGGGCCCAATCGGCCTGCTCAGGGCCAGGGCGGTGGAAGATTTAACCGCAATGCGCCTGCAATAAAACGCGAGGAAAAAGAAATTGATCAGAAAGAAATTCAGGATAAAATCAAGGAAACACAAGCGAAACTTGCCGGTTCCGGTGGAAGAGGAAAAAGCCTGAAGGCAAAATACCGGAAACAAAAAAGAGAAGAAGCCGCAGAAAATGTGGGCGAAATAACGGCCGATAACAAATTACTGGTGACAGAATTTATTTCCGTAAGTGAATTTGCTAATTTAATGGACGTAAGTTTTGCGGATGTCATTAGTAAATGTATGAGCCTCGGCATTATGGTTTCTATTAACCAGCGCCTTGAGGCAGATGTGATAGAACTGGTGGCCAGTGAATTTGATTATGAAGTAGAATTTATTGATATAGACAACCAGCACGAAATTGAAGAGGAAGAAGAAGAAGAGAACGAGGAAGATCTCGTGCCGCGTTCTCCGATAGTCACCATCATGGGACATGTGGATCATGGTAAAACTTCTTTGCTTGATTATATCCGCCATGCAAATGTAATTGCAGGTGAAGCTGGCGGGATTACCCAACACATTGGCGCTTATGAAGTTACTGTAAAAAATGGCCGCGCTATTACTTTTCTTGATACACCAGGACATGAAGCGTTTACTGCCATGCGTGCCCGTGGTGCGAAAGTTACCGACATTGCAGTGATTGTCATTGCTGCAGATGATGCGGTAATGCCCCAAACAAAAGAAGCAATTTCTCATGCACAAGCCGCTGAAGTGCCCATGGTGTTTGCTTTGAATAAAATGGATAAAGAAGGCGCTAACCCTGAAAAGATAAAAGAGCAACTGGCAGGAATGAATATTCTGGTTGAAGATTGGGGGGGAAATTTTCAGAGCCAGGAAATAAGCGCCAAACAAGGACTGAACGTAGATGAACTTCTTGACAAAGTTTTATTGGAATCTGATCTCCTCGAGCTTAAAGCAAATCCGAAAAAAGCAGGAAGTGGAACAGTGATTGAAGCTTCTCTTGATAAGGGCCGCGGGTACGTAGCAACGATTTTAGTTCAAAATGGAACTTTAAAACAAGGTGATCTATTGGTTTCCGGCCAACATTACGGCCGCATAAAAGCCATGTTTAATGAGCGCAATCAACGCGTAACAACGGCGCCACCGTCAACACCGGTTTTAATTCTGGGATTAAACGGCGCTCCGCAGGCGGGTGAAACTTTCAAAGTTTTTGAAGACGAAGCTGAAGCAAAAGAAACTGCTAACAGAAGAGCACAAATCTTGCGCGAACAAGGAATAAGGGCTAAAAAACATATTACTTTGGATGAAATTGGCCGTCGTCTGGCATTGGGTAATTTCAAACAATTAAATCTTCTCATTCGTGCTGATGTGGACGGTTCTGTGGAAGCACTAAGTGATTCTTTGCAGAAATTAAGTACTGAAGAAATTGCAGTGAGTGTAGTTCACCAGGGCGTTGGCCAAATTACTGAAACTGACGTCATGTTGGCAACAGCATCTGATGCGGTTATTATCGGATTTAATGTGCGCCCATCGTTGCAGGCCTCTAAAATTGCGGATCATGAAGGCGTTGAAATCAAAACTTATTCTATTATTTATGACGCCATTGATGAAGTGAAAAGTGCTATGGAAGGAATGCTTGAACCAAAGATCCAGGAAAAGGTTTTGGGAATTGCAGAAATAAAAGAAACTTACAAATTTGATAAAGCCACCGTTGCAGGATGTATGGTGGTGGAAGGGAAAATTGCCCGCAACAACCGGATTCGTTTGGTAAGAGATGGAATCATTGTTTTTACCGGCGAACTGGGAAGTTTGAAGCGCTTTAAAGATGATGTGAAAGAAGTAACCAACAATATGGAATGCGGGATGATCATTAAAAATTACAATGACCTGAAACAAGGCGATCTGATTGAAGCCTTTGAAGAAATAGAAGTGAAGAGAACGTTGTAGAAACTTGTTTAGAAAATTTAGCCTGTTGGGCATTCATTCTTTTATTCTTGATTCCTCATTTCTTTAACAAATGTGCGGCAACTTTTAACTTTCCAAAAAAATAACTCACGATTTACAACCGTATTTTTGACAACACATTTATAAAAATGGTTAAAGATGCGCTCCTGCATTTTCCACATACAAAAATCTCTAATGAAAAAAAGTTTTTTTACTCTTTGCTTTCTGGTAATTACTTTGGCTTCATTTTCCCAACCAAAAAAAGTAATTGCAGATAAAATTATCGCTACGGTTGGAGATAAAATCATTTTAAGAAGCGACATTGAAAACAGCATTCACGATATGCAACGCCAGAATGTGGAAGTCCCACCAAATGCTTCCTGCATTTTATTGCAACAGGCTTTGGCGTTGAAAGCTTTGGTGTTGCAGGCTGAGCACGATTCTCTTCCGGTTTCTGATGAAGAAGTGAATGCAGTGATAGATAATAAAATTCGTTTTTTTATTACCCAATATGGGTCAAAAGAAGTGTTGGAGCAGATTGCGGGAAAAACAGTTTTTCAATTGAAAGAAGACTTTAAACCAATTATCCGGGATCAGAAATTAGCAGAAGCAGAAAGAGATAAAATTGTAGGCAATGTGAGGATTACACCAAATGAAGTGGAAGCCTATTATGCGAAAATTCCAAAAGACAGTCTTCATTTTTACGAGTCACAACTTGAGGTTGGACAGATCGTTATTTATCCAAAGCCAAGCCGCGATTTGGAAGATTATGCAATAGATCAATTGAAAGAATATAAAAAAGAAGTGGAAGATGGAAGCAAAAAATTTGAAGTGCTCGCGTCGCTTTTTAGTGACGATCCGGGGAGCAAGGGAAATGGAGGACTGTATGAAATCAACCGCAATGAAAAGCAATGGGACCCCGTGTTTTTGGCAAAAGCTTTTACTTTAAAAGACGGCCAGATCTCGAGCGTCTTTAAATCAAAATTTGGTTATCATATTATCCAGATGGTAAGCCGTCGCGGTGATGATGCAACCATCAGACACATTCTAAAAATCCCTCAGGTAAGCTCAATAGAAATCAATGCTGCAAAAGAAAAATTGGATTCAATAAGAACTCAATTAATGAATGGCACACTGAAATTTGGCGAAGCCGTTGCAAAATATAGTGAAGATGACAACAGCAAATTTACCGGTGGTTTGATTCCTGCTCCCGATGGAAGCGGCAATTTCTTAACGATAGATCAATTGGATAAGGACCTGGTGCTAAAAGATCTGATCGCAAAAGATTTAAAGGTCGGGGAGTTTTCTGCGCCTACAGAATTTGATGATCCTTCAGCACAAAAAAAGGGCGTACGGATTGTTGAAATTATCAGTAAAAGTGAGCCTCACCGTGAAAACCTCAAAGATGATTACGATAAGGTAGCTCAGCGCGCGCTTGAGGAAAAAAAGAACGATGCTTTAGAGGAATGGTTCAATAAAAAAATTCCCACTTTTTATGTAGATATTTCTAAAGATTATTCCTCTTGTCCGGAATTGCAAAAGTGGACAGAAAGTGGTTCTACTGTGGCAAAATAACGGGTTTAAAATTTCCATTAAATCTGTACGTGATTCAGGAGTAAACGAACAAATTTTAAGTATTTGTGTTTCCTTTCCTGGTAAGACCGCCGTACTAAATTAAGAATTTAGTAGTTTTGTTTTCTTTTACTTTATGAACGGTTAGGGCAATCCAGATAAGCCCCGTTCCCATAGCGATTGCCGAGTAAAATAAGATCATATTTGCATAAGGCACGGGTTCAAAATTAATCGCTTCCATTCCCTGCAGCATTAAAGTTATTTCCTGCACCAACACGCCTGTTACAAAAAGAAATACGCCAATTCTGGAAATCTGCCTGTTTTTTTCACTCAAAACCTGGTTAATATAGCCAATAATGAAAAAGCTGATAATTCCTAAAAAAGATAGATGCAGATATCCGATTACGATCGGCCTGAAACCGAAGGCATAATTACTGAAAAAGGGGATGATAGAAAATGTTTGCAAAACAATTTTCAAAATAAATGCAGAGGCAGCCATTGCCCATAAATACCTGGTTGTTTTAGTGATCTTTCTGGGAATACTTTTTTTCACTGCGGGGAACAACCGGATAAAGTAAAAGAGAACCAGCAACTGTAAAATACCCGAGATGTTTGCAAGCAAATGCAATGACCGCGGTAGTTTCAACCATAGAATCGAAAGCAGGTAAGTAGGCCCGACTGTTATGGCCATTATTACAAATAAATGCTTGTTGATCACTACAGAATTCAAAAATTCTTTTTGATATAAATAAGAAAACAATAATCCGAAACAAACGAATAAAAACCAGCCATTGTATTGAAAATGCAGGAAAAAATATAAGGCCGCAAAATAATAATCCTGAACAGTACTGAAATTAACCATTAAATAAGCAAGCGTAATTTCGCCAAAGTTTGCTATGGCCATGAGAAGCAGCGCAGCTTTAAACCATTTTGGTGCGTATGATTTATCGGTTACTTTATTCAAATCCCGCCAAAAACAAACGATAAAAAAATACGAAACGATAATTGAAATTATTGAAAATGAAATGGAAAAATACCCATATCCCTGCACAATAAAAGACACAAACATGCCATAAGCGGCAAGGCAACTAATTATTAAGATTGCAGAATATTTTTTGTAGCCCGTGAATAAGTTATGTCGTAAAAGATAATTGATCATCAATACCATCAATGCAACCGTAACCCAACCTGTAAAAGCAAAATTGGAATGTGCATACAATAAATGTTTTTGATTAACCCATGGCAAAGCGAAATTGATTTTAAATCTCATCGTAATTCCCGCCAAGGCTACAACACAAAAATTAATAAGTGATATCTGAATCCAGGCTAATGATTTAAATTGCTGCTTCTCCATATTTCCCAAGGTAAAAAAGAGTTTTTGATTTCACTAAAATAATGCCCCATTAGGTATGAAACATGATGTAACTCACTCAGTTTTTTTAATTTTATGATAGAAGTCATGTAAACTTTGTAAATTGAAATTGTAATATTGCAAAAGAAAATAAATTTATGTTATGAAAAAAACGACCATCCTTACCTCCTTGTTTTTCCTCTTAGTGATCATTTTTGCCGCATGTAGTGGTTCAGGCGACAAAACGAATAATAGTGCTTCTACAGAGCCGAACACTGCCGAAGCCTCTACTGATACCGCTTCAACCACAGCAAACGGAAATCCTTCTTATGATCCGAATCGCGGCGAGGGTAAATTCCACGATGTGAAACTGAGTGATAAGCTTGATGTGGCTATGGCCGAAAAAGGTGATAAACTTTATGAATTAAAATGTGGCTCTTGCCATAAACTTACAGATGAAAGGTTGGTGGGGCCGGGTTGGAAAGGCGTTACAACGAGGCACAAGCCGGAATGGATCATGAATTTTGTAACTAACACAGATGATATGCTGGATAAAGATCCTAAAGCGCAGGCGATGTTGGAAATTTGTATGGTCCGGATGCCGAATCAAAATTTATCTGATGATCAGGCGCGCGAGGTTCTTGAATTTATGCGCAAAAACGATGGCGTAAAATAATTTTTTTCATTGTTTACATTTTATATATCCCGGGTATGATTTTTATACCCGGTTTTTATTTTTAGCTATTTTATTATAGCCGGACTTTTCAGAAAAAAAACGCACACTGATTTTGTTTTACATTTGCCTGCAATGTCAATCAGCATTTCTAATCTTACAAAAATTTACGGCCAGCAAAAAGCGGTGGACAATATTTCATTTACGGCTGATAATAATGAAATTGTCGGTTTTTTGGGCCCGAATGGCGCCGGCAAATCTACTACTATGAAAATCATCACCGGTTATCTTGCTTCAGACGGCGGAAGAGCAATTGTAAACGGAATTGATGTAAATAATAATGCACTGGAAGCCAAAAAACAAATTGGTTATTTGCCGGAAGGAAACCCGCTTTATTATGAAATGTACGTGCGGGAATATCTTGAATTTATCGCTGAAATTCATGAACTGAAATCAGGGATAAAAAAAAGAATTGAAGAAGTAATCAACCTTACTGGTTTGCGGTTGGAAAGCAATAAAAAAACCGGCCAGTTGAGTAAAGGTTATAAACAAAGAGTTGGCCTTGCCGCAGCGCTCATTCATGATCCGAAAGTGCTGATTTTAGACGAACCGACAACCGGGCTTGACCCGAATCAGATTGTTGAAATTCGGCAGTTGATTAAAGATCTTGGGAAAAATAAAACCGTGCTTTTTTCTTCACATATTTTGCAGGAGGTAGAAAGTATTTGTGATAGGATTGTGATCATCAACAAAGGAAAAATTGTGGCTGATGATACTTTGAAAAATTTACAATCATTCAGCAAGTCTGCCCATATGGTATTGGTAGAATTTGGGAAAAAAATTGACGTGGATTTATTAAAAAATTTTGATGGCGTAGAAAACGCCGAAGAAAATGGAAATCAATTCCAGCTTCAAACTTCCGACCCGGAAAAAGTAAAAAAACTTTTATTAGAATTCAGTCTCGAAAACAATCTTGACATTCTTTCTTTACAAACAAAAAACAAAAGCCTGGAAGAGGTTTTTAGAAGTCTTACTGTATAGCAGTGGCAAAGAATTTTGCAAAGCAGACCAATACCCTATTTTTGTTTAAAAAAAATGAAATCAACTCTTTTTATTTCAATAATATTTTTTTTATGCACTCCTGTTTTTGCACAAAATATTTCTGGCGATTGGGAAGGGAATATTGATGTGAATGAAACGCGAATTCCGATCGTGTATCATTTCAGTAAAGATAACTCAGGAAAGATCGTTGGCAAATGGGACAGTCCGAGACAAAACGCCATAGGATTACCTTTTAGCGATATTAATGTAAATGAAGACAGTGTAAATCTTGAGGTAAAACTGATTGATGGATTTTATCGCGGAAAGTTTGTAAACAGTGATTCTATTACAGGAATCTGGAACCAAAACGGACATGATATTCCTTTGAATTTTGCACGGACAAAAGGAAATGCTGGAGAAATAAAACCGGTTCCTGTTTATCCAAATGAAAAAGAAATTTCGATTACATCTGCTGGTGGAAGCAAACTTTATGGAACGTTATTGTCGAAAAATAATTTGCAAAAAATAGCAATTATCATTGCCGGTTCCGGGCCGACTAATCGTGATGGAAACAGTGCGATCAGTGCACCGACGAATGAATATCAAATGCTGGCCCATTCTTTGGATTCGCAAAATATTGCTACATTTCGTTATGATAAACGTGGAATTGCAAAAAGTGCGATTGCCAATTTTAAAGAACGTGATTTGACTTTTGATGATTATGTGAAAGACGCGGAAAAGATTTTTGATTATTTACACGACACGCTTGGTTTTAAAAATATTTATTTCATTGGCCATAGCGAAGGCTCATTGATAGCGATGCTTGCTTCGCAAAAAAAGAAAGCAGGTGGATACATTTCTGTTGCCGGTGCCGGAAGGCCAATTGATGTTATTTTGGAAGAACAAATGCAAAGACAACCGTTGCCTGATTCAGTAAAACAACAAATTCCGCTGATTTTAAATCAATTAAAATTAGGAAAAGAGGTAAATAATTTCCCTGAAATCTTGTCGCCACTTTTTAGAAAATCTGTTCAGCCTTATATGATTTCCTGGTTAAAATATTCTCCTGAAAATGAAATAAAAAAATTGAAATGCCCGGTTTTAATTATTCAGGGAAGTTGCGATATCCAGGTTCAAATTAAAGATGCAGAAAATCTTCATAATGGCAATAAAAAAAGTGTATTGGACATCGTTCCAAACATGTCGCACACTTTAAAGAATGCAGGCAAAGATTGTGTTGACCAAAACAAAACTTATACGGATGGATCCATACCAATTGACCAAAAATTGGTGGCGGATATTGTAAAATTTATTGGAAAAATCTGAGATACAAATCTGTCCTATTTGTTGATTTAACGGAAACAGATTATTATCCTAAAGTAAGAACTAAGAACCCTTCTCTTTCAACAAAGAGGCAATATCTTTTTCGAGCCTGGCAATTTCATCTTTTTTCAATCCGTCATAAATTCCACGGACTCTTTTTTGCTTATCTACTAAAGCCAGGAATTGCGTGTGGATAAAGGCTTCAGCGATATTTTCACTGTTATTTTTATCATTATCCAGCAGGTAACTTTGTCGTGCCATTTTATATAATGAATCCTTGCTTCCGGTTACAAAATACCATTTTGCAGCGTCATGCGGACTACTTCCAAGCATCTTTTCTTCGTACGTTTTCAGCAAAGGAACAGAATCGGTTTCGGGCATGGAAGAGTGAGAAATAATGGCGAAATCTTTATCATTTTTAAATTGATCGTACACGCCTTTTAAATTGAAATTCATTTTTGGGCAAATGCCTTTGCAAGTCGTAAAAAAATAATTGGTAACATAAACTTTCCCCTCAATATTTTTTTGAGTTACCGTTTGCCCGTTTTGGTCAGTAAATGAGAAATCCTGTACGTAGCTCATTAACGGAAGGTTTACTTTAAAGAAGCCTTTGGTAAAAGAGAGTAAGATATAAAACGTAGAGATGAGCAGTACAAAGAAAACTGAATAAATGATTATTTTCTTTTTCATACAACAAAGGTATGGATGAAAGATTAAACCTGAAAGCTTAAAGCAAATCCATTTTCGTTAATTTTACATACTTAATAATTTTTTTATGCAAGAAAATAAATATGATTTTGGAATGATTGGCCTGGGTGTAATGGGAAGTAATTTATTACTAAATATGGCCGATCATGGATTTTCTGTGATTGGGTATGACAAAAATCCGGAGAAGACAAAAGCGTTTGAAGCATCGGCTACCAAAGGTACAACCGTGAAAGGTGTAAATACTTTAGAAGAAATGATCGCGAAATTAAAAACCCCTCGAAAATTAATGATGCTGGTGCCGGCGGGAAATCCTGTAGATAATGTGATCAATGAATTGAAACCCTTATTACAAAAAGGGGATATTATTATTGATGGCGGTAATTCTCATTATACAGACACTTTAAGAAGAATTAATGAATTAAAAAACATTGGATTTCATTTTATGGGAATCGGGATTTCCGGTGGTGAAGAAGGTGCTCGAAGAGGCCCGAGCATTATGCCTGGCGGCGATAAAGAATCTTACAAAGAAGTGGCTCCGATATTGGAAGCGGTGGCCGCAAAAGTTAATAATGAACCTTGCGTCGGTTACTTAGGACATGACGCTGCAGGGCATTACGTAAAAATGGTACATAACGGCATTGAGTATGCGATAATGGAATTAATCAGTGAATGTTATGATTTGATGCATCACGGTTTGCAAGTTTCCAACGAAGGACTTCATGAGGTTTTTAAACAGTGGAACAGTGGCGAAATGCAATCCTTTTTATTAGAAATTACGGCGGCTATTTTTCAAAAGAAAGATGACAAAACCGACAACTATCTCGTAGATATGATTTTGGATAAAGCCGGCGCCAAAGGAACCGGAAAATGGACCTCGCAGGAAGGGCTTGATCTTCCCATGCCCATACCCACAATAGACTCCGCCGTTATGATGCGCAATCTTTCTTCGCTGGTTGAAGAAAGGAAAGAAGCGCAGGAAGTATACCGCACGTCATTTAAAAAGATTGAAGTAGAAAAAGAAGAATTTGTGAATTTGCTTCATGATGCCTTGTATTTTGCAACAATCATTAGTTATGCGCAAGGGCTGGCAATGATTACAACCGCTTCGTCAGAATTGAAAATGGAGATACCGTTGCCAAAGGTGGTGGATGTTTGGCGCGGCGGATGTATTATCCGTTCAGCATTATTGGGCACATTTAAAACGGCTTATAAAAATGCTGATTTAAAAAATTTATTGCTTGATAAAGAAATCGCCGAATTGCTCCGGTCCAAAGAATCGGCTCTTCAAAAGATTGTTTCATTGGCCGCAGGGAATAATTATCCTTCTGTTGGATTAATGGCGTCGCTCAATTATTATAATGCATATCGCAGAAGTTTATTGCCGACAAATTTAGTTCAGGCCCAGCGTGATTTTTTTGGTGCACACACGTATCAAAGAACTGATAAAGAAGGCATTTTTCACACAGAATGGGAGTAAGCAAATTAGTATCAGTAAACAAACAAATAATTGGAATTTCTATTTCCTTTTTTTTAAATAAAAACTATTAAACAAAATAAAACAGAATGTTAGATTATAAAAAATTACCACCAACCGTAATTTTCATTTTCGGTGGCAGCGGCGATCTTAATTACCGGAAATTGAATCCTGCTTTGTACAACCTTTTCCTGGATAATGCGATGCCAGATCACTTTAGTATTGTTGGCATAGCGCGTTCTCCTTACACTGATGTTGATTATAAAAAACATTTAAAAGAAGGGATTGATAATTTCTCCAGAATAAAAGATTCTGATGGAAAATGGCAGGCATTTTCAAAGCATGTAAGGTATCTTCAGATGGATGTGAATGATGAAAAAGCTTATGATAAACTGGCAAAAATTGCCAAGGATAAAGAAGCCGAAGCCGGCGTTCATCCAACAGTTGTATTCTATATGGCCGTTGCGCCGCAACTTGTTCCGGAGATAGTAAAACATATTGGCAATATGGAAGTTTGCCGCGACACGAAATGTTCGCGCATCGTTGTAGAAAAACCTTTTGGCCATGACTTGCAAAGCGCAGTGGCCATGAACAAAATGCTTAGCGAATATTTTGATGAAGAACAGGTTTACCGGATTGATCACTATCTCGGAAAAGAAACTGTTCAGAATATTCTTGCTTTGCGCTTTGCCAATGCATTATTTGAGCCCTTATGGAATCGCCATTATATTGATCATGTACAAATTACTGCGGCTGAAACCGTTGGGCTGGAAGGGCGTGGCGGATATTACGAAACTTCCGGCGCGTTAAGAGATATGATTCAAAACCATATTCTTCAATTGCTTTGCATGATAGCCATGGAGCCGCCTGTTTCTTTTGATGCCAACGAAATCAGGAATAAAAAAGTAGATGTATTAAATGCCATTCGCAGAATACCAAAAGATGGAGTTCAGGATTATGCCGCACGCGGGCAATACGGTCCCGGCTGGATGCAGGGAGAAAAAGTGCCCGGTTATAAAGAAGAAACAGGCGTAAATTTAAATTCAAATGTTGAAACTTTTGCGGCAGTAAAATTTTATATTGACAACTGGCGCTGGGAAGGCGTTCCATTTTATGTGCGCACGGGAAAAAGACTTCATGAAAAATCCACAGAATTAACGATTCAGTTCAAACCTGCGCCGGACTTCGCTTTTCCAAAAGAAGCCACAGAAACATGGCGGCCCAACCGTTTATCTATCGGCATTTCACCGGAGATGGATATTTGCCTAAGGTTCCAGGCAAAACGTCCTGGTCAGGCGATGATCCTGAACCCTGTGGATATGGTTTTTAATTATGAAGATGCATACAACGGTGAAGAACCAGAGGCTTATGAAACTCTTTTGTATGATGTGATGGATGGCGACGCTACTTTATTTATGCGCGCCGACCAGGTAGAAGCTGCATGGAAAGTAGTGATGCCGATTTTGGAAGTTTGGGCTGCACGAAAGCCTATGGGATTCCCAAATTATTCTCCTGATTCCTGGGGGCCGGAAGATGCAGAAGCTCTTATTGCAAGAGACGGCCATAACTGGATTTCATTGCCTGCAAAGGAAAAAGAAAAGCAAAAAGAAAAAATCAAACAAAAAGAAAAGCAAAAATGAATCTTCATATTTTCGATAATAATGATCTTCTGAGCGACAAGCTCGCAGAATGGATGTGCGATCTGATCGGTGACACATTAAAAACGCAGGAGTTTTTTTCGCTCGTACTTTCCGGTGGCGAAACCCCAAAACTTCTTTATAAAAAATTAGCTTCCAGCGAATTTAAAAATAAAATAAACTGGAAACGGCTCCATATTTTTTGGGGCGATGAAAGGTGCGTCCCTTTTGATGATGAGCGCAATAATGCGAAAATGGCTTTTGATAACTTGCTAAATCAGGTAGATGTTCCAGCCAGCCAGATTCACGTGATGCGCACGGATATTCAGCCCAATTTTGCAGCTGATGAATACAGGAAATTATTGCACAAGTTCTTCGACAGCACCAATTATAGTTTTGATCTGGTTTTGCTTGGAATGGGCGGCGACGGACACACACTTTCCTTATTTCCCGGTTCACCAATTATTGCAGAGCACAGTAATTGGGTAAATTCGGTTTTCAATGAACAACAGGAAATGTACCGGATCACACTGATGCCGCTGGTTGTAAATAAATCACGCCGGGTTGCTTTTATTGTTGAAGGCCAAAACAAAGCGAAAGTTTTACAACAGGTTTTGGAAGGAGAACGGATACCGGAAAAACTACCTGCGCAAAGTATTGTTCCGGTCGAAGGAGAATTGCATTGGTTTCTGGATAAAGCCGCAGCTAAGGATTTACAAGCTTTGTAAATGCTATAGTTTCTTCGGTTATCATTATAGGCCATCATTTTAATTTTTATTTGATTCATAACGCTTCTTTTCAGATTTCTTATTTTAAATTGGGCAAATAATTTTTGAAAACAGCTTCGATAAATTTATATTGTTGAAAAAAATTATTAAACAAATCTTTTTAAAACAATTGAATGGTTCATTTGCCCAAATTGATCGCCGACCTCGCTTTGATCCTGATGACGGGAGCAATTACCACTTTAGTATTTAGAAAAATAAAACAGCCTTTAGTTTTAGGTTATATTATCGCTGGCTTTCTGGTAGGCCCGCATTTGTCCATGACGCCAACAGTTGCTGATAATGAAAATATAAAAACGCTTGCTGAAATTGGGGTTATTTTTTTATTGTTTAGCCTTGGCCTGGAATTTAGTTTTAAGAAGTTATTGCGTGTTGGTGGCGCGGCTTCCATCACGGCTTTGGTAGAAATTGCCTTTATCACCGTCGCCGGATATTTCGTTGCCCGATGGCTGGGCTGGTCTTTTATGGATAGTTTATTTGTGGGCGGAATGCTGGCAAGTTCTTCAACTACCATTATTATCCGTGCTTTTGATGAATTAGGAATAAAAACCAAACAATATGTCCGTGTGGTTTTTGGTGTATTGGTTGTAGAAGATATTGTAGTGATCTTATTGATGGTATTATTATCTACAATGGCTGTCAGCAAAGAGTTTCAGGGAGCAGAATTATTATTTACGATAACCAAACTGCTCTTTTTTTTGGCGCTGTGGTTTCTCGCCGGAATTTTTCTTCTGCCCACGTTTTTAAAAAAAGCAAAAAAATTATTAGATGAAGAAGCTTTGTTGATCTTATCCATCGGACTCTGCCTTGGAATGGTCGTTATTGCTACTCAGGTTGGCTTTTCTGCCGAACTCGGTGCTTTCATTATGGGATCGATTATGGCCGAAACCACTTCTGCTGAAAAAGTAGACCACCTGATAAAACCAGTAAAAGATCTTTTCGGCGCGGTATTTTTTGTCTCCGTTGGAATGATGATTGATCCTGCTGCAATTGTTGAATACAGATGGCCGGTCTTATGGATCACTTTATTAACTCTGTTTGGAAAATTATTCAGTACGACACTCGGCGCCTTGATATCCGGGCAATCTTTAAAACAATCGGTACAGGTAGGGATGAGCATGGCTCAAATCGGAGAGTTTGCTTTTATTGTTGCAACACTCGGGCTTTCATTGGGTGTCATCAGTGATTTTCTTTTTCCGATAGTCGTTGGGGCATCGGCGATTACCACTTTTACCACGCCATACATGATTAAATTTTCTGAGCCTGTTTATAATTTTATTTTAAAAGCGCTTCCGGCAAAATGGGTAATTGCCTTGAATAATTATTCTTCCAGTGCCCAGCACATCCAGGCAGAAAGCAACTGGAAAGTAGTTATGAAATCTTATGCAACTATTGCGATTACCAACGGAATTATTTTACTGGCCCTTTTTTTAATTTCAATAAATTTTTTGATGCCGTTCCTGAATAAGAATATTTCAAGTTCTACTGTTAAAAGCCTGGCCGGACTGATCATTACGCTCGGCATTTCGGCTCCTTTTTTATGGGCCTTGATGGCTAAGAAGCCTGCTATCGCGGCTTACAAAGAACTTTGGCTTCAAAATAAATATAACCGCGGGCCTTTGCTTGTATTGGAAATTTCCCGGAATGTTATTGGTATTCTGCTCATCGGGTTTTGGGTAAATAGTTTTTTTTCCGCTAAAATTGCGCTTCTTATTGCAGTTCCGTTAATTATCATTGTAATGCTTCTTTTTTCTAAAAGAATCCAAACATTTTACCAAAGAATTGAAGTCAGGTTTTTAACTAACTTGAATGCAAGGGAAAGATTGGAAAGCGAACAAAAATTAAAAGCAGAAGAAATTCAAAAACGTTTCAATCCAAAATCTGATCTGTCGCCTTGGGATGCGCACATGATAGACCTGGAAGTAAATCCTCATGCAGAATATGTCGGCAAAACGCTCGTAGAACTTGCCTGGCGCGAGCAATACGGAATCAACATCGCTTATATAAAACGTGGCGAAAAACTTATTTATGCGCCTGGGAGAAACAACCGCTTGCTGCCTTTTGACCACGTAGGAATTATTGCTACAGACGATCAGATGCAAACTTTTAAACCCAAATTCGATGCTACAGAAAGTGTGGAAAAAATCAACTATCCGGAAGATATTATTCTTCAAAAAATTGTAGTTGATGAGCACAACAAACTGAAAGATTTAACCATACGCGGCTCGCATATCCGGGAAAGAACGAACGGCCTGATAGTTGGAATTGAAAGAGATAAAGAAAGGATTTTGAATCCTGATTCTTCTACAAACTTTCGTTGGGGCGATATTGTATGGATTGTGGGCGAAAGAAAAAAGATCCAAATGCTTAATTCGATTTAACAGCTCCGGCACTTATTCATCTAAACTTTCCTTGTTTCTAAGCTTTTATTTCCCATAAGACCGGGAAAATATTCTTTTTGGGGTAATAATTTTTTTCAAATTATTTGTATAACTTAACAGACTCAAAAAAAGCTTTATCGGCTTAAATTTTTATCTTTGCTTGTCTAAATAATTTGGTTATGATTAAAACCGGAAATACAATAGTAAGTATCTATACCGAAATGACTCCGAATCCGGAAACAATGAAGTTTGTGGCCAACAAACTTTTATATCCCGGCAAAAGTGTAGATTTTCAGAACGAAGAAAGCGCTTCTGCCTCACCACTAGCGATGCAATTATTTGCTTTTCCTTTCATCAAATCGGTTTTTATAGCAAGCAATTTTGTTACGCTCACCAAAACCGATGATACCGAAAATTGGGAGGACGTAATTCCTTCTGTAAAACAGTTTTTAAAAGAATATCTCGAAGAAGGAAACCTGATTATAAATGAAGAAGAACTTGCAGCGCGAAAAACAGAAAGCACCAATGAAATACATGTTGACGATGGAGATGTGGTAAAAAGAATCAAAGAATTATTGGAAAATTATGTAAAACCTGCCGTTGAAATGGATGGAGGTGCGATACAATTTTTAAGTTATGAAAATGGCCGCGTAAACCTGATGATGCAGGGAAGTTGCAGTGGTTGTCCTTCTTCAATGATCACTTTGAAAGCCGGAATAGAAGGAATGATGAAAAGAATGATTCCCGAAGTGAGGGAAGTAGTAGCACAACCGAAATAATTTAATTTTCAATTAAAAGATATTAAGCGCTTTGAAAAAGGCGCTTTTTTTGTGTGTCAGGCATGTATATGTGCTATAGGGTGGAAGTCCCGAACACGCTTTGCAGTAGGAAGTGTTAGTCAAAGGCAAGGGTGTCCACCGTGAGGTGGAATCTGAAGGAAGCCGGCGGCA
>Ga0207652_10001973_pt1 | contig 17739 bp, 11 predicted proteins | sample KBSC63BmetaG_FD_184334 | JGI IMG/M metagenome (GOLD analysis project Ga0207652, IMG submission 184334) | Corn rhizosphere microbial communities from Kellogg Biological Station, Michigan, USA - KBS C6-3B metaG (SPAdes) (version 2) | ecosystem: Host-associated > Plants > Roots > Rhizosphere ... | reverse complement strand
CGGCGCCGAGCTGGCCGTCATCGACGAGACAGGCGGCGCGGAGACGACCCAGGGCACCGTCGACGTGACCGCGCAAGAGCAGTCGCGGCAGGCAGGCGCACCGGCCCCCACCCCGCAGCAGCAGCCCGAGCAGGCCGCCGAGGAGCAGGCACCGCCCGCGGAGCCGGTGCCGCAGCAGCCGGCCGCCCAGCAGGCACCCCCACCACCCCCGCAGCAAGCGCCCCCGGCTCCCCCGCAGCAAGCGCCCCCGCCTCCCCCGCAGCAGGCGCCACCGGCCGTGGCGCAGCAACCGGCGCAGCAGGCACCCCCGCCCGCGAGCGACGGGCAGGCGAGCGATGCGGCGTACGTCACCCCGCTGGTCCGCAAGCTGGCGGCCGAGCACGGCGTCGACCTGGAGCAGATCCAGGGGACCGGTGTCGGCGGGCGCATCCGCAAGCAGGACGTGCTCGACGCCGCCCGTACCGGCGGGGCCGCACCGACCAACGCGCAAGCGCCCGCTGCGCAGGCCGCTCCCCCGCAGCAACCGGCGGCCCCATCGCAGCCGGCAGCCGCCCGGCCGGCCGGCGCCCCCCCGGCGCAGCGGCCCGCAGCGGTCGGGCCGACGCCCGCGCGCGGCCACACCGAGACCCTCTCCCGGCTGCGCCGGGTCATCGCCGAGCGCATGACGGAGTCGCTGCAGACCAGCGCCCAGCTCACCACCGTCGTCGAGGTCGACGTCACCCGGATCGCCCGGCTGATCGACGTCGCCCGCCCCGATTTCGAGGCCCGTGAGGGCGTGAAGCTGCGCTACCTGCCGTTCTTCGCCCTGGCCACCTGCGAGGCGCTGCGGGCACACCCGGCGGTCAACGCGTCGATCGACACCGACGCCGGCACGGTGACCTACCACGACTCCGTGCATCTCGGGGTGGCCGTCGACACCGACCGCGGGCTCCTGGTGCCGGTGATCAGGGACGCCGGCGACCTCAACATCGCCGGCCTGGCCCGCAAGATCGCGGATCTGGCCGAACGCACTCGCGGCAACAACGTGAGCCCCGACGAGCTCGGCGGCGGCACGTTCACACTGACCAACACCGGCTCGCGGGGCGCGCTGTTCGACACCCCGATCATCAACCAGCCGCAGGTCGGCATCCTCGGGACCGGGGCGGTCGTGAAACGGCCGGTCGTCGTCGAGGACCCCGAGCTCGGAGAGGTGATCACGATCCGCTGCGTGATGTATCTCGCCTTGACCTACGACCACCGGCTCGTCGACGGGGCCGACGCCGCACGCTTCCTCGGCACGGTCAAGGAGCGGCTGGAAGCCGGCGACTTCGCCGCGGACCTCGGCCTCTGACGTGCGCATCGTCGTCACCGGGGCATCGGGCCTGCTCGGGCCCCGGTTCGTCGACCAGATGCGCGGCGCGGGCCACGAGGTGCTGCGCCTCGTGCGACGCGCGCCGGCGTCGGCGGACGAGCGCACCTGGGATCCGGCCGCCGGACGCCTCGACCCTGCGATCTTCGAGGGCGTCGACGCGGTCGTGCACCTGTCCGGCGCCAACCTCGGCGACAAGCGCTGGACCGGCGAGTACAAGCAGGTGTTGCGCGACAGCCGCATCGTCAGCACCGGCCTGGTGAGCCGCACGCTGGCCGACCTGCCGCACCCGCCCGGGGTCCTCGTGTGCGCGTCGGCGGTCGGCTACTACGGCGACTGCGGCGAGCGGCACGTCGACGAGACCGCCCCACCGGGAGAAGGCTTCCTCGTCGACCTCGTCGTCGACTGGGAGCGGGCGACGGCACCCGCGTCCGAGGCCGGGGTCCGCGTCGTCCTCATGCGCAGCGGGATCGTGCTGGCGCCGGACGGAGGCGCCCTGAAGAAGATGCTGCCGATCTTCAAGGCCGGCCTCGGGGCACGCCTCGGCTCCGGGCAGCAGTGGTGGAGCTGGATCGCCGTGCACGACCAGCTGGCCGCGATGCGCTACCTCGTCGAGAACGACGCAGTCCGGGGTCCGGTCAACGTCGTGGCGCCGCACCCGGTGCGCAACGTGGAGTTCACCCGGTCGCTGGCCCGCGCGCTGCACCGGCCGGCCGCCCTGGCCGCGCCGGCCTTCGCGCTGCGGCTGCTGTTCGGCGAGCTGGCCGACGCCGGGCTGCTCTGGAGCCAGCACGTCGTGCCGCAGGCCCTCCTCGACGCCGGGTTCAGCTTCCGCCATCCCGATCTCGACGGCGCCCTCGCCAGCCTGCTCCAGCAAGACGGCCCCGCCCCGCGCCCCGCGGCCGAGGGCTAGGCCGGCTGCACCGACCACAGCCGCCAGCCGTCCGCTTCACGCTGCACGACGACCGTCCAGGTCCGCGCCGGCCGCGGCGCGACGTGCTCGAGGACCCGCCCGCCCGCGGTGACGACGTCGTACGCCGAGAGCGTGTCGGTGACCGCCAAGGTGACCCGGCCCGCCGCGGCGGACATGGCTCGGACGGCGAGCACGGAGCTTGCGTAGCCGGGGACCGCCGCCGCCCCGGCCGCGCGCCACCGTTGCACGGTGCCGACGTCGGCCGCACGTTGCGGGGCGGCACCGGCATAGACCGCGGTGAGCGCGACCGGATCGAGCCGGCGGATCGCCGTCACGCGGCTCGCGACCAGATCCGCCACCACGGCCGACCAGTCAGGCCCGCGCGACAGGTGCGCGGGAGACGGCTGCGAACGACCGTGACCGGCCAGCAGCCCGAGCACGACCCCCGCGCCAGCCACCAGCGCCAGCAGGGCCACCGCCGGCCAACGTCGGGTCGCGCCGCCCGGCTGCGCGCGAGACGCCGGTGCGGGTGACGCGTGGACCGGCTCCTCCTCCTGGCCGGCCTGCCCCGGCGGCAGGCCAGCAACCGCGACTACCGGCGATGTCACGTCGACTGCGGCCGCGAGCGCCGCACCGAGCTCGACCATGGTCGGCCGCTCTGCGGGTGGGGCGTGCGCGGCGGCGCGCAGCACCTCCTGCGGCGCTCCGGCGGCATAGCGCAGGCAGAGCAGCGCGATCGCCCGGACGTCGCCAGCCGGACAGGGTGGCTCATCGGCGTATGGGCTGCGGTGCGCGGTGCCGTCGAGCGCACCGAGCAACCGCGTGACGTCGACGTCGAGCAGCAGCCGACCGTCCCCCACCAGGACGTTGGCCGGAGTCAAGGCACCGTGCACGGTCCCCTGCGCGTGCAACCGGGCCAGGTCGACCGCCAGGGCCGCGAAGTGCGCCAGTGGCTGGGATCCCGCCGCCCGCAGGCTGCCCCCGACCGCGAGATCGGTGACCACCGCGACCTCGCGCCCGGACGTCACGAGGCCGCGCAACGTCACGTAGCCCGCATCGGACAGGTCCGCGGCCAGCAACCGCTCGGCCGCGCGGCGGGCGACCGCCGGCCGGAGCCGCCGGAGCACCCGCGCGGCGCCGGTCGACGTCTCGACGGCCGACCACGCCTCACCCGCGGGGCCGACACCGAGCAGCCGGTCGAGCCCGTAGCCGGGGAACTCAGGCGACGTCATGAGGGCGATGCAACCAGCGACGGCCGACGGTCGGCGTTCGCTGTCCACAGGCCGTCCGGCGGGCAGGGCATGATGGCCGGCGTGCGGACGCTGAGCCAGCAGGAGCAGGACATCGTCGACGTCGTCACGGAGTTCGTCGACCGGCAGGTGAAGCCGGTCGCCCGTGACCTGGAGCATGCCAACACCTATCCGGACAAGCTGATCGCCACCATGCGCGATCTCGGAATCTTCGCGTTGGTGATCCCGCCGGACTACGGCGGCATCGGCGTGTCGACCCCGTGCTTCGCGGCGGTGACCGAGGAGCTCGCGCGCGGCTGGATGACCCTCGCCGGTGCCATGGGCGGGCACTCCGTCGTCGCGACCATGCTGCGGCTGTTCGGCACCGAGGAGCAACGACGGCGCTACCTGCCGCGGATGGCGACCGGTGAGATCCGCGCCGCGATGGCCCTCACCGAGCCGGGCGGCGGGTCGGACCTGCAGGCGATGCGCACTCGCGCGATCCGGCAGGCGGACGGCGACTACCTCGTCAACGGTACGAAGATGTGGATCACCAACGCCCGCACGGCCGGGCTGATCGCGCTGCTCTGCAAGACGAATCCCGATGCCAGCCCGTCGCACCGTGGCGTGAGCATCCTGCTGATGGAACCGGCGTACGGCTACGAGGTCTCCCGCGACCTGCCGAAGCTCGGCTACAAGGGCGTCGAGACCTGCGAGCTGGCATTCGACGACGTGCACGCCCCCGGTGACGCGCTGCTCGGCGGCGAGGAGGGGCAGGGCTTCGCACAGTTCATGAAGGGTCTCGAGCTCGGCCGGATCCAGGTCGCCTCCCGCGGGGTCGGCGTCGCCCAGGCCGCGCTCGACGACGCGCTCGCCTATGCCCAGCAGCGGGAGAGCTTCGGCGTGCCGATCTGGGAGCACCAGGCGGTCGGCCACCAGCTCGCGGAGATGGCGACGAAGACCGAGGCCGCGCGCCAGCTGGTGCTGCACGCCGCGCAGGTCTTCGACACCGGGGCCCGCGCCGACCTCGAGGCCGGCATGGCCAAGCTGTTCGCCTCGGAGATCTGCATGCAGGTGACCCTCGACGCGATGCGGGTGCACGGTGCGGCGGGTTACTCGACCGAGGTCGACATCGAACGCTACTTCCGCGACGCCCCGCTGATGATCGTCGGCGAGGGCACCAACGAGATCCAGCGCAACGTCATCGTGCGCCAGCTGATCGCCCGCGCGCAGCGAGGCGGCTGACGCTCCGCGGCGTAGCCTCGAACCATGGCCGGCATCGCGTTCGTGCACCCGGGACGGGTGCCCTACCTTGACGCCTGGCAGCAGCAGCAGGAGCTGCACGCCCGACGGGCCGCCGGCGACGTCGGCGACAGCGTGCTGCTGCTGGAGCACGATCCGGTCTACACCGCGGGCCGGCGCACGTCGGCCTTCGAGCGACCCGCCGGCGACCCCGGTGCACCGGTCGTCGACGTCGACCGCGGCGGCAAGATCACCTGGCACGGCCCCGGGCAGCTGACCGGCTACCCGATCGTCGCGCTGCCCGAACCGCTCGACGTCGTGTCCTACGTCCGCCGCCTGGAGACCGCGCTCATCGGCACCTGCGCGGATCTCGGCCTCGCCACGGTCCGGGTCCCCGGCCGCAGCGGCGTCTGGGTGCCGGCCGACGGGAACGGCCCCGACCGCAAGGTCGCCGCGATCGGCGTGCGGGTCGCCCGCGGCGTGACGATGCACGGATTCGCGCTCAACTGCGACTGCGACCTCACGTGGTTCGACCGCATCGTGCCGTGCGGCATCACCGACGCCGGCGTGACCTCGCTCACCCGCGAGCTCGGCCGTCCCGTCACGGTGGCCGACGCGATGCCCGTCGTGGAACGCCACCTGCTCGCCGTCCTGGAGCCCGACCTTGTCGGCTGAGGCACCCGACACCGCGATCGGGCCCGACGGCCGCCGGCTGCTGCGGCTGGAGGTGCGCAACGCCGCCGTACCGATCGAGCGCAAGCCCCCCTGGATCAAGACGCGCGCCCGCATGGGCCCCGAGTTCGCCGCGCTGAAGTCGATGGTCCGCTCCGAGGGCCTGCACACGGTCTGCGAGGAAGCAGGCTGCCCCAACATCTACGAGTGCTGGGAGGACCGGGAGGCGACGTTCCTCATCGGCGGCGAGCAGTGCACCCGGCGCTGCGACTTCTGCCAGATCGCCACCGGCCGCCCCGCACCGCTCGACCGCGACGAGCCGCGCCGCGTCGCGGAGTCCGTGCAGGCGATGGGGCTGCGCTACGCGACCGTCACCGGCGTGACGCGCGACGACCTGCCCGACGGCGGTTCGTGGCTGTACGCCGAAACCGTGCGGCAGATCCATTCGCACGTGCCCGGCTGCGGGGTCGAGGTGCTGATCCCCGACTTCGACGGCATCCCGGAGCAGCTCGCCGAGGTCTTCTCGGCCAAGCCGCAGGTGCTCGCCCACAACGTCGAGACCGTGCCCCGGATCTTCCGCCGGATCCGGCCGGGATTCCGCTACCAGCGCTCGCTCGACGTGCTGACCGCCGCGCGCGCGGCCGGGCTGGTCACGAAGTCAAACCTCATCCTCGGCCTGGGCGAGGAGCGCGCCGAAGTCGTCGAGACCATGCAGGCGCTGCACGCCGCCGGCTGCGAGCTGTTGACGATCACGCAGTACCTGCGCCCCTCACCCCGCCACCATCCCGTCGTGCGCTGGGTGCACCCGGACGAGTTCGTCGAGCTGGCGCAGGAGGCCGAGCAGATCGGCTTCATCGGCGTGCTCAGCGGTCCGCTGGTGCGCTCGTCGTACCGCGCCGGACGCCTCTACAGCCAGGCCGTCGAGGCTCGCGGCACGCGCACGTCGGGCTGACCAGGCCTCACCCGGGCCGACCGTATGCTGGCCGGCATGGCCCGAGACGACTCCAAATCCGGCGGCCGGCTCGAGCAGATCAAGCTGGTCTACTCGTTCACCCGCGAACGCGACCCCCAGATCCTGCTCTGGATCGCGCTGCCGGCGATCGCCATCTTCGCCGTGCTGCTGGCACTCGGCTTCGTCTTCGGGCACCCGATCTACCTCGGCGTGATCGGGTTCATCGCTGCCCTGCTCTGGATGACCAGCATCTTCGGTCGCCGCTCGATGTCTGCGCAGTACGCCAGTGTCGAGGGCCAGCCCGGCGCCGCGGCCGCCGTCCTGTCCTCGCTGCGCGGCACGTGGAAGGTGCAGCCCGCGGTCGCGCTCAACCGCAACCAGGACCTCGTGCACCGCGCGGTCGGCCGGCCCGGCATCGTGCTCGTCGGCGAGGGCGCACCGAGCCGGGTGGGGCCGCTCATCGCCCAGGAGCGCAAGCGGGTCACCCGGATCGCGGGCGACATCCCGATCTACGAGGTGCAGGTCGGCGCCGAAGAAGGTCAGGTCGACCTGCGCAAGCTGCAGGCGCACCTCGGCAAGCTGCCGCGCAACCTCAAGCCGCGTGAGGTCGACGCGGTCGACAACCGGCTGCGTGCACTGGGTGGCGCCGCCATGCCGGTGCCGAAGGGCCCGCTCCCCCGCGGCGGCCGGATCCCGCGCGGCAAGATGCGCTGAACCCGCGGCGATCCCCGGCGGGGGCCAGGTGCGTCCGACGCAGCGGCTAGGCGCGCACGACGACGGTGCCGGTCGCCCGGTCGTGCAGCCCGCGTCCGTCGCGGTCCGTGAACAGCACGGTGAAGATCAGCGCGAGCAGCACCGCTCGGGGCACCGCCCACCAGCCGATGCCTGCGTGCTGCGTCCGGCGCGCCACCGAGATCACGCGAAGCCCGGTGAGGCGCATGCCGGCGCTCTGCCCGCCGAGCCCCACGAGCACGGCGTACTCCACGAGGAACACCAGCGTGCTCCAGATGCCGGTGTGCACCGACCCCGCCGGGATCGTCGCCACGAGCCAGGACAGCACCGCATCGACCGCGAACGCCACGAACCGTGGACCGAGCCCCACGGCGGACCCCGGCCCGCTCGCCGGTAGCCCCAAGGACTGCCCGCGGTAGTCGTGCAGCTCGGAGCCCGCCGGCGGCGCATCGAGCCACGAGCCGGAGATCCGCGGGGAGGCCATGGCTCCACGGTAACCGCCGCGATGATGCGGCTCAGAGCGACAGCTCGAACCAGACCGTCTTCGCCAGGTCCGTCGACTCGACGCCCCAGCGACGGGCCAGGTGCTCGATCAGGTGCAGGCCGCGCCCGCCCTCCGCCGCAGCGTTGGGTCGCCCGCGCCGCAGCGGTGCGTGCGGAGCCTGGTCGACCACCTCGACGCGGACGCCGTCGGTCGCGAGGCGCAGTGTGCGCAGGCGCAGCGACGTCCCCGCATGCCGCACCGCGTTGGTGACCACCTCGCTCACGAGCAGCGTCGCGGTCTCGACGAGCTCGTCGAGACCCCATGACGCCAGCACGTGCTCGACGGCGGAGCGCGCCTGCGCCGGTGACTGGATGTCCGCGGGCAGCTCCTGCACGAGCTCGCTGATGGGCTGACCCTCGCCCGCGGGCAGGGTCCACAGCGCGAGCAGGGCGACGTCGTCGTCGGATGCGGGCTGCACCGCGAGCGCCGCCTCGCAGGCCGCCTCCGCCCCGCGCACTCCGTCGACCGCGCGAGCCAGCCGGCGCATGCCCTCGTCGACAGGTAGGTCGGGACTCTCGACGAGCCCGTCGGTGTAGAGGAGCAGCAGCGAGCCGAGCGGGAGGGTGACGACGCGTTCGCCGTACGAACCGAGGCCGACGCCGAGCGGGGGACCTGGTTCGAGCGGCAGGAAGGCCGCCGGGTCGCCGTGCGACACCAGCAGCGGCGGCGGATGGCCGGCGCAGGCGAGCAGCGCGCGGTCGGTGGTCGGGTCCCACTCGACGTAGCAGCAGGTGACGATCAGCGCGTCGTCGAGGGAGGCCACGAGCCGGTCGAGGCGACCCAGGATGCCCGCGGGGCTGTGCCCTTCCAGGACGTAGCCACGGATGGCCGCCAGGACCTGCCCCATGACCGCGGCGGCACGGACCCCGCGGCCCATGACGTCGCCGACGACGAGCCCCACACACCCCGAGGGCAACGGCACGACGTCGTAGAAGTCGCCGCCCACCGACATGCCGCGGGTCCCGGGCAGGTAGCGCACGGCCACCTCGGCGCCGGCCACGGCCGGCAGGTCGACCGGCAGCAGCGACCGTTGCAGGGTGTGCGCGATCTCGCTCTGCTGATGGAAGAGCCGCGCGTTGTCGAGTGCCAGCGCGAGCCGGCCGGCGAGCTCCCTCATCTCGGCCAGGTCATCGGCACCGAGGGGCGGGCGCTGACCGATCGTCGCCATGGTGAGCACGCCGAGTCCGCGCCCGTGCGCCCGCAACGGCAGGACCAGCCCCGACCCCAGGTCGATCTCGTGCAGGAGCGCGAGCTGCGCCGCCTCGTCGACCAGGTCGCGGTAGTCGTCATCGCCCCGCTGGAACAACCGCGGCAGCCCGCTGTCCATCGTCGAGCGGATGAGGTCGCCACCGCGCCCGTCGAGGGTCCGGGCGAATCCGTTCAGGGCGTGGCCGATGAGCGGGTCGGCATGGTCGCCGCCGGCGATCTGCCACGTGTCGTCGGGGCCGGCGAGCACGACGATCGCCACGTCGGCCAGGCGGTCGGTCGCCAGCCGGCACAGCTCCTCGCACAGCGGCCGGGCCTCGGTCACCCCTGCGAACAGCCGCCCCGACTCGGCGAGCAGCTCCAGCCGGTCGCGAGAGCGCCGCTCGACCGAGATCATGCGAGCGCGGTGCAGCGCGACGGAGCACTGGGCGATGACGGTGTCGAAGAACGAGAGGTTGGCCGGGTCGGTCAGGAGCCCGCCGTCGGCGAAGCTGGCCGACAGCACGCCGAGGACCTCACCGCCCTGGACGAGGGGTTCGCAGACGTACGCCGCGCCGACACTCGCCCCGCCCAGCAGTCCGGGGTAGCGCTCGTCGCGCTCCGCGACGGACAGCAGGGTGACGCGCTGCGCGTGCAATGCGGACTCGGCAGCGGGCGCGCGCGCGTCGAGCGGCATGTCGGTGAGGCAGGCGATGACGTCAGCGGGGTAGCCGACGTGGCCCTGCAGGGCCAGCATGCCCCGCTCGCGATCGAGCATCCAGACCGCGCCGGCCACCGCGCCGAGCAGCGACAGTCCGCTCTCCACCATGGTGCGCACGACGGCTTCGACGGCGAGGGCGCCGAGCAGGTCGGCGCTGACGGCCTGGAGCCGGCGCAGCCGTTGCGCCACCTGCTCCGTCGAGGCGTGCGCGAGCTGCTCCTCGTCGAACACGCCGAAATCCTTCGGACGAAGCGGCTCCCCCTGCGGAGGCACCGGCGGCGACACGCTCATCGCCGGTGGCCGGCTCGACGCCGGGCGGTGGTGCCCGTCACCATGCGACGGTAGCGCCGTCGGGTGGACAATCGCTGACGGCTACCCCGACTTCCGCTGCGTAACCCTCGCGAAACATCCGGGATACGGCTCGGAAACCGCGTCGGCGTACGTTCATCCGCGGGCAACCACCAGGCCACAGGGGCCCGCACGGGCCCACGGGAGGATTAGATGTTCACCAGCGCGGACGAGGTTCTCGCCTACATCTCCGATCACGACGTGAAGTTCGTCGATGTCCGGTTCTGCGACCTGCCGGGCGTCATGCAGCACGTCTCGATCCCGGCGGAGAACTTCGGGCGGCGGGTGTTCGAAGAGGGCCTGATGTTCGACGGTTCCTCGATCCGCGGCTTCCAGCAGATCCACGAGTCGGACATGCTGCTGCTGCCCGACCCGACGAGCGCCGTGGAGGACCCATTCCGTCAGCACAAGACGCTGGTCCTCAACTTCTTCATCCACGACCCGTTGACCGGTGAGGCCTACAGCCGCGACCCGCGCAACATCGCCCGCAAGGCCGAGGACTACGTGCGAGGCTCGGGCATCGCGGACACGGCCTACTTCGGCCCGGAGGCGGAGTTCTACATCTTCGACTCGATCCGCTACGACTCGACGCCGCACTCGACCTACCACTACATCGACTCGGTCGAGGCCGCGTGGAACACCGGCCGCGACGAGGACGGCGGCAACAAGGGCTACAAGCCGGCGTACAAGGGCGGATACTTCCCGACCCCGCCGACCGACCACTTCATCGACCTGCGCGCGGAGATGGTGCGCAAGCTGCTGGAGACCGGACTCGACGTCGAGCTGCACCACCACGAGGTCGGCACCGCCGGCCAGTCGGAGATCGGCTTCCGGTTCGGCACGCTGCTCAAGACGGCCGACAACCTCATGTGGTTCAAGTACGTCGTCAAGAACGTCGCGCTGGCCGCGGGCCACACGGTGACGTTCATGCCGAAGCCCATCTTCGGTGACAACGGCTCGGGCATGCACTGCCACCAGTCGCTGTGGAAGGACGGCGCCCCGCTGTTCTACGACGAGGTCGGCTACGCGGGGCTGTCCGACACTGCGCGCTACTACATCGGCGGCCTGCTCAAGCACGCGCCCGCGCTGCTCGCCTTCACCAACCCGACGACCAACTCCTACCGGCGGCTGGTGCCGGGCTACGAGGCTCCGGTCAACCTGGTCTACTCGCAGCGCAACCGCTCGGCCTGCTGCCGGATCCCGATCACCGGTACCAACCCGAAGGCCAAGCGCATCGAGTTCCGGGTGCCCGACCCCTCGTGCAACCCCTACCTCGCGTTCGCAGCGATGCTGATGGCCGGCGTCGACGGCATCCGCAACAAGATCGAGCCCCCGGAGCCGATCGACAAGGACCTCTACGAGCTGCCGCCCGACGAGCACGCCGCGGTCGCGCAGGTGCCCGGTTCGCTGGAGCGGGTGCTCGACGAGCTCGAGGCCGACCACGAGTGGCTGCTCGAGGGCGGTGTCTTCACGCCGGACGCGATCGACACGTGGCTCGACTACAAGCGGGTGCACGAGGTCGACCCGATCCGGCTGCGCCCGCACCCGTACGAGTTCCAGATGTACTACTCCATCTAGCGCGCCCGACATCCGCTTCCGGCTCGACCGTCGCGAAGGCCCTGGCGCGGCAACCGGCGACCTGAGCGGGGCTCGTGCGTGCCCCGGATTCTCCCGGTTGCGGTTGCCGCGGACGCGGCTGGCGTGGATCCTCAGCACATGGGGGGACCGACGGGCCGGGCGCAGCACGCTGCCCGGCTACGTCCGTACGTGGCCAGCCTTGTGCTGACCTGGCTCCGCGACTCGCCCCAGGCAACGTGGCGTGAGGTCGACGGCACGCTGGTCTTCGTCGACATCTCGGGCTTCACCAAGCTGACCGAGCGGCTGGCCGAGCGCGGCAAGGGCGGCGCCGAGGAGATGAGCGACATCCTCGACGCCACGTTCGGCGAGCTGCTTTGGGTCGCCTACTCCTACGGCGCGCAGCTGGTGAAGTGGGGCGGCGACGCGGTCCTGCTGCTGTTCACCGGAGACGGGCACGCGCCGCGGGCCTGCCGCGCGGCGTACGACATGCGGGCGACGATGCGCCGCATCGGCCACCTGCGCACGTCGGCCGGTGCCGTGACCCTGCGCATGAGCGTCGGCATCCACAGCGGCACGTTCCACTTCTTCCTGGTCGGCACGCTGCACCGCGAGCTGCTCGTCACAGGACCGGGCGCGACCACCACGGCCCGCATCGAGGGCGTCGCGGAAGCCGGCGAGATCGGCCTGTCCCCGCAGACGGCCGCCCTGCTGGCGCCGAACCTCGTCGGCGTGGAGAAGACGCCTGGCGTGTGGCTGCTGCGCGGCCGGCCACGGGTGCCGGAGACTCCGCGCCGGACGACGCTCGACCTGGCCGGCATCGACGTCGCGAGCTGCCTGACTGCACCGACCCGCGAGCACCTGCTGGCAGGTGGCACCGACGGTGAGCACCGGCAGATCGCGGTCGCGTTCGTGGAGTTCAAGGAGACCGACGCCTTGCTGGCCGCCCAGGGTCCGGGCGCGCTGGCCGCCGCCCTGCACGAGGTCGTCTCGGTGACGCAGGACGCCTGCGCGCGTCACGGGGTGACGTTCTGGGAGACCGACATCAGTCCCGACGGCGGCAAGATCATGCTCGTGGGCGGAGCCCCGCGCAGCACCGACGACGACGCCGGCGCGATGCTGGCGACCGCGCGCGACGTGGCCGACGGCGTGCGAACGCTGCCTTTACGCATCGGGGTCAACCACGGCCGGGTGTTCTCCGGCGACTTCGGCCCCGACTACCGGCGTACCTACTCGGTCAAGGGCGATGCGGTCAACCTCGCCGCCCGCGTCATGGGCAAGGCAGCGCCCGGCGAGGTCTGGGCGACGGAGGGGGTCCTGGAGCACTCGCGCCTGTCGTTCGATGCCGAGAGGCTCGAGCCCTTCCTGGTCAAGGGCAAGGCCAGGCCGGTGCAGGCCTACCGGCTCGGCCGGGTGATGCAGGGACGGGTCGGGACCCCCGACGACGACCTGCCACTCATCAGTCGCGAACGCGAGCTCGCCGTCCTCCACGACGCGACGGCTGCCGCAGCCGCCGGCCGCGGCTGTCTGGTCGAGCTGGTCGGGGAACCGGGCATCGGCAAGAGCCGCCTCCTGGCCGAGCTCGCCTGCCGGTCACCCGACCTGCGGACCGTCGACGTCGGCTGCGACGCCTACCACTCTTCGACGCCGTACGCACCGTTCCGCACGTTGCTGCGCGAACTACTGGACATCCCGTACGACGCCGAGCCGGGAACGGCGGGAGAGCTGCTCGCGACGCGGCTGCACGACACGGCACCGGACCTGCTCCAGTGGCTGCCCCTGGTCGCGGTCGTCGTCGACGCCGACGTCGCGCCCACGGCGGCGACCAGCGCGTTGGACGAGAAGTTCCGCAAGGGCCGGCTGGAGCAGGTGACCACCGAGCTGCTGCACCGGCTGCTTCCGAGCGCAACCCTCGTCGTGGTGGAGGACGCCCATCTCGCCGACGACGCGTCCGCCGACCTCCTCGCCCACGTCGCCGAGAGCATCGCAAGCCGCCCCTGGGCCATGGTGGTCAGCCGGCACACCTCCCCCGGCGGTTTCGCGCCGCAGGCGCCGTCCGCCCGTATCGACCTGCTGCCGCTCGACGACTTCGCCGCGCAGACCATGCTCGCGATCGCCGCCGAGGAGTCGCCGCTCCCGCCGCACGAGTTCGCGGCACTCGCCCAGCGCGCCGAGGGCAACCCGCTGTTCCTGTTGCAACTGCTCGACGCCGTGCGTCGCACCGGCAGCGTGGACGAGCTGCCCGACTCCATCGAAGGCGTCATCACGGCGCGCATCGACCGGCTGCCCCCGCGGGAACGGCGCCTGCTCCGGACCGCGGCGGTGCTCGGCGTCCGGTTCGAACCGCGTGTCCTCGACGCGGTGCTCGACGCCGACGGCGACCGGCTCGAGGCCGAACGGCTGGCCGACTTCCTGCAGCTCGGCGACGACGGGATGGTGGCCTTCCGCCATGCCCTGGTGCGCGACACGGCCTACGAGGGGTTGCCGTTCACCCGTCGGCGCGAGCTGCACGGTCGGGCCGGCGACGTGCTCGAGCGGCTGTACGGCGAGCGCACCGACGAACGCGCGGACCTGCTGTCGCTGCACTTCCTGCAGGCAGGTCGTTTCGAAAGGGCATGGCGCTATGCCCGCGTGGCCGGGCAACGCGCCGACGGCGCTTACGCCTACGTGGAGTCGGCCGTCTTCTACGAGCGCGCGCTCGCCGCCGCCCGGCGCAGCGCAGACGCCGACACGGCGGCCATCGCGGACGTCACCGAACGCCTGGGCGACGCGCGCTCGCGGCTCGGCGAGTTCGCCCGGGCCGATGCGGCCTACGCCGACGCGGCGCGGGCGCTGCGTTCGCAGCCCCTGGACCGAGCCCGCATCTTCTACAAGCAGGCGGACATCTGCGTACGGGAGGGAGCGCACAGCCCGGCCCTGCGGCGGCTCAGCCGGGGGCTCACGGTCCTGTCCGACCAGCCGGGAATCGAGGCCCGGCGGCTGCGGGCCCGGCTCAGCTCCTTCTACGGACTCGTCCGGCACAACCAGGGGCGCGACCGCGACGCCGCCCGGTGGGGCCGCCGCGCCGTGGTCGAAGCAGAGACCTCGCGTTCGCCGGCGACCCTGGCGGAGGCGTTGCTGCATCTCGACGTCTGCCTGACCTTCGCCGACGACGGGGGCGGCAAGAACGCGCGGCGGGCGCTGGGCCTCTGGCGCCGGCTCGGCGACTCCTGGCAGGAGGCCCGCACGCTGAACCAGCTGGGCATCCGCGCCTACTTCGGGGGGCGCTGGCCCGAGGCGCTCGCGCACTACCGCGACGCGGCGGCAGCCTTCGACCGAGCCGGCGACCAGTGGATGGCCTCCGTGGTGCGAGGCAACCTCGCCGAGACGCTGTCGGACCAGGGCCATGTCGAAGAGGCGATCGGCATCCTCGAGCTGACACTGCCGGCCTGGCGCGCGTCGAGCGCGCCCACCATGGTGGGCTTCGGCCTCAGCCTGCTCGCGCGCGCGCACGTGCGGGCCGGCCGGTTCGAGGAAGCGGCACCGCTGTACGCCGAGGCGCGCGCGTTGTTCACCGAGCACGGCGAGCCGGTCGAGGTGCTGGAAACCGATGCGCGCCGCGTCGAGTCGTCCGTGCTGCAGGGACGCGGCGTCGCGGTGTTGGGCGACGTCGCGGAGCTGCTCGAGCGATGCCATCGGCTGCCCGGCGGTGAGGGTCTGGCCGCCACGGCCCACCGCCTGCACGGGCTGGCGCTCGCCCAGCTGGGCGACCTACTCGAAGCCCGCGCGGCGCTGCAGCGCAGCATCGCCTCCGCCCAGCAGCGGGGCGCCACCCACGAGATCGTCTGGGCCCTCGACGCCCTCGATCAGCTGGCCGGCGCCAGTCAGCAGCTGCCGATCCCGAGCCAGTCGACCGAGCTGCGGTCGCTCATGGACGGTCTGGGCATGGTGCAGATCGCCCGCCCTGGCCCGACCGGTCACGCCATCGACGTGACCCGCGACGCAACCATCGCCCGGTAGGACTCAGAAGAACTTCGGGTCCTGAGGGTTGCCGGGAACCTGGACGATCGCGTGCTGGGCGGCCTTCACCTTGAACAGGTCGCTGATGCATGGCTGGTCGCTAACCCCGGCGGCAGCGAGCGCGCTGCACAGTGGGAGCGGCCCCTGCGTTGGACTGGTCTCCGACTGGGGCGGCAGGAGCGTGCCGTCGCTGCCTTCGGTGTAGAACCCGTAGGGCGCCGACATGCAGACTTCCCAATGGGGCGTGCCGTTGTCCGTATAGGCGTTCGTCGTCTGCTTGTCCCAGGCCAGCTCCACCGACTTGCTCCCGGTCGTCGAGTCGGAGCTGAGCATCTGGTCGACGACGACGTACTCCGGTCGCGTTTCCGACACGCAGGCCTCGCTGTTCGGCGCGACGTTCATGAATAGTGAGCCGACCCTGGTGTCGAACGCCACGGTGCCAGACGTGTGCACCCCGCTGTCCGTGCAAGGGCTGGCGGTGCACACGATGCCGGCCACGGTCAGCTGCGGAGCCGACCCGCTCAACAGGAAGTCGTTGCCCGACCCGGAGAAGTCGTTGGACTGCTTGACCGCCGAGCCGATCGTGTAGGTGCCGTCGGTGGTCGGGGTGAACGACACCGGAATGACGACGGAGCCCGAGTCCGGCACGCCCGAGCTGCTGGACGACGAACGCAGCTGCACGACGAACTGCGAAGCGCTGCTGGTCACCGTCGCGGAGAAGTCGGCACATGCGGGCACGCTCGGGCAGATGAGGGCGCCCACGTTAGGAGTCCCGCTGTAGGGCAGCGCGAACGTGATGTTGGCAGATGCGAAGTACTGGTTGGCGGTGATGTTGCTCAACGTGACCTGCACCGTGGTTTGCGCGCCGGCCGGCACGTTGGTCGGCGAGATGCTCGCGGTGTAGAACTTCTTGGCCGCTTGCGCGGATGCAGGAGCACCGACGAGGGTCGCTGCCACCAGGGCGGCGACTCCGACGACCACGGCTGTGCCGAGGTGCCTCCGACGACGTGCTCTCATAGCCGCCCCCCTCCGATCGGCGGGTCACCGCCGCACGGCACGCATGCTGGACCGTTGGCCAGGCCGCGACAAGAGCACGGCCGGACCAGTCTCGTCAGACGGGATCGCCCGCGCAGCCACGAAATACCGCCTACCGGTCGGAACGTCGAGACCCACGTCAGAAGAACTTCGGGTCCTGGGCGCTGCCCGGCACGAGCACCTCGGCGAACTGCTGGCCCGAACCCGTCTTCCGCAGGATCGACACGCAGGGCCCCGGCGCCGCGGCCGGCAGCGCCGCGCAGCCAGGCAGCAGACCGACGTACGACGTGCCGGCGTGGGTTGCCGGCACCAGGGCGCCCTGCCCGTCGGCGGCCTGGAAGGCGTACGGCGCCTGCATGCACACGGGCCACTGCGACGCGCCGTTGTTGGTCTCCTGCTGGGTGAACTCCTTGGTCCACGTGAGGTCCACCGTCTTTGCGGAGTCGGACATCACCGTGACCTCGACGCCGCTCGGACGCGCCAGACCGGCGCAGGGTGCGGCACTGTCGACCAGCCCCAGCGAGATCGTCGAGGGGGTGTCGGCCGACGCGCTCACGGTCGACATCGGCTGACCGGTGAGCGTCAACGTGCAGGGCGACTGGTCGGGCGGGCAGGTCTTCTGCGCGAGGGGCGCGGTGACGACCGCCGGTTGGGAGACGAACCGGTTCGGCAGCCAGCCCTGCTCCACCCCGAGCTCGATCAGCCGGGAGAGGAAGCCCGCCATCTCGTCGCGCTGCACGCCCTGGTCCTGGTTCGACAGCGTGCCGCCGGCCAAGCCCGGCGCGCCGACGAAGAGCCCCAGACCCGCGACGGCGTTGAGGTAGGGGTTCTCGAAGACCCCGCCGTCGTCGTCGGCGAAGTAGTCCTGACCGGACGCTGCGGGCGTCGCGCCCGAGAAGACCTTCAGCGCGTTGTAGATGAACTTCGACATCTCTCCACGGGAGACGATCGCGTCGGGTGCGTAGCTCCCGTCCGCATAGCCGCTGACCATCCCCGCGTTGGTGAGCGCGTCGACCGCGCTCCGGAACTGCTGCGGGATGCCGGCCGCGTCGGTGTAGCTCGTCGCGGGTGCGGCCGTCGACCAGGCATGACCGGCCGCGGTGCCCAACCGGTAGAAGAACGCCGCCATCTGGTCACGCAGCACCGGCGCCGTCGGGGCGTAGGTCGTCGCCGAGGTGCCGTCGGTGACGCCGTAGTCGGCGGCACAGTAGATCTGCAGCCGGAAGAAGTCTCTGTCGACGTCC